>Ga0315338_1002648_pt1 | contig 17153 bp, 12 predicted proteins | sample ASW8metaG_FD_204518 | JGI IMG/M metagenome (GOLD analysis project Ga0315338, IMG submission 204518) | Ammonia-oxidizing marine archaeal communities from Monterey Bay, California, United States - ASW #8 | ecosystem: Environmental > Aquatic > Marine > Coastal | place: USA: California | collected... | reverse complement strand
CCAAGGGTAAGGCTAATGTCAGAACGTTTAGCGCAACGGATGAAATAAGCACGTCCGATCTGTTGAACGTGACCCTGAACAGGGATCTCAAAAAGCTGTGTCGTTTCGTCATTGTCGGTTAGTGCCTTAAAAGTACTTACGAAACTTTAACGTTTTTTCCATCGAAACAAGGTAACGTTCGTCGCTGCGGCGCAGTCTGACAGTCGGAGAATAGTCGAGAAGTGGGCAATAGCATTAACCCTAAATGAAAACGTCATCTATTTGGGCGATGTATTTTCGTAAAATTTATATATAATTTTATCTATCTTAATTTGATAGTAATTTTTTCGTGTTGATTCGAGCCCGCAAAGCACGCGCCAACACCATGAGGAAACCGATATGGCCGTAGACCCCAGTACCGCTTCGGACGGCGGCATGATCGAATTGTTCGATTTGCAGGACATAGAGAGCCAAAGCCTCGCCGGCCAGACGCCACGCCTGACGCCGCAGGCGCAGGTCGTGCAGCGCACCGACCTGACCCATCCGAACATACAAATGGGCAACACGACCGACGCGCCGACCGAAGAGAACCGCGATATCGACCGATCTGGACCGGACACCGATACCGGGGATGCAGCGCGAGTCTTCGAAATCCGTATCGCGCCGGAGACCGTCAGCGAGATCCAGGCATCCGGGACAAACGCATTCGTACCTGTTCGACTCGACACTATTATTACCGAAGGAAGGGACGGCAGCGAAGAGGCCACAGGCCCTGTCCGCTTTGAAGGCGTGTCGTCCGGACCCGGATCCACCGACGCCGACGGAAACGGGACAGCCAGCGCACTTTCGGCCGAAGAGGCTGCAGCTGAATTCTTTATCCTGGTCACACCGGAAACCGTTGCCGAAATCGTCGCAACCGTCGCGGTAGAACCGACGGCTCCCGAAGCGGAATCGGACACTACGGACGACGACGATGACGACGACCTTGACGGTGATGGACAAACGCTCATCTTCACGCCACCGGATCTAGCGGCATCGGCCGCGACGCTTGAAGCGGGGGCAGCTACCGGATTGGAGGATATCGCGATCGCGCTGGATATCGCGGCTTCCCTCACCGACACCGACGGGTCCGAAACTCTTTCAATCACGGTCGAAGGCATACCTGACGGCGCAACCCTCTCCGCCGGTACTGTCAATCCGGATGGCAGCGTCACCCTGACACCGGCGCAGCTCGACGGCCTGACCCTCACGCCACCCGCCAATAGCGACGCCGATTTTTCTCTCGAAATCACAGCAACGTCCACGGAAGGCGCCTCCGGCGCCACTACGACGACGACAGCGACATTGCCTGTGACAGTTTTGGCCGTCGCGGACACGCCAACCTTGTCGGTTCAAGCGGCGACTGGCGACGAAGATACGTCGATTGCCTTGGATATCGGTTCCGCGCTGACCGATACCGACGGCTCCGAAACCCTTTCGATTACCGTCGATGGTCTGCCGGACGGCGCGACCCTGTCCGCCGGCACAGTCAATCCGGACGGCAGCGTTACCTTGTCGCCGGCACAGCTCGAAGGCCTCGCCGTGACGCCACCGGCCGACTTCAACGGATCAATCGAACTGCAGGTCCGGGCAACGGCGTCAGACGGCGCCGATACGGCGACGGCTCAGTCCACACTTCAAATCACAGTCAACCCAGTAGAAGAAAGCGTTGTGTTAACGGGTACGCCCGGGCGCGACCGACTAACCGGCGGTGCCGGAGACGACCAAATTTCAGGTTTGGCAAACAACGACCAGCTGCGCGGCGGCGACGGCGACGACCGGATCAATGGCGATGCCGGCAATGACCGGCTATTCGGCGAAGCGGGCGCGGACGACCTCGATGGCGGCGACGGTAACGACCAGCTGTTCGGCGGCGACGGCGCGGATACGCTTACTGGCGGCGCGGGTCGCGACGTTCTGGACGGCGGCGCGGGCGACGACACGTTCGTGCTCGACAATCAGGACGGTACCGAGGATGTGCTGCGCGGCGGCGACGGCACCGACACGGTCGTCTCCGGCGATGACGGCGACTTCGAATTCAAAAACTTCAGCCAGAACGCCTCGATCGAAGTAGTCGACGGCGGGACCAGCGCCAGCGATATCGAAGGGACCTCCGGTAAAAACACATTGGACTTCCGAAACACCGAACTGCGCAACATCGACGAGATCGACGTCGGCAAGGGCAACGACAAGGTCTTCGGCAGTCAGGACGACGACCGCATCGACGGCGGCGACGGCAATGACCGGCTGACCGGCGAGGCCGGCGCGGACAATCTGGAAGGCGGCACGGGCAACGACCAGCTATTCGGCGGCGACGGCGCGGATACGCTGACCGGCGGTGCTGGGAAGGACGTGCTCGACGGCGGCGCGGGCGACGACACGTTCGTGCTCGACAAGAACGACGATGCGACGGACGTGCTGCGCGGTGGCGGCGGCACGGATACGGTGGTCTCGGACAACGATGGCGATTTCGAGTTCCGCAGCTTCAGCCGGAACGCCTCCATCGAGGTGATCGACGGCGGCGCCACGCCGAGCGATATCGAGGGTACGTCAGCGAACAACACGCTCGACTTCCGGGATACCGAATTGCGCAACATCGACGAGATCGACGCCGGCAAGGGCAACGACCGCGTCTTCGGCAGTCAGGAGGGTGACCGGATCGATGGCGGCGACGGCAAAGATCGTCTGTCAGGCGAGGGCGGCGCGGACAGTCTCGACGGCGGCAAGGGCGACGATCAACTGTTCGGTGGCGACGGGGCTGACACGCTGACCGGCGGCGCCGGCAAAGACGTGCTCGACGGTGGCAACGGCAACGACACATTCGTGCTCAATAAAAGCGACGATGCGACAGATGTGCTGCGCGGGGGAGACGGCACCGACACGGTCGTGTCCGAAAACGATGGTGACTTTCAGTTCCAGACCTTCCGCAGCAATTCCTCAATCGAGGTCGTGGACGGCGGCGCCAGTGCGAGCGACATAGAAGGCACGTCGTCGAAAAATACGCTCGATTTCCGCAATACCGAACTGCGCAATATTGATGAGATCGATGCCGGCAAGGGTAACGATCAGGTCTTCGGCAGCCAGGGCGACGACCGTATCGACGGCGGCGATGGCAACGACAAACTGTTCGGCGAAGCGGGCGCGGACAGCCTTGACGGCGGCAAAGGAAACGACCGATTGTTCGGCGGTGATGGGGCGGACACGCTGGCTGGCGGCGACGGCGCCGACAGGCTGACCGGCGGCGACGGCGCCGACAATCTCGACGGTGGCGAAGGCAATGACAGACTTACCGGAGGCGTCGGTGAAGATACGCTGACCGGCGGCGAAGGCCGAGATATTCTGGATGGCGGCGCCGACAACGATCTGTTCGTATTCGGCACGGGGCAAGGCAACGATGTCGTGCATGGCCGCGAAGGCTGGCTTGATACGATCCGCCTGGAAGACGGTAATGGCGACAGGCCGAGCGAAAGTAGTTGGGAGCTGGAACTCAGACGCGGTTCAGTCGAAGAACAGATGGACGATTATCTGGCGCTGTCCAACGATGCGACAGGTACGATTACTTTCGACGACGGAAGCCAGGTCGTATTCGATGGCGTCGAGCGGATCGAATGGTAATGGTAGAATTCGACAAGGATATTCCCGTATCGGGACGCGATTGATATTTCGAGGAAATTCTGGGATTTAGATAACGGTCGCGACAGAAACGCGACGTCGGGGACAGGAGAGGCATATCGTGCTGCAATGGGTATTCGGCGGCAAGCGCAAGACTAAGCCCCAGCCGGCGCCGGATTACGTGCGCGCGAAGGAAATTTCCGCCAGGGGCAGCATAAAGGCGCGTCGCGAGCTCGCGGCCCACGAAGATCTGCAGCCGGAATTCCTTTACTACTTCGCGACCGACCAGGCGCCGGAAGTCAGACGCACTGTCGCCGCCAATCCCAGTACGCCGCTGCAGGCCGACGTCATACTTTCGGAAGACACGAACGACGACGTCCGCATCGAGCTGGGTCACAAGATCGGCGCCCTGCTACCGGAACTTTCCGAAGCGCAAGGCGAGAAGGTCCGCGACCTGGTGTTCCAGATACTCGAAACCCTGGCAAAGGATCAGATACCGAAGGTCCGGGCGGTCATCGCGGAAGAGATCAAATTGCTCAACAACGTCCCGCCCCGCATCGCCAAGATGCTGGGCGAGGACGTAGAAGCCTTGGTTGCGGCGCCGATCTTGCGCTATTCGCCGCTGCTGACGAATGCCGACCTGATGGAAATTCTCGACAAGGGCGTGGCGGGAGACGCGCTCGTTGCCCTCGCCCGCCGCACAAACCTCGGCAAGGCTGTCGCCGACGCCCTCATCGACACCGACGAAGAACCGGCCATCAACGCCCTGCTGGAGAACAAATCGGCGGAAATCGGGGATGCGGCGATGGCAAAGATCGTCGATTTCGCCGAACCGCGCGAGGAGATGCACGTCCCGCTGGTGAATCGCGGCGGCCTTTCCAAACGAATGATCACGCGGATCGCCAGCTTCGTCAGCGCCAGCCTGCTGGATCCGCTTATCAAGCACAATTCGTTGGTCGACGAAGATATGGCCGAACAACTACGCGAGTCGGTGGCGAAACGGCTGAATATCGCGGACGAACCCGACAGCGACAAAGTTGACAGCGACGAAAATGACGCCGACGACGACAAGGAATACGCACGCGCGAAGGCGTTGCACGAAAAAGGCGGCCTGACACCAAAGGTTATGCTGGACGCGGTCAAGAAAAACGAACGGGTCTTCGTTCTCCACGCGCTGAGTTTCGCGTCGGAATTGCCCACCCGCAGCATTGAGGGTGTGTTCGAAGCCAGAAGCGGGAAATCGGCAATGGCGGTCGCCTGGCGCTGTGAGCTCACCGCCGAGTTCGCGGTCCTTCTGCAACGGAACCTCTGGAAGGTGCCGGAGCGCGACATACTGCGCGCCAAATCCGACGGCGGATATCCAATGTCCGAAGACGATCTCGAATGGTCCTACGACCTTCTTAAATAGCCGTGCGCACTGTCTAATCGCCGCCGCGCGGTGCTATGGTTCCCATAGTACCGACCAATCAAAGCGAGGAAGCAGATGTCGACCGCGACCACCGGTGAACCGCTCACAGCATTGTCGAACGAAGCCGCGCTCCGGGAAGCCGGCAGCGAACACATCTTCATGCACGCCTCGCCCTACCGCGCGCTCGCCAAGGATATGGGCAAGCGTATCCTGGTTGAGGGCAAGGGCTGCATCGTCAAGGATATCGACGGCAACGAGTTCATCGACGCCCTCGCCGGCCTGTGGCTGGTCAATGTCGGGCACGGCCGAACGGAAATTGGCGAGGCGATGGCGAAACAAGCCGGCACGCTTGCCTACGCCAGCTCTACCCAGGCCACGACCATCCCGGCGATCCAGCTGGCGACGCACCTGGCCGAGATCACGCCCGGCGATCTGGGCACCGCCTTCTTCTGCTCCGGCGGTTCGGAGGCGGTCGAGTCGGCGGTCAAAATCGCAAAGCAGTTCCACTACCACAATGGCGAGCCCAAGCGGCAGAAGGTGATCGGCCGCCGCGGTTCCTATCACGGCGCCACCTACGGTGCGATGAGCGTCAGCGGCACGCGGCCGAACGCCGAGCCCTATCACAGTCCTTTCATGCATGGCGTGCTGCACGCTTCGCCGCCCTATTGCTATCGCTGCGATTTCCGCCAGACCTATCCGACCTGCGACCTGCTCTGCGCCGACCAGATCGAGCAGATGATCCGCTATGAGAGCCCGGAGACGGTCGCCGCTGTCATCGCCGAGCCGGTATCGGCTTCAAACGGCATCGTCATCCCGCCAGACGGTTATTGGACACGGCTGCGCGAGATCTGCGACAGGCACGGCGTGCTGCTAATCACCGACGAGGTCATCAACGGATTCGGCCGTACCGGCAAGATGTTCGCCTCGGAACATTGGAATCTGGTCGGCGACATCATGACCATGGCCAAGGGGCTTTCGAGCGGCTACGCGCCGATCGGCGCCGTCATGTGCCGGCCGCATGTCGTCGAGGCCTTCGAGGGCGACAACAAACTAACCCACCTGCTGACCTATGGCGGGCACGCCGCCGCCTGCGCGGCGGCGCTGGCCAATATTGCGATCATCGAGAACGAAGGGTTGGTCGAAAATTCGGCGAAGATAGGCGCGCATCTGCTGGACGGGCTGAACGGGCTACGCGACCACCCGATCCTGGGCGACGTCCGGGGACTCGGCCTGATCGCTGGCGTCGAACTGGTGAAGGACAAGGGGACCAAGGAGAAGTTCGCCGAGTCGAGCGACGAGATCACCTACCTGAATGACGGCTTGCGCGACAGGGGCCTGCTGACCCGCGCCAGCCATATCATTTCCCTATCGCCGCCGCTGTGCATCACGAAGGACGAGGTCGAACGGGTTGTCGCCATCATCGACGACGCGGTCTCCGATCTGGAACGGAAGTTCGGTTACGCGTGAGCGCGGATTTCAGCCGCCACCGTCGAGCCAGGTCGATGAACGCCCGCGGTCGATCGGAATCGCCGCGCCCGTAATGTCGCTCGCTTCCTCGCGGCACAGGAAGGCGACAAGATTGGCGACCCGCGCCGGCTCGATATAGCCCGTCGTCTGGCCGCGGCGGCGCAGATATTCTTCCTTTGCCTCATCGAAGCCGAGGCCCGCCTCTTCGGCGAGTTCGCCAATCTTAATCTCGGTATTCGGCGTTAGCACCGATCCGGGACAGATCGCGTTGCAGGTAATATTCGCCTCACCGCGCGTTTCCGCCGCCGTGGCGCGCGTGATGCCAAGCATCGCGGTCTTCGCGGTGATGTAGTCGGCGCGGCCCGAACGCGCCGCCAGACCAAGAACCGAAGAGAAATTCACGATACGGCCCCAACCGCGCTGCCGCATGCCCGGCAGGACGTTCTGAGTCAGCAGGAACGGCGCGGTCACGTTAACCGCCATCGCGTGACGCCAATCCTTGCGGTCGAAATCGTCGATATTGTGGAAGTATCGGATGACGGCGTTGTTGACCAGGATATCGACCGACCCGAAGGCGTCTTCCGTCGCGCGCGTCAGATCGTCGACCTGGCTTTCTTCGCCCAGATCGGCACCATTGTAGTGTACCGAGACGCCGTGCTCTTCGGCCATCGCCGCCCGGTTCCGTTCGATGGCATCGGCGTCGCCGAACCCGTTCAGCATCACGTTACAGCCTTGCGCCGCAAGCGCCTTTGCGATCGCTTCGCCGATCCCTCGGGTCGATCCCGTGACCAGTGCGGCCTTCTCTTTCAACATGTTAGCTCGCTTGTTGCTGGTTATCCGACCCGAAGCATTCCAGACCGCCCTTGAATTCGGTCTGCGCGAAGATTTCCGGCAGCAACCCCTTCAGCCATTCGCGGTCGACATCGATGCCGTTAGCCTTGAGGTAGATTTCGCCCTCGTCGAGAACCATGTCCCAGTCCTGCTGCAGGCGAAAGCGCTTGTTGACGTCGTCATGCGGCGTTTCGCCAAGCGCCTCCATCACCAGGTCGGTCCAGTTCAGTACCTCGAACGCGCCGCGTGTCTCCTCGCCGGCGAGCTGTCCGTGACAACCATGGAACAGCGTGATGAGCGCGTCGATATCGTCCGCTTCCGCGCGCGCAATGGTTTTTTCGCGCTTGATCCGCTTCAGCTCGGGCGAGCGGTCGGCGCCGGAGCCGCCGCAGGTGTAGCCGGGCTCCGACACCGTATCGACGATGATCAGCCCTGGTATTCCGGAAAGCATTTCGGCGACATTCCGGCCGATCTCCGGCATGCCATCATGGACGTGCAGCAGCACGCGGCGGTTGACGGGCTGCACGAAGCGGTTGCGCAGTTCGGACGCGCGGTCGACCATGAACTGGGTGATGTGGTCGAAGTTGAAACTGGTATCGCGGAATCCGCCGATCGTTTCGCCCAGATGAAGCACACAGGACGGGCACCAGCTCAACACATGGTCGGGCGTAAAACCCTCGAAGCGGTCGAGCGTGCCGTCGGAGACGCGCCCGCCCTTCTCGATCTCACCTTCCCATTTCGAATGAATGATGCCGCAGCACGCGCCCGGCCCGCCGACCGTCTCGTAATCGATCTCCAGCCTATCGAGAATGGTCATCGCGTTGAGCAGCAGATGTGGCGTGCGGATCGGATTACAGCCGAGATAGAACACCACCGGGACGTTGCGGGCGCGCGGGTTGCGCAAAAGCTTCTGGAACTCCGGCGGCGCCAGCTGCATCGCCGCCATGATCCGGATCGCGCGCGCCATCTTGCGGAACAGCTGCGGCGTCTCGCTGCACTGTTTCGATTCCGCCGTGTTCGCCAGCATGATCATGCGGCGCGGATTGATATTCTCCGGGCAGGCCGGGATGCACAACCCGCAGCCATTGCATTGGTGCGCCCAAATCTTGGCGTCGCCCTCGAGTCCAGGACCGTCGTCGAGCAGGTCGACGACACGACCGACGATTTCGCCTGACCGGGACGCATCGATCCCGGCGACCGGCGTTACCGGGCAGATCTCGACGCACTTACCGCACCGCGTGCAATCGTCGAGATAGGCCGCATTAGAATGGCTGAGATAGGCCTCAAGTGATGTCATGGTGCTCCCTTTCGCTCCATGACATCACCTTAGCCGAGAAACCGGACTCTGTCAGATACCGGCCAAACTGTTAGTCGAGTTCGAGCCCATCCATTCCGGAATTCTTGCGCGACTGGGCGCACATCTCACGAATTTTCGGGCCGAGCGCAACCGGATCGGACATCGCCTCGACCTCGGCGCCGCGGCGCCAGCCTTCGCAGACGGCAACCATGCCGGCACCCGCCTGAATGACGCGGCCGGAGATGTCGCCGGCTTCCTCGCTGGCGAGCCAGACCACGGTCGGCGAAACCCAGCTCGGGTCGCGCTCTTGTTTCTCTTCCTCGGTGTATTCGCGCAGATAGTCGGTCATACGCGTATAGGCGCTCGGTGAAATCGCATTGACGGTGACGCCCAGGCGGCCGAGTTCGCGTGCCGCAATGACCGTGAAGGACGCAATGCCGGCCTTGGCAGCGCCGTAGTTCGTCTGTCCAACATTGCCGTAAATGCCCGATGTGGAGCTGGTGTTGATCACCCGCCCGAACACGGGGCCGTCCTTCTGCTTCGACATTCCACGCCAATAGGCCGCGGCGTGCCGCGTCGGCGCGAAAGTGCCTTTGAGATGGACATGGATAACCGCGTCCCACTCTTCCTCGGTCATGTTGACCAGCATCCGGTCGCGCAGAATGCCGGCATTGTTGACCAGGATATCGAGTTGCCCGAAATGATTGATCGCCTGGTCGACCATGTTCTTGGCGCCATCGAAATTGCCGACATCGTCGCCGTTGACGACTGCATCGCCACCCATCGCCTTGATCTCATCGACAACACCCTGCGCCGGCGACGTGTCCGCCCCGGAGCCATCCACCGCCGCGCCCAAATCATTGACGACGACTTTCGCGCCGTGTTTCGCCAATAGCAGCGCATGCTGCCGTCCGACGCCCCGCGCCGCCCCTGTGACGATCGCTACCTTGTCCTCGCATAGAAGAGTCATTCCGGTCCCTCGCTTGTTTGGTTTCTTCCGTGGCGGGAACTAATACACGTTGCGGCCGGAATGAGAAATAGGACCACTTGCCGCGCGCCCGTCCAGCCTAATCGGTCCCCCTCGGTTTGTCCGGACCTTTTGCACAGACTATAATCGGTTACCGCAATTTTCGATGAATTCACGCTCGCCCGATGCGAGCCAGGCCGTAAGGAACAACCGATGCGCCAAGTCCATTTCGTCGCCTTCCTGCAAGCGCAGAACTGCACCACCTTGCCGGCCTCATGGCGGCACCCGGATGCGCGCACCGACACCTATTCGCCGGAATACTACCAGCACATCGCCCGCGTGCTGGAGGAGGGCAAGTTCGATATCGGTTTCTTCGACGACCGGCTGGCGATGCCGGACATGTATGGCGGCGACCATGCGGAGACGGTGAAGAACGGCATCCGCTGCGTGAAGATGGACGCGGTGACCTGCCTGATGACCATGGCGGCCGTGACCAAGCATCTCGGACTCGGCGCGACCTATTCGACGACCTATTACGAGCCGTTCCACGTTGCGCGGCTGTTCCAGACCATCGATCTTATGACCAAGGGCCGCGCCGCCTGGAACGTCGTCACGTCGGTGAACGACAACGAAGCCCGCAATATGGGCAAGGACCTCCACATGGCGCATGACAGCCGCTATGACGAGGGCGACGAGTTCATGGAGATCGTGCTGAGCCACTGGGACAGTTGGGACGACGACGCCGTCGCCGCCGACAAGGTCAACAATATCTACGCCCATCCGGACAAGGTTCGGCGCATCGACTTCAAGGGCAAGTACAAATCCTCGCGCGGGCCGTTCACCGTGCCGCGTTCGCCGCAGGGCCACCCTGTCGTCATTCAGGCCGGTATGAGCGGCCGCGGCCAAGAGTTCGCCGCCAAGTGGGGCGAGCTGTTGTTCGTCGTCTACCACGATCTGGCGCAGGCACAGGCGCGTTACAAGAAACAGAAGGAAATGACGGCCGCTGCCGGACGCGACCCGGACGGCATGAAGATCTGCAGCCTGTTCTACCCGATCACCGGCGAAAGCAAGTCCGAAGCCGAGGACAAGGCGGCCGAATATGAAAAGCTGCCAAACGAAATGGATCAGTTGCTGCTGCTCTCCGAGGCGCTCAATTTCGACTTCGCGACCAAGGGGATCGACGAGCCCTTCACCGACGACGAGATCGAAGGCATCCAGGGCATGCAGTCGATGCGCGACCGGGTCGTCGTCGAAGCCGGCATCAAGAACCCGACTCCGCGCGACTTCATGGAAGTCACCGGCCGCGGCCTTCTAAGCAACGCCTGGATCGGCGGCCCGAAGGATATCGCCGACCGGATCGAGGAATGGTGGGAAGGCCGCGGCTGCGACGGCTTCGTCATCGGCCCGACGCACCAGCCGGGCTGCTTCGAGGAATTCGTGAAATACGTCATCCCCGAACTGCAGAAGCGCGGCATCTACCGCAAGGAATACAGCGGCAGCACCCTGCGCGACCATCTCGGCCTGCAACGCCCCGCCATCGGCGACTGGCGCGGCAATACGGACGCGGCGGACTGACATCGGGGGCCGAACAATGGCCACGATGTCATCCCAGACGCGACTTTCCTCCAAATCTATGATTTGGTCAGGAAAGTCAGCGATCAGGGATCCAGGAACACCGTCTGTGACAACCGTTGCCTGGATCCCGCATCAAGTGCGGGATGACACATGAGTACGGACCTTAGACCCATGACCGCTCCGACGCCGTTCACGGTCAATGTGCCCGAGGCGGTGCTCAACGATCTGGCACGGCGGCTCGACAACATACGCTGGCCGGACGAGCCGGACGGTGCCGGCTGGGACTTCGGCGCCAACCTCGGCTACATGAAGAAACTGGCCGCTCACTGGCGGAAAGGCTTCGACTGGCGCGCGGCGGAGGCAAGGATCAACTGTTTCCCACACTTCACCGCACCCGTGCCGATGCCGAACGGCGGTTCGCTCGACATCCATTTCATCCACGAAAAGGGCAGCGGCGACAATCCGTTGCCGCTCCTGCTGATGCATGGCTGGCCCGGTTCGATCGCCGAGTTCCTCGATGTCATCGAACCGCTCGCGCATCCGGAGCGCTTCGGCGGCAACGCCGAAGACGGGTTCGACGTGATCGCGCCTTCGTTGCCGGGTTTCGGCTTCTCGGGCATTCCGCCGATCACGATCGGTCCGCAGGCGGTCGGCGGCATGATGAGCCATTTGATGCGCCATGTGCTCGGCTACGAGCGATACGTCGCGCAGGGCGGCGACTGGGGCGGCATCATCGCCGCACGCATCGCGCTCGACCATCCGGACGGGCTGGCAGCGCTGCATACCAACATCCTGCCGCTGCGCCCCAGCACCGGACCCGACGATCCGCCGATGACCGACGAAGAAAAAGCCTGGTTCGGCGCGGTCAAGAAAGAGTTGCGGCAGGAAACCGCCTACCAGGACATCCAGGCGACCAAGCCGCAGACCCTCGCCTATGGGCTGACGGATTCGCCGATCGGGCTGGCCGGCTGGATCGTCGAGAAGTTCCACCGCTGGACCGACCCGGCGGCTGATGAACCGCTCTTCCCGATGGACGCAATCCTGACGAACATCATGATTTATTGGGTGACCGGCACGATCAACAGCTCGACCCGCATCTATCGCGGCTACCGCGAGGAACGTTGCGGGGGCCTCGCGCCGGGGCAGAGGGTCGATCAGCCCTTCGGCCTGTGCCTGCCGCCGAACGATTTGTTCCCGCCACCACCGTCGAGCTGGATTCGGCGCCTCGGCAACGTCACCCACGAGACGCGCCTCGACCATGGCGGACATTTCACGGCGATGGAGGTCGGGCTGCCGTTCGTCGAGGACGTACGGACGTTTTTCCGCAGCTACCGTTAGCCGCTCTGCGCCGCCGCTATCGCCTTCCACACCCGGTCCGGCGTGGCCGGCATTTCCAAGTGCTCGATGCCGAGCGGGGCCAGTGCGTTGTTGATCGCGTTCATGACCGCGGCCAGCGCGCCGACCGTGCCCGCCTCGCCGACGCCCTTGACACCAAGCGGGTTGGTCTTCGTCAAGACCGGGTGTGCACCGACATCGTAGTCGCAAAGGTCGCCCGCGCGCGGCATGCTGTAGTCCATGAAGGAGCCACTCAGCAGTTGGCCACTCTCGCGGTCATAGACCATGTTTTCCATCAGCGCCTGACCGACGCCCTGGGCGATGCCGCCATGCACCTGGCCCTTGACCAGCAGCGGGTTGAGCTCCAAGCCGCAATCGTCGACAACCGAATAGCGGTCGAGCGCGATCTCGCCGGTCTCTGGCGTGATCTCGACTTCGACGATATGGCAGCCGTTGGGATAATTCGCCACCTCGGGCGAATAGCTCGCCAGTTCCGCGAGGGTCGGCTCCATGTCCGGCGGCAAATTGGCTGGATCGAAGGCCAGCGCGACGGCGTCAAGAAACGGCATGCGCCGGTCGGTGCCGGCGATGGCGAATTCCGAATCCTCGAAGACGATATCCTCCGCCGCGGCTTCCAGCGCATGGGCGGCGATCTTCCTGGTCTTGTCGATCACCTTGTCCATCGCCTTCAGTACCGCGCCAGACCCGATGGTCGCCGTCCGCGAGCCGCCGGTACCGGTGCCGAAAGACACCGCGTCGGTATCGCCCTCGACGACCCGCACGCGCTCCGGATCCAGGCCCAGAGTGCCGCAAACGATCTGCTTGTAAATCGTCTCATGCCCCTGGCCGTGCGGCGTCGTGCCGATCAGAATCGCCGCGTCGCCGGATGGATCGAAGCGCAACTCGGCCGTTTCCAGCTGCGCCGCCGCCGCGCGCTCGATCGTGCAGGAAACGCCTACTCCGCGCAGTTTGCCCGCCGCTTCGGTCTGCGCCTTTCGCGCGGCGAAATTATCGTAGTCCGCCTTCGCCAGCGTCTTGTCGAGAACCGCTTCGAACTCGCCGCAATCGTAAGTGAAGGTGAGCGGCGTCTTGTAGGGCAGTTGGTCGGCCGGGATCATGTTTCGCCGCCGCAGCTCGACCGGATCGATGCCGAGCCGCCCGGCGGCGATGTCGATGGTCCGCTCCAGGATGTAGGACGCCTCCGGCCGCCCCGCGCCGCGATAGGGCGAGGTCGGCGAGGTGTTAGTCAGCACCGCGGAGACCCCGACATGCATCGCCGGTGTCGTATAGACCCCCGCAAGGCCACCGACATTGCCGGTCGGCGCGCCCATGCCCAGGAACGCGAGATAGGCGCCAATCGCTGCGCTCGTTTCCACGCCCATGGCGATAAACTTACCCTCCGCATCGAGCGCCAGGGTGACATGGCTGACATTGTCGCGCGCGTGATCGTCGGCCGGGAAGCCTTCGCTGCGCTCGCAACGCCATTTCACGGGCCGGCCGAGCCGTTTGGCGGCCCAGGCCGCGAGCGGCACTTCCGGGTAGATCGCGCCCTTCATCCCGAACGATCCGCCGAGATCGCCGGTAACGAAGCGGATCTGGCTTTCGCGCACATGGAACAGGTTCTTCGACAGGTTCGCGCGCCAGGCGTAGGGCCGCTGAACACCGGTATAGATCGTGTAGCGCTCCGTGCCCGGATCGTACTCGGCCAGCACGCCGCGCGGTTCCATGGTGTTCGCGGTGATGCGGTTGATAACGTATCGCTGCCGGACGACGTGCGCCGCGCCCGCGACCGCCGCATCGACGGCAGCCTTATCGCCGACTTCGTAGTAAAAGGATTCGTTGTCCGAACAGTCGTCCCAGATCGCAGACGACTGGCGCGCGTCCTCGGTCACGACATTGACCGGCAACGGGTCGTAATCGACATCGACGGCCTCCGCCGCATCTTTCGCCTGGTCGACCTTCTCTGCCACCACCATGGCCACGATCTGGCCAACATGCCGCACCCGGTCCGCCGTCACGGCGGGACGCGGCGGCCGGTACATCACCGACCCGTCCCGACGCTTGTAGGGAGTCGGCCCCGCAATCGACCCAAGCCCATCGGCCGCATAGTCCGCCCCGGTCAGCACCGCCAGGACGCCCGGCATCGCAAGCGCCGCGGTCGCGTCTATCGACTTGATGTCGGCATGGGCGTGCGGCGTGCGGACCATGAAGGCGTGGGCCTGACCCGGCTGATTGAAATCGTCGACATAATTGCCATGGCCGCGCAAGAGACGCGGGTCCTCTGTGCGCGGCACCGCTTGGCCGACAGCGAATTTCGTCATTTTCGTTACCCCTGCTTTCGGCCCCTTATACCAACGAGCGTTGATATTAGCCTTCCATGACCCCGGCAATTGTGAAACCGCCATCGGCGAAGAACACGTGACCGGTCGTAAAACTGCATTCGTCGGAGGCCAAGAATGCGGCAACCGACGCGATTTCCGCCGGCTTGCCGTAACGCTTGAGCGGCATACGGTTCTGCGCGCTGGCCATCAACTCGCCTTGATCCTCCGGCCGCGTCAGGGTCGGTCCCGGCCCGACCGCATTGACCAGGATATCGTGCTCCGCCAGCTCTATCGCCATCGATTGGGTGAGATTGATCACGCCGGCCTTGCTGGCGCCATAGGCCGCGCGCCCGCGCCCGCCGAACACTCCGGAGTTCGAGGCGACATTGACGATGCGGCCGCCTTCGCCTTGCGCCACCATCCGGCGTGCTGCGATCTGTCCGCACAGAAAGGTGCCGCGTAGATTGATTCCGGTAACTTTCTCCCAATGCGCGTCCGAGGCCTCGAGGAACGGTTCACGATCCATCACCCCGGCGCTGCAGACCAAGATGTCGAGCCGCGACCACAAGGACACAGCCCGGTCCACGGCGCGCTGCACGTCGTCGCGCCGGACCACGTCGATGGCACAGCATTCTGCTATTCCATCAGCCGCTCCAATATCGCCGGCGCGTTCCCTCGCCAACTCAGCATCGATGTCGCAAATAAGAACTCGTGCGCCCTCCGAAGCGAGCCGTTCTGCGATCGCGGCGCCGATGCCATGACCGGCGCCTGTGACCATCGCGACCTTGTCCGTGAAGCGCATCTTCCGCCTAGCTCGCCCAGGCGGCTACGGGACGGGCCTCGTCGCGCACCTGGGTACGATGCATGTGCCGCCGCATGCTCGGATCGAGCCCGTTGCGCCGATGCAGGGCGCAGCGATTGTCCCAGATTACCAGATCGCCGACCTTCCAGGTCTGCGTCCAGTGATGCGGCCCGTTGTTGATGTGATCCCACAATGCGTCGAGCAGCGCGTCGCCTTCCTCAACCGGCATGCCGGGGACATAGGCGTTTGGGCGGCGACCCAAGAACAACGCCTCCCGGCCGGTCGCGGGGTGCCGGATGACGAAGGGGTGAACGGCACCCGGCCGTTCCTCATGATTGTAGGTCTCGTCGTAGCCGTGGCGCAGCTCGCCGGAAGAAGTGCGTGTTGCGTCGTGCTTGCAGGTCAGGCCCTGTATCTGGGCGCGCAGATCGTCCGGCAGCGTCTCATAGGCCTTGTACATATTGTAGAACGAGGTATCGCCACCGGTTTCTGGGACTTCCATGCCAAAGAGCAAGCTCGCCTTCGGCGGCACGTCGTTGTAGGTCATGTCCTGGTGCCATACGAGTTCAGAATTGCCCAGCGCACCGACTGCCTGGCCGTCGACGACAATATTCGACAGGACGGTGATTTCCGGCCGGCTCGGGTCGAACGGCGTCCCACCGCGCCCGGTCGGTGCCATATCGAGCACCCCGAAGCGGCTGCTAAACTCAGTCAGACTGTCATCGTCCAATTCCTGGCCCCGGAACCGCAAAATCAAGTTGTCGTGCCAGGCGTCTTCGATAATTTTGAACGCGGCATCGTCGACTTCGCGCAGATCGACACCCTCGATATCGGCCCCCAGCGCCGCCCCCGTGGGAACGACTTTTAGCATATCAGTCATCATAACCCCTCAAAATCGTCTTCCTCATTCCGCCGGCAACGCATCGCGCAGCAACGTGCCGAACACCACCATCTCCGGGCTGGTGACCCGATAGGTCCGGATCGCCGAAACGATGGCCCGGCCCTGTTCCGCCGTCGGCGGTGCGTAGCCGTCAGGCACCGGCGGCAGGCCTGAGATTATATCATCCGCGGCGGCGATAATCTCCTCGGCGATTGTAACCCGTGCGTGCCGCGCCGCTTCATTGTTCAACAGCGGCGCGATAAGTGTCGCCGCGTGCGCCAGATAGCCCGGCCAATCCGCCAGCAGTCGATACAGGCCCGGGACGAAAGGCTTGCCGCCAAGCTCTGTCTTCAGCTGCATCAGCACGGCCACCACATCCGGCGGCGCCGTGCCAACATCCGCCATCGCCGGCATCGGCGCCAGCATGTCGGGTGGCGTCCAGACTGCCGGCGGCCCGTCGTCGCTACCGGATACGGCGCCGGCGATCAACCGCTCGACGCAACCGGCGAACAGCAAATTGATCGGCGAAACGCGGACGAAATTTTCGCAAATATTGCGGATCGCCCTTACACCCGCCAAATCTACGCCCATCAGCCGCATAGCCGCCTCTGACAACGGCGGAAAGGGCGCTATATCGATC
>Ga0315338_1002647_pt1 | contig 17163 bp, 21 predicted proteins | sample ASW8metaG_FD_204518 | JGI IMG/M metagenome (GOLD analysis project Ga0315338, IMG submission 204518) | Ammonia-oxidizing marine archaeal communities from Monterey Bay, California, United States - ASW #8 | ecosystem: Environmental > Aquatic > Marine > Coastal | place: USA: California | collected... | reverse complement strand
CAATCTATCAGATTGCAAAAAGTAATGAAATTCCACCAAAAGACTTTTTCAGAATTTTATATCAAATTATTCTGTCAGCAACACAAGGACCAAAGATTGGACCGTTTATTTTGGATATAGGCAAGACAAATGTTGCTAAAACATTACAGGCATATCTATAATGTAGAAGATGGCACACAATGAACATAATAGACCAAAACAGTCAAGCGGTGCGTTTGCATTAATCATTCTTGGTGCATTACTATTATTCATAGCACCAACAATTTACGGAGACACCCCAGATCTTGGAGTGGCTTCACTAATTTTTGGAATAATTATTGGAGGAATTGGTTTTTATCTCAGATTTGTTAGAAAGGTTAGAAGAAAGTGATACGATGGGATTTCTAAATAGAATAAAGAAAAAAACAGGATCAGATGATAATGAGCAAATCAGAATAAAGACCACAGAAGAAATAGCTAATGAACAACAAGAAAATGAATTTCAGAGTTTACAATCTCAAATTAATGAAAAAATAGAACATCTTGCGTCAATTACAGAAAAACTGGACCTAACAAAAAAAGAATATCAGGGCGTAATTAGTGATGTAATGTCCTCAAAGAAAAAACTATTAGAAATAAAAAAGCAAATTCAATCTGCATATGCAGATTTTGATTTAGCACCAAAACAAGATGAACACCAAAAAATTCTTGTTGAGATAAATCAAGCAAAAAATGAACTGTCTAAAATTAAGAAAGAACTAGAGTTTTTTAATCCACAAAAACTAGAAGTAAATAAAATCAATGAAGAACTTGAACAAAGAAAAAAAGAGCTAGAAATAATAAAAAAGCAATTAACTAGCTCAAAATCAAACATCAAAAAAGATGATAGTAACTCAAAACAGATTTTAGAATCAGCTAGTCAAGTAGTTGCAACAACAAAGAAAAAACTTGAAAAAACATTAAAAGAATTAGACATGATAAAACAAATTTTAGAAAAAGAAAAACAATCTCATAATGAAACTAAGAAAAAATTAAAATCATTAAAATAGAATCACTGGTAATATTCTTTCCATTTTAAAATAAGTTCATCCTCTGTCATTCCAAGATCATATGAAGGAGATGAAACTTCAGATAATGTTTCAACAGAAACAATTACAATTGAATTTATTTTACTTTTAATACCATTTTTTTCATATTGTTCTAAAATTTTTTTAAATTCTTTACCCTCAGAAATTATTTTTCCTTTTCCCTTAAATCGAAACCCCTTTCTACGAATTGGATCAACTACATTAATTTCGATTGATGAGTTATGCCTTAAATTTTCTATTGTTTGCGGTGAACGAATATCTGCAAATGCTAAATGTGATTCATCAATTGCTATGATTGTGCCCTTTGGTGATAAATTTGGTGAATTGTCAGAAGAAACGGTTGCAACATATCCCAATTTTTGAAAATTTATAAAATTTCTAATTTTATTAGAGATTACTATCATGATAATTTTTGCATTAAAATTAAGTTAAAAGATTATCTCATTAGGTCTGCTGCAATCCCATAAAAGAGAAAAAATCCAATCCCTCCACCAAGTATGGCAATCCATATAGCAACATCTTTTCGAGTATACATGATTATTTCACAAAAGTTCTTAATAAAAACCCCATAAATACAAGTATTGTCAAAATTCGGCGCTATTGGTAGAGGAATTATGTTTGTTGTTGTTGGTATAGTGACAATAATAGTTGGTTCATTTTTGTTACGAGGTAATATGCATATGTGGGATAAAACAAAACCGAAAAAACCAAAAGAAAAAGAATGATCCAAAATGATTTATAAAATATCATTTTTGGACTCATTAAAACTAGTTTTTAATTTCCAAGAATTTTCTATAGGAAATTAAAAAAGACTAAGTATCCACCGACTACAGCAATACCTGCTACTGCTGCTAAGAGCATCATTTTATCCAAACAATTCACCACCCTTTATTTACCTCGCGCTTTTGTACGCAATTTCATTCTGCAGCATGGACACCTGGTCTCATCTAATTTGAGCCAAACCTCACACCAGCTACATCGTTTCAATCCAGATTTGTATTTTAGTGCATTTGGAATTTTCTCTTGTTCAATCATCAAACAAATACCCTTACATGACGCACCCATACCATACACCCACTAAATGCCACCCAACAGTGTTGCACCGTCACCAATAGCTCTTTGTAAAATTTTTTGAATTTCAATGTGTTTTGCCAAACATGATCTACACTCAAAATTGGAATGATCTATAACCAATTTATCGCAAAAGACGCAATCATCATGTGTTTGTTTTGTCATGCATAGTTATTGAATTTAGTATTATAATGCATGATGAAGCTAGGTAAGTATCTAAAAACTCACCATGGTGAGTGTGAGCTTATTATAACAAAAATTCTAAGTATAATTCTATGATTGAGTCAAATGCTAACAATTTCTTGGAAAATTTAGAGCATACACATGTTGTTCTTTTCCATGAGGGTGGAAAAGAAACCAAAAATGCTGAATATAATTTCATAAAAAATGGACTAGATAAGCAAGAACACTGCTTTTACACTACTCAAAATACTCAGAAAATACTCAGTGAGATGAAAGAATTTGGTATTGATATTGAAGGAAAAAGTAAATTTTTACATATAGTTGAGATTCCTGAAGAATTTGAAAACTATTCTAAAATGATACTAGATAAGGTGGATGCTTTACCTAGTGACTCAAAAATCAGAGTTATATCAACTCATTATTTTAACTTCAATTCAGAGGAAAAAACTGATAGAATGGCAGAAATTGAACAGTGTGTAGATGATGATTTTCATAAAATTAATGGGAATTTTGTTTGCTCATTTGAAGTTAACCAAATTAACGAACCTATTCGAGCCAGATTTTTAAATCAATTACTAGATTCCCATAAGGCTGTCATGTTTCTAAGAAAAGAGAAGGGCGCTGATGTTTTTACTCTGCCTTAATCTGGTTACTAACATCTATAATTAACTCGTTAATTTTTGAATAATCCCTATGAAACTGCATTCCTTTATCAGTAACAGAAAGTGAGTCTTTTCTTTGTATGATATCTCTTTTCTCCATTTCTTCCAAATATTTTGTTAATTTATCATATGATGTATTACACTTGAATTGAATTCGGGTTGGAGATACAGAATCATTATTTTGGGTATCCTCAACAATAGCAGATACAATATCAAAGTAAAGTTGAATTTTTGATCTTCTTTCTTTTGCCATTTTTTTCTGATAGTAATTCATCGTATATATGTTCCAATGACTAAATGTAGTGTCTAAATTAGTTCTCAAAGGAAAAACAGAAAAAAATACGGGCCCGAAGGGATTCGAACCCTTGACCTATTGGTCCGCAACCAATCGCTCTATCCATGCTGAGCCACGAGCCCAATAGTTTACTTGGAAAAATTGTTAAAAACGTTTGGAAAATAATTATACTTCTTTTTCTGCCTTGTTTACATATACATAATTCATTATTACACCAGCAATTATGCCACCAATTATTGGTGCTACCCAATACAACCACTGAACTTCCAGCAACCCAGCATCACCTGTTGCCACTGCTGGTGCAAGAGATCTGGCTGGATTCATTGATGCACCAGTTAATGGAACACCAACTAAATGAAGTAAGAAAACCATTCCTCCTATTGCTGCACCGTAAACACTTTTTGGTGCCTTTTTGTGAACTGCAGTCATAAAGATTACTACAACTAAGAAGAATGTTAAAATAATTTCAACTATAAATGCAGATTCCATACTGAAATTCAATAATTCACTTGGTCCCCCATGACCTCCCCAAAGAACTGCTTTTCCAATTTCAGGGAATAGTGCCATTAGTGATAATGTTGCAATTATTCCGCCTATTACCTGTGATACAATATAGCCAGCACCATCTGCCACTCCAATCTTTTTTGTAATAATCATCGGAATTGTTACAGCTGGGTTGATATGAGCACCTGAAACATGTCCAAATGCATATACCATTAATGCAATGATTGCACCATGACCTAATGAAATCATTATTATTGATTCAATGGATAATCCATCTCCAAATACAACTACTGAAAGTATTACCGATAATGGTCCAAAGAATACTAAACCAAATGTTGCAATTGCTTCTGCAAGCCATGCTCTTGGATTTACCATATTTCAAATGCAAATTTTGTATCCATATAAAACATACTAGTCAAAACGAATTTGAATAATATTTAATGCAGGCTAAAATCTAATCTATAATATGATAAGTGAAGGAGAAACAGTCCCAAAATTTCAACTAAAAGATGCTAATGGGAAACTAGTAAAATCATCTGAATTGAAAGGTAAGAAATATGTTATTTACTTTTATCCCCGAGATTTTACTCCTGGATGTACTACAGAAGCTGATGAATTTTCAAAGGATTATGCAAAATTCAAAAAGGCTGGAATTGAAGTAGTTGGAATAAGTAAAGATGATGTTTCATCTCATAAAAAATTTTGTGATAAAATGAATATTCCTTACATCTTATTATCAGATATTGAGACAGAAGTGTGTAAGAAATTTGGTGTGTGGGGAAAGAAAAAATTCATGGGTAGGGAATTTATGGGAATTAATAGAAGTACATTCCTAGTAAATGAGAAAGGAAAAATTTTCAAAGTATTCCCAAAAGTTAAACCTGCAGGACACTCTAAGGAAGTTTTAGAGATTTTCAAAAATAGATAAAAAGAAAAGTAATGTGGCTAGGGTTTCCAGCCTTTTGGCATTGAACCTTTGCTAGCTTGTGCTGCTGATGCTACTTCTGCTTTTGCTGCTTCAGCTGCTGCGGCTGCTGCCTCTGCCTTTTGGTTTTCTAATCGTACAAGATATTCTTTCTCATATTCTTCAAGAGATTGTTGCTTAGATTTTTCTCCGCCTGATGATGTTTGTTGAACTTGTGGTTCAGGGGCTGGTGGTGGTGGTGGTGGAGGTGCTGTTTGAGTACTTGCAGGTGCATCAATAATCCATGCGCCAAATCTTGTTGCTGTTGCATGATATGCAAGTCTCTGTCTAGTAGCAAAATACTTGTTAGAAGGAGCTGTAAATCCGGGCACTTTTGGTTTCTGATCATTCCAGTTTCCTGGAGCAACTTGAACTTGTGCTGCTAATGCTCTACTTCCAAAGTACCTATTACCTGGAGCTGTGAATCCTGGAATTTTTGGTTTCTGATCATTCCAGTTTCCTGTTGGAATTTCACGGAATCTTTCGTGAAGTGGTGGTGCTGCTGCAGGTGGTGGAGCTGTTTCTTTCTTTGCAGGTTCAGCGGCTGCTTTTTCAGCGGCTGCTTTTTCAGCGGCTGCTTTTTCAGCGGCTGCCTTTGCTGCTGCTGCTTGTGCTGCTTGTGCGGCTGCTGCTTGTGCGGCTGCTTGTGCGGCTGCTGCTTTTTCAGCGGCTGCTTTTTCAGCGGCTGCCTTTGCTGCATTATCAACAGAACCTGATGAAAGTTTAGATAACCTTGCTTCTAAATCTGCAATTTTTTTCTCTAATTCTTTTGCTTTTGATGCTGAAGAACCTGATTTTCTAGCTGGCTTTCTAGTTGATTTGCTAGTTGTTTTTCTAGCTGGCTTTCTAGTTGATTTGCTAGTTGTTTTTCTAGCTGGCTTTCTAGTTGATTTTCTAGTTGTACGCTTCTTTGCAGTTGCCATTGCAACGACTATAAATTTGACCTTTATTTACATTGTGCTTAGCCTCTGCTCAGATTATGATCTGTTTTATAAAGAATATTTACTTAACTTGGCTATGGATGATTTTGAAAAGGAATACCCTGGCTTTGATTGGAAAAATACCCCAGCCTATAAGCATCCAGGTGGAAAGAGCTGCCCTTGTCCAAAACATGAATACATTAGAGAGCAAATAAAATTTGCAAAGACGGTTAATGAATCTGGTTCTGATGCAGCTAAAGTCACTCTGAAATTTTGCCCTGAACATTACAAAGTTTACATGGATGAAGTAATTCCTGCAATGCCATTAAAATATAAAATTTTAACAAAGATTGCACTAAAACTTGGTGCCATACAAATTGAACATTTGACACATATGCAATCTGATCTATGTTTCTATTGCAAGTTTGGTTCTGGTGGTCATGGAAAGAAAAGTGAACTTCCGCCAATGCCATAATCACATTGGATTTATCAAAACTTTAGGTCTATTTGGAGTATCATGATGACATTTTTTCTCACATATTGGACACATCTTTCTATCAAGAAAAATACATTGACAAATATGAGATTGTAAATAACTCTCAGCAGATTTAGTGAACTCACCTGTACCGTTGCAGAAAGGACATTGAGAATCAAGTAATTCTATTGTTCCGTCACCCTTACAAACAAGGCAATTTTTATCATTTACCATTGTAGACATAATTTTCTAACTGCATTAAACTCTTAGCATATGAAAAATAGTTTACAATCCCGTTAACCTTATACATTCATCATGTCGAATGTTGTCGTGGCTATAGAAGACATACATGAATTAATTGACTTATTGGAAAAAGAAGGTGAGTTAAAAAAAGTTAAAACTCAAGTTGACACTGATTTAGAAATTGCAGAAATTCTCAGACGTACAATGTATGATAATGGTCCAGCAATATTATTTGAAAACATAAAAAATTATGATATTCCAATCCTTGGTAATGCATTTGGTTCAATCAAACGTCTACAGATTGCATTAGAAACAAATGACTTTACAGAAATTGGTCAACGAATTGCAGATATGACAAAGATGGAAATACCATCAGGGATTTTTAATAAAATTAGAAAACTTCCAGAACTTTCTAAAATGAGTGAATCCTTTCCGAAACTAGAAAAAAGTGGTCCTGTTACTGAAGTAATTAATGAGAATCCATCATTTGATAAAATTCCAATTTTAAAATCGTGGCCAAAGGATGCAGGTAAATTCATCACTTTTGGTTTGACTGCAACAAAACATCCAGAAACAGGAGTTAGAAATCTTGGAGTTTATAGAATTCAAATTGTAGACAGTACTCATGCATTAATGCACTGGCAAAAACATAAACGCGGTGCAGAGCATCATGATATCTCAAATGAGAAAAAAGGCAGAACCGAAACTGCAATAATAATTGGTAGTGAGCCCGCAACAGTTTTTTCTGCAGTTGCGCCAGTTCCTGAGGGATTAGATAAGTATCTTTTTGCAGGAATTACAAGAAAAAAAGGAATTAAGATGGTAAAATGCAAAACAATTGATCTTGAAGTTCCAGCAAATGCAGAAATTGTTTTAGAAGGTTATGTAAATTCATCTGACATCAGAGATGAAGGACCATTTGGTGATCATACTGGATACTATACACCAAAGGAACCATTTCCTACTTTCACACTTACAGGTATTATGCAAAGAAAGAATCCAATTTATCTAACAACAATTGTTGGAAAGCCTATCCTAGAAGATGCATATATTGGTAAAGTCATTCAAAGTGCATTCTTACCAATGATCAGAATGTTCCATCCTGAAGTTGTTGATTTTGATATGCCGGCAGCAGGATGGTTCCAAGGTATGGCAATAATCTCAATCAAAAAAAGATATCCTGGTCAGGCAAAAAAAGTAATGATGGGATTATGGGGAATGGGCCAACTGGCTCTAACAAAGATGTTTGTTGTAGTAGATCATGATGTCAACGTTCATGATATGAACGATGTAATTTGGGCTGTTACAACTAGAGTAGACGCGGCAAGAGATATTACAATTATAGATAAAACGCCTACAGACACACTTGATCCAGCATCTCCACTTGTAAATTTAGGCTCAAAATTGGGAATTGATGCAACACAAAAAACTCTAGAAGAGGGATTTACTAGAGAAATCCAAGAACAGGTCAAAGTTGATGAAGAAACTAAGAAACTTGTAGACTCAAAATGGTCAAGTTATGAAATTTAATGAATACATACTTGGTTATAGAAATTATCTCTTTCTTCTACTGAATAACCAATCTGTTTAATTGAATCAATAATTCGTTTATCAGTAAGTTCAGTTGAACGAGAGCCAGTACAAGAAACTACTTCTTCACCTATCAGTGTTCCACCAAAATCATCTGCACCATACTGTAATGCAAGCTGTGCCATACCAATACCATTAGTTAACCATGATGACTGAATGTGATCTATAAGTCCATCAAAAACAATTCTTGAGATGGCAATCATTTTTAAAAGTTGTATTCCACCTGCACCATAGGTAACAGTGCCATCATGTTGCATTAGTGTATTATTAGGTTCAAAACTCCATGGGATAAATGCCATAAATCCATTTGTTTTCTTTTGTAATTCTATAATTTTAGAAAAATGTTCTGCAATATCATTATCAGATTCCACATGACCATACATCATTGTAGCAGATGCTGATAAGCCTAAAGAAAATGACTCATCCATTATTCTTAACCACTCGTTAGTTTTAATTTTTTTAGGACTAATTATTTCCTTTACAGAATCAGTTAGAATTTCTGCACCAGCCCCAGGAATAGATTGCAAACCTGCATCTTTTAGTCTGGATAAAACTTCAATTGTACTTGATTTTTCTACTTTTGCAATCATATCAATCTCAGATGTAGAGAGTCCATGAACGCCAATTTGAGGAAATTTTTTGCGAATCATTCTAAATGAATCCTCATAATATTCAATACCAAGATCGGGATTGTGTCCTCCTTGAATGAGAACTTGTCTTATTTTGAACATCTCCCAACCAGTTTTAACACGTGTTTCAATTTCATCTATAGTTAGTGTATATGATTCATCATGATCTGGTGGACGATAAAATGCACAAAACTTGCAATCCGTAATACAGACGTTGGTGTAATTCAGAATTATATTATTTACAAACGATGCTTTATTCCCAAATTTTTTTCTAGTTAAATTACCTGCAGTCATGCCCATAAGAAAAACATCATCAGAGCGTATCAGCCTAAGACAGTCATCTTGGTTTGGTGTATGCCCATTTAGTGAGTTTTCCAGAATGTCACCAATTTCACTAGAATGAATCTGTTCAGTTAATTGACTCAATACATCTACGTGCAATACGTGAATATTTAATCCTTAGAAAGGTTGTATTCATAAAAAAACCCATTTTAAATAATTTTAAGTATGGTATGTCATGAAAATCATCAATGACTACAGGTAAGGAGATTAGAGTAAATAGAATTATGAGAAAAGGGAAAATGCTCTGCATTCCAATGGATCATGGTATTTCTAATGGTCCTATTGTGGGACTAGAAAAACCACATTCAATGATTTACAAATGTGAAACTCATGGAATTACCAGTGTAATTATTAACAAAGGAATTATCAAAACATTACCAAGACCACCTAAAGTTGGAATTTTAGTTCACTACTCAGCAAGCACTTCATTGTCAACTGCTCCTAACAGAAAAATGCTTACAGGTTCAGTAAAGGAGGCATTAAGACTTGGTGCAGATGGGGTTTCATTACACATCAATATTGGTGGAAATGAAGAGCCAGAGATGTTGCAAGACTTGGGAACCATTTCAGAGCAATGTCATGAATGGAATGTTCCATTACTTGCAATGATGTACCCAAGAGGTGAAAATATCAAAGATCCACATGATCCTGAAACAGTTGCACATGCTGCAAGAATTGGTGCCGAATGTGGAGCTGATATTGTAAAGACATTGTATACTGGTGACGTTGATTCATTTACAAAGGTAGTTGAAAGCATTCCAGTTCCTGTTGTAATAGCTGGAGGACCAAAATCAGAAACAGATATGGATTTGCTTAAAATGACTGAAGATGCTATGAATGCTGGTGCAAAAGGTGTTACATATGGACGAAATATTTTTGCTCATAAAAAACCAGAAAAAATTGTTGAGGCATTAGCAGGGATAATTTTCAAAAATCAAACATCAAAAGAAGCGGCTGAAAGACTTGACACAGAATAAATTACTAATAGTCCAACCAAAAATTGGAAAAAATCAATTTACAAAATTTGTAAATCAACTTGAAAATGAAGGAGTGTCTTTAATTTATGCAGATCCAAAAAATATAACAAATAAGAAATCAAAAATTCAAACAATTTCTCCATCAATAAATTCAAAATATGTAATTTTGGATAAAAAATCAACATCTAAGATAAAAGGTAAAAAAATAGGCAAGAAATTCAAAGTTTTATCAAATAAGGATATAGAAAATATTTACGAGTCTGCAAAAAAAGGACTTGATTTCGTAATTATTGAAGTAAAAGATTGGAAGATTATTCCACTAGAGAATATAATTGCTAAATTACATAAGATACATACAAAGATTTTCACAGTTGCAAGGAATTCAATTGAAGTTCGTAAGATGTTTTCAATTTTAGATATTGGAGTTGATGGAGTAATATTTCAGACAAATTCAATTAACGATGTAAAAGAAACTCTTGTAAATATGGGTTCAAAACAATTTGAACTAAAACATGCCAAAATTATAGACATTAAGGAAGTAGGAGATGGAGAACGCGTGTGTGTAGATACAGCCTCAATGTTACATAAAGGTGAAGGAATGCTTGTTGGTAGTAGAGCAAATTTTATGTTCTTAGTACATAATGAATCAGTCGGTTCATCTTTTACATCACCAAGACCTTTTAGAGTTAATGCAGGTGCAGTACATTGTTATACACTATCACCTGATGGTACAACAAAATATCTTTCTGAATTAGAAACTGGCAGTGATGTGTTAGTACTTGATTCTAAAGGTAAGGCAAGAAGAGCCGCCATAGGAAGATGTAAAATTGAAAGAAGACCAATGTTGTTGATTAAGGCAAAGGTTGGTGATGAATTAGGAGGAATAATTGCACAGGATGCAGAAACTATTCGTTTTGTGAAATCAAATGGTCATCTAATTTCAGTTACACACCTCAAGAAAGGTGATTCAGTTTTAGTATTTTCAAAATCTGCTACCGGCAGACATTTTGGAATGGAAGTATCAGACGAATATATTTTAGAAAAATAGAAAATGAAATACAAAACATGTGTTTCAATTGCGGAAAAAAACCCAAAAAAAATTAACTCAATTCTAAGAAATGCACTATCTAAATCTGAATATGCTGAAATTAGATTAGACTTCGTTAAACCATCAGAAGTTCCAACTGTATTAGAAAGCATCAAAAAAAAAATATCTAGGTGTATTTGCACATTACGACCAAAAAATGAAGGTGGAAAATTCTCTGGTACAGAAAAGGAAAGAATTTCGATTCTAAAATTGATTACTGAATACAATCCATTCTTGCTAGATGTTGAATTTAATACAGTAAAAAAGGATCAAAAACTACGGCAATATCTAAAAAAATCAAAGACATGCATTCTAGTCTCATGGCATGATTTCAAAAAAACACCAGATACTAAGAAATTGAATTTGACATTAAAAGAAATGAAAAAAATTTCTAATTATGTAAAAATTGTAACTCTTGCAAAATCTATTGATGACTCAACCAAAATTCTCTCACTTTACAACAAACCATCAAAAATTAAGTTGATTGCATTTGCGATGGGTGAAGAAGCAAGATTTTCTAGAATACTTTGCTTACATCTAGGCAGTCCATTTACATACGTCTCGTTAGGAAAAGCTGTTGCACCAGGACAATTTAGTCTAAATGATATGAAATCATTTCAATAACTTGCAAAATTTAATATCAATAGTCTACAGTAAATTTACATGCTCAAAACATTTGCAGTAATTGGAGATCCAATTGATCATTCACTCTCACCTACTATCCACAACGCTGCGTACAGAGAATTAGGATTGGATTGTACGTATATTGCATATCGAATACCTAAGGATCAATTAGATGTAGAAATTGATTCATTAAAAAAAATTAAAATTTCAGGGTTTAATGTAACAATACCACACAAAATTAACATGCTAAAATTTCTGGATGAAGTAGATGAAAACTGTAAAATTATTGGTGCTGCTAATACTGTAACTAATGAGAATGGTTACTTGAAAGGTTACAATACTGATATGGATGGTTTCCTAGAACCAATTAAAAATAGAAATATTGAAATTAAAAACTCCAATGCATTATTGCTTGGTGCTGGTGGTGCTGCAAGAGCAATAATTGCTGGCATGGCAAAAGAAAAAGTGAAACATGTTACTATAATCAACCGTACAATAGAAAATTCTTTACAACTAAAAGAATTCTCACAAAGTATTGGTTTAGATTCAGAAGTAAAAACTATTGAGGAAATGGGTGAACTTCATGCTGATTATAATTTTGTAATCAATTCATCCTCTTTAGGATTAAAAAATGAATCTAATATTCTTCCAACACAAATTATTAATGAAGAAACAGTGGTTTACGATATTATTTACAAACCAGTAAATACTGATTTAATAAAGGAATCAAAGAAAAAAAATGCTGAAATAATTTATGGGTATGAGATGCTCTTAGGTCAAGCAGTACGATCCTTCGAAATTTGGTTAGGTCAAAAAGCACCATATGATATAATGAAGAAAGCAATTCTAGGTGGATTTTCATGACAATAGTTGATGCAACAGTTCATGGAGCAGTATCAATGGTTAATGCCATTGCAACAGGAAAAGGTGCTACCATTGGAATTGATACATTTGTTAAGACTAGATTAGAAGTATCAAATGGGAAAGGAATTCACATTTCATCTGATAATAAAACAATTAGCTCACGATTGATAAATAAAGTAATTGAAAAAATAGTTCCAAAACATCAGTTGGCAAAGAAAAAATTAGAACTTGATTTTATCTCTAATATTCCAACTGGATATGGACTAAAAAGCTCCAGTGCTATTTCTACTGCAGTTGCATTAGCATGTTCAAAGATCTTTAAACCAAATATGACTGACTCTCAGATTTTGAAGGTTGGAGTTGATGCCTCTATTGAAACAAAAATTAGTATCACCGGTGCATATGATGATGCATGCTCATGCTACTTTGGAGGATTTAATGTTACAAATAACTTAAAACGAAAAATTGTATTGCAAAAGCCTGCACCTAGAGATCTAGAAGTTGTAATCCTTGTTCCAAAATCTAGAAAGAGAGGTAATCTCAAAAAATTAAAGAACTTAACATCCGCATTTGAAAATGCATGGAAATTAGCAGCTAATTCAGATTACTGGAATGCTACCATTCTAAATGGAATTGCAACATCAGCTATTTTAAATTCAGACCCTCAAATAATTACAAATTTAATTGAATCAGGTGCATTATGTGCCACAATTTCAGGTAATGGGCCTTCAATCATGGCAATAACCAAGAAACGAAATAGTAACAATATACAAAAACAACTATCAGCATTTGATGGTAAAATAATTATTTCAAAAATAAATAACAAAAAGGCAGAAGTTCATGAAATGTAGTATAAAAAAATCAAAACTTTCTGGAAAGATAACTTGTCCGCCTAACAAAAGCTATACACATAGAGCAATTTTTCTAGCAGCCCTATCCGATGGGAAAAGTATTGTACGGAATATTCTAAAATCACGTGATACAATAGCTACAATTAATGCATGTAAGGCATTTGGTGTAGAAGTACATGAAGAAGATAATATTCTGACAATCAAAAATACAATCGATTCAACCGTTCAGGGTTCACTAATTGATGCACAGAATTCAGGAACGACAATTAGGATTTCAATAGCTATAGCAGCGTTATCTGGAGGAAATACTATGTTAACTGGTGATGAAAGTCTAAAAAAACGTCCAATGAAGCCGATTTTAAATTCTCTTGAGGCATTAGGGGTTACTACAGAATCTGATGATGGAAAACCACCAATTACCATTAAAGGAAAAATCAATGGGGATGAAGCTAATATTGATGGAGATATTTCAAGCCAATTTATTTCTGCATTATTAATTATTGCGCCTAGATTAAAAAATGGGTTAATATTAAATGTGAATGGTAATTTAGTATCAAAACCTTACGTGGATTTAACACTAGCCATAATGAAAGCATTTGGTGTAGAGATTAATTCTGAAACTCCATATAAAAAATATATTATAAAACATCAAATTTACAAACCTACAACATTTACAATCCCATCAGATTTTTCAAATCTAGCTTTACTACTAGTAGCAAATGTTCTTCTTGATGATGGACTAAAAATTGACATTAGTTTAGGTGATTTGCCACAGGGAGATGAAGCAATTATAGATATTTTAGAAGAACTAGGTGTGACTGTTATACTTAATGGTGATATGATTACTACAAAATCACCAAAGATGTTAGGCGGTGGTAGATTTGATTTAAGCAGTACCCCAGATCTTTTACCTGCGTTAGCAATTCTGAGTTTAAAATCATCTGAACCAATAGAAATTTTTAATGTTAAACATGCACGATACAAAGAAACAGACAGAATTTCAGTTATTTCAAGAGAATTAAAAAAAATTGGTATTGGAGTAAAGGAAAATGATGATGGAATGATACTAACACCAACCAAAAATCATACTACAGCAGAATTCAATTCTGAAAATGATCATAGATTATTTATGGCACTTTCTATTGCTGCAATGTATATAGGAGATTGTACAGTCACGGATCCTGATTCTGTAGAAGTTTCATATCCAAATTTCATTAAAGATATGAAAAATTGTGGTGCCCAGATAATTCCCTTATAGAACAATTATTAACATCTTAAGTGATCTTTTATTGTTGGTCAGTAATTCAATTGGTAGACGTCTAATTCTTACTAGTTTCGGTGAAAGTCATGGAACTTGTATTGGTGCAGTAGTTGATGGTTGCCCTGCTGGTTTGGAATTAGAAGAAAAAGATATTCAAAAAATGTTAGACTTGAGAAAGCCTGGACAATCATTAGTATCTACTCAAAGGAAAGAGGATGATAAAGTAGAAATTCTTTCAGGAACATTCAGAGGATTTACAACTGGTGCCCCAATTACAATGATTATTTGGAATAAAGATCAAAATTCTAAATCATATGAAAAATTAAGAACCGAAATGCGTCCAGGACATTCTGATTATCCAGCATATGTAAAATATAAAAAATTTAATGACTTTAGAGGAGGTGGCAGATTTTCAGGAAGGCTTACCGCTACACATGTTATGGGTGGTGCAATAGCCAAAAAATTATTAAAAGTTACACTAAATATTGAAACGCACTCATATACATGCCAGATTGGAGTAACTAAAATGAAAAAACAATTCAGTCCAACAATAAAAACTGTAAAAGATACTTATTCAAATGATGTAAGGTGTCCTGAAGTCAATACTGCTAAAAAAATGAAAAAAGACATTCTTGCAGCTAGAAAAAAAGGTGATTCATTAGGTGGAATTATTGAATCTGTGACCACAAACATTCCAACTGGATTAGGTGAACCAATTTTTGGATCCTTAGAATCGGATCTTAGTAGAGCAATGTTTTCAATTCCTGCTGTAAAAGGTATTGAATTTGGTTCAGGATTTGCAGGTTCTGAAAAATTTGGCTCAAAAAATAATGATGCGTACAAATACAGAAATGGTAAGATTGTTACTACATCCAATAATTCAGGAGGAATTTTAGGTGGAATTTCTAATGGAATGCCAATCATTTTTCGTGTAGCGTTCAAGCCTGCATCATCAATTGCCAAAATTCAGAATACAGTTGACGTTAAGAAAAAATCTCAAACCAAAATACAGGTTGGTGGAAGACATGATCCGTGTGTTGTTCCTAGAGCACCACCAGTTGTTGACTCATGGGTTTCACTAACATTGGCTGATCACGCATTATTATCTGGAAAAATAAAAACTGTTTTGTAGAAATGCCTGAAATTGATGAACTCCGAAAAAAAATGGAGGTAATTACATTAGAAATGATAAAACTGTTAAAATCACGAACTGACGTTGCGCAAAAAATTGGTAATATTAAAAATGAATTAGGTATTACAGTAACTGATGAAGTTAGAGAAACTAAATTAAGAGAGAAAATCATTTCAGTGTGCAAAGAATTAGATTTGGATGAGAGTATTGCAACAAGATTCCTAAACTTCCTACTTAATGAATCGGTGAATGTTCAGAGTAAAAATTCCCAAACTCATCTAACAATTTTTTTGAAAGCAAAAGAAATGGAAGAAAAAGGTAAAAAAATTATTCATCTTGAAGTTGGTGAACCAGATTTTGGTCCACCAGAATCAGTTAAGAAATCATTATCAGAAGTTTATGATAAAGGATTTGGAAAATATGGTCCTGTAATGGGATTGCCAGAATTTAGACAATCAATTGCAAAATTTTGTACTGAAAATTTTCAAGGAAATATAACATCAGATAATATTCTAGTTGTACCTGGTGCAAGATTTGGTGTTTATCTTGCAATTTCATCACTACTTAATCCTGGAGATGAAGTTATTATTATCGAACCTGCGTGGCCAGCATACAGACAATGTGCAATAAATGCAGGAGTGAAAGTTCGAACAATTAATACAACAATACAAACCAACTGGGAGCCAACAACTGAGCAAATTAATTCTGCAATTAATATAAACACAAAAATGATAATTTTGAATTATCCAAATAATCCAACTGGAAAAATCTTACCAGAAAAACTACAAGATGAGATAATCAATATTGCACAAGCACATAATTTATTTATTTTAAGTGATGAAATCTATAGTAATTATTCAAATAATTCATGGAAAAGTATACTTTCGTATAATTATGAAAATGCAATTGTTACTCAATCATTCTCAAAATCACATGCAATGACAGGATATAGAATCGGATACGTTGCTTCTTCCTCAGAAATTGTTAAAAAATTAGCAAAATTACAAGCACTCTGCCTAACTAATGTTTCCGAGCCTATTCAATTCGTTGCTATGAATTCAATTAACGAAGATGTAAGTGAAAATACCAACCAAATTCATGAACAAATGAAAGTTTTAATTGAAAATTGTCAAAAAATGGATCTAGAATTTGTTATTCCAGATGGTGCAATGTACGTGTTTGCAAAAATAAAAAATAATAAAACAAATACAACAGAATTAGCACATAAATTGCTTGAATGTGGATTAGCTATTGCACCTGGGGAAGCATTTGGTGACTATGGGGAATTTTTTAGAATTTCTGGTTGTATAAAAAAAGAGAGTATAATTGAGGGATTGAATATACTATCAACAGAGATAAACAAATGACAAAATCAATTACAATTATTGGTGCTGGTGGTGGAATGGGAAAATGGTTCTCAAG
>Ga0315338_1002646_pt1 | contig 17181 bp, 16 predicted proteins | sample ASW8metaG_FD_204518 | JGI IMG/M metagenome (GOLD analysis project Ga0315338, IMG submission 204518) | Ammonia-oxidizing marine archaeal communities from Monterey Bay, California, United States - ASW #8 | ecosystem: Environmental > Aquatic > Marine > Coastal | place: USA: California | collected... | reverse complement strand
ACGGTCGACCCGATGTTCATACGGCTGACCGTGAGACTGCCTTTGTGCGAGAGCGCACTCGTTATCTGCTCGAAGAGCGCGGGTTCGATATTCGCAACGTTCGTTCAGTGACGGAGCAGGTGTCGCTCGACGACCTCCGGCCGCTCGACGCACGTCGCAAGCTGGAGGTGCTACCAGAATTTACGGACACGCCAGACTTCAGGCGGTTGGCCGTACTCTTCAAGCGCATCAAAAACATCGCCAGGGAACTTCCTGATGAGGAGTTCGCGGTGGCCGAACGTGATGGTGGTGTAGAGCTGTCCGAGACTTTGACCGAACCAGCAGAAGAGGCGCTGCTCGTAGAGGTAAATCGCGGCCGGCCGGTCATCGACCGTGCGGTGGCACGCGGAGAGGGTTACCGCGAGGCGTTTGCACAGGCATCTGCGTTTGGCCCGGCGGTCGACCGGTTTTTCACAGATGTGTTCGTGATGGTCGACGACTCCCTGGTTCGGCAAGCTCGCCTGCGTCTTATGAAACGTCTCGAACGACTCATCAGCCAACTCGCCGACATCTCCGACATCGTTCCAGAAGAAGAGTCACTTTCGCAGGGGGAGCAGGTCTCACACACAGGCAGAAAAGGTTTTAATGGCAAGAGGACAGAGACCCGCTAGCCTCGCAGAGAGGGCCATGTCTCCCATTCGTCGCCTTTCTCCTGAGCTTGCTAATCAAATCGCCGCGGGTGAGGTTGTCGAGCGTCCGGCCTCGGCACTGAAGGAGTTGGTCGAAAACTCGATTGATGCTGGTGCAAACCGCATTCACGTGACGGTAGATCGGGGTGGGAAGCGGCTGATTCGCGTCGAGGATGATGGCGAAGGGATGAGGCGCGAGGACGCCGTAATGGCCCTTGAGCGGCATGCGACCAGCAAGGTGGCTCGACTCGAAGACCTCGACTCGATCGACACCTTGGGGTTTCGTGGGGAAGCCTTGCCCAGCATCGCGTCGGTCTCGCATCTTACTTTAAAAACGAAACCACACGGGTCTCAGTCCGGGACAGAGCTGCGGGTGGATGGCGGTGCTATGGGGGCGGTTACGGAGGTCGGGATGCCAGACGGCACCGTAATTGAGGTGACCGACCTTTTCTACAACGTGCCGGCCCGGCGGAAATTTCTCAAGTCCGATCGCGCCGAGTCATCGCAGGTTATACGTGCTGTCACACAGTTGAGTTTGGCGTATCCGAAAGTCGGATTTATGCTTACCAGCGGCGCTCGTCGTGTGCTGCAATGTCCGCCGGTTCGTACTCTGGATGAGCGCTTCTTTCAGGTGTATGGTGAGCGACCAGACCTTGTCGAGGTTTACAAATCTGCCGCGGGTGTGGTGCTCAGAGGCTATGTTGCGGCGCTGACCGATCACGGACCTTCCCGAGGGCCTCAGCACATTTTTGTTAACCACCGGGTGATCAAGGATCGAACGATCGCCCATGCTGTTCACGAGGCTTATAGTCAGGCGAGTATCAAGCCGCGGACACCCGAGGCTCATCTTTTTATCGAGCTGTCTCCAGAGCGGGTCGACGTCAACGTCCACCCGATGAAGGCGGAGGTTCGCTTCTTGGATCAGTCGCTCGTTCACGAACTGGTGCGGCGTGCCGTCGGTGATGCTCTCGGGAAACCATCGTCGGCGCCTCTACCGGTCCGACCAAAATCACTGGGATCACTCGTCCCGACGTCTCAATCGATTCCTGGAATCACGCAGGGTATGTCCGCCGCGAGTCGCTGGGCGGGTGTCACCGATGTTTTCCGGAGGAATAAGACGTCTGATCCGATGAGCGCCAGCTCGGTGGGAGCGGTCCCCGCGGCTATTGGCGTGGGTGAGACGACTATCGATGCCACCCGACCACTCATACCGCTCGGTCAATTCCGTGACACATTCATAATCGCGGTCGATAGTGAGGGGGTGGCGATTGTCGACCAGCACGTGGCGCATGAGCGTATTCTGTTCGAGCAGGTCATGTCCCAGCTCGCTGGTGGATCGCTAGACGGACAGCGTCTTCTCACACCGATCGTGGTTGACCTCCCAGCCGCACAACGTGAGGCGCTCTCGGCTCGTAGTACCGAACTGTTACGGTTGGGGTTTGAGGTGGGGGAGTTTGGTGGTGATAGCGTTCACATCACTACTGTGCCAGGGGTGTTGGCGCGGGCGGAGGCAGAGAACGCGGTGCGAGAGCTAGCGTCTGACGTTGAAGGGCTCGACCGCGCCGCCGGTGTTGACGAGGTCCTGCAGCGCCTGGCGGCGACGACCGCCTGTCACGCAGCAGTAAAGGCGAACGATCGACTAACGCAGGAGAAGATGTTGTATATCCTCGATCAGCTGTGGCGTACCGAGTACTCGACCGTTTGTCCGCACGGTCGGCCGGTGGTGCTTCGGCTCACTCGCCACGAGATCGAAAAAAGCTTCGAGCGCTGATTCTTAGTGTCCGGAGTTCGATCTCAAGACGCTAGCTACTTCGTGTAGGGTCGCACAATCAGCCAGCCCATGACAAAAACGGCGACGCCGCCCCCAAAAATTTGAGGGCTGGGACCCAAGGGTCCCGCGGTTACGATTGACATCAGCAACAATGACATAGCCAGCAGTTGGAGGAATCGACCGACGTAGTAGAGGAAACCGGGCAATAGAGTACACCGACTATTCGTCCGGCTTTGGCCGCTGCTGTTTCCGGGCTGCCCGCCAGGTCGAGATGCGCTCGGCGATCGCCTTCTCGACCCCGCGCCTGGTCGGTTTGTAGTACTGACGATGCTGCAGTCGCGGTGGGAGACACTCCATCATCGTCGTGCCACCTGCGTGGTCGTGCGCGTACTCGTATCCCTTCCCGTAGTCGAGGTTCTTCATGAGTTGGGTAGGCGCATTGCGAAGATGAAGTGGAACGGGATCGGCGATGTCTATGTGCGCGTCACTTGCGGCCTGGCGATAGGCGACGTACACGGCGTTACTCTTGGGCGCAACTGACAGGTAGATAACGGCTTGCGTCAGGGCAGTGTTTCCCTCAGGCATTCCGATAAAGTGTACGGCGTCTTTTGCTGCGATGGCCAGGCTCAGTGCACGTGGGTCCGCTATACCGATATCTTCAGAAGCGAAACGCACCAGTCGCCGTGCGATATACATCGCGTCCTCGCCTGCTTCAACCATCCGTGCGAGCCAATAGACCGCAGCGTCTGGATCACTGTTTCGCATCGATTTGTGTAGTGCTGAGATGAGATTAAAGTGCTCCTCGCCGGTCTTGTCGTACAACAGTGCGCGCCGCTGGAGCGCTTGTGATAGTAGTTCGAGGTCGATGCGCGCGACCCGCCCTGTCGTTCGATGATCGTCGTTGTCGTCTGAGGTGTCACCCGTTTCGGCGATGGCTGCAGTGAATTCAAGTAGGTTGAGTGCGACCCGAGCATCACCGTTGGCGTGTCGACCAATTGCCTCTAAAACACCTTCGTCAACGTCCAGACGTTCACGACCTAGTCCGCGGTCTGAGTCGCTCAGTGCACGCTGGAGCACCGTCACGATGTGTGCAGTTTCGAGGGGATGAAGGACGAAGACCTTCGAGCGTGACAGTAGAGCGGCGTTTACCTCGAACGAAGGATTCTCGGTGGTGGCCCCGACGAGCACGATGTCTCCGGCTTCGACACGCGGGAGAAAGGCATCCTGTTGGGCTCGATTGAACCGGTGAATCTCGTCGACAAAGAGTATCGTACGCTGGCCTTCATGCCGGCGGGTTGTCTCCGCTTCAGCCATGACCGACCTGATCTCCTTGACGCCAGAGAATACGGCGCTGAAAGCAATAAACCGTGCCCGCGTCATGGTTGCAATCAGGCGGGCCAAGGTCGTCTTTCCGGTACCCGGAGGTCCCCACAGAATTATCGATTGTAGCGCGTCTCTGGAAATGGCTTCGCGTAACGGTTGGCCAGGCGCTAGCAGCGATTCCTGCCCCATCAACTCATCAAATGTTCGAGGACGCATTCGCTCCGCCAACGGTGTCAGTCGGTTGTTATCGTCAGGCGATTCGGACGCGAACAAGTTGCGAGGCTTCACCGAGAACTCCGCTTGGCGGTGTGACGCTGACGGTGAGTGTGGGCACCGCCACCACGGCGCTGCCTGAGGGTCTGACGACGCGCCTCGTAGATGACCAACGCTGCCGCAATGCTGACGTTGAGCGAATCGACCCGGCGTCGCATCGGTACTGACACGCGGAGGTCAGCGGTCGAGTTGACGGCGTGGTCCAGTCCGGCACCCTCTTGTCCGACCAGCAGTAGTTGCGGGCCAGCCAGGTCTGCTTCGTAGAGTCCTGTGCCTCCGCGAGGGACTGTCGCCACCACCTTGGCTCCACGCTCTCGGGCGGAGAAGATTAACGTAAGAAGGTCGCCCACGATCGCTGTCGGGAGCCTCAGAGAGCTGCCCATCGCACCGCGTAATGCCCTCCACCCGAACGGGTCAGCCGAGCCACCTGTGACGACTACGGCGCGGGCACCGCCCGCATCCGCTGCGCGGATGATTGCACCAACGTTCCCCGGATCCTGCACGCCAACGGCAGCTACGACGAGACCAGAGCCCGTGTCGGCGACGATTCGGTCGAGGGGGTAGGCCTGATAGGTAGCGAGTGCCACGACACCCGACGGGCCTTTAACCGGACTGGCTGCATCGATTACTGCCTCTGACGCTGCAAATACTTCAGTTCCAGACTCGGTAAGGGTGTCGGCCAGTTCGTTCAGTCGGCGGTCGCCTGCGCGCAGTGCAGGCGCAGAGAACAGCGCGATCTCGATCGGAGTTTTCGTGGCTTGGGCATCATCGATGAGATGTCTACCATCGAGAAGTAGGTGATGCCGTGGGAAGCTTCCCTTGCGAGCGGTCCGGAACCTGGTGACGAGCGGGTTTTGTCGACTCGTGATGGTTCTCACTGGTGCCCCGGCTAGAGATTGACTTCGCGAATCATGCGGACCTCCTGCGAAGGCCCGATCGCGGATCGCGCTCAAGCCTGAGGAGGATATCAGATGTGGTAGGCTAGCCTTCCGATGAAGGGCAAGTTGCTGAAGCGGTTTGAGGATGAGATCCAGGCTCTCGACCGAGAGCTGAAGCATGACCTTCCGAAAGAAATCAAGACGGCTCGCGAGCACGGAGACTTGAGGGAAAACGCGGAGTACCAGGCCGCCAAAGAACGACAGCGGCTGGTCGAGTCACACATAAGCCTCTTGCAGAAGCGGGTGTCCGACATCTCCCTGATGAATTTTGACAAGTTGCCTCGGGATCGCGTGGCGTTCGGATCGACCGTTGAGCTTCGAGAGCCCGACGGTGGCATCGTGACCTATGAGCTGGTGATGGCGGAAGATGCCGATCCCGGGAAAGGCTTGATTTCGACGGCGTCACCCATTGGCCGGGCGCTCGTCGGCAAGGAAGTTGGCGACGAGGTCCAGGTCCCGACTCCCGGTGGGGTGCGGGAGTTCGAGGTTGTTAAGCTGGTCACGATTTTCGACGACGAGTAGGCACTCCGATCGCGTCAGAACCTTCGGTCTCATCGCCTCGATATTCACCACATCTCCGGACCGCGCTGGTCTTGACTGGTAGCGGTACGGCCGGGGCGTATCACGCAGGTGTTCTCCACGCACTGCGGGAGGCCGGTGTCAAAATCGATCTGGTTGCCGGTCGAGGTATTGGTGTCGTCGGCGCGATGTTTTCGGCGGTCGATGGTGGCACGACCCTTTGGCAGGCGGGCGGTGTGTGGCGGTCCAGAGGCACTCGCCGGCTCTATGCTTGGCGGAAGACCATCAAGGCCGCTGCGTGGACGCTCGTCGTGGCGCTGTCGGCGTTCCTCGTTCCCTTGATGGCCGTTATAGGCGCGGCTGTCGTGTACCCCATCGGCTTCCTACTGCGCCTGAGCGGTCTCGATCTTGGTGACCGTCTGGCACTTGGATACATAAGATTTGTTGAGATGGCGTTCCAGTCAGGCGCATTGCCCCTCGTTCTGCCTCGGTTCGTCATGCTGACACTGTTTGTCCTACTTTGTATCTTAGCAATCGGCGAGGCGGTCCCGAGAATTCGACGGCGACGGCGACGGGCTCGGGGGTTGGTCTGGTGGCGGCTTTTGGGTGCTCCTCTCGATGCATCTCAGGTCATTAACCATTTCACGGATGGTCTCTGGACGATCATGCGTGGCGCGGCAAAGATTTCTAAACCTGGGCTTCGGGACCTGGCTGAACGCTATTCGGAGCTACTATCTGAGAATATTGGACAGCCTGGTTTTGGCGAGCTGATTGTCATCGTGCATGATTTGGATACCCGCCGTGACCTGACCTTCGGTCTACTGTCCGAAAAGCATAGTCGCCCGTTCTTTGTCCGTCGGCTTGGCAGTGACGGAGGCGGACGCTACTTGGAGACGATGGATTTGGCCGGGGCGGCTCGCATTCACGCCGTCGACGCGCTGGCTGCGTCTCTGAGCCTACCGGTTGTTACTGATGCACACCTTATACAGTTTGCGTCCGAGGGTGGCTGGCGTGGTGAAGTACATCGTCTCTGTGATCGACCCGAAGCTACGACTCGGCTGTTGGAGGAGGTGGCCAACGCTGGTGCGGAACAGGTCATTCTTGTTACCGCGCTGCCGGAGCCGGACGGGCCGCATACACTGACAGCTAGCCGACGCGATCCTCGTGCTAGGGCCGGTGAATACCTGGCGGCTGCGGAAACCGCTGCCACACGCGATGCCGTTGCCCGGTGGGGGTCAACGTTTCAGGGAGTCTTTCAGATTCGGCCGCTTCACAACCCGCTTGGGCCGTTCGATTTCACTGGCGGCTACGATGAGCAGTCCGACCGGCCGTTTGCCCTCACGGAGTTGGTCGAGAAGGGCCGTGAAGACGGGTTTCGACAATTCGTTGATGCTGTTGTGGGGGTTAGTGGAGAGTGGCTGGAACCCAAGTCCAGAAGTGGGTATAAACGACCAGCCGAGGGCGACTCCGTGGCTACTTCGGCGTCCGATTTGTGACCACGGTAGGGTGGTTTGATGCACGCGCTCGTTCCATACGCGAAGCAGCTTGGGTGTCATGCATGATTCCGCTGTGACGCCGATCCGGTCTTGTCTGATCGGTCAGGAAGTGTGAGGCAAGGTCCGCCAAGAGGCACGAGGTTTCCAGAGCATCCAGATGCCCGAACTTGTGTCGGAACGCCCCGAGTGGGATGACGGCTTTTGCCATCGCGCGGTGCCCCCCCGCATTACCGATGTCAGAAAAGCACGCCTTGACGAATTCGCCAGCATTCCGGGAATACCCCAGGTTGCGAACTGACACTATGACTTGGTTTTCGACTTGGCCGGAAACGACTGACCACTTCACATCGTCGAGCTGCAAAAGGAAGTCAGCTACGTACGGCATCAGGTCTTCTCGGGGGGCGTCACCGAGATGGGTTGAGTAGATCTGGTCGTGCGTTTTCCCGAACTGAACGGCACGAGAGACGAACTCGAGACGCTCCAGCGTGATGCCGGTACCTTCCATCTTCCTCACTAGAGCCGCATCAGCCAGCGGGTACAGAAACGTAAAGGCCTCAAGGTCACCTTCATTCGTGTGCCGACTCAGGAACAGCGTATCCGACTTAATGGCGTACAGCATCGCAGTAGCGGTACGCTCTGATATGTTGGCATCGATAGACCTCAAATGCTCGGTCAAAATTGTCGATGTCGACCCATAGTCTGGACGGATATCGGCAAAAACCGTCGTATAGCCGTTCCGCTCGGGGTGATGGTCGACGACTAAATCAACTCGATCGAGAAGACCGCCGAAGTAGTGGGGTTGGACATCTACGGTAGCGATTCGGTCAAAGGCATGAAGCGAGTCTGCCGTGACCGGCTCGACCTCGATGTCCAACAGATTGGCCATTCGAATGTTTTCAGGTCGTGTCATACCCTGGAACGCACCGATGATAGCCGTGGTCTTAGTGCGGTGGAGTAGGCTGCGTAAGGCGAGCCCGCTCGCCATAGCGTCGGGGTCGGGGTCGTTGTGGAGAAGTATAAGTACGCGCTCGGCATCCGAGAAATAGCGCTGGTACTGCTGCACCCGAGCCCGGGTTAGTGACCGACCAAGAGCTGTCAGAAGTGAGTGTTTTAGTAGGTTGCTGAGGCTTATCGGGAAGACGTCTGGAAATTCCGTCCGCCATTCGTTGACCCGCGAGGACTTTTCGTACCCGGTAACAGCGAGCACGTAGATAAGCGTCGCGCCCGCATCGATGATGGCCCGCAGGATCACGCGGAGACTGTGTCGGCCGTCGTCTTCGACGATGATACAGGTCGTCGGTCCAATATCGGCTTTCACGTAGCTGTCGACTCGTCGAGGGTCGGCCACCCGCGCCCTGACCCCGGCGTCGTGGAGTCGCCTCAACGTGATGCGGTCCTTGACCATTACGTCAAGCTCGAGACTGGAACCGAGAGCCGCGTGGAGGTTGCGCGCGACGAGAGCGGTCTGGCAGACCGCGACGCACTTCATAGGAGTCCCTGATTATACGGCGGTGTGTGCCACCTGCAAGAGCGATCCTGAGGGGAGTACAGGTCCGCGAGTGTGATCGGCTGTTCGGTTGCCAGTACGTCGTTAGGAATCATTGGGACGGGCTGCCTGCTTGCGCTATCATCTGATCCGGGCGCTCGGCCCTGGCCGAGACGGTTTCTGAAGGACGTTCCGATGCCACGGGTTTGGATCAACATCCTCGCGCTCACGCTCGTCTCTAGTGTCCTGTCGGCACAACAGCCGCTCTTCACCAGCGGAATCGACTTGGTTCACGTTGGTGTCTCAATACTCGATGATGATGGTGAGCCGGTCGCCGATGTGGGTCCGGACGACCTGGAGTTGTATGAAGACGGTGAAATACAGGAGATCCGCTACTTTTCCAGCGGCATGGGTATCGACACCGACAGACTGCCGACGCACCTGGGAGTGTTGCTCGATGCCAGCGCAAGCATGGGCGAGGATGAGCGGATGGCGAAGACCGCCGCGATCCGGTTTCTAAACTCACTCACGTATGCCGAAGATATCACCCTAGTTGACTTCGACGACACGGTTCGGGTTGGTCGTTATAGCCAGCGGGAGTTCCCGCGGCTAGTTGAGCGAATTAGGAATCGAGAGTCTGGTGGGATGACCGCCTTTTACGACGCGCTTGGCGTGTACCTTGATGGGGCCTTCGATCAAAACGGTCGCAAGGTGCTCTTGATGTACTCCGACGGGTACGATACCCGAAGCCGCATGCCGTTCTCGGAGACCATCGATCTGCTTCGAGCGTCCGATGTCACGGTCTATGCCATCGGTTTTCAAGGCAATATACCGGCCTCCGCAAGACAGCGTGAACGGATGAAGCTCGGACAATTGGCCGAGATCACAGGCGGGCGTGTTTTTTTTCCGACCGAGGTCGAAGCGCTCGAAGGTATCTACGAAAAGATCTCTCGGGAGCTCGACACGCGTTATGCCCTCGGCTATACCTCTACAAATACCGAGACCGATGGCACATGGCGGCGTGTTGAGGTGAAGGTGAAGTCGACCCGCCCTGAGCTCGAGGCTGTTAGGACTCGGAGTCGCCCAGGGTACTACGCGCGCTACCAGGACCCTAGTTCTGACAACCGCTGAGGACACCGCCAGTCTCTCCTTAGGGCCCACACTCCACGTTCAGTGACAGTATGACCACCACGCATGACACGTTCGCCTTGGTGAGCGACTTCGAGATTCGCGGTGACCAGCCCCGTGCGATCGCAGAGCTCACCGATGGGCTCGATCGAGGTGACCCTCATCAGGTCCTTCTGGGCGTAACCGGCTCAGGTAAGACGTTCACGATGGCCCAGGTTATCGCGGCGCAGAACCGACCGACACTGGTGATGGTTCACAATAAGACGTTGGCAGCCCAGCTCTACCAGGAGTTCCGCCGGTTATTTCCGCGGAACGCGGTCGAGTATTTCGTGAGCTACTACGACTACTACCAGCCCGAGGCGTATGTGCCTGCCACTGATTCATATATCGAGAAGGAGGCGACAATTAATGACGAGATCGACCGAATGCGATTGTCCGCCACACGGTCCCTGTTTGAGCGGCGCGACGTAATCATAGTCGCCAGTGTGTCGTGTATCTACGGTCTGGGTTCGCCGGAGGCCTATTACGGCATGCTGCTACCGTTGGAGTGCGGTCAGCAGATCGATCGCGAGTCGATCCTCAGAAAACTGGTCGAGATCCAGTACGAGCGAAACGACCACGACTTTTCGCGAGGTGTGTTTCGTGTGCGCGGTGACGTAGTCGAAGTGTTTCTATCGTACGAAGAACGGGCGCTTCGTATCGAACTGTTCGGCGACGAAGTTGAGCGGCTTGAGACATTCGATCCCGTTTCTGGGAAGACCCTTCAGCGACACGACAAGATGGCCGTGTATCCTAAGTCTCACTTTGTGACACCCCGCACACACGTACTAGAAGCCGTCGAGCGTATCAAGAACGAACTGGATGACTGGCGGCCGAGGCTTGAGCACGCCGGGAAGTTTCTTGAGGCCCAGCGCCTGCATCAGCGGACGATGTTCGACCTCGAGATGATCAAAGAGATCGGCTACTGCCACGGTATCGAGAACTACTCACGTCATCTTTCGGGTCGGTCGGAAGGAGAGCCGCCACCGACACTCCTCGACTATTTTCCTGATGATGCGCTGACTATCATCGATGAGAGCCACCAGACGATTCCGCAAATCCGTGGCATGTATCATGGCGACCAGTCCCGCAAGACGGTCTTGGTCAATTTCGGGTTCCGTTTACCGTCGGCTCTTGACAATCGTCCGCTGAACTTCGATGAATGGAAGGCGAGAATTGGCCAAGTGATTTCGGTATCGGCAACCCCGGGACCGTATGAGCTCTCGTCGGCCGGCGGAGTCGTTGTCGAGCAGATCATCCGACCGACGGGGTTGGTTGATCCTGAGGTCGAGGTGCGTCCCGTTAAGGGGCAAATCGATGACCTCTTGTATGAAATCAGAACGCGAACTGCAAGGCGCGAGCGGGTGTTGGTGACCACACTCACCAAGCGCATGGCTGAGGACCTGACTCAGTACTACCAGGAGCTTGGCGTCAAGGTGCGGTATTTACACTCCGACATTGACACGCTGGAGCGGGTGGAGATTCTCCGAGACCTGCGCCGGGGGGCGTTTGACGTGCTGGTTGGGATCAACCTGCTTCGGGAAGGGCTTGATCTACCGGAAGTGTCCCTCGTCGCAATTCTCGATGCAGACAAGGAGGGATTTCTTCGGTCGGCGGGTTCCTTGATCCAGACATCCGGACGGGCGGCGCGCAATATTAATGGTCGGGTCATTATGTATGCCGATGCGGTGACCGATTCCATGCGCGCGGCGCTCGGTGAGATGTCTCGGCGGCGGGAGCGCCAGGAAGCCTACAATCGCGAACACGGTATCACGCCGGAGTCGGTCGTCAAGGAGATCGACGGAGTGCTGTCCAGTCCGTACGAGCGTGACTACGTGACGATACCTCTCGCGAAGGAGCCGTCACCATCATTTCAGACGCGTCAGGAGCTTCGGGACCATATTGCGGGCCTGGAGCGTGAGATGCGTGAGGCGGCCGAAAACCTCGAGTTCGAGCGATCGGCCGTAATCCGTGACCAGGTAAAACATTTACGAGAGCGCGATCTTGGGTTTACCGATGACGGTTGAGTGGGTGACGTGTGAGAATATGAAGGTGGGTTATGTTTGAGCGTCCACGTCGCGAAAGGGGGTAATTATGTCAAGAGAGAACGACACACACGCAGGCGTCGTCATCATGGCGTTTGTTATGGGTGCCATTGCCGGAGCTGCGACGGCACTGTTGATGGCGCCGGCAACCGGGACAGACACGCGTCGAGTGCTCAACGAGCGCACGCGCGAGGGTCGAGACAAAGCAGGTGAGGCGGCACGCCAAGGTGCAGATTTTGTCCGGCGGCAGCGTGAACAGCTCTCCACGGCTATCGATCGGGGCCGGGAGGCGTACCAGCGTGCGCGAGATCCTGAGCAGGCCTCCACAGAGGAGCAGGGGTGATGGAGCTTTTCTTCCTCGGGGCGATCGCGACGGCGACGGTTGTGATGGCGTTGGTACAGGTCGGGATCATCGTGTACGGCGCCCGGCTCGCACGCCGGGTTGACCGCATGGCCGAAGTCATCGAGCTAGAGCTCAAGCCGGCTCTCGATCAAGTGAACGCCATAGGTGGAGACGTGAGTCGTGCGACCTCGCTGGCGGTGGCACAAGTTGAGCGGGCGGACGAACTTTTTGCCCGCGTTGCTGAGCGGGTCGACCGTATCACCGTTGTCACTCAGGACGCGATGATCGAGCCATTTCGGCAGGGCTCAGCGTTGCTGGAGGGGTTACGCGTGGCGCTCAGCATTCTACGTGGTACACCGACAAGTTCGTCGGGACCACTGGCCGACGGAGTGAAGCCGGTGGCGGACGACGAAGAAGCCCTGTTTATTGGCTAGCCAGACTTGTACGCTGACCCGATGCCGAAACGGTGACGCCCACCGCCAGCGGTTATGCAGGGGTCGATTACTGGCACGAAGGCCTTGGTCGCGGGTATCGGCCGGAGGGAACAGTCAGGGGCGAGGAGCGTTCGGCTCGTAGATTGCTCGACAGGCGGTCGTTGCATTACACTTCCTGCTCGTTGGTTCACGCGAGTATCCGTGGGCGCTTGGCTCAGTGGTAGAGCATCGCCTTCACACGGCGGGGGTCAGTGGTTCGAATCCACTAGCGCCCACCATTTAACCCCGCCTCATCTTCTGGGTTCAGACAGTCGACGTTCGAGTGGCCCGTCATAGACATGACGGGCTGGGTCGACCTGCCGCATGGCTGGCTGTTGCTGTTGTTCTTCGATAGCGTGGGCTACGATGCCTGGAAGCCGGGACACCATGAAAAGTGCACTGGCCACCTTTGGGTCTAGTCCGAGGTCTGCGCAGACCGCCGCAATGGCGCCATCGACATTGATCGGAAGCGGAGCCTCGGTGGTGGCTGAGCAGCGCTCGGCGAGCACACGTTCAACTGATCGAATGAGCTGCAGGTATTGACCCTCAAGGTCGAGTTCTAGTGCCATCTGCAGCAACTGAGCGGCTCGTGGATCTTTCGTGTGTAAGCGGTGGCCAAATCCTGGCGGGGTTTGTCCCTTGACGTGGGCCTGCTCGACTATTCGGCGCGCCGCGTCGTCGAATGACACCCATTCACCGACAAGTGTCAGTCCTTCGTCGAGAAACTGGATGCATCGGGTGATGTTTCCGCCACCTCCGAGGGGCGATCCTAGTGCCAGAACACCAGCCGCCGCGGCGGCCCGTATCGGCGCTCCAGTCGTTGCGACGTTACGGGTGGCGAGGGTCGAGGGTGGGGTTAGGCCGTCATCGATTGACGAGACAAGGAGGGCTTCCACTAGACGTCCCGCGTCCCGTGTTGGTAGTTCGCCTGTGAGCATGAGATAGACGGCCTCTCCGAACGAGACACGTCCCATTATTTCGTCCAAGGGATAACCTCGGATTAAGATTTTGTTGGGTTCGATTGAAGTTAGTGCGGTGTGCCATCGATCGCCTGTTGAGGAGTCTTTGGCGGCGCCACTGGCCGATCGACTGGAGTGTCGATCGACGCTCTTACGTGCCGTTTTCGACGTCGTGGTCCGCGGTGTTCGCTTCTGAGCGGTGCGTCGTCTGGCCATGCCGTCTCCCGATGCGCACCCCTTTCGTAGGGTAGGTTGCGCCCACTATACACGATTGGTTGTGTTGTCCCGCCGTAGGTCGGCGAGTCCTACTCCGGTTACTATTGGGAGGACCTAGCAACGTCGAGTCGACGTTTGTCTGGACCTGGTGGTGGTCTACATGTCTTTGTAGGTTGAGTGTGATCTGATGAACAGCCTCGGGCGGCAGTTGCTCGGTCTTGCCGTGCTGATTGGGGCAACTGTTGCTCTGGCGGAGACATCTGCCGGACAACCGCCATCGAGTACGCCCGATCTGGCACGCTTTTTTGTTGGCGCTTCGGCTGACGACGCTAAGGCGGCAGATGCTCTCGAACAAATCGCAGCCTCGTGGCGTAATGGGTATGTTCCGATCTTTCGGGACCTCATGCGACTCCTGACACCACCGTCGGATCCGCCGCTTCACATTGCCCCCTTCGACCCGAGCAGGGGACAGCCGGTTAGCGGAGGGAACCGAGGAACCATCGACGCTTCCCAGCACCAGGGACCGGAGGCTCCAGCGACACGCGCCTGGCGCCGTCTCTCTCGTTTTATTGCAGAGCAAACCGGCCTCAGGCTCAGTGAGAGTGGATCGGATCTGTCCGTCATCCAGGAATGGATGTGGGCGCAACCTTATGATCCACACCCCGATTACACGTTTTTCAAGGGCGCCTGGTACGGCCGGATTGATCCACGCTTCCAGAAATTTTTTCCGCCGGGGGCCAGCACAGCCATTAGGATCGACGAAGTTGACTGGGGAGGGGTCCTTGTCAACGGTATTCCCCCGCTCGTCTATCCTCAGCACGTTGCTGCGTCAGATGACGCCGCGGCGTATCTTGACGACGACGATATAGTCTTTGGGTTCGCGATAGCCGAAGAAACCCGGGCGTTCCCAAAGCGTATCCTGGCCTGGCATGAGATGGCGTTGGATACACTGGGTGGAGTTGAGCTCACGATCGTGTATTGCACTCTTTGTGGCACGGTCATCCCATATGAGAGCGTGGTCGATGGGGAGCACATCACTTTCGGGACGAGTGGCTTTCTATATCGCTCTAACAAGCTGATGTTCGACCACGAGACCAACAGTCTGTGGAATACGTTCGAAGGAGTTCCAGTGGTGGGCTCGCGCGTCGGTTCAGGGGCGCGGTTGACCTTCCGCAGTGTCGTGACTACAACATGGGATGAGTGGCGGCGGAAGCACCCAGAGACGACCGTTCTTTCACTCGCCACGGGAGTCGACCGTGACTATGGGGAAGGGGTGGCGTATCGGGAGTACTTTGCGAGCGATCGGCTGATGTTTGACGTCCCAGTCGTCGATGACCGGCTAAACAACAAGGACGAGGTGCTCACCTTGCGAATTTCGGACGCGTCAGGGAAGCACCAACCGCTTGCGATTGCCACCGACTATCTCGACAAGCACCGGCTACATCATCTTGAACATGCCGGCCGGCAGTTTCTCGTGGTGACCAGCCGTCGGGGTGCCAACCGTGTCTATGACGCCGGCGACGTTCGCTTTGCGCGGCAAGTCGATGAGGACCGTGTTGTTGACGAGACTGGAGAGGTGTGGCGCGTCGAGGAAGCTGCTCTCGTCTCAGTATCCGACTCCACGCGGCGGCGTGTCCGCCAGGCCGCCCATCGGGCTTTCTGGTTCGGTTGGTACGCACAGTTTCCGGAGACTGTGCTAATTCGTTAGAGTTCAGCGGCCGCAGTCACTGATTCAGACGATACCGGCCACTGCCCGATTTCGCGAAGGTTTTCAGTGTTACTCACATCGTAGGCTGCTGTCGTTCGTCTCGCGGCTCGCGGTCCTGAATTCAGAGACACCGGCGAAGTCCTGTCAGTGTTTCTGACTGAATATCACGGTTCTTTCGATAGCGGTAAGCGTGAGCGGGTGTCGTCGGCCTTGTCATTTCGTTGAACCGGTTGGAAATCACTGAAATCGATTTCGATGAATCCGGACGCCGGTGTCCACTGCACCCGCTTTTGCGCTAGTGCGGTATGGGGATGGTGGAAGTAGACGAGGACTTCGGAATACCCGTTCTGTAGCGGGTCAATCAGTTCGATGGTGATGTCCATAGCCTCATCCATCCGGTAAGTTTGAATTTTAACGACTAGCACCCGGTGCGCCGAGAGGTAATCCACGACCTGCCACCCGAGGCCACGCATTGAGGGACGACCTGGACGAACTTCGGCCGAAGGGGGGACCGGAGGCATCGTCACGAGGGTCCAGGTAGCTGGTGCGTGGACCACCGGGGTCTCGTTTGGGAAGGAAAACAACTGATAGACTACGGAGAGCGCTCCAACGGGAAGGACGACGCCAAGTGTCAGCAACGTCCGACCCATGGTTTGGAGTACACTACCATAGACCGTAGGGTCGTTTGGCTCCCTTCAGGTGTACGAGAGGGTCTTGATCGATCCACAACCCATGCGGGGTCACAGATGACCCCATGGAAGCGAGGAGGATTCATGAGGTGGCTCATCGCGCTTGGAGTGTTGACCGCCATGGTCACGCTCTCCGGTAATGCCCAGGCTCAGGGATTGATGGCTGGTGACGCCGCGCCAACGTTCGAGCTACCGGGAAGTGATGGGAAGACGCATCGGTTGGCCGACTATGCTGGTACGACGGTCATTCTCGCGTGGTTTCCCAAAGCCTTCACCGGTGGTTGAACGGCCGAATGTAAGTCGCTGAGGGACAGCAGCGACCAGTTGAGTCAGTTCGACATTGCCTATTTTATGGTGAGTGTCGATGATCCCGAAACAAACAAAGAGTTCGCCGAGTCGCTCGATGCGGACTTTCCGTTGTTGAGTAACCCCGAAAAGGACGTCGCTCTGGCGTACGGGGTAGTCAACGACGAACGGGAGTTCCCGTTCCGGTGGACCTACATCATCGGTCCCGATGGGACCGTGCTGGAAGTGGACAAAGACGTCACTCCTGCAACGGCAGGTGTGGACCTAGTAGCCCACTTGACGGAGCTTGGTGTGGCAAAAAGATAAAGACCTGACGATAGTCGGAATCATCACCGTTCTACAAACAAAACGGGCGGGTGACATTCTTGGGATGTCACCCGCCCGTTTTGTTCTGTCCCGCCCCTGACCGGCCGCGCTAGTCAGTTTTCCGTGTTTTCGGATTTTCCTGGATCTCGTCCTTGAAGCCGCGGATGGCTTGGCCCATACCGCGGCCCAGGCCGGACAATCGGTTCGCACCGAAAATGAGGACGATGATCAAGAAGATGATCGCCAGCTCCGGTAGGCCGATTGGACCGAATAGCGCAAGTAGCGGTGTATTCATGACGGTTCCTTCCTCTGAATGAACCTATTACCTAGGATACCACGCCATCAGTGGGGGAGGTAACACTGGAGTGGTCTGAGCCGAATCAGCTACTAGAAGCGCTGACATTAGGAGGTCAGCCCTCACCGCCTCGAAAGACTGCGGCCTATCCCGCTTAGACCCAGTTTGTCGCCGAGCTCGTTGTGTGTTGTGTAGTGCGG
>Ga0315338_1002645_pt1 | contig 17200 bp, 14 predicted proteins | sample ASW8metaG_FD_204518 | JGI IMG/M metagenome (GOLD analysis project Ga0315338, IMG submission 204518) | Ammonia-oxidizing marine archaeal communities from Monterey Bay, California, United States - ASW #8 | ecosystem: Environmental > Aquatic > Marine > Coastal | place: USA: California | collected... | reverse complement strand
ATCGTGGCTTGTTCTAGTGGCATGATCGAAACCAGTGACAACATAAATGGCATACTATGGCTGCATTTTCCCCAGGCGACCTGCCTGCCGAGCCAAGCAAACGTAGCTCGCAGCTACGTTGAGTCAATGCAACATCCCTTGTATGCCAAAGGCTATGCCTTGTATCTACACCTCTAAGAGGTGTGATCCTGCAGTCTCACACATAGTACATTCCATTAGCAGTAACGTTCTGATTATACCAATTGCAATAGTTGCCCTGCTATCACACCACCAAATATCTCATAGCGCAATAGATTCTTTAGAGCAAAAGAGCCCAACCCTATGACAGAACGTACCTTTGGAGTGACTGGTATTCACAACATAGTAAAATAAGAATCCCCTGAAATACACCTACCGATTTATCGCCATGATTCAAACACGCCCAAAATTCACTGGTTTTTCTCTTTTAGAACTTTTAGCCGTTATTACAATTATAGGCTTGATAGCTTCAATCCTGGTGCCTCGCATTAGCACGACAGCCACTACTGCAAAACAAAAAACTTGCTCCCACAATCGAGCCCAGCTCAACGCGGCAATCGAGGCTTACTATCTAACCAACGGGGTATTTCCAAGCTCTTTATCGGATATCGACACTCCTGACACCTTCCCTGACGGCATACCCAAATGCCCAGTAAGCGAGCTGACATACACCATCAACGCATCCACGCATCGCATTCAAGGACATCTTGGCGGTGGCAAAACTGGCGGCCATCCCTAAGATCACTCAAGCCCCGCGGCTTATTTAACAGTGATTCGGCTTGATCAGAGCCAGGGCTAAAGTTACCAGGCAGCTAAGATAGGCTATCCAATCGCCACAATAAGCATAGAGGCTAAATCGTTTGTCAATTGGCACTGCACCGAGCCAAACTGGACTTGTGATGGGTGTTGTCGGCAAAACAACATGGTATTTACCATTGCCATCAATCAATGCTGAGTGCCCTAAGGTAACATTGCGAACCAGAGAACGTCGGTTTTCGATAGCCCTTACTCGGGCATAGCGGAGCATTAGGGCAGCTACAAGATCCGTCGAATCTTGTCCCTCTGCGCCACTTTGGACCAGAAAGTCAGGCCTTTCATCTGTAAGATTGCTGTACGACGGATTCTGAAAGTGCTGGCCAAAGCAAAGGTCATAACAGATTGCAACAGCAAAGCGATGTACCTCATTTTCTGTAGAAATGCTGAATGTCCGGTATCCATCACCGCGATTATATTCGAATTCACCTCCATGAAATGATTCAGTGCTACGCATTGCAGATTCAGTTCCGGGAACCAAATTCACCTTATCGTAACACCCCTGATACCCAGTAAGAGGGTCAACACAAGCTAAAGAATTATAGGTCAACGCCTTTGCTTCAGAGAGTTGGTGCCGTTCGCAACCAATGACTAATGTTGAGCCCAGCTCCTTCGCTGATTGCTCCAGATAACGTTGTCCTAATCCGCGACTTTTATTGTTTGTGAGGTTAACTGGCAAGAATCCGTCTGCTGAAGATGGCTCCCACAAAGTGTAGTCACTGGACTCTACAATGGCATGGTGGTACGCGAGCTCTGGCCACAACAGTAGATCAGCATTTCGAGGCAACCCTCCCTCCACTCCAAACCCCTCTTGCAGTCGTCTTTCCTCAATAAGTGGGGGTAAATCCAACTCGCCCATCAGACCTACTTTCAGGCCAGGTCCACCAACTGATTGACTCGTACGCCATGCCCCATAACCATGGGCAGAAACCACACATACTGTAGCAAATGTTACTGCGAATACGTATTTCAATTGCGATTTATTTCTGCCAATACACATCCACCATTGCCAGAGATCCACAACAGCACCCGCCGTCAATGCTGCTAAAAACGACAACAGATATTCACCACCTAGATCAGCAATCTGCACAACATACTTGGTGTCCGCAAAGGCCATCCCTAACTTCAGCCATGGAAACCCCGTCCCAGTAACGGTTTCTGCCATTTGATGACGGATAAACTCATAACTAACCCAAAGGACAGGCAGTAAAAATGTCATCGGTAGGGGGTAACGCCGATGTATAAACCGACCACTGGCAACCATGCCGGTTAGCATCGCACCTCCCCAAGATCCAATCCAAAACCATTGCACAAGATATGGGCCTATTACATTTTCGTAACGATAGCACTCCAGCACCCAAGACATCCCTACGAGATGTATAGTCAACCCAGCCAAGTATGCGGACGCATACACCGAACGCCGTACTTCCACAGCTACGAGAACCAACGCCAGTGGAAACAATGCTAAATAGCTAACCCATGCATAATCCTTTACGGTCATGCAAACGCAGAGAAGTAGAGCTGTCAATAACGGACAGAGGGACAATTGAGTCTTGATATCTTTCAGATGTGCAAAAATGCAAAGCAAACGATACTTTATCTTGTTCATTACTAGCGAACCTCAACCCATTCAAGAATTCGCACGCCAATAGGTCGGCTGCCTTTATATAGATCGAAAATCTGCTCCGCGCACATAGCTCGATCAAAAACTTGCACCTCGTCGACCCGACCGTCAAAATACCCGCCGGCGCTATCCATCACCCCTTCGCCAATTTTGAATACCTCAGCATTGTTGCCATAGGTTGTAGTAGTCGTTCCCCCCGTTGCCACTTCGCGTCCGTCGACATAAAGTGTCAACGAAGTCCCGTTACCAACGGCAGCGACGTGCTTCCATCTTCCAGGAACCAACTTATTAGTCGCATTGATCGCCCCCCCAAGGCTCGTCCACAATTCAAGTTGGTTGCTGACGGTGTCAATTCCAACCTCTACCAAGTCATTTTGCCCAAAGAACGAAACGACTGGCGAGATGTCCTCGGGATTAAACCACCCCGAGATTGTGAATTCCTCAACGTCGTTCAGCAAACTCGCAGCAGAAGTCACGTACTGACTTGTGCCATCGAGCTGTACCGAATCGTTTGTCTTCGCCGGATAAGCACCGACGGCGCCAAGCGTGGGCGAACCTACGTAGGTCGCATCGTTACTGCGCCCACTCGAATCCACTGCAACCGTCCCACTCGATTCGTCCAATTTCCAGTAAGCAACAATACCGTAAAGTTCAGCAACCTCTTCGGCTGTGAGCTTATTAGCGTAGATTCGAAAATCCCGCAGCGCACCCTCCCAATAGTCGCTGCCGCCTGTCGTCGTGCCAAACGAAAGTTGCCCGGCAGACTGGCCAACCATATCGTCCCCGTTGGTGCCACTTGTGTCCAACTGACCATCGATATAAACCTGAAATGTATCGTCACTCGCATCAAACACCGCGACCACATGATACCAACGATCCTCCTGGCTGAGCGGCGACACACTAACAAACTCGGGCGAGCCAGCGCTACCGAGATCAAAAGTTAACGTCCCGTCCGATTCCTGCCGTACTTCCCAGTTATCGCTTATCCCAAACAGACTGCTCGACGATCCAGGCAACCCAGCCGATTGCATCCAGAAGGTAATCGTGCCAGCCGAAGGTGGGCTAAACGATTGCGAAGTAATTGCGTTAGCCCCGACCCCATTAAAATCAATCGCATAATTCCCCAGACAGTCGCTCACCCAAGTCGCCCCGGCCTGCAACGTAGCATCATTGGCAGACGCGGTACTATCCGCCGCTGTGGTGCCAGTGCCTTCTGCAAAAGCCCAGTGCCCTAGCAACCCATCTACAACGTATTCCACGTGCAGTTTAGCAGCCTTATTTCCACCCGCGTTCTCATGAGAGAATGCCAATCGCTTACCGTTGAGATCATCTGATCGAATCAGGATTACAATATCATTCCCATCACTCCAACCCGTCCGACTGACAACCTCTTGAATAATGGCTGATAAATCCGGTGTATTGTGCCACTGATTTTTCGACCAGCTTTCAACGCTACTCCAATCCACAGCAGCCACAGTCATCGACCGGGCTGACAGATTGTTGCTGCCTGAGCTGAACGTGCTTGCATCATCAACATTCTCACCAAATACTGTCAGATCTGTGCTTTCGGTGTTGTTGTCTGTCGCTCGCATTTCTACGTAAGCCGAATTAATTATCGCCCCCTGTGGAATCGTCACGGCATTGAAGCGTAACCCTACCCACTGCTGTGGCCCAAGCTTTAAATCACTGGCATTCAGACTTACGCCACCACCACTGTCTTCTTCTGCATCGTCGCTATCAGCAGCTACTTGTATTTCTAGAGAAGTTTGTGCGTAACCTGTTACTGCCTGAAAGACTAATACGCACATAAAAAGTGCTACACGAACCAGTAGAAATAAAGCCAATTGGTTAGGCCTGGAGTCCCAGTCATCCGATTTTGAAATCATCGTATACTCCTCCCTACATACGCAAGAAACCCGCCAATCGGCGGGTTTCTCCGACCGCCATCCGGCGGATTGGTTCTACTACTGAGGCACGCTAAGAAGCACAAATCGGTGCTTTCGACTCATACATCGCTCGTAACACATCGCGACGAGAGATCAAACCGATCAGCCGCCCATCTTGCACTACCGGTACGCGACGCACACGATGCATAATGCATAAGTCAGCCACTTTGTTGATCGGATCGCTAGGGCCAATAGTCAACACATCCGAAGTCATGTGCTGAGCAACCGTATCCTGGCGAATATTTTGGTCGTAAGCGATTGCGAGCAAGGCAAACTCGGTAACAATGCCGATCAACTGACCTTCCTCATCAGTCACGGGAAGACCGCTAATATGTTGCATTAACAGGAGTTCGATCGCATCTTGGATCGACGATTCCGGTTGGATGGTTACAACGTCTTCGGTCATTATGTCGCTTGCAGTTAGCATCAATCCTGATCCTCATGGGCTGTGTCAACTTTTATTTTTCCTCGCAGCGAGTACTTGCTACGTTTACTTATAGGAAAGACTAGTTCAAAAAAACGCCTTACAACGCCCAATAGAAATATCAATTCCCCAGAAAAAGGTTTTCTCCCATTCATCGCCAGTTTTACGACTAGTCACTCAGCACAACTCCATCACAATCTGCCTTAACAAACCACAGAACCGGTATAACCAACCATAAAACGCATTTCCATCGCAGTACTAGGCACAAGTGCCACTCTGCTCCGATAAATAGCAAAGATCATCACACATAGAATTACAGTCTAGATCCGATAGTCGCATGAAAAAAACGATCGCACCCGACATCACCGAAACGGCTTTCGCCTTCCGCGGCTACAACCTCACCAATCTGGGGCGCACCGCCGAGCTACTCCAGTGCGAAGCCTATCGGGAGATACTGCTCGAAGAATTACGCCGCTTTGGCGACATCTGTGCCGAATATACCGGTTCTGCCGTCGACCTGGCCGAGTTTATCGTGAAGGCTATCGAGCCGGGACTTAAACACTACGCCGAATCGCTAGCCATGATTGCAGCCGTAGAAATCGCCCAAATGCGTTTGTTGCAAGAGCTACATGGAGTCGAAACAGAGCGGGCAAAAGTCAATTTTGGCTACAGTCTCGGCGAACTTGTTGCCGTCAGTTACGGTGGAACTTTTTCCAGCGAGGATATGATTCGCGTTCCCCTCTCCTTGGCCGGTCCATCAGCAGAACTAGCCGAAAACATCACCATGGGGGTGCTATTTTCTCGCGGCCCAAAAATTGAAGAAACCGATGTCGAACAGCTTTGCTTACGCGTTACCTGCGAAGGCAAGGGAACCATTGGCATCTCAGCCATACTTTCACCAAATAGCTACCTACTAATTGGTCAAAACAACACAGTAAAGCGGTTCAAGGAGGTAATGCCTGATCTACTACCCCATCGGGCTCATTTACGTATCAACTCCAATCGATGGCCGCCGCTGCATACCCCAATCGTTTGGCAGGAAAGTATTGCTGACCGCGCCTCAGTGATCATGGAAACCTTGCCTGGGGGATTCGATCCTCCCTGCCCTCCAGTTTTGTCGTTGGTTACAGGGAAAAGGAGCTACGACGATCACTCGGCAAGAAACATCCTTCGTCGCTGGGTCGATCACCCTCAGCGGCTATGGGATGTTATCGACGAAACCCTGGCAACCGGCGTCGAAACAGTTATTCACGTAGGGCCCGAACCAAACGTCATACCTTCGACCTACCGCCGACTGAGCGAAAACGTACGACAGCAAACGGCCGGCGCCACTTTAGGAAGCTTAGGTAAACGTGCAGTGTCTGGGCTCGCTAGGCGACCTTGGTTGGCTTCGATTCTTCCTTCAGATGCCACACTGTTACGTGCCCCCCACATTAGCCACGTTATTCTCGAAGACTGGCTGATCGATAACGCGCCGGGTGCTTAAGTTATTGCACCTTCTCAAACATGGTAACTCGATTGCCTCCTGCGATTACCCTGCTATCGAGTTGGTACTCCACCCCTCCTCGGTACCAGCAATAAATGTACGTACGAAAAGACATGACATTTTGTTGACAGCCCCCACATGGTGGAGCATAACAGCAGGTACGGACAACCACATTGAATTTCGGCACGCACAAGCGACTTGAACCCGGCATCTGTTCCCTAAATCGACCTGAGTTGCGTGCAACTACCCCCCTGGAAACGATCGCTAATGACAAAGTAAACAATCTTACCAAGAACACTTGGAACCTACGTGAAGCTTTATAAAAGTTGGCTATTCTTTGCCTTCGTTTCGAAAAAGTTCGTCACAGGAAAACATGCCGACATTAGGTGTGTTACTGCCATATTCATCTTGACCCTTATTCAAGGGGAGGAGTGTTCCCATGTGGAAGAATTTGCTTTTGTTTGGTGTCATATCTGCAACCTTCGTGCTACCACTCAGTTTCGATACCAATGCGCTTGCTGGGGATTATTACACGTCGGTACCATTTCTACCGACTGTGAAAATTGGCCCCGATAGTGAAGGTGCCACCCGTGCTGATACCGTTTACGGAAAAGAATATTCGCATACAAACTGGACCCTCGCCTTCGATCCTCGTATCGACAACAACACCGATCACGACGCCTTTGCCGCACCCGATCCGCTGCAAGTGGTTTCTTGGGATGGAATCCCTGGCCCGTTAGGGGGAAACAGCGGTTCCACCGATGGCTTCGACTACGGAAGCGACACATCATTCAACTTCCGAGATGGACAAGTTGATGCCTTAGCCAATCGGGGCGACTTTTTATTCAATCAAGTTATTGATGACACCGCGACTCTTCTCTTTTCGCTAACAGCTGACCTCGGCGCTAGCGGTGCCGCCAAGGCCCACATTCATTACGAAGACCCAGCCGGACTTGATGGCGTTTGGGAACCTATCGAAGCCCCCATTGGCCCAGGACCTGGTGTCAACCATCATGTTGTCGAGGATCTCGACGCCCTTGAGGTCTGGGGCCCAGAACCTCCCGGGCATGTTGATTTCGACCCTGTCGACGAAGGCTACCTCGGCCCCGTTAATACTGCCGACGCTGATCGATTCTCGCTCGATTTTGATGCAATCTCTGGAATTTCTGTTTGGGGATGGGATATCCCGACAAAGACTGTTTTTCCATACATCCCCCACTTTGTCATCGTTGATGCTGTCGAAGATCTTCTCCTCGGCCCCGACCTCGATTACGACATCGAAACCCGTCATGCCATCGACGTCGACGGAACCATGTCTCGCGACAAAGGCATCCTTGGCGAATGGGACGCCGGCGACGAACTCCTGTTCACCATCGATCCATTAGATTTCCCCATGGAAGTCACTGGCGCACCTGCACTAGCCTCCCACGGGGGCGAGATCATGCATCTAGTGAACACCGGAGGCGGATCTTACGTGGTCAGCTTCCTCGTGCATGGTGGACATACCTGGGACACCAGCTTTTCGCCGGCCTTAACCTTCGGCTATGCCCACGACGACGTTGACGCCCTAGAGGCTGTCGGCACACTCACTGGAGGCACTGACATCGACACCCCAGAACCCGCGACCGCCATGCTAATGCTGTGCGCAATCGCTGGATTTGCCTGCGCTAGAAGAAGACTAAACTAGCCTGCAGTTTAGCACGCAAAAAGTGAAGGCCCCGAGTGAGATGCTCGGGGCCTTTTTAGTTTTCTTCGGAAGGCAATCTACCTGCAACCACGGCAGCCTCTATTAGCGGCAACTCGTAACAGGCCACTTCCTCGGCATTGCGTACCAAGACATAGGGTGCAGAAAACGCCGGGTTGTTCCAAGTAATCTTCTCCGCATCGAGAGCCTGAATACTTGCCAACTCCCGATATTTATCTGGCGAAATCTCCACTAACAATATCTCGCCCGATTCAGTCAAAACCAAGATCACCTCCCCGATCAACAGTATCTGACCATGGCCAATCGCCGGTCGGCGACGCTTCTTCCACTGACTCTTGCCGGTCGCAATGTCGATGCACTGCATGATGCCGTTGTCCAGGCCATAGATATAGCCATCCCGGACCACCACGTTGCACATTTTGGTCTTCATTACCACTTTAACCGCTGGCTGCCAAAGTGGTGTTACGAGAAAAGTCCCGCCATCATTTCGCGACAGTTGCAACAGCGAACTACCAATGCCATACCCCTTAGAAAGAAACAACCGATCCCCCGGCAATGGTACCGGCTGCGGTACCGAGGCATTGGTATCGCTATTTCCTTCCCAAGGATGCTCCCACAGCACCTCGCCAGTTTCCAAGTCTTGCCCAGTCGCGTAATCCTCATTGACCGCCACAACTTGGGAGACACCTGCAATAGTTGCCAAAACCGGCGACGCATACGAACTCCGTCGACTTCCTCCTGCCCACACCTCATTGCCATCGTCCAAATCGTAGGCCAGCAGAGATCGACCTTCCTCACCACCCACACTAACAACAACTAGCTCGCGGCCTTCCTGATTGGTTACGACTAATGGCGAGCAAGCTTTTCCCCACATAAGGTTGCCAGTATTGTTTTCAGTAAGAGTATCATGCGACCAAAGCCGATTGCCCGTCCGAGCATCAAGGCAATTGACAATACCAGTTGCACCTTGCGTTAAAATGCGTTGTTTGTAAATTGTCGGCGTCGCCCGGGGGCCAATCCCGCCCAAAGCACCGCTGCCCACCGGATCAAATCGCACCTCATCGGCATGACTCCAGATCAGGTCACCGGTGCGGATGTCGTAACAGGTAACCAACTCACTCGGCCCCCGTTGCTCTTGTGTGACCGCATAGTTCCCCACAATCGAAAACCCAGCCCAGCCCGCACCAATTTTCTGCCGCCATAATTCTTTGGGAGGATTTTTCTCCCAATCGGTCTGCAATTCCACACCCGAAACTTCAGCCCAGTAACCGTTACCCAAAAACCGAGGGTAGTCCTGCGGGGTACTCGCCCAATCGTCAACCGTGGCAGTCCCTTCAGGCACCTCGAGATATTCATCAGCAGTCGCCGCCCACCGCCATCGCCAGCCGACAATCCCCACATCGCCGTTGTTAACCAACTTGATTAACGACGCAAAAACTATCAGCACTATCCATGGCGTCAGCCCCAGACTCCAACGAGTTCCACGAGAAAAAGGGCTACTCCGAACAAACCAGATCGACAATCCAATCAACAGCAGTGCGCCGGCTACGAGTAGTGAAAAATTTTTCGCATCTTGATCCGCGCTGCCAAACTGCAAAAAAACAGCCGTACCGCCCACCAAACCTGTCCATGCAAAAGGAAACCAAATACGATGGCCGGTCATCTCCGGTGCTGTATCTTCCGGCTCTGACTCCAGATCGGGTAACGAGGTCGACATATTCTAAATTGCCTATCAGTAAACGTAGATTTCCAACATGCCAGACGTCGAAAGAATCACTATCGCAGCCTAACCACCGTATCATACTGCGGATATCGTAGATTCGAGGCCCGTAACTGACAACCTGAGCTTACAGCCAAGACTTACGCCGCTTGCGAGCCATTCCCCCCCCAGCTACAACCAATAGAGCAAAGCACCTCTCTCTCGCGAGCAAGACAAGACGTGACAATCGACGAAAACATACCCTCCAACTCCGAATCGCTCCCGCTGGCCGACAAATGGGCAGTCGTCACGGGCAGCTCCTCCGGGATCGGCCGAGCCATCGCCCAGGAACTAGCCCAGGCCGGCTGCAATATAATCGTCCACGGTTTCCAAAAAGCCGAAGCAGCCGAGCAGTTAGCCGCAACCATTCGTCAACTCAACCGACAGTCCCACGTCATCCTTGCAGACATTTCGCAACCTTCAGAATGCAAGAACTTTTGCCGCCAAGCCTGGGACACTGCCCCCATCGACATCTGGATCAATAACGCCGGCGCCGATGTACTCACAGGCGAGGCAGCGGATTTTTCGTTCGAACAAAAACTTGATCGACTCTGGAATGTCGACGTCCAAGCCACGATTTCATTATCGCGAGACTGCGGCCAACGCATGCAACAGCAAGGCTCCGGCACAATTCTCAACATCGGCTGGGATCAAGCCGAAACCGGCATGGCAGGCGACAGCGGCGAACTGTTTGCCGCCATCAAAGGCGCCATCATGGCCTTCACCCGCAGCTTAGCCAAGTCGCTCGCCCCCCAGGTGCGCGTCAACTGCCTCGCCCCCGGCTGGATTCAAACCGCCTGGAGCGAATCCGCCTCCGACTACTGGCAAAAACGGGCCGTCAGCGAATCACTTCTGCAGCGTTGGGGTACCCCTCAAGATGTGGCAAGCACAGCACGTTTCTTAGTTTCTCCCGATGCAGCCTTCATCACCGGACAAATCCTCCACATCAACGGCGGTCAACAACGATAAACCAACATTTTTGTAATAATTCGACGTCGTGCCCTTGTGCCATCGTGGTTAAAAATATTTTTCTTCTCCGTAACTATCTCTGAATAATACGATGCCAAGCGAGCACATCCATTTCGTTACCGGTCGTCTGGCGAATCATGCGCTATCCGAAATTCTTCCGCCATTGGCCGAAGCTGTCGAGTTCGACTACTCTGTCGACGTCCTACCCATTACCGTCGCCGCCTTGATGACTCCCGACTGGATCGCTAAGCACATCAGCGTCCCCTCCGCAGCCACCAAGATACTCATCCCCGGTTACTGCGAAGGCCCCATCGAACCTCTACAAAGTTTAACCAAAATCCCCATCGAACGCGGCCCCCGCGATCTCAGGCAACTCCCTCAGCACTTCTCGCGCCCTCCCCTACCCGACGATTACGGCAACTACGACCTGCAAATCCTCGCCGAAATCAATCACTGTCCCCAACTCTCACTACCAGAGATCGTCGCAACCGCCAAGCTGCTCCACCAAGACGGTGCCGACATCATCGACCTCGGCTGCGAACCCGGCCAGTCCTGGCCACAAGTCGCAGACGCCGTGAAAGCATTGCGAAACGAGGGCCTGCGCGTCTCAATCGACAGCCTCAACCCCATCGAAATCGAACCCGCCGTTCAGGCCGGCGCCGAACTGGTGCTCAGCGTCAATAGCTCCAACCGCGAAGCAGCGCTCGACTGGGGCGTCGAAGTCGTCGTCATTCCCGACGATCCGAAAACACTTGCCGGCCTCGACGACACGATCGATCTGCTCGCCAAGTCGAATATCCCGCTGCGGATCGACCCCATCCTCGAGCCCATCTCCTTCGGCTTTGCCGAAAGCCTAGGCCGCTACTTAGAAATCCGCCACCGCTATCCCGATGCAGAAATGATGATGGGCATCGGCAATCTCACCGAACTCACTGACGCCGACTCCGCGGGCATCAACACCTTACTACTCGGCTTCTGCCAAGAACTCGGCATCCGCAGCATCCTCACCACGCAGGTCATCAACTGGGCCCGCTCCAGTGTAAAAGAATGCGATCTGGCCCGCCGTCTGATGTATCACGCCGTCAATCGTCAAGTGCTGCCCAAGCACCTAGAACCCAAACTCATCATGCTCCGCGACCAAGAAATTGTCACTTCCACTACCGAGCACATCGCCTCGCTAGCTGCCGACATCCGCGACAACAACTACCGCATCTTCGTCTCCGAAGGAGAAATCCACCTCATCAGCCGAGATCTGCATCTACATAATACCGACCCGATGGCCATCATGGACGAACTCTCCCACTCGGGGCCCGAAGGCAGCCTCCCCAAAAACCTCGACGCCAGCCACACCTTTTATCTTGGCTACGAAATGAGCAAAGCTAAAACAGCTCTCACCTTGGGAAAAACCTACATCCAAGACGAATCGCTAGACTGGGGGCTGGCAACGCAACCCGAAAACCGACACTACCTCAAACGCAAACCGCAAGGCGACCAAAAATGAATGCCCGTCGCCAGCCAGTGGACCAATCCTCTGCCCCCAACCTACCACTGGCAGAACCGCTCCCCGAAAACCTATCCGCCGTAGATGTCTTCAGCCGTCTAGCACACTTGCCACACACCATCTTCTTCGACAGCGCCAGTCGCGAAGGCGAACTAGGACGCTACTCCTTCGTCGCCACCGATCCCTTCCACTGGTTCGAAGCTTCCGCCAACGACACCAATGCCCTCGCCCAGCTGGAATCGTTTTGGGAAAAGTTTCCCACTGTGACCCAACCCGATCTACCACCCTTCCAAGGAGGCATCGCCGGCCTCTTCGGCTACGAACTAGGACGCACCCTAGAACAACTCCCCCCGCCCAACACCAACGATCTACCCACTCCCGCCTTGGCAGTCGGAGCCTACGACACCGTCATTGCCTTCGACCACGACACCAACCAGCACTGGATCATCTCGCAAGGTTTCCCCGAAACCGACCTCGCCGCTCGCCTCAACCATGCCACTGCCCGAATTGCCCAATTCAAAAAGTGGCTCTCAGCCACACCGCAACAATTCCCTCAAGCAACTGCCACGACTCCGCTCCAAGATCTCGCCCCTCAGCACAAAGTCGAATTCGAAGGTGTCACCAGCAATCTTTCTCGCGACAGCTATCTGCAAATGATCGACACCGCCGTCCGCTACATTCACGCCGGCGACATCTTTCAAGTCAATCTGGCCCAACGACTGTTGGCCCCTGCTCACGACGATTCCGTCCAACTTTATCTCCGCCTCCGCAAACAAAACCCGGCCCCCTACGCCGGTTTCCTTAACCTCGGCGACTGGCAAATCTGCAGCACCTCGCCCGAATGCTTTCTCACGCTCCGCCAAGGCCAAGTCGAAACTCGCCCCATCAAAGGCACCCGCGGACGCTCAAAACTCCCCGAAGCCGACCTCTTCACCGGCGACGACCTGCAACTTAGCGAAAAAGACCGCGCCGAAAACGTCATGATCGTCGACCTCATGCGTAACGACCTCTCCCGAGTCTGCACCGACGACAGCGTCCAAGTCACCCAACTCTGCCGGCTAGAAACCTACGCCTACGTCAAACATCTGGTCTCAATCGTCCGCGGCCAACTGCGCACCACAGCCAGCCCCTTCGACCTGCTACGAGCCTGTTTCCCCGGCGGTTCGATCACCGGAGCCCCAAAAATCCGCGCCATGCAAATCATCGCCGAGCTCGAACCGACCGCCCGCGGCCCCTATTGCGGCTCGCTCGGCTACCTAGGCTTTGACGGCCAGATGGACAGCAGTATCCTTATTAGAACCGTCACCGCCGGCCAAGGCTGGTGGCAGCTACCCGTAGGCGGCGGCATCGTCGCCCAATCCACCCCCCCAGACGAATACCAAGAAACCTGGCACAAAGCCCGAGGCCTACTACTAGCCACCACAAAATAATAACCAAACTCATTCATCCCAAAGCAGCGGTGCTACTGCATCGCCGGAAACAAGCAACTTACTCTCTGTGTCCTCTGCGGTGAAATCCTAAAAATTTGATCCTACTAATCGACAACTACGACAGCTTCGTCCACAACCTCGCCCGCTATATCCGTCGGCTGGGCCAGGAAACCCTAGTCCTGCGCAACGATCAACTCACCCCCGATTCCATTTCAGAAATTGCCCCTCAAGCCATCATCCTCTCTCCCGGCCCCTGCACCCCCGCCGAAGCTGGCTGCTCACTCGATATCGTCCAAAATTTTCACCAGCAAATCCCCATGCTAGGCATCTGCCTCGGGCACCAAACCATCGCCGCCGCCCTCGGCGGACAAATCGTCACCGCCACCCAGCCGATGCACGGCCGCACCTCAACCATCGAGCACAACGGCAGCCCACTATTTGCAGAAATCCCCAACCCGCTAACCGTCTGCCGCTACCATTCGCTACTCGCCGAGACTGCGTTGCTACCTGACACACTCCAGATCACCGCCACCACCCAAGACGGTCTGGTCATGGCATTGCAACATAAAAATCACCCCGTCTACGGCGTGCAGTTCCACCCCGAGTCGGTCCTCACTGAGCACGGCTACCAGTTGCTCGCAAATTTTCTCAACCTGGCAGGCCTACCAGTTAACATAGCGGTAGCAGACCTTGCCGCTACAGAGCACTTCATCCCGCCACCAGTCCACAACCCGCCGCCCAAGCAACCGATCACCTTCTAAATGCCAACCACCACCATGAACGAACCTGCCCCGCTACGCCTCGGCATCGACGGCTGCATCCTCGAAGGTATCGTCACCACGTTCAACGAAGATCGCTCAGTGAACATCTCGCCGATGGGCCCCATTGTTGACCCACAGCTAAGCTGCCTGCTGCTTCGTCCCTTCAAGACTTCCACCACCTACAAAAACCTCAAACGCACCGGCCTGGGAATTTTCCACATCACTGACGACGTCCAACTCTTCGCCCAAGCCGCTCTCGGCACGCCCGATCCCCTGCCCCAGCTAACGCCCTCCACCGCAATCGATGGCATGACACTCACCGACTGCTGCCGCTGGTACGCATTCGAAGTCACCACGCTCGACGACTCCGAAGATCGCACCCACATCGTTGCCAAGACCATCGCTCAAGGAAAAAATCGCGACTTCCTCGGTTTTAATCGCGCCAAACATGCCGTGCTCGAAGCCGCCATCCTCGCCACTCGACTGCACCTGCTGCCCGCCGAGCAAATCCGCGACGACTTGCTGCGTCTTGCCGTTCAGGTTTCTAAAACCGCCAGCCAGCACGAACAACAGGCATTCGACTTTTTGAGCAAGCACATTGAGCACAATCTCAGCGAGCAGGAGAACTCGCTTTGAGTCGCACCGTAAGAATCTCCGCCCCCAGTCGACTCCACTTCGGCTTGCTCCGCTTCGGCAAAGACGTCGGCCCCAGCTTCGGCGGCCTCGGCATGATGGTCGACCAACCGCGCGTCACCCTCGAAATCACCCCGTCCGACCGTTGGCACGCCGAAGGACCAAAGTCCGAACGCGCACTAGAAATCGCCCAATGCGTCTCGCATACTATCAACCCGGCAAGCCCCACACCACTGGACATCCGCGTCTGCGAAATCCCGCCCGCCCATAGCGGACTCGGCACCGGCACCCAATTGGCCTTCGCCATCGTGCACGGCATCCACCAACTGCACAATCTCCCTACTCCAAACGCAGACCAACTCGCCCAGTTGGCCGACCGCGGCAAACGCAGCGCCGTCGGCAGCCACGGCTATCTACACGGCGGACTCATCTGGGAACTCGGCCAACAACAGCCCGGCCAACTAGGCACACTAGCCCAGCACATCACCGTCCCACCCGACTGGCGAATCCTACTCATCCGGCTGCCACAACAAGCAGGCCTCCACGGCCACCAAGAAGTCGCCGCCTTCAAAAACCTACCCTCCATCCCACCCGAGGTCACTGGGCAACTCATCCACCTCGCCGAAAGCAAAATCCTACCCGCAGCAAAAACTGCCGACCTCGACACCTTCGGCCAAGCCCTCTACCAGTACGGCCACCTCTCGGGCAGCTGCTTCAGCACCGTCCAAGGCGGCCCCTTCGCCTCGCCTGAAGTAGAAAACCTAGTCACCCACCTCCGCAATCAAGGCATCCAAGGAGTAGGCCAATCCTCCTGGGGCCCCACCGTTTTTGCGTTTTCTGAAAACGAAGACGTAGCCAGAATCCTGGCTGACCACTTAAAGAATCACCCAGAATTCGCCCCTGCCAAGATCACCCTCACCCCAGCAGCAACTAACGGCTATATAGCCCAACCCTCTGGGTTGGATGACTAAACAGCAACCTCTCGAGATTGCCTTACAGCAACCCATACCCCGCCAGCGTACTCCGCAACGAAACTTCCTCCGCCTCGCTCAACTGCGTCATTGGCAAGCGAAGTTCACCCGAGTCACGACCCAGCATCCGCATTGCGATCTTTACCGGAATCGGATTGGTCGATAGCCCCAGCATATCGCGGCAGAGCGGGAACAATTGGTTGTGCCATTTCTGAGCTTCGGCAAGCTTGCCGTCGTCAACGGCTTTGATCAGCGCCATCATGTCCTGCGGCACGATGTTGCCCACCACCGAAATCACACCCCGGCCACCCACCGACATCAGCGGCAACGTCAAACTGTCGTCGCCACTCAGCAAGGTAAGGTCAGTCGTCGTTAGAATCGCCGAAGCCTGATCCAGCGAGCCGGTCGCCTCTTTCACCAGATCGATATTTTCTAACTCCGCCAGTCGAGCGATCGTCTCCGGCTCGATATTCTTGCCAGTGCGTCCGGGAATGTTATACACACATTGCGGCAACCCTGTCTGCTCGGCCAGTGCTTTAAAGTGCTCGAAAAATCCCTGCTGGGTTGGCTTGTTGTAATAAGGAGCCACCTGCAGCGCCGCATCGGCTCCTGCCTTCTCGGCAAATTTCGTCAGCCGCAGCGCCTCAGCCGTGCTGTTCGAGCCCGTGCCCGGCATCACCTTGATTCGCCCCGCAGCCGTTTCGCAGACAAAGCCAATCACCCGTTCGTGCTCGTCGTGCGTAAGCGTCGGGCATTCACCGGTCGTGCCCACAGGACACAAGCAATTCGTCCCAGCAGCAATCTGGAACTCCACCTGCTCCCGCATCAAATCGTAATCGATCTCGCCATCTTTAAACGGCGTAACCATGGCCACCGATAGGCCGGCAAACGCTTCTCCCTTGGTTGCCATAGCTCTCTCAACTCCCTTAAAACAATTACAACACGCGGATTTCAATATCGCCTATTAGAACGGCGCCGCCAAAACCGCCCATCATACCGCACGCCCCCCCTATCCGGCAATTCCCCACAACCCTCGGGTGCCACTGTCTGGCTTGCCCAGCAGTGCGAAGCGGGCACCAGAGATCCACTGCTGGGCAAGCCAGACAGTGCCACCCCAGAGGCACATAATGTGACAGCCCATCTCGCTAAACCGTAATCAA
>Ga0315338_1002644_pt1 | contig 17201 bp, 15 predicted proteins | sample ASW8metaG_FD_204518 | JGI IMG/M metagenome (GOLD analysis project Ga0315338, IMG submission 204518) | Ammonia-oxidizing marine archaeal communities from Monterey Bay, California, United States - ASW #8 | ecosystem: Environmental > Aquatic > Marine > Coastal | place: USA: California | collected... | reverse complement strand
TGTCCGCGAGATAGGTGGTTATGGTTGTCAGCAACTGATCATCGCCTTTACCGATGGAGGCGGTAATACGTGCCAGCAACTTGACCCCTTCAAAATCCGGAACAATATTTTTCATGTCCGGGCGCCGCACAGGGCCCGCAAGGGTAATTTTTGTGCAGCCCTCGCGTTTCAGCGCCTTTAGAAACCGACCGATCTTGGTGATTTTAAAAACATCAAAGGGAAAGTCTTGATAATCAGCGGGATCAGCTTCTCCCTCCACCAGCAACAGGAAAGGCAACTGGCCGCTGGCACGCAAAGACGTAGCCAAGGCAAGGGGCAGGTTCCCCTGACCGGCAATAATGCCTACACGCGCGTCCGCGCGGCTATTTTGGCTGACAGAAACCACGCTTCGTTTCTTCACTGATAAATTTATCGACAGTTGCCACACTAGGGGCATCCGGGAATTCACGGATCAGATCCTTCGCGCGATCGGCGAAGGTCCCATATTCGGAAAACAGGTATTTATAAGCATTTCTGAGAGCATGAATATCGTCGCGGGCAAAATCCCGGCGTTTCATACCAGTAAGATTAAGGCCGTTTAACACCGCCCGGTTACCCGTCGCCGAACCAAATGGAATGACATCCGTTTCCACCCCTGACGCACCACCGATCATTGCATGCTGGCCGATCCGCACGAACTGATGCACTGCCGATAAACCGCCTATGATAACGAAATCGCCCAATTCCACATGCCCACCAAGGGTGGCATTATTTACCAAAATGACATCATTACCAATCAGGCAGTCATGGGCCACATGAGCCCCTACCATCAACAAACAGTTATTCCCGACCCGGGTTACCATACCACCGCTTTCCGTGCCTGGGTTAATAGTCACATGCTCACGGATCGTGCAATTATCGCCAATAAGAAGCTCAGATTTTTCACCTTGAAATTTTAAATCCTGCGGCGGATGCCCGATGGAGGCAAAGGGAAATATAGTTGTCCCGGCGCCAATAGTTGTTTTTCCGCTGATGGCGACATGGGATTTGAGTGTAACGTTAACTCCCAATCTAACCTCCGGACCAATAACACAAAATGGGCCGATATTGGCACCGGGATCCACAGACGCTCCGTCCTCAATGATCGCGGTTTGATGAATAGTGCCCATTCGGTGCCTTTGTTTTACTGGGGTTACGGTCGAAATAGCCGCCTATAGCTAACAAGGAACGCAATTGCGCTCAAATCAAGCTATGTTACAACGAGTTACCTGATTTAATCGACGATCATCGCAGAGAAATCAGCTTCCGCGACTTTTTTACTATCCACTTCGACGATGCCAGAGAATTTCCAGACTGCCCCCCGGCTTTGCTTGACAGCTACATGCAGATGCATGGTATCGCCCGGCACAACAGGCTTACGAAAACGGGCATTATCGATGGACATAAAAAGCACATGCTTGGCAGGCTCATCTGCATCAAAGGATTTAATCACAACAACCCCAGCAGTCTGCGCCATGGCTTCCACAATCATCACACCAGGCATGATAGGCCTGCCTGGAAAATGCCCTTGAAACTGCGGCTCGTTCATTGTGACATTTTTAATGCCTGTCGCGGACACGCCCGGTATAACATTGATCAGACGATCGACCAGCAGCATAGGATATCTATGGGGGATCATTTCCTGGATTTCCAAAATGTCGATAGCCTCAACAATATCTTGCGAATTATTACTCATGACTATGATCCCTTGTTCTTGGATAACTTATTCAAAATGGCGATCTGCCGAAAAAACTGACGCCTTGGCCGTGCAGGATATCCTGCATATATTTCCCCTGCAGGAATATCACTCATAACGCCCGATTTGGCAGTCACTTGTGCTCCCGCTCCTATAGTTAAATGGCCTGCCATACCAACCTGTCCACCGATCACAACATAATCTTCCAGTGTTGTGCTCCCTGAAATACCGGTTTGTGAGACAATGATACAGCCTCTTCCGACTTTGACGTTATGGCCGATTTGCACCAGGTTATCGATCCAGGTCCCGGAGCCAATGATGGTATCAGGCCCCGCCCCTCTGTCGATGGTGGTATTAGCGCCAATTTCAACACTGGAGCCAATGATGACCCGACCAAGCTGTGGTATCTTCACATGCCCCTCGGCATCGGGCGCGAAACCAAAACCATCCTGCCCTATTTTCGCGCCAGTATAAATCGAGGTGTTATCCCCTACCAGGCAGTAGCTCAATGTGACATGTGCTCCCAAACGGCAGTCGTTTCCGAGTTCCACATTTGTACCTAAATAACAATGTGCTCCAATAACAGAATTATTCCCGACATCAACGCCATCTTCGATAACGGCATAAGCCCCTACAGTGACATTGCTCCCAAGCGTCGCCTCAGAGGAAATCACAGCTGTCGGATGGATTGAACCAGATCCATATTCTAATGGATAGAACTTACTGGCGATACGGGCGTAGGCTTTGTAGGGGTTTTCCGCAATCAGTATTGCAAGCCCATCAGGCAGATCTAGCAGAACCTTTTTTGCAGCGATGCAGGCTGTCGCGTCTGTTTTTGAAAAGGCTTTCAAATACTTAGGGTTACTGAGAAAGGTTAAATCACCGACGCCCGCCTGATCCAGCGGTTTTACATCTAAAATCTGTATATCCGGATCGATGCCCGGCGCCAACTCCAGATCAGGTAGCTCCGCAAGCTCTTTAAGAGAAAATGGTCCACGTACTTGAAAAAATCGGGGATCAGGCATTAGCTCTTCTTTAGTGGGATGAGTTTCACATCAACTTTCGTGAGCTTCTCGTTAAGCTGCTCCACTATCTCTGATGTTTTGTCCAGAACTCTATCTGTAAAAAGGAGTTCGCTTCGATCAATCACCAACGTCGCACCATACCCAACCATAATTTCCTGGATGACCGGAATAATGGACCCGCGTAATTCCTCTAAAGCTACAAATTTACTTTGTTGTATCTGACGAGCTTTTTCCTGTGCATCCCGCCTGAATACTGCCGCCTTTTTGTTGAACTCGGACTGTTTTTTTGAGTATGCATTACTAGTAATTAGAATTTTCTGGCGCTCAATTTGCTCTTTTTCAGCCTTTAGTGCGTTCTCACGGGCTTCAAATTGGCTCTTATAGTTTCCTTCGAATTTCTTTATTTGAATATTGATATCTTTCACAACGATCAGGTCTCGCATAACAGTCTGCATATCCAAAACACCTATGACGTCTTTGCGCGCAGCTTGAGCGGACGCATCATAGCTCGGTAAAGCAGTCAGAACGAAAAAACAAAGTGCAAATTTTAGCATTTTTGTGGGCATCATTAGTCCCCCTAGAAACGTGTTCCAAAATCAAGCTGGAAAATCTCGTCCTTATCATAATCTTCTTTCAAGAACGGATACGCGATATTTACCTGGATCGGTCCGAAAGGAGACACCCAGTTCAGTCCGACTCCTACAGACGCCCTTGGGCTGGCGCTATCGGCGATACCGGGCTCACTATCGTCTATATCCGTCAAAGTTCCAATATCCATAAATGTCCTGCCGAGCACACCATATTCGTCCGGAAGACCCACAGGGAAACGAAGTTCAGCCGTTCCGATAACAAAGGCATTGCCGCCCAACGAATCTCCTGAAGCAAGGTCGCGCGGACCGATGCCACGTCGTTCAAATCCTCTAAAATTTCTACCGCCAACATTATATCGTTGGGCTAGAATGACATCTTCCCCCAGACCAAAAATATACCCGGCACTGCCTCCGAGGCTTAACACCACATCATCATCGTAAACTGGCCAAAAACGAACATAACTCACGTCCGTAGCGAGTGAACGAACGTCCCCCCCAAGTCCGGACAGTGTATTACCAAATGTATATTTACTTCCCGTTGTCGGAAAAAAAGTATCATCGAGGTCACTTACAGTAATGACATATCCCACTGAAGAAATTAAATATTCCCCTGCGGCTCTTTGGATACTGGTAGATGCAGTAGACGCAAGATTATCAATGTTTTCATTTACCAGACTATAATTGACGTCGCCCCGGACATTTTCCTTAATTGGAAAACCAGATCGCAGAATAAAACCTAGCCTTTCCAGGTCATAACCGCTTTCATCCTGAAGGTCGCGCTTGGTGCTGAAAATATCAAAACCCGCGCTCAGATCCCTGTTGAGGAAATATGGCTCCGTAAAGCCCACGTCAATTTGTTGCGAATCCGCCCCAAAAGACACACCGAACCTAAGATCCTGTCCTTTTCCGAGTAAGTTCCGTTCGCGAATCTGTAAATCAGCAGAAACAGAATCAGTCGTTGAGAACCCAGCTCCGACGCTGAGCTCGCCCGTTGATTTTTCCTGTACGTCCACATTGATAACCGTCTTGTCCGCCTCAGTACCCTGTTCCTGGGTAACTTCCACTTTCTCAAAGAAATTCAAACCGCGAACCCGTGATTCCGATAGCCTGAGGAGCGCAGTGTTAAAGGCATCCCCTTCTGCCAGCTTAAATTCGCGACGAATAACATAATCCAGAGTTCTGACATTGCCCGTGACATTGATCCGTTCGACATAAACCCGTGGGCTTTCGTTAATCTGATACTGGATCGAAATTGTCAGGTTTTCCTTATCACGGGTCACCTGTGGTCTGACATTGACAAAGGCGTAACCCAACTTGCCAAGCTCAAAGGTTATCTTCTGGATACTTTCTTCGATCTCATCCGCGTTATAGGTATCTCCTTCAATCGTCGTCAGAAAGCCGCGAAGTTCATCAGGCTTCAAATCCTTTATTTTGCTTTCGACACTAATTGCACCGAACTTGTATTTATCACCCTCCTCGACTGCAAAGGTAATGAAGAAGCCGTCTCGGTCCTGCGTAAGCTCAGCAACAGCAGAGACCACTCTGAAATCAGCATAGCCTTTGGAGAGGTAAAATTTACGAAGGAGTTCCCGATCAAACGTCAGCCGATCCGGGTCATAAGTATCGGAATCCGACAGAAAATTATACCAACGGGATTCATCCGTCGAAATCTGGTTAAGAAGCTGTCCGTCACTGAATTTCTCGTTTCCATAAAACCGTATTTTCTTGATGCCCGTTTGTGAGCCTTCATTAATTTCGAACACCAGATCGACACGATTTTGCGGCAGTAAAATCACTTTGGGTTCAACGGTTGCCGCAAAGCGCCCACTTCGGCGATAGACCGTGATTATCCTCTGGACATCGTTCTGCACTCTAGCACGGGTATAGACAATTCGGGGGCGTAGCTGAATTTCGGCCGATAGGACCTCGTCCTCAATCCTCCGATTACCTTCAAAGGCTAAGCGGTTAATGATCGGATTTTCAACCACATCAACAATGACCACAGAGCCTTCCTGGCGGATGGAAACATCCGCAAACAGGCCGGTATTGAAGAGAGCTTTAAGGGATCTGTCGACGCGCCCGCGATCATATGGCGCGCCTTCGGTAACCAGGAGATAAGACTTGACGGTATTGTCTTCAATTCGTTGATTGCCATCGACGCGAATTTCAGAAATTACCGGCGAAGATTGTGCGTATCCTCGTTGAATAGTCGCCACGGCAACAGCAAGCGACATTACCGCAACCAGAGTAAAAAATTTTAAAAGACGCAAATCTCCACCCCTTAAGCGGACTTATCGGATAGTTCCGCCACTGTTCTATCAGACCTTCGTCGTCAGGAAAACAGATCGGTGAAAAAATCTTTTACCCAAGGCTTATTAATGTCGTTCCAAGTTGCGAATATCATTAACATCAGAACGAGCGATAGTCCAATTCTGAAACTGTATTCCATCGCTTTTGCATTCAAGGGTTTACCGCGGATCGCTTCATACAGGTAGAAGACTAGATGCCCGCCATCCAGCATCGGCACTGGAAAGAGATTTATAAGCCCAAGGCTGATGGAAACGAAGATCATAAAATTAAACAATGATAAGGCTCTGCCCGTCAAATCTTCGCCGCGTTTCGCCGCATCGCCTGACATTTTCAGAATACCCAGCGGCCCGCTGAGTTCCTGCGTATCACGGGCACCGGAGATAATTTGCCCAACTCCCTTCAAAGTTGCCGTTGTCACGAACCAGGTCTGGTCAACAGCGCTTCCTAACGCACTGATAGGTCCATGTTTTACGAACTCGCGCCCTGTTGACCTTATGCCAAGCTGGCCAATGCGGTGACTATTGCCCTCTTCATCGGCCTGCAAAACGATTTTTGGCTGAACGGACAACTCTACTGTCCTGCCGTCCCTGTTAATCTTCATAATCAAGGGCTCGTCCAGACCAACCATCACCTTCTGACGGAGCTGCTCGAAACTGGTGATATTCGCGCCGTCGACGGAAAGGACACGATCCCCTACTTCAAAGCCGGCTTCCTGCGCAGCACTGTCGGCAACTATTTCACCGGCGATTGGTGGTGTTTGTGCCTGCCCAAGCGCCATAAACAGGACAGCCATGGCAACAATAGCAAAAATAAAATTGGCAGCAGGACCGGCAAGAACAACAGCAGCACGCTGATAAAGTGGTTTATGATGAAAACTGACCTTTTTCTCTTCTTCTGACATCTCATCCACATCCGAAGAAGCATCACTTGCAACGCCGGCATCGCCATGGAATTTTACATAGCCGCCAAAGGGAACCGCGCAGACTTTCCAGCGACAGCCCTGTTTGTCATACCGCCCCCAGAGTTCCGGGCCAAAACCAATGGAAAAAGCGTCGACCTTAACGCCACAAATGCGGGCGACTTTGTAATGTCCATATTCATGGACAAACACCAGTACTGTTATCACAACAACAAAAGCCGGAATATAAATCCAGTTATTGATCAAGAAATCCATATGGTTTTACCGTTTCCTATATCTTATGTGAGCGCATCAATTACATGCCGGGCGATGTCGCGCCCCTGCTCATCACAGTCAAAAATATCTTTGATCGATCCCAATTCACACAAAGTCGCCTGATTGAGCGTTTCTTCCACCACAGCTGCGATATCCAGAAACGAAATTTTTCCGGACAAAAACTCTCTCACCGCAACCTCATTAGCTGCATTTAGGGTCGCAGGAGCCGATTTTCCAGCCTTGAGAGCATCGCGGGCCAGTTTAAGCGAGGGAAATCTTATCGGGTCCGGATTAAGAAACGTTAAAGAAGCAACCTTCGCAAGATCGAGCCTGTCCGCCTTAAACTCATGACGCTCGGGCCACCCCAGACAGTATGAAATGGGGGTGCGCATATCCGGTGCGCCCATCTGCGCCAGGACCGATCCATCGGCATATTCCACCATACTGTGAATGATGGATTGCGGGTGGACGAGGATATCAATTTTACTTTCAGAAATCGGAAAAAGGCGTGCTGCTTCAATGAGTTCCAAACCTTTGTTCATCATTGTAGCACTGTCGATAGAAATTTTTGCACCCATGTCCCAATTTGGATGGGCCAAGGCCTGATCCCGATTGACATGACGCATCTGTTCAAGCGATAGACCCAGAAATGGCCCGCCTGATGCGGTCAGGATCAAGCGCTCTACCTTGTCGAGCTGATCAAAATCCAATACCTGAAAAATGGCATTATGCTCACTATCAACGGGCAACAAAGTCGCGCCGTATGTACCTGCCTCGGCAAGTACAAGGTCCCCGCCGCATACAAGCGTTTCTTTATTTGCAAGCGCAATAATGGTGCCTGTCCGAATGGCTGCTAATGTGGGCGCAAGTCCTGCCGCACCAACAATGGCCATCATCAACCAGTCCACGTCAATGGAGGCCGCATCGATAAGCGCTTGCCGCCCCGCGGCGATCTCAATATCCGTATCCGCAAGTAATTGCCGCAGTTCTTCCAGATGCTCTTCATTGGTGATGACCACAAGACCGGCGTTCAGTGCTCTCGCCTGCTCGGCAAGCAGGATCGCATTTTCATTGGCCGTCAACACTTCCACCTGGAATTTGCCCTGTGCACTTGCAATAAGCTCGACTGTATTGACGCCAACGGAACCTGTTGAGCCAAAAATACTTACCCTGCGGACATGCTGACCAACTGCATGGACAAGCTTCTGGTTATTCAGGACAATGCTGTCCATTCTAATTCCTCTCCATCAGCAATAAAAGTGCAAGAAGCACCGGGGCAGTGAACAGGATTCCATCCAGCCGGTCCAAAACACCTCCATGCCCAGGTATCAGATTGCTCGCATCTTTGATTTTAAAATGCCGTTTCCACGCTGATTCCGTAAAATCACCGACCTGTGCCAAAATAGCACATAAGCCACCTAAGGTCATGATGACAATTGGGGAGCCAACGCCTTCAATCAAGAACTGACTTTCTAGATATGCAACGATGGCCGCAGCCACCATGCCGCCAATTAAACCCGCCCATGTCTTGTTGGGACTGATAACCGGCGCAATTTTTGGGCCGCCGATACTTTTTCCAGAAAAATAGGCGCCTATATCCGTTGCCCAAATCACAAGAAATAAACCAGTGGTCACTGCAAAGCCGATATCGGCAAGTCCCCGCAAAGCGATAAGAGAGACAACCGGCAAACCTGTAAGCAGCGGACCTAAAAAGGCCCAGACAATATCTTTCGGCTGACGAAAAAGCGCGGCAAGGGCCGCCAAAAAGACCGATCCACACACAAGGACAAGGATGGAAGGCAAAATTTGCTCGGCATACTCAAGATAAACCGCAGCAGACACAAAACCTATCATGACAACCATGAATAAGGGGCGACGATCTGAAAGAGAGTTATTACACCATTCAAAGCCCATGGCTGCTGCCGCGAGGCCCATAAAAATCGTGAAATAGAGACCCCCCAAGAACAAAGCCCCGAGAGCTAATGGTGCCAGAATACAGGCGGAAATAATCCGAAGCTGAAGCGACGACATATCCCGTTTCGCCACTAGAGCGCCCCATATCGGCGGCATCGGGTGCTGAATTCTGCGACTGCTTCTTCAAGATCGGACTTTTTGAAATCCGGCCAGAGAACATCCAAAAACACAAGCTCCGCATACGCACATTGCCAAAGCAGGAAATTGCTGAGGCGCTTTTCCCCGCTTGTCCGGATCAGCAGGTCGGGATCGGGGATATCAGCCGTACTCAGTGAGCCCGCAATCAAGTTTTCGTCGATTTGCTCAGGTTCCAGCTCTCCTGCCTTGATTTGTGCCCCGAGATGCCGCATCGCCCCGACTAGCTCCGCCTGACTGCCGTAACTCAGGGCAATGGTCAATGTCAGTTTGCTGTTTGATTGGGTTTTTTCAACAATTTCTTTAATGAGTCCCTGAATATCATCCGGTAACCTACTGACATTTCCAATAAATTTCACTTTTACACCAGACTCGTGCAGAGCCTTTATTTCCTTTCGAAAGAAATATCGAAAAAGACCCATCAGATGGCTGACTTCTTCCGCAGGACGGTTCCAGTTTTCCGATGAGAAGGCGAACAGCGTCAAGTAGCTAATTCCTAGATCGCCGCATCCCTTAATAGCCTCACGTACGGCCTCCGCCCCTTTTTCATGGCCCTTCAGGCGCTGCAACGAACGCTTTTTAGCCCAGCGACCATTACCATCCATAATAATGGCGACATGCTTGGGTATCTCGGTTTCCTGCACGCTATGAGAGGGGGCGGCCTCCATCTATTAAACCTGCATGATTTCCTGCTGCTTCTCAGTCAGCATTTCATCAACTTTTTCAACATGCGTATCCGTGAGCTTCTGAATATCATCTTCAGATTTTTTAAGCTCATCCTTGGAAAGATCGCCGTCTTTTTCTGCGCCCTTGGCGTCATCCATGCCGTGACGGCGCACATTGCGAATAGCGATTTTGGCGTTTTCTGAATAAGTCCCGGCAACTTTTGCAAGCTCTGTCCGGCGTTCCTCTGTAAGCTCAGGGATTGGTACCCGAACAACTGTCCCATCGACAACCGGGTTAAGGCCGAGGTTAGCTTCACGGATCGCTTTTTCAACAGCTTTCACATTGCTCTTATCCCAAATCTGGACATTCAATGACCGTGGCTCTGGCGCGCTGACTGTCCCTACTTGCTGAATAGGCATACTTGCCCCGTAACTCTCGACCATTACGCTGTCGAGCAGGCTGACATGTGCACGTCCTGTCCGAAGCCCGCCAAATTCATGTTTTAAGGCATCCAGTGCGCCTGCCATCCGCTTTTCAAGATCTTTCATACTTGGCGCCGCCATTATTTCTCTCCCTTAAGACAGGCAAATATCTGCCCTTATTCCCGTAGTTTCGACTAAATGCCGTTATACCCCTTAGATCACTTCAGTGAAACGACCTTCTTTTTTCAGGACACGGGCAAAAGACCCTGCTTCCTGGATGGAAAAGACCAAAATCGGAATTTGATTTTCCCGCGCCAGGGAAATCGCCGCTGCGTCCATGACCTTCAGATCTTTTGCCAGCACTTCCAGATGGGTCAGGGTCTCATATCGCTCGGCATCCGAATGAGTTTTCGGATCCTTGTCATAAACACCGTCGACATTCGTCCCTTTCAGCATGGCATCACATTTCATCTCGGCCGCTCGGAGCGCCGCCGCCGTATCAGTGGTAAAAAACGGATTGCCCGTCCCGGCCGCAAAAATCACAACTCGGCCTTTTTCAAGATGGCGTTCGGCCCGGCGACGAATATAGGGCTCGCAGACCGCTGACATGGGAATAGCTGATAAAACGCGGCTATCCATGCCTTGCGCTTCGATGGCGCTCTGCAGTGCGAGGGCGTTCATCACGGTCGCCATCATGCCCATATAATCCGCACTGGAACGATCCATACCTTGCGCGGTACCGGAAACGCCCCTGAATATATTCCCGCCGCCGACAACAACACAGATTTCAACACCCATAGCATGGGCCTCAGCGATATCACCAGCTATTCGGGAGGCTGTTTCAACATCAATACCATATTGCTGATCCCCCAAAAGGGCTTCACCAGAGCATTTCAGAAGGACCCGGCGATACTGAGGTTCGTTCGACATATTCTTCCCCACGGTAAGATACTGGCGGTCATCAGGATCAGTATCCTGACTACCGGAATGACAGCATACAGAAAAAGATCAATTTGAAAAGCAATGCAAAGAGTTCACATAAAAATATGGCGGCCTCGTGTCGGAGGCCGCCATATAATTGATTGCTCTTAGGAGGAATTAGCTAACAGCAGCCGCAACTTCTGCTGCGAAATCAGTTTCTTCCTTCTCAATCCCCTCACCAACAGCATAGCGAACCATACCAGTAACTTCGATGGGGCTGCCAATTTCCTTGGCAACAAGATCGATAGCCTTCTTGACAGAGTTTTCACCGTCAACGACGAATGTCTGTTCCAGAAGTACTACATCCTTGTAGAACTTGCTAAGGCGACCTTCGACCATCTTGCCGATAATTTCCTCTGGTTTACCGGATTCGCGTGCCTGCTGGGATAGAACTGCACGTTCACGTTCGACGGCAGCTGGATCCAGATCATCAACGCTGATGGACTGCGGGCTTGTCGCCGCTACATGCATGGCAATCTGCTTGCCAAGTGTTGCAAGTACGGCGGTATCGCCTTCGCTCTTCAGAGCAACCAGAATACCGATTTTACCTAAGCCACTGGTCACGGCGTTATGCATATAAGATGCAACAACACCACTATCAACAGAGAGGGTTGCCGCGCGGCGCAGGTTCATGTTTTCGCCGATGGTCGAAATCGCACTCGTAATTTTTTGCTCAACGGTTTCGGAGCCGCCAGGAAATGCCGCAGTATTAATCGCGTCAACATCACCGCCCTGCTCCATTGCAACAGATGCAATGCCGCTTACCAATGCCTGAAAATCTTCATTCCGCCCGACAAAATCTGTTTCGGCATTGACCTCGACAACAGCACCAGAAGTACCGCTTGCAGTAACAGCCACAAGACCTTCCGCAGCCACACGGCCTGATTTTTTAGCGGCTGTCGCCAGCCCCTTGGTGCGTAGCCAGTCAACGGCAGCATCAATATCGCCATCGGTTTCCGTCAGCGCTTTTTTACAATCCATCATACCCGCACCGGACTTAATGCGGAGTTCCTTAACCAGTCCAGCTGTAATCGCAGCCATAACTCTTCCTCACGTTTCTATATGTGAAAGGGAATTCATACGCCCGGTGAAAGGCCTATGAGAATATCGATACTTAGGAAGCCTTGGCGTCCACTTCAACTGCCACTTCCTCAGCCTCAACAACGACTTCCTCAGCGGGAGCTTCCTCCGCCGGAACTTCCGCGACAGCTTCTTCGGCTGGCGCATCTGCAACAGCTTCTTCCGTAGGAGCCGCTTCCGCAGGAGCAGCCTCCTCGACAGGAAGTTCCTCTTCCATGATCGGCGTTGCCGCCTCACCGAGATCTTCGCCGGAATCAGCCATTTCAACAGAAATACCGTCGATGACGGCCTGCTTGAACAAGTCGCAATAAAGGTTGATTGCCCGGAGCGCATCATCATTGCCCGGAATCGGGTAGGTAATGCCATCAGGGTTGGAGTTACTGTCGACGATACCGACTACCGGAATGCCAAGTTTGTTAGCTTCCTGAACGGCCAGTTCTTCCTTGTTGGTATCGATCACAACGATAATGTTCGGAAGACCGCCCATTTCCTTGATACCGCCAAGTGCACGTTCCAGTTTGTCACGCTCGCGGGTCAGTTTCAGAATTTCTTTTTTGGTCAGGCCTGCGGCGCCTTCACCCAGCAACTCTTCAACTTTACGAAGGCGTTTGATGGAGCCGGAAACCGTTTTCCAGTTAGTCAGCATACCGCCGAGCCAGCGATGGTTTACATAGAACTGCGCACATTGCTTGGCGCTTTCTGCAACCACGTCAGAAGCCTGACGCTTGGTGCCAACGAACAATACACGACCGCCACCAGCAACTGTATCGCGGACCACTTTAAGGGCCTGATACAGCATAGGAACCGTCTGCTGCAAATCGAGAATATGAATTTTATTACGGGATCCGAAGATGAAAGGACCCATTTTCGGGTTCCAGCGACGGGATTGATGACCAAAGTGAACACCAGCTTCCAAGAGCTGACGCATAGTAAAAGTAGGCAGAGCCATTCTGCAATCTCCTTTTCCGGTTGAGCCTCCGCGGATTGTGGTCCATTAGCCTTTTGGCCTGAACACCGGATGGGATTTATCAACACAATAAAACCCGAACCCGCGTGCGAATTTAACAAGACGGTGATTACGCCTCTAAACCAAGGAATGCAAGGGATAATTATGCAAAAATGTATAATTCTGACGCCAGACCCTAAATATCATGAACGTCAACAACGCCAGGCACGAATTTGAGGGCCTGCCGGACTTCCGGGGAGATATTGCAGGTACTGGAAAGGTCAACCTCAACTTCTTTGGCCTCACTTTCCATATTAAGAACCAATGCCACCCGCCCGCGCCCGCGGCCGCCCTCTTTCAAGATACTGGCGACTTGTTTGAGTGGCTTGTCATCGTCCACAAAAATACGGACGCCATCGGTTATGTTTGCGGCAAGGGTTTCCAGCCGCTGCATGCTTTGAACCGTAAGACGCGGCTGCTCATTATCGAGGTTACCGGTTACCTTCACCACAAGCGATTGCCCTACCGTCAGGATATCACGATAAAGATCGAGAGATTCTGAAAACATGGTCACTTCAAAGGCGCCGGAAGAATCAGAAAGCTGAACAAAGGCCAAGGGCTTGCCTTTACGGGTTCGAAGTTCCCGTTTGCCCATCAAGGTACCCGCCAATGTGGCCGCACTTTCCGCCGCGCCAAGCCCCGCAAGAAAGCGCGCCGATGGTCGAACACCCGCCTTATCCAGCGTTTTCGCCCAAGCATCAAGCGGATGACCCGACAGATAAAAGCCCACAGCATCAAATTCCTGCTTAAGTTTTTCCGTTGCAGTCCAACGGGTAACGCTCGGCAGAGCCGGCGTGACAGAGGCCACTTCCGCCGCGCCACCAAAGAGGTTTACCTGACCGGATCCCCGCTCCTCTTCTGCCTGCTGGGCCTGCTTAAGAAGCATCTCGATAGCCGCAAAAACCTGCGCGCGATCGCCATGGAGTGCATCAAAGCCCCCGGCGCGCGCAAGGTTTTCTGCCTGCCGCTTATTCATATGCCGGGGATTGAGGCGGCCCGCAAAATCAAACAGATCTTTATAAAGCCCGTTTGCCTCCCGTTCAGCAACAAGCCCGGCCATAGCCTCCCGCCCGACATTTTTGACAGCTGCCAATGCGTAGCGCACCGCTCCATCATCACCATCGAACTCAACAGAAAACTCGATTTCCGAATGATTTAGGCAGGGCGGATGCACGGGGATTTTCATCCGGTCGAGATCCTGACGGAAGATATTGAGCTTGTCAGTGTTGTTGAGATCAAGGCTCATGGAGGCGGCCATAAACTCCACCGGATAATTGGCTTTCAGGTACGCAGTGTGATAGGAGACAAGCGCATAGGCAGCTGCATGTGATTTGTTAAAACCGTAGTTGGCAAATTTCGCCACCAGATCAAAAATATGGCTGGCATCCTTCTGGATAATGCCGTTCTCCTTAGCGCCCTTGGCGAAGATCGCCCGTTGCTCATCCATTTCCGACTGGATTTTCTTGCCCATGGCCCGGCGCAACAAATCCGCGTCTCCTAAGCTGTATCCGGCGAGGGTTCTGGCGATTTCCATCACTTGTTCCTGATAGATAATCACCCCATAAGTTTCTTCCAGCACCGAGGTCAATTTGGGATGCAGGTAATCTGGCTCCTCCTCGCCATGCTTGCGGCGGATATAAGTCGGGATATTATCCATGGGGCCTGGTCTATAAAGGGCCACAATAGCGATAATATCCTCAAAACTGTCGGGGCGCATCTTGCGCAACATGTCACGCATACCCGAACTTTCGAGCTGGAATACGCCGATGGTATGTCCAGTTGAGAGAAGATCAAATACCGCCGGGTCATCCAGCGGCACCTTGGCGTAATCAATTGTGATACCACGTTTGGCTAGCAAATCCTTAGCCCGGTCGAGCACGGTGAGAGTTTTAAGGCCTAGAAAATCAAACTTTACCAGCCCGGCAGCTTCGGCATATTTCATGGAGAACTGGGTCACCGGCATATCAGAGCGCGGGTCGCGATAGAGCGGCACCAGTTCATCAAGTTCCCGATCCCCAATCACCACACCTGCAGCATGGGTTGAAGCGTGGCGGTAAAGTCCTTCTAATTGAAGGGCAATTTCGATCAAACGCGCCACATCCGGATCACCGGCTCGCTCCTCACGAAGGCGTGGTTCGGTATCAAGTGCCTCCTGCAAGGTGACAGGATTGGCCGGATTGGCCGGGATCATCTTGCTGATACGGTCTACCTGACCATAGGGCATCTGTAAAACACGGCCAACATCGCGGATCGCGGCCTTGGCTTGCAACTTACCAAAGGTGATAATCTGGGCCACCTGATCATGCCCGTACTTGTCCTGAACATAGCGAATGACTTTTTCGCGTTTGTCCTGACAGAAATCGATATCGAAATCGGGCATGGAAACCCGTTCCGGATTCAGGAATCGTTCGAACAGCAAGCCAAAACGCAATGGATCAAGGTCGGTAATGGTCAATGCCCAGGCGACCACCGAACCTGCACCTGAGCCACGTCCTGGCCCCACCGGTACGTTATTTTCCTTGGACCATTGGATAAAGTCCGAAACGATCAGAAAGTAGCCGGGAAAACCCATCTCGTTGATAACGCTGATTTCATAGTCGAGACGATCAATATATTCTTTTGCGGCTTCTGTTCGCGCCAATTCATCCATCTCGTCTGTAAAAACTTCATTTTCCAGGCGAATTTGCAGGCCCTTGGAGGCCATAGTTTCTAACTCTTCCGCTTCGTCCAACCCATCCGCCGAGGAGAATGTCGGCAGGATTGGATCATGTCGTTTAGAGGCGACGGCGCAGCGTTTGGCAATTACCGCAGTATTTGAGATAGCCTCCGGCAAATCCGAGAACAATTTGGTCATCTCAGCTGCAGATTTGAAATAATGCTCCGGCGTTCGCTTGATCCGATCCGAATCTCCGACATATTTGCCCTCTGCGATACAAAGAAGGGCATCGTGAGCGCTATACATGGATCGATCCGGGAAAAACACTTCGTTGGTGGCGACCAATGGAATATCGAATTCATAGGCGAGACCAAGCATGCCGGGTTCCGTCTTTTGCTCCAGTGATGTCCCGTGGCGCTGCAATTCCATATAAAGGCGATCGTCAAAAATCGTCGCCAGACGTTTCACATAATCCTCAGCCGCCGCTTGCTGATCGTTAGCAATCAGTCGGCCAATAGGCCCCTCGGCTCCGCCCGTCAGGCAAACAACCCCATCCCGATGCTTTTCAAGAATATCAAAAGGAACCTGCGCCGTTTCCCCCGCATCTGTTTTCAGAAAGGCATGAGATGTTAGTTTAAGGAGGTTATGGTATCCCGCTTCATTTTGCGCCAACAAAACAATGCTGTCAGGCTCAGGCTTCCGGCCGCTTCGATCCACACCATCGCTGCAGGTAACAGCTATCTGGCACCCCAAAATTGGTTGTACGCCGCTATCCTGCATGGCGAGTGAAAACTCAAGCGCCCCAAACATATTGTTGGTATCTGTAATTGCCACTGCGGGCATATGCTGTTTCTTACAAAGTACCGCCAGTTTTTTGACTGGCACCGCACCTTCTGACAGAGAATAGGCGGAGTGAACCCGCAGATGTATAAATTCGCTAGCAACGACGCGGGACAAGGACAATTCCTCCAACTGTGATTTCAGTCGTCCCACTATGTCACATCCTTTCGAATTAATCAGGCTCTCTGAACCCTGCCCTCAAAAAATCTTGTGGATAAGTCTCCCCTTGTTTATCCGTCCCCGTTTCTCTCTCAACCAGTAAAGCTCGTCACAATCTCCGCCCAGAATGCCATGGTGCCAAGTGCACCCATAAAAGCCGCACATTCAAAGCTGTTTTTGATCATTTTGAAAAATTCCATAACCCTGCTCCTTGTTTGTTGAAGTGCAATATGTTCTTGTTTTGTTCCTATGTCAATTAGTAAATTTATATGCTTGTCCTATTGCCTGTCGGTACAAAAAAAGCGCCGCACAAAGGCGGCGCTTTTCCGGATCCTGAAAGTTTAGGTTTAGGCGGCTCTTACTTCCGACATGAAGTCCGTAATCTTGCCTTTTAGATCAGTGGCAAGTTTATCCAACTCGGTTGAGGCAGACTGTACCTGAGAAGCCGCTGAGCCGGTTTCACCACTTT
>Ga0315338_1002643_pt1 | contig 17203 bp, 18 predicted proteins | sample ASW8metaG_FD_204518 | JGI IMG/M metagenome (GOLD analysis project Ga0315338, IMG submission 204518) | Ammonia-oxidizing marine archaeal communities from Monterey Bay, California, United States - ASW #8 | ecosystem: Environmental > Aquatic > Marine > Coastal | place: USA: California | collected... | reverse complement strand
AAGGTGTTAATGGGCTAAAATGAAATCTAAAAAGCCAAGAATTTCCGACTGGCTCACTCATAGCTATATAAATATCTGAAAAACCTCTTGAATAAATAGCTGCCTCTGTTGTAGGAAATTCTTGAACAGGATAAAATCTTTTTTGAGGTTTTAATGTTTTAATAAATTTATTTTTTTTATAAAGATTAAATTCTGCCTCATGGCCTATATAATTTTTTCCTCTTATTTTTTTTATTTTATCAAAATTCAAAGAATAATTATTTAATAAAACTTTCTCCCCAACTTTTAAGGTTTTAATTTTTTCAACTTTCCATAATGTAGATCCAGTTATACCAGCAATAAAAATAGCAAATCCTAGATGTGCTATTGTCATTCCTAAATATGGTTTATTTAAATATTTAAATTTTTTTAGATAATTTGTTCTTTCAAAAAAATTAAATAACGTTCCAAAAAAAAGCCATGCTGCTAAGAAAATTCCAACTAAAGCGATAATCGGTCCTTGAAAGTTTATATAAAAGAAAATGAAAGTTACCAATAAGCTCAAAAAAAGAACAGTTTTTAGTCTTGATAGTAATCCAAAAAGATCATCTTTTTTCCAGTTTAACATAGGTGCAAAAGACATTATAAGTATTGCTGGACCCATAATTAATGTTGAAGTTAGGTTAAAATAGGGAGGTCCGACAGAGATTTGATCGCCTGTAAAAATTTCTAAAAATATTGGATAAATTGTTCCTATAAAAATTGTTAAAAGCAACGCAATCATTAATAAATTGTTAAATATTATTGCCCCTTCTTTAGAAATTGGTGAAATTAATTTTTCTTCTTTAATAGAATCTGCTTTTTTTGCTAACAAAATAAAAGAACTGAAAATAAAAAAAGCGCATATCATTAATATAAAAACTCCTCTTGTTGGGTCACTAGCAAAAGCATGAACAGATGTAACAATTCCTGATCTAACTAAAAATGTTCCAATTAGACTGAAACTAAAACTTAAAAATGCGAGAAAAACAGTCCATTTTTTTAAAGTATTTCTTTTTTCTAAAACTAAAGTTGAGTGAAGCAAAGCAGTTGCACAAAGCCACGGCATTAAAGATGCATTTTCTACTGGATCCCAAAACCAAAATCCTCCCCATCCTAATTCGTAATATGCCCACCAACTTCCTAAAGAAATTCCTAATGTTAAAAAGGACCAAGATAATAATACCCAGGGCTTAATTAATTTCGCCCATGAAGCATCAAAACTTCCTTTGTAAAATCTTGCCATAGTAAAAGAAAAAACAATTGAAAGTCCGACATAGCCAAAATATAAATTTGGCGGGTGGAACGCAAGACCAGGATCTTGTAATAAAGGATTTAAATCTTGACCATTTACAGGAGTTGGTGAAATTACAATAAAAGGATTAGAAGTTAGTAAAATAAATAATAGAAAAATAAAAGTAATTAATGATTGGAATGATAGAGTCAAAGTTTTATAAGGTAGGTCCAATCTTTTATCATACCTTGAAATTAAAAAACCAAAAAAAACTAAAACCAATACCCAAAGCAACATTGATCCTTCATGATTTCCCCAAACACCTGTAATTTTATATAAAAGAGGTTTTGCAGTGTGCGAATTCTGATAAACATTTAATATAGAAAAATCAGAAACAACATAAGCAAACATTAAACAAAAAAAAGCAGTTAAAATAAAAAAAAATTGAAGAGATATATTTCTATCCGGATTAAGTGTTCTGATTTTATTAATATTTCTGATATTTAAAAATTGATAAAAACTTAGCAAGACTGCAAAAATTAAAGATATATTTCCGATTATTGCTACCATACGAATTTATTTTAATTCTCTAGTTTTTTTTTTATTTCAGGAGGCATATAATTTTCATCATGCTTAGCCAGTACTTCACTTGCTTCAAATATGTTATTTTTTAAGTATCCATTGACAATTACACCTTGCCCTTCTCTAAACAAGTCTGGCAAAATCCCTACATAACTTACTTCTATATTTTTTTTTAAATCTGTAATAATAAAATTAATTTTAATATCATTCCTCACAACACTATTTTCTTCTACTAAGCCTCCGAGCCTTATTTTTTCATTTTGTTTTAAATTTTTTTGTAAAATTTCAGAAGGTGTATAAAAAAATAAAATGTTATCTTGTAATACAATTAAAATTGCACCTACAATAAAGCAAAAAAAACTAAAAGCTGAAAATAGTATATAAAAACGTTTTTTTTTTGGTGTCATTATAATATTTCTTAATCATTTTTTCTATTTTTAGAAATTTTATTAAAAATTTTTTCTCTTTTTTTTAAAGATGTAAAAGAAATTATAATTAATAAAACCATTACGAGTAATGCAAAGGAACTGGCTGAAATTATATAAAATAAATTATCCATCATTCTGTAAAACTTAAATTATTAATTTTCTCATTTGTTATTTCAGAACGCATCCTAATTATCAAAACTACTAAAAAATAAAAAAAGAAACCTAAAGCAGTAACTAATAAAGGAGTTAACATTGAAAAATGTATAGTTGGTCCTGATAATTTTATTACACTTGCTGGCTGATGTAATGTATTCCACCAATCGACCGAAAACTTAATAATTGGTATATTTACAAAACCCAATATTGCAAGAAGTGCAGCAGCTTGCCCTGATTTTGTTGTATTTTCAGAAAAGTTAAAAATAGTCATATGTCCAAGATATAAAAAAAATAATACTAACATTGACGTAATTCTCGCATCCCAAACCCACCATGTGCCCCAAGTAGGTTTGCCCCAAATTGAGCCGGTTACAATAGCAATTAAGGTAAAGCTTGCTCCTATTAACGACGCGGATTTACAAAAAATATTAGCTAGCAAATGTTTATTAATTAAATATATACAACTTGCTACTGCGATAGATGAATAAATCATTAAAGCCATCCATGCAGAAGGAACATGAACATACATTATTCTTACTAAATTTCCTTGTTGGTAATCTTCTGGAGAATTAAAAAAACCTTGATATAAACCGAAGGATAAAAAAATAATTGTTAGTAGCACTAAATAAATAAAAGTTTTTTCACAAAGATGTAAAAATTTTGCAGGATTTGCATATTTAAATATTTTAAAATTAGTCATAATAAAAAAAATAAAATTTTACTTAAATAAACTAGTTTCTTTTTTTATACAATCAAAAGCATATTCAGCACTTATACTTTTCATACCTTTTTCTTCAGGAATTTTATCTGCTCCCACAATATTTTTAACTTCACCACTAGGTGGGATTATAGCTTTATAAGTTGGAAGATGTTTTAAAGGCGGAGAAGCACCCATTATAGCATAAGAAGGAGTGCCAATTAAAGCTGATAAATTATATGCACCTGAATCTAAACCAATAAAAAGTGAGCCGTTATAAATAATAGCTGCATTTTCATGCAATGGTACGCAGGAGGTAATAATTTTTTTTGATTTTTTTAAATTATCAGTAATTTCATTTATAAATTTTTTTTCTTCAGGCGCACCAATTATAAAAATTGTTCCGTTAAAAGACTCTAATATTAAATTTATTAATTTCGAAAATCTTTCATTGGGCCATTTTTTAAAATCGGCTTTATTTGTTGATGAAATAATAATCCATGGTTTTGATGTTTTTTTATATTTTTTTTTTATTTTTAATAATGATTTTTTTTCAATAAAAAAATTTGGTTTTATTTTGTCTTTTTTTATTTCATGAGAGTCTAAAAATATTCTTGCTTTTTCAAACGGTCTTTCCATTTTAGAACTTTTAGGCATAATATTTTTTTTTGATAAAAAAAATTTTTGTAATCCATATTCATATCCCAATCTTTCGTTGATCCCAGCTGATATACTAGCCAATGCATATTTTATACTTTCATGAAATATCCATATTTTTTCAATATTATTTTCTTTTAGAGACTTTGAAATTTTAAAAAAACTAAATAAATTTGTAAAAATGCCTCTACTATCGTCTAAATTAATTATTTTCTCGATATAGGGATCAGCACTCAATAATTCATGTGCATTAGTAGTTTTTTTTGAAAATAAAACAACTCTTTTTTCTTTAGTTTGTTTTGCTACTGCGTGAATATATGGTAAGTGCCAAATAAGATCTCCCATACCATTATAAGAATGAATTACTGCTGTTTTCATTATCTATATTTTAGCCTAAGAGCTAATCCTCCTATCCATGGTGATACAGCAATAACAATTAGTAAATATCCAATTAATATTTTAAATTCTTGACCAATTTGATTAAAAATAATTTCAGAATTTGATGCTTCTATTCCAAAAATTAAAACAGGGACATAAAGTGGTAGAGTTATTAAAGATATAATTGAGCTTCCTTTATTAAAACCAAGTACCAAGGCTGATGTAACTGCTCCTATCATACATAAAATTGGAGTTCCAATCAAAAGAGACATAAAAACGTTTACCAATTTTTCAGTTTGAAGATTAAAAAGTAAAAGTAGTAAAGGAGATAAAATAATAATAGGAAGACATGTAATAATCCAAATAGATAAAGACTTGGATAAAAAAATTGTCTCTAGCGGTATGCCAGATATATATATTTGATCTAATATACCGTCTTCATAATCATTTTCAAAAAGTTTTTCTACTGAAAAAATTATTGTCAACAATGTTAAAAACCAAATAATTCCAATTAAAAATCTTTTAATAACATCTTGGTCTCCTTGAAAAATAAGAGGCAAAATTAATATTGAAAATAAAAAAAATAGTATAGAAATTATACTTTCGTTTTTTTTTCTTAATGAAACTTTGATATCTAAAATTATTAAATTAAAAAAATTTGACATATTTAAAACTAGTTAACTGATAAATTAATATTTTTATTTTTTATTTTTATTTCATCATGACTTGCAATTATTGCTAAACCATTAATCTGTAAATGTTGTTTTAAAATTTTAAAAAAATTTTGAGTATTTATTTTATCTAGACCATTAGTTGGTTCATCTAAAAACCATATTTTGCTATTTGATAATATTAATCTTGAAAGAGAAACTCTTCTTTTTTCACCTGATGATAAGTTTTCAATTTTAATATCTAAAAGATTTTTTAAATTAAAAATTTTTGTAGCTTTTTCAAAATTTTTTTTTGTTAAATCTTTTTTAATCTTAAGATAAAAATTTAAATTTTCTCTAACAGTTAAAGCACTTTTTATTGCATTTTCGTGGCCTATATATTCAAAATATTTGAAATATTCATCTTTTAAAAGATTGATATCTTTTTTGTTAACAATTATTGAACCATATATAGGTTTTAATAATCCGCTTAGGATTTTTAATAAAGTTGTTTTACCTGAACCATTAGCACCTTTAATAACAAGTAGTTCTTTATTATTTAGCTTGAAATTAAGGTTTTTAAATAATAATTTGTTGCCTCTAATACAGGAAATATTTTTTATTTCAAAAAAAGACATTAATTTTATTTAATTAAGTTTTATATTGTAATCAATAAAGAAATTCTATGAATTTAAATATTAAAAAAAATTTTACATTAAATAACAAAAATTACTATTACTACAGCTTAAAAGAGTTTGAAAAAAAAACTAATTTTAAAATTCAAAGCCTTCCATTTTCTATTCGAATTCTTTTAGAAAACATATTACGTAATCAAAATGAAAATATTGAAAACAATAACCAAATTAAAAATTTAATTAAAAATTCTAATTCGTCCGAGATTTTTTTTAAACCTTCTAGAATATTAATGCAAGATTTTACCGGTATACCTGCAATAGTAGATTTAGCGGCTATGAGGGACAAAGTATTCGAAATGGGCCAAAGTATAAAAAAAATTAATCCATTAGTTCCCGTTGATCTTGTTATAGATCATTCAATCAATGTTAATTTTTATGGAAACAGCAATGCCTTCGACATGAATGTAAAAAGGGAATTTAAAGAAAATTCAGAAAGATATGATTTCTTAAAATGGAGCCAAGCATCCTTTCAAAATTTAAAGATAGTCCCCCCAGGAAACGGTATATGTCATCAGGTAAACTTAGAATATTTAGCAGAAGTTGTAAGTAAAAAGAAAATTAATAATAAAATATTAGTCTATCCAGATACTTTAGTAGGAACTGATAGTCATACTACCATGATTAATTCATTGGGTGTTCTTGGATGGGGTGTTGGAGGCATAGAAGCTGAGGCTGCCATGTTAAACCAACCGATATCAATAACCATTCCTAATGTAATTGGCGTTAATTTAAAGAAAAAATTAAAAGAAGGTGTAACTGCTACGGATTTAGTACTTAGTTTGACTAGTCTTTTGAGAAAAAAAAACGTAGTTGGGAAATTTGTTGAATTTTATGGAGAGGGAATTAAAAATTTATCTTTACCAGATAGAGCCACAATATCAAACATGGCACCGGAATATGGAGCAACTTGCGGCTTTTTTCCAGTAGATAATGTAACACTGAACTATTTAAAATTAACAGGGAGAAGTTATGAACATATTAGTCTTGTAAAAGAATATTTAAAACTACAAAATTTATTCAACGAAAATGTTAATAAAAAAATAAAATTTGATAAAAAAATTAATTTTGAATTAGATAAAATTGAACCATCAGTTGCTGGACCAAAAAGACCACAAGATTTAGTTAAACTATCAGAAATATCAAAAAACTTTAAAAAGAATTATAATTTAAAAGAAAAAAATAACCTAGATCTTGAAAATGGAAGTATTGTAATTGCAGCAATAACCAGCTGTACAAATACATCCAATCCTACTTTAATGATTGCTGCAGCATTAATTGCAAAAAAGGCTTTTGAATTAGGTTTAAAAACTAAACCTTGGGTAAAAACCTCATTAGCACCTGGAAGTAAAGTAGTAACTGATTATTTAAAAAAAGCAAATTTACAAAAATATTTAGATAAATTAGGTTTTAATTTAGTTGGGTACGGTTGTACCACGTGTATTGGTAACTCAGGACCTTTAGAAAATAAAATTGAAAAAGAAATTATAAAAAAAAATCTTACAGTTTGTTCAATTCTATCTGGTAATAGAAACTTTGAAGGAAGAATTAATTACTTAGTTAAAGCAAATTATTTAGCCTCCCCACCTTTAGTAGTAGCATTTGCAATTTTTGGAAATATTAATATTAATTTTTATAAAGAACCTTTGGGAATTGATAAAAAAAATAAAAAAATATTTTTAAAAGATATTTGGCCAAAACAACAGGAAATTAATTTAATATTAAATAAAATTTTATCTCCTACAATTTTTAAAAAAAGATATTCTAAAATTTTTAAAGGAGAAAAGGACTGGAATAAAAAAAATAAATTTAATAAGTCTGATTTGTATAAATGGTCACAAAAAAGTACCTATATAAAAAAACCACCTTTTTTTGAAGGAATAAATAATAAAAAAAGAAAAATAGGTAATATTTTAAATGCTAGAGTCGTGGCTTTATTAGGCGATTCTATTACAACAGACCATATTTCACCGGCAGGAAGAATAAAATTAGATTCACTTACTTCTAAATATTTAAAAAAAAATAAAGTTAAAACTTTTGATTTTAATACATATGGTGCTAGAAGAGGTAATCATGAAATTATGACGAGAGGTATTTTTTCAAATATGAATATACCTTCTGTTTATGAATTATCAAAAAAGCATAAAAAAATGAATGTCCCATCAATTATTATTGCAGGAAAAGAATATGGAACAGGTTCTTCAAGAGATTGGGCTGCGAAAGGAGTTAGTTTATTAGGTGTAAAAGTTGTAATATTTGAAACAATTGAGAGAATTCATAAAACTAATCTTATTGGCATGGGTGTTTTACCTTTACAATTTTTAGGTAAAGATAATGCAAAAAACCTTAAAATTACTGGTGAAGAAACTTTTGATTTTATTGATTTAGAGAGCAATTTAAAACCTAACAAAATAATAAGATGTTTTGTTACTTCTAAAAATAAACAAAAAAAAGTCATTAAACTTAAAATAAGAATTGATAGTAAAAAAGAACTTGAATATTTAATTAATGGTGGCATTTTACCATATGTTTTGGGTCAGATTTGTAATAAAGAAAATATCCAAAATTACGATAATTTATGATATAATAGATTTTTTACCTTATGCCTTACGTTGTTAATCAAAAATGTATCAAATGTAAATATACAGATTGTGTCGAAGTATGTCCTGTAGATTGTTTTTACGAAGGCGAAAATATGTTAGTTATTCATCCTGATGAATGTATTGATTGTGGAGTTTGTGAGCCTGAGTGCCCTGTAGAAGCAATAACACCAGATACAGATGATGCAGCAAATGATTGGACTGAAACAAATAAAAAATTTTCTGAAACATGGCCAAATATTACTAAAAAAAAACAAAGTTATTCTAAAGAAGAACAAGATAAATGGGCTAAAGAAAAGAATAAGAAGGAATTATTTAGTGAAAAAGGAGGTAAAGGAGAATAAATGGTAAAAAAAATTAAAACTTCTAGAACAAAATTCAATAAAGGAGATTATGTTGTTTATCCTTCTTATGGCCCTGGAAAGGTTTTAGCAATTAAAAAAGAAATTATAAATGGTAAGCGTATACAAGTTCTTATTATATCAATAAATGAAAGAGTTGTTCTAAGAGTTCCAGTAGAAAAAATTAAAACTCTCGGGTTAAGAAAACTTAGTACAGATAATAGATTAAGGGATGCAATTTCAATACTTAAATCTAAAGGAAAAAAGAAAAAGAAAACTATGTGGAGTAGAAGAGCGCAAGAATATGAAGCAAAAATTTTATCAGGGAATTTAGTTTCAATAGCTGAGGTTTTAAAAGAATTATATAAAAAGGATTCTTTTGATGAGGCATCGTTTAGTGAAAAACAAATTTATTCAAATGCTTTAGACAGATTGGCTAGAGAATTAGCTGCTATGAAGAAATTAGATAAAGAAACTGCTGCTAAAGAACTTGAAAATATTTTAAACAACGCTGCTTAAAAAAATTATGTTAAAAAAAATAATTTTAGTTATTTATTTTTCTTTTTTTTTACTTTTTTTCAGTAAATTAAGCGTAGCAGGTGAGAAAAATGATAACAATTTACTTACAATTGGAGCTGGTTTTTGGGATTGGAACGATAGCAAAACAGCTGGCTTATTTAATATTGAATATAGATCTGGTACAAGATATGGCCCATTTAAACCAATGGTTGGGGGATTAGTTAATACAGATCACGGATATTATATTTATGCTGGAATTAGAATTGATCTTTATTTAACTAATAATATTGTTGTAACACCAAACTTTGCTCCTGGAATATATGGAAGAGGAGATGGTAAAGAACTTGGCCACGTAATTGAATTTAGATCTGGTTTAGATTTGGCTTATAGAAAAAAAAACGGAAGTAGAATTGCTGCAGAAGTCCATCATTTATCAAATGCAAGTCTTGATGAAAATAATCCTGGTACAGAAACCTTTCTTTTTACATATTCAATCCCACTTAATTAAATAATTATGAAGATAACTATCATAGGAGCAGGATATGTCGGTCTTGTTCAAGCTGTCGGATTAGCAGACTTGGGATTCAATGTTATATGTATTGAAAAAGATTTCGACAAATTAAGAGAATTAAAATTTGGAAGAATACCTTTTTATGAGCCCGGTCTTCAGAATCTTTTAAAAAAAAATTTAAAAAATAATAGGCTAAATTTTACAAATGAATATTCAGATAATATTTCAAAATCCGATATAATTTTTATATGCGTTGGAACACCGCCAAAAAAAAATGGAGAAAGTAATTTAAACTTTGTTGATCAAGTTGTAAACGACATATCTAATAAAATTAAAGGATATACAATCATAGTTTCTAAATCCACAGTGCCTGTAGGCACATCTAAGCGGATTGAAAAAGTATTAAAAAAAAATAATTCTATAAAATCATTTGATGTAGTTTCAAATCCTGAATTTTTAAGAGAAGGGGCAGCTTTAAAAGATTTTGCTAGACCTGATAAAATTATAATTGGTTGTAGAAAAATGAAAGCTGAAAAAATATTAAAAAAAATTTATAAATCATTAAAAAGACCTTTTGTAGTTACAAATAATGAAACAGCTGAAATAATAAAATATGCAAACAACTCTTTTCTTGCTACAAAAATTACTTTTATAAATGAAATTGCTGACTTATGTGAAAATATTGGAGCTGAAATCGAAACTGTTGCTAAGGCAATTGGCTTAGATGGGAGGATTGGCCCTAAATATTTACATCCAGGTCCAGGTTACGGAGGATCATGTTTTCCCAAAGATGTTAAATCCTTAATTTATCAAGGAAACAAAAATTTAACTGATCTAAAGATTGTAAAAGCTGTTGATATAGCAAATGAATTAAGAATTAAATTTTTATTTCAAAGAATTAAAAAAATTTTAAAAAATAAATTTAATAATGTTCAAATTGGTCTTTTAGGTATTAGTTTTAAACCAAATACAGATGATATAAGAGAAAGTCCAGGAATAAAACTCACAAAAGATTTAGCTAGAACGAAGGCTAAAATAAAAATTTATGATCCTCAAGGTATGGAAAATGCAAAAAAAGAACTGGCAAAATCTATAGAATTCTCTAGTGATGAATATGAAGTTGCTAAAAATTCTAATCTTTTAGTAATTGTTACAGAATGGAATCAGTTTAAAAATCTAGATCTTTTAAAAGTTAAAAAATTAATGAAAAAACCAGTAATTTTAGATTTAAGAAATATATATTCAAAAAAAATTATAAAATTAGGCTTTCAATACCATTCTATAGGTAATAATTAAACTAAATATTTTTTTATTTTTAAGATTGTTGTATCTAAAATTTTAGATTTTGATCCTACATATTTTTTTGCATTAATTCCAATATTTTTTGTATAAGCAAGACCATTTATAGAATCTTCAATTTTTGTTCTAAATTCTTCTAAACTACTTACTATAACAATGGATTTTTTAAATAACATTTCATTTTCAATTTCTTTAAAGTTTGACATTGTTCCAGAAATTATAGTGCATCCATTTCTAGCTGGTTCTATTGGATTCTGGCCTCCTTTAGGTGGGATGGATTTTCCTAAAAAAACAGTTTTTATATTTTTATACCATATTTCTAGTTGACCAATTGAGTCATCAATTATTATTTCCGTTTTATTTGAAATTAATTTTGAATTAAATAATTCTGTATTTTTTATAATTGATTTAATTTTCTTTTTTATTTCACTGCTTCTTTTTATATTTCTAGGCACTATTACTGTTAATAAATTTTTTAAGTTTTTTCTTTTTTTTAATTCCAAATGAAGGCTGGCAGCAAAATTTTCTTCTCCTTTGTGTGTCGAAGCAGCTAACCAAATATGTCTGTTACCTATTATTTTTTTAATTTTTTTTTCTATTTTTTTGTCATTTTTAAATTCTTGATTAGAAAATTTTAAATTACCTATAAAATTTACATTTTTAGCACCAAGATTTTTAAAATTATTTTTATCTATTTTTGACATGGTTAAAATCAAAGAAAAGTTTGAAATAATTTCTTTAAAAAAAAACTTAAAATAACACCAATTTTTAAATGATTTATCAGACATTCTTCCATTAAGTAAAATTAGTTTTAAGCCATATTTTCTTGATTCATCTAAAATTATTGGCCAGAATTCAGATTCCATCCATAAAACCAAAGAAGGTTTCCAGTAATTAAGAAATTTTTTAATAATCAGAGGGTTATCTTGAGGAGTAAATTGATGAATAATGTTTTTATCTGTAATTTTTTGTGCAAGCAAAGCAGACGTTTTAGTGTTTGTTGTAAGCAATATTTTTGTTTTTGGTTTAATCTTTCTGATTTTTTTTATTAATGAAAGAGTAGCAAGATATTCTCCTATGCTTGATGCATTAATCCAAATTAATTTACCTTTTAGTCTTTTTTTAGATGGAAAAGCAAATCTTTCTTTAATTCTAGAATATATTTCTTTACTTTGTAAAATTCTGAAAATAACAACAATAATTACAATGGGTAAAAAAATTATTGAAAAAATTTTATATATAAGAAGCAAAAGCTTGGTCATTTATCTTATTCATACATAACAAATAATCATTATGTTTTACAACATAAATTACTATATTAACATTTCTAAATATTAAATAATGAGAAACAATTTAAATATTTCTATTATTGGTTTGGGTTATGTTGGTCTTCCTTTAGCTATAAAATTAGCAAATTATTTTAATGTTTTAGGATTTGAAAAAAATAAACAAAGAATAAAAGAATTAAAAAAATTTATAGATAAAAATAACGAAGTTAGTTTTGAACAATTAAAGAAATCTAAGTTAAAATATTCTACTAATATAAAAGATTTAAAAAACTCAAATATTTTTATTGTAACTGTTCCAACTCCTGTAACCAAATCTAATCAGCCAGACCTTAAACCCTTATTATCAGCATGTAAAGATATTGGAAAAGTTATATCAAAAGAATCTACAGTAGTTTTTGAAAGCACGGTTTATCCTGGAGTTACAGAAGAAATTTGTGGTCCACAAATAAAAAAATATTCTAATTTAGTTCCTGGGAGAGATTTTTTTCTAGGATATTCACCTGAAAGAATTAATCCAGGCGATAAAGTACATACAGTTGATAAAATAACTAAAGTTGTTTCAGGAGATTGTAATAAAACAAAATTAATTTTAAAAAAAATTTATGGCAAAGTTAATTCTGGCAAAATTTTTATAGCTAAAAATATTAAGACTGCTGAAGCTGCGAAAGTTATAGAAAATACTCAAAGAGATATAAATGTTGCATTTATAAATGAAATTACAAAACTTTTTAAAAAAATTAATATAAATATTTATGATGTTCTGAAAACAGCTAAAACAAAATGGAATTTTTTAAATTTCCAACCTGGTTTTGTTGGCGGACATTGCATAGGAGTTGATCCTTATTATTTAGCATATTTAGCAAAAAAGAAAAAAATAAAACCAAATTTAATTCTTTCTGGGAGAAAAGTTAATAATGATTTTCCGATATTTTTGGCCCTATATATAAATAATTGCATTAAAAAAAAAAATAAAATTCTAGTTTTGGGTATAACATTTAAAGAAAATGTAAGTGATTTAAGAAATACAAAAGTTATAGATTTAATTAAATCATTAAAAAAAAAGGGCCACAAAGTTTATGTAAATGATCCATTTGTAAATGAAAGTGAAATAACAAAAATGAATTTAAATTTTACACCACTATCTAAAAAAGATAAATATGACACAATTATTTTAGCAGTTGCACATGATAATTATAAAAAATTAAATTATTCCTTTTTTAATAAAAAATTAAATAAGAATAGTAAAATTTTTGATTTGAAAGCAATTTGGAAAAATACGAAATTACCAAAAAAATCTGAATATATAATACTTTAAAAAGTAATTTTCAGATTTTTAAGAGAAGAAAGTATCTTTACTGCAAAAAAGTTTTTAGGTAATAAATTCATTTTTTGTTTTTCTTCTTTTCCATATCCTGTAAGAACAAGAAATCCTCTTTTTAGATTTTTAGAATTTGCAGCAATTAAATCATTTATTTTATCACCAACCATCCACGATTTTTTTAAATCTATTCTAAATAATTTTTTTGCTATTAAAAACATACCTCCATTAGGTTTTCTACATGGATGATTTTTATGTTTATATTTCCCTTTTGCTTGCGGATGATGAGGACATGCAATTACACCGTCAATTTGTGCTCCTTTTTTTAATAATTTATTAATAATTATTTTTTGAACTTTTTTAAAACCAGCCCAAGTATGTAATCCCAATCCTATTCCTCCCTGATTAGTGATTAATATCACGGGAATTTTTTTTTTATTACAATTTTTGATAATTTTATCACAACCAGAAACTAATTTAGCATTTTCTATTTCCATCTTATAATTCTTCCAATCAATTAAAACTCCATCGCGATCTAAAAATAAACATGGTGAATTTATAAAACTTTTTTTAGAAAGTTTCTCGACCCATATATTTTGTTTGTTAATTTGTTTATATTTCATAATAATTAATAATAATATTTATATTTTTTCTGTGAAAAAAAAAAAAATTAAAATTTTACTTTTCTTTATTTTTCTCTTTTTTTCAAATAATGCTTTTTGTTTTAATTACAAACCAATTCATGAATTTGAAATTTTTAAAAATAATAAAAAAATAGGTTTTCATAAATTATCTTTTCAAAATATAGAAGACAAAATTGTTGTAAATACACAAATTGAAATGACTATTAAATTTGGAATAATACCTATTTTTAAATATTTTCATGAAAGTAAAGAAATTTGGGTAAATGATCAATTTCTTGAAGCTAAATCTTTTACAAAAAAAAATAGTAGAAAATTTACATTTATAGCAAAAAGAAATGGACCAAAAATAGAAATTAAATCTAGAGGAAAAGTTTTTTTAGTTGATGGGGATACTTTAATTACTTCTTATTGGCATCAAAATTGGTTAAAGAAAAAAAAATTAATTGATAGTCAACATGGCAAAAAAAGGATAATAAATGTTGAAAAAAAAGATTTTGAACAAATTAAAACATCCAATTCAGTTATTTTTGCACAAAAATATAAAGTTACAGGAACTCAAGACAAACTTAATGGAAAGAAAATAGATTATGATATTTGGTATGATAATAAGGGCAGGTGGGTTAAAAGTAAATTTTTTGTTAAAAAATCAATAATTGAGTATTATCTTGTAACTAAATATTAATTTTTTATACTTAATTTAATGATTAATAAATTAAAAATTTTTATTACAATATTTTTATTTTTTAGCTTAGCGCAAAATGTTTATGCCTTTGATAAAAAAGGAAATGCATCTTTTATTACTGAAATAAAAACCGGAGTCGTAGCTCATGATGCTGGTATTTTCGGAAGACAAAAAGAAGAAGGACTAGATTCAACTTTTGAGTTTCTTTTTAGAAGAATTAATTATAATTTGTTGTGGTTAGGAAAACCAAGACCACATATAGGCGCAACAATTAATATGGGGAGTGATACAAGTCAAGCCTATGGAGGAGTAACCTGGGATTATAAACTACCAAAAAGAATGTTTTTTAATTTTAGTTGGGGAATTGCTTATCATAATGGTGATAAAATTCATAGCGATACTAATGTTATAACAGATAAAAAAGAATTAGGTTCAAGCGTGCTATTTCGTGAAGCTGTAGAAATTGGTTGGAATTTTTATGGCAAAGATTCTATTTCATTAAGATTTGACCATATTTCAAATGCAAACCTTTGGGGCGAAGATACAAATGAAGGTTTAGATACTTTCGGAATTGTTTATAGTTATCGTTTCTAAAAAATCATTTAATTGAATATTTCTTCATTAAGCCATTTTGTAACATCATAAATATTATAGTTATAGGTAAGAAACCAAATACTTTGAAAGAAACCCAAACATCAGTTGAAAAATTTCTCCAAATAATTTCATTTAATATAGCCATTGCAACAAAAAAAATTCCCCATCTTTTAGTTAGTATGTTCCAGCCAATATCTTTTAATTTTATTATGCTTGATAAATAAATTTTCAAAAAATTTTTTTTTAAAATTAAACCTAAAAACAGAAAAGATGAAAATAACAAATATACAATTGTTGGTTTTAATTTAATAAAAGTTGGATCTTTAAAAAAAATGGTTAGACCTCCAAAAATTAAAACTAAAAAAGAAGTTATTAAAAGAGGCGTGGAAACTTTTTTTAAATGTAAGTAGCTAACTACCAATGCAATTAAAGTTGTTATTACAAATATTTTAGTAGCAACAATTATTCCATATTTTGCATTTGCTATAAAAAACAATATTAAAGGAATAATCTCAATTAGTGATTTTATTATTGATCTTTTTTCTTCCATTATATTTTATTTTTCTAAACCCATAAGACTTTCAGCAAATTCTTTCGCTTCAAAAGATTGCAGATCTTCTATTTTTTCCCCAACTCCTATAGCATGAACTGGCAATCTAAATTTCTCAGCTAAAGATAATAGTATGCCTCCTTTAGCACTTCCATCTAATTTTGTAACAATTAGTCCTGAAATATCTGCCATTTCTTTAAAAATCTCAACTTGACTTAATGCATTTTGACCAGTTGTAGCATCTAATGTTAATAAACAGTGGTGAGGGCTTTCAAGATCTAATTTCCTAATTACTCTAATAATTTTTGCTAATTCTTCCATTAATTCAGTTCTGTTTTGGACTCTTCCAGCTGTATCAATAAATAAAATATCTATATTTCCTGATTTGGCTTTTTCTAACGCTTCATAAGCAAGACCAGCTGCATCACAACCTTGGCTCCCTTTTACAAAATCTGCATTTGATCTTTCCGCCCAAATTTGTAATTGTTCTACTGCTGCAGCACGAAAGGTATCACAGGCTGCTATCATTATTTTTTTTCCTTCACTTGAATATTGATGCGCAAGTTTACCAATTGTTGTTGTTTTTCCAGTACCGTTTACCCCAACAACAAGAACCACAATAGGTTTTTGAATATTATCAAGTACTAGCGGTATTGCTACTTCTTCCAATGTTTCTTCAATTTTCTTTGCCAAAAAAGTTCTTACTTCTTCAGGTTTGATATCTTTATCAAATTTCTCGTTTGCTAATTCAGCAGTTAATTTTTCAGCAGCTGTAGGTCCTAGATCAGCCATTATTAATAATTCTTCTAAATCATTTAAAGTTTGAATATCTAGCTTTTTATTAACAAATATTTTTTTTACACCTTGAGATATTTTTTCAGATGATTTAAATAAACCAGTTTTTAAATTTTGAAACCAACTTTTCTTTTTTTCTGGATCTTTTTCAATTTTTGGTACTTCTTTTAATTTTTCTTCTTTTTTAAATAAACCAAAAAAAGTTCTTTTCTTTTTGATAGGTTTTACAGCTAATTCTTCTTTTTTTTGTTCTTTTTTATGGACCTCCGGTTCTATTTTTTTAATTTTTTTTTCTTGTCTTGTTTTTTCAACAGATTCGAGGTCTTTTTTAGGAATTTTTTTTTTTATCTTACTTAAAAGACTATCTTTAATTCTAGTTAACCAACCCATTACATTACCTGGGAAATTAGTTTTCCATTAATAACATTTGTTCCTTTAACCATAGCAATCTCACCAGTCTTATTTTTAGTTAAAGTTTTTATTGGGACAAAGTTTTCAGAATGACCTTCTGTTTCACTTTCAAAAAGAATCTTATGTTTTTTGTTAACTTGTTTTTTTAAAAATTTTTG
>Ga0315338_1002640_pt1 | contig 17209 bp, 11 predicted proteins | sample ASW8metaG_FD_204518 | JGI IMG/M metagenome (GOLD analysis project Ga0315338, IMG submission 204518) | Ammonia-oxidizing marine archaeal communities from Monterey Bay, California, United States - ASW #8 | ecosystem: Environmental > Aquatic > Marine > Coastal | place: USA: California | collected... | reverse complement strand
ATTCCCAATCTCGCTGCCGACCAACTCGATAAGCATCCGCTGCACGAGACTGCTCGTGTGCTATTCCAATTGCCAGCCACCGTGGACGTTACCCAATCGGCTGCCCAAATTGCTGGTGTTGTGGTTCCACCAGGAAGGGTTCAAGCATTAACGCTGAGCAAGCAACTGCTCGTGGTCGACACGGTCGCGAACCTGATCGAGATTCGCGAAATTTTACGTGCTGAGCAAAATGCTCATGAATCGCAAAAACAGATACGAGAGTTTGCTCTGCAACATCGCCGGGCAGAAGAATTGCTCAATGAAGTTTTAACTATGCTTGGTTTCAACTCAGAAGGCGTCAGTCCCTATCAGATTCGGGCAGAATTGCAGGCGATGAAGCTATTTATCAGCGCCAACGATCAACGCAACAGCTTGCTTGTGAATGCACCGCCTGATCGCATGAAAATTGTCGAAGAGATTATCAAGCAACTCGATGTTCCGGAGATGCAGGTCGGAGCAGGTGGCGCTGAGGCACTTACCATGCTGCCTTACAAGATTGAAAAGCAGGATCCAGCATCGGTAATCGCTACATTGCAGGAAGTCGGCGGCTTGAGCCCGCTAGTTCGCTTGCAAGCCGATCCGATCAGCCGCACGATTTATGCGTATGCCAATGAGAAAGATCACGAGATCATCCGCGAGTTCCTCGACAAGACGGCACCTGAAAGCATTTTGCGTGTTGTCCCTGAGGAACTTGAACAGCACCCTACACGAGAACTTGCCCGGGTGCGTTTTGAATTGCCAGAGGCGACGGATGTTGGTCAGGCGGCAACTCAGATTCGGGGCATCTTAGGCCCAGTAGGCAAAGTACAGATGCTGGTTTCCAGCCGACAACTAATCGTTGACGACACGGTAGGCAACTTGATTGACATTCGTGACGTACTCAAGGCCGAAGCAGCCGCACTGGATTCTGCAGACGACATCCGCGAATTCATCATTGTCCATCGTCGCGCAGACGACATGTACAATCAGGTGCTCACGGTATTGGGGATCGAACCAGAAAGTCTGAACCCGTACCAACTACAACAAGCTTTGCAAACGCTGAAGGTATTCATCAGCACCAACGAGCAGCGTAACAGCTTGGTCGTGAATGCCCCGACCGACAAGATGGTAAAAGTCGAGGAAATTATCAAGCAACTTGATGTTTCAGAGATAGGACCAAACGGCAACGCTGCTGGCGAGCTTGCAATGGTCCCTTATAAAGTGACCACGCAGAATGTTGATTCCATTGTGAAAGCCTTGATGGAAATCGGCAACCTTGAACCTCGTACCCGGCTACAAGGCGACGTTCTTACAAAGACTCTCTATGCATATGCCAGTAAAGAGGACCACAAAAAAATCCAGGCTTTTGTTGAGAAGACCGACCCCAATCTGGTGCATCGAGTTGAGGCTGATCAGTTAGAAGAGTATCCGGCCATCGAGGTTTTACGAGTTCGTTTCCAACTACCCATGACAGCAGATATGGAGCAGGCCAACAAACAGATCAAAGGCCTGTTGGGCATCAACTCTAAGGTTCAGTCGCTCGAAGCAAGCAAGCAGCTAGTCGTTGTCGACACGGCAAGCAACTTGATAGAAGTTCGCGAAATTTTGCAAGCTGAAAAAAGTGCTCTCGAAGCTCAACAGAACATTCGCGAATTCAAACTGAAGTACCGACGTGCTGACGATATGTACAATCAAGTTCTGGCAATGCTTGGGCTTGAACCCGAGAGCATGAGGAACCCGCAAGAACTTCGCCTAGAACTACAACGACTGAAACTATTCATCACCACCAACGACTTGCGAAACAGCCTGCTCGTCAATGCCGCAGCAGACAAGATGCATACGGTCGAGCAGTTGGTCAAGCAACTCGATGTTCCAGAGAACGATGCTGATCCGAAAATTAACACTCCTGCGAATGCTGCAAGTCGGCATTCGATGGTGACATACAAGCTGAACGTAAAAAATGTTGATGTTGCGATCAAAGCTCTGGAGGAAATCGGCAATCTCGAACCTCGTACTCGACTGCAAGGTGACTCTCGCAGCAACGCAATCTACGCATTCGCCAGCAAGCGCGATCATGAAAAAATCCGCAAGTTTGTCGAAGACATGGACCCCAACCAGGTTCACCGCGTTCATCCTGACGAACTTGAGGATTACCCCACACACGATATTGTGCGTGTCCTCTTCCAGTTGCCACTTAGTGCCGATGTGATTTCTGCTGAGGATCAGATCAAAGGTATCTTAGGCCGTGAAGCCCGCGTGCAGTCGCTTGAATCCAGCAAACAATTGGTGGTAGTCGATACGGTTTCGAATCTGATCGACGTGCGGGATGTGCTGTATGCCGAGGAGATGGCTGCCGAGTCCTACAAGATGCCACGGGTCTTCCCCTTGCAGTACCGTCGTGCCACGTATGTGGTCGATCAGGTGATGATTCTGCTTGGTTTGGACCCCAGTGCTCGCAAAACGACGACGGAACTTCAATTCGAAGCCCAACGCATGCAGATGATGATGCAAGATGCGCAGCAACGGGGCCGTGATATCTCGAAACTGGGGCATGACGATATTCATATTGCCGTCAACCGACGGCAGAACAGCTTGATCGTTAACGGCCCAGTAGAAAAGATGCCGTTTATCGAACGAGCCATCGAACAGCTCGATGTGCCCAGCGGCGATGAACGACCTGTTGATACGGGTCCGGTGACGATGGAAAAATATCAGATGACCACAGCTGGCGCTGAAGGAGTGATTCACGCGTTAGAAGAAATCGGCAATCTTGATCCGCGGACACAATTACAGACGGATTCGACGGGTAAAATTATATTTGCGTTTGCGACTACCACGGACCATATCACAATTAAAAAGATGATCGACAAGCTTGATGGCACCGGTCGTCGCACCGAGGTACGTTGGTTGCCGCCACGTTTGCCTGCGGATCAAGTGGCGGGATCGATCCAAGCACTTATCGTTGGGCCGGAGAAGAAAAAGGATGATCGCCGCAGTCGGTACTTTTATTATTACGGCTTTGACGAAGATGAGGAGGAGGATCTCAACGAAGGCTTTCGGGTAATGCCAGATGTCGATAACAATCGTTTGTTGCTTTGGGCAAACGACAACGAACTGGCGGAAGTTGACAACCTGATCGAAAAACTTAGCGATAACTCCAATAGTGCTTTCGCCGACCGTCGCAAGGTACGCCGCATCGAAGCTCGCGACCCCGAAGCGACGCTGAAATTGCTGGAACGACTTCAATCAACTTGGGCCGGCAAGAATAAGCTGGAAATCGACATTCCTCCTTCCAAAGAACCTCCCCAGGCCAAGCCACAAATTGAGCAAACGCCTGAGGAGGAACAGAAGCCGAGCGAAGACAAACAGACTCGCGTCTTCCCAAGATATTCGCCTTATAATTGGTACTTGGCTCAGGTGCTAGAAGCCCCGGCACCACCAATAAAAATTACCGTGAATGATAAAGGCGAAATCATTATCTCGTCTGAAGACACGGTGGCACTTGACGAGTTGGAAAGTCTGATCGAACAGCTTGCTCCGATGCAAACTGAGTTTCATTCCTTCGAGCTCCACTACATCCATGTGCTTGATGTCGTTTACAACTTAGAAGTTTATTTCGAAGATGAGTTGGCGGAGGAAGATGGCCAAAGCATCCGGGATTATTTTGGACGAATGCAACAGACCAAGCCCGACCCAGCACCAATTTCGTTAGGCAAGCGTCCGCCGCTACGGTTTATTGACGACATCGGCACCAACACGCTGATAGTGGCCAATGCGAGCGCCAACCAACTTAAGGTGATCAAAGACATTATCGACCTCTACGACAAGCCGGCGAATCCGGACCTTTATCTGCATCGAAAAACCGAGGCAATCAAAATTGAATATTCTAATGCCACGGATATCGTTAGCACGCTGAAGGATGTCTACCGCGACTTGCTGAGTACCAAAGACAAGGAATTTCAAGACAAAGAGGGCAAGCAATCGCTGGGTTCGATCAGCGCAGACAAACCTTATGTGTTTGGTGATGCAAAAGAGTCTAGAAATGGTCGCGAAGGCCCTGTGCTAGTACGCTTCAGCGGGGCTTTGTCGATCGGTGTCGACGACGTTTCCAACTCGGTTATCGTTTCTGCCCGCAAGGAAGTTTTGGAAGAAGTTAAAGCAACTATTTCCCAACTCGACAAAGCAGCCAAGCCAGAGACAATTGTTCGGGTTCACTTGGCCGATGGCATTCTCAACGCGGAAGATCTCGAAGGCATTATCGCCGGGGCCTTAGCTGAGCCTTGGCTTGGCGGCAAGCCGGGCGCTACATCTTCTAAAAAGGGGTCTTCCAAAAAGAGGTCTTCTAGCAAACGAACCCGGTCGAGCCGAACTAAGAAAAATAGTTCAAAAAGCCGAAGTAATTAAACTGCTATTAGACGATCTACCTCAAATAGCCAGACAGTGCCACCCAATATACTGAGATAGTTTTTCGACTAGGCTTGTGCCAAAGCTTTGTCGATCCTTGCCAGGCAACGTTCGCGGCCCAGTATCGCCATGGTTTCGAACAGTCCGAAGCCCACCGCCTTACCGGTTACTGCAACCCGTACGGCGTGGATAATCTGGCCGATTTTTATTTCTTTTTCTTCGACAAACGACTTCAACGTCGTTTCCAAAGAGCTGGCCTCAAAATCAGCCACGGCTGTTAGCTTCTCGCGGAATTCAACCAACAGATCTTTTGCGTCCTCGGGTTTGCGTAGGCGCTTGTTGAAAGCTTTTTCGTCGTATTCGAGTTGGTCGTCGGCGGTATAAAAATCGAGGTAGTCAAGAATGTCGCCTGCCACTTTGATGCGATCGCCGGCCGCCTCGACAATTTTTGTTAAATAGGGTGCCGTCTCACACGCAGGAGGATCAGCGACGACCCCTGCCTGCTGCAAAAATGGCAACACTCGGGCAACCTTCTGCTTGATTGGCAACTGCTGCATGGCTCGATCTTGAAAAGCAAACAGTTTCTGCGGATCGAAACTAGCCGGCGCCTTGTTAACCCGGTCCAACGAGAACTGAGCCAGCATTTCTTCCCGAGAAAATTCTTCCGTCTGGTCGTCCAGTGACCAGCCTAACAGCAGCAGATAATTTAGTAGTGCGTCGGGCAGGAATCCGATCTGCTCGTAAAAATCGACGATGACCGGATTGAAAACATCGGCATCGACTTCCATGTTGAGTCGCGCGGCAATCGATTCGCCATGTTTTTTGAGCTGGGCGAAATCACGATTCTTCAAATACTTTTCCAGCTTGCGTTTGCTGAGCTTGTTTTTACTGCCTGGCTCAGCCACATAAGGGAGGTGAGCAAACTCGGGCTCCTGATACCCTAGAGCTTTGGCGATGAACAATTGCCGAGGAGTGTTGGACAGATGTTCTTCGGCCCGGATAACGTGCGTGATTTGCAAATCGTGGTCGTCAACCACGGTGGCCAGATGATACAAGCAGGAACCGTCAGCCCGTTGGACGACGTGGTCTTGCTCTCGGGCCCATTCGAACCGCACTTCTCCACGGACCAAATCGTTGAGAACCAATTCGCCCTCGCGTGGCATTTTCAGTCGTACTACACCTTGTCGGCCCTCGGCTGCAAACTTCGCGGCCTGCGCATCGTTTTCTGCCATCCACCGACGGCTATAGGTGTACTGCTCGCCCTTCTGCTGGGCTTGTTCTCGTTCTGCCTGGACTTCCTCGGTAGTTGCGTAATCGCGATAAGCGGCCCCCGCTGCGAGTAACGCTTCGACGGCCTCTTGGTACTTGTCTGCACGCTGTGACTGGTAATAGGGCCCATGTGGCCCACCCACTTCAGGCCCCTCGTCCCAATCCATTCCTAACCAACGAAAACCGTGCAATATCGGTTCCAGCGCTGCCTCGACATTGCGTTGCTGGTCGGTATCGTCTACCCGCAGAAGGAACTGCCCCCCCTGCCCTTTTGCAAACAACCAGTTAAAGAGCGCAGTGCGAACTCCACCGATGTGGAGATAACCTGTGGGGCTGGGAGCGAATCGAGTACGAACAGTCATGGCGAGCGGTGGGGTGAGCAAAAAAAGGTGAGTAGTCGGCCACTATCCAACATCTGGGGCCCGCTGTCCACTCTACGCAGCTCGTTTGCGGTTTTTTTGCTTCCGCTGACGCTTTCGCTCCGCTTTGCTCATGTATTGCTCGTCCACATCAGGGTCCGAACCATCAACCCAGGCACTCTCGCTTGCAATTGAGGTTTGCTCAACCGGTATTTCAACCGACTCTGCTGCGGGCTCGTACTCTGTCGTCGTCGATTCTGCCACCCGTGGCATTTCCGAGGGCTTGGCATGCTCGATCAGACCCTGCACATCAAGTACCACGTATCGAGCAAACAATATCGAGCCGGCAAACAGCATCGTGTTGCCACACAGGGGCAACAGTCGGCTCGGTGTATCCGGCCACGCCGTGATCAAGGCCGGGGCGAAGCCCGCCGCACTAGCAGCGGCCAGGGCAAAGCATCCGATTGCTAGCACATAGGCGGTAAGTGCAGTTCGGCATTCGGCCACGTCGACTGCGAGCCTCACCAATAACCAACTCCCCAACAACACTGTCGGTACCAACCACCAACCGGGGCTATTTGGCAAGAGACTCCAGCCAGTGACATGCCCGAGGACCTGCCCGACTATCGTATGCACACCGGTGATTGTTGCAAAGCCGGCAACAATGGCAGCCCAACCAGCAGTGCGCCAGATTCGATAGCGCCCACGGTAGTCGTCGACGCGATGTTTACGCAACGAATGAATGAGCCGAGTGTATCCCACGGTTAGCAGCAATAGGGTCGTCGATGTCCAGGCAACTAGTCGATCGGCTAGAGAATGGGTTAGCTCTGCGGCAGACACAACGGTAAGCTTTTCGCTCAACTGTGGCGCAAAATGGGCAACGGTTTCGGCCAGGCACCCCAGGCCAAGAGCCAAGATTGCGCCTAAGGCGACAACCCGATATCGTCTGGGAACAAGATCGGTAACTTGCGGGTGGTTTTCGATGTTTGCACCTGCACCATAGCGAGGTGTATCGCCGGGGATATGCGTAGCGGTTTCCTGGGAGTGGCTGCCTGCCGTCAGCACTTCTTCATTTAATACACGTCGTCGTCGACCAATCCGAGCCATATTTCCTGCCATTTATCTCATCTGTAGTTTGAACTGGCTGGCCACTGCACGCTATTTGGAATTGCTCCCATAGTATGGCGGTGACCAGAACTTAATTTCGCCTGCGGTGCTAGCTGCGTAGGTAGTCGCGCCTGCTAACGTAAATTTTCCGCATAATCGGCATCGGCATTTTTATCGCGCTGATCTTTGCCTACCCGTCTAGGCTACGGTTGTTGGAGCTGGGCAAACTTTGTCGGTCGCGTAATGTTTGTGTCGGTTTTACCTAATATGAGTTGCGTATCTTTGCCAGGTTTAACAGGAAAACGTGGGGGAATTTCCCGTTTCACGCCCAATGACCTACGGTTCAGAAGGGAAGGTATCTGTCTATTTACGGACTCTGCTATCTTTCCACCTTTCACCAGCTAATTAAGCCTGCAACTGTGAAACGATGACTGATCCAAAGCCAATAAACCCCGCTTCCTCCCCCGCGGCTGACGAAAAACCTGCCCCTGCAGACCTTAGCAAATCTGCTCGACGCGCAGAAACCGAACACCGGGTCGCTGAGATTAGTTCGCTATTAAGCTCACTTGAAGAAGCCGCCGTAGAAAGCGGACTCGCAACCCATACCCACTCCGAAACTCGTCCGGAAGACATTTCGCACGAAAATCAATTGGTTCAAGTGCGATTAGGTCTTGCCAGCAGTCTGTTTACTGCCCTGCGACATAAGCACCCCCAGACGGCTGCCCATAGCCTTCGGGTTGCCCTTGGTTGTAGTTCGTGGGCCCTTTATGCAGGGCTCGATGAAGAGACTCGAGACACGGTCGAGCTTGCTTCGCTGATGCATGACATTGGCAAGATCGGGGTCCCCGATCGTATCCTACTGAAACCCAATCGATTGAACTCCGAAGAATCATCCCAAGTCAATCGGCACCGCGAAATTGGATTGCAGATTTTATCGGGATGCTGTAATTCCGAACGGGTGCTCTCGGCAGTCCGCTACACAGGGGCTCGCTACGATGGTCTGAATACAGGTCTGCCAGCCAAGTGTGAGGAGATTCCTCTCGAAGCACGCATGATTAGTATTGTGGATGCCTTCGATTCGATGACAACAGACCATGTCTATCGTCCGGCCTGTTCCCGCGAGCGAGCACTCAACGAACTGTTCGTTTGCGCAGGAACCCAATTTGATCGAAAACTGGTTAAGCAGTTTGTAGAAATGCTCACCCATCAACAAGATGCCCTCTCTGCTCGAGTGGCCAATCGGTGGTTGAGTAAATTAACCAATCAAAAATCAAGCTTGCCCTGGGAAGCACCAGCAGAGAAGGTTGCTTCGCAAGAACACAAGCACGAGTCGCCCTCTGAACCACGGCCGCTGTTTGAGCAAAAGCTCGTCGATGCAATGCACGATGGTGTAGTGTTCGTCGATTCCGAAGGCATTATCACACTGTGGAACAAAGGCTCGGAGCGGATCACTGGCGTCAGCAGTAGCGCTGCTCAAGGGCGAGTTTTTATGCCTACCCTGCTCGACATGCGAAATGACACCGGCAAGATAACACCCGACGATGCCTGCCCTGTGGCTAAGGCACTCAAAACAAATACCCAGTTGCGTAAGCGATTGCAGGTCATGGGACGCCAAGGCAAGCATGTGTCGATCGACTTGCACGCCATTCCTGTGCATTCTGCCGACGGTGCCGTCCAGGGAGCCACGATACTCCTGCATGATGCCGAGCCAGAGGCTTCGCTAGAAGAAAAATGCGAAGCTCTGCATGCAGAAGCAACCAAGGATCCGATGACCAAGGTGGCAAACCGTGCGGAATTCGACCGTATGCAAGCCTTATTCATCGAGGCCCACCAGCAAGCCTCGTTGCCATGCAGTTTGATTATGGTTGATATCGACCACTTCAAGAACATTAACGACACCTTTGGCCATCAAGCGGGTGACGAAGCAATCATTACCGTGGCGAATATGCTGTCTTCCATGTGTCGTTCAGGCGACCTGGTTGCCCGCTATGGGGGCGAAGAATTCGCTGTGCTGTGTGCCGACTGCACTAACGCCGACGCGGCCCGCCGGGCAGACCAGATACGTAAACAGATCTCCGAAATCCAGCATACTTGCTTAGGAAATAAGAGTATCACCGCTAGCTTTGGCGTTACTGAGCTTCAATCAGGAGACTCACCCGAATCGATGCTCCGTCGCTCGGATCGAGCCCTATTGATGGCAAAGGAACAAGGGCGTAACCAAGTAGTTCAATTGGGTAATGGTATGGAAAAGAAATTACAAAAGAAAAAACGATGGTGGAACTTTGGCCGAAATCAAGCTGGACCAACCGTCACCAGCACATTGACCACCGCGGTTCCCATTGATATCGCGATAGAAAAACTTCGCGGCTTTGTTTCCGATCACAAGGCAAAGATTGTCTCAACGAATGAAAATTCTGTTGAACTGGAGATGTCCAGCGAGTCGGTTTCGTTTGATCGACGCAGAGGAGATCGCCATATTCTTTTCCGTATTGAACTAGAGTTTCACGAAGACCGAGTCGAACGCTCCAACGACCTGGGGTACGCGGCGGGACTTTATGTTGAAACTCGCGTTGAACTGAATATCCGTCCTAAACGATCTCGTGGGAGACGCAAGGCGGATCGCACCGAGCGTGCTCGTTTGATCCAACAGAGCATTAAGGCTTATCTGATGGCCAAAGACAGTGCGGAGCTTGAGGCAGAGTTTGCCTCAGCAGTAGCCAATTGAGTGAACACGACTACGCACAAGTATATTTTGCAAAGGGCAGAAAACAATGAGACGCGAAATCAGCGAGCCAAAGCATTGGCGATCCAAGACCTACGGTAAAACCGCAATTCGACGCTTCAGTAGCGAACGACGCCAAGATCGTTCAGCGCCCACGTTACCTGCAGATGCCGTCGATGCAGCTTTCGCAACAGAAGCCGTAGAAATTGAGTCCGACCGAGGTTCTCGCCGTGACTTGGTAGGAATTTCCTCAGCTACCAAGCCCAGCACAGAAATCGCCCACGAACGCCCCGATCTCATCAACAGCCTTGCAAACCAACTGTCGAAGCTCGAAGCCCAACACAAACAGCTTAGCCGGCTGCTCGCCCAAGCACAGGGCAATCAAGACTAACCAATGTGAAGCCTATACGTGCCACTGCTTCCCGTTGGGTCTGCAAACACCTGCTCCGAACTTTAATAGCAGACCCAACCGTCTACTTTTAGCGAGCATGGCTTTTTTGGATACGAAGTTTAGCTTCAATCCAATGAATCAGCCAATTGCCTGTTCTCTTTCGATTCGATATGCTGCTGGGTTCTGAACGAACCTTTAATACAAGGATTTCGTTCGAGATTTTCGCGTGAATTCCCCGGGCTACTTGCCCGGTATCAGCAAACTATAGAAGGAGACAGAATCATGGCTTATTCACTACCTGAGCTGCCTTATGCCCATGACGCATTAGAGCCACATATCGACGCCAAGACGATGGAGATCCATCACGGCAAGCATCACAACGCTTACGTGACCAACGTCAACAATGCCCTGGATGGTGCAGGCGTAGCTGAGCAATCGATCGAGGATTTGTGCCGGAATATCAATTCAGTACCAGAAAACATCCGCGGAGCTGTTCGCAACAATGGTGGCGGTCACGCCAATCACTCTTTATTCTGGAGCGTGATGGGTCCCAATGGCGGTGGCGAGCCTACCGGTGCATTGGCTGATGCCATTACGAGCGAGTTAGGCGGCTTTGCCAGCTTTAAAGAAGCCTTTGCCAAAGCTGGCGCCACACGCTTTGGTAGTGGCTGGGCATGGTTGAGTGTCGACGCCGCAGGCAAGCTGGTTGTCGAAAGCACTCCGAACCAAGACAACCCTTACATGTCTGGCAACACTCCGATTTTAGGTTTGGATGTTTGGGAGCACGCTTACTACCTGAACTACCAGAACCGTCGCCCCGACTACATTGCGGCATTTTTCAATGTGATCAATTGGGATGCCGTTGGCGAGCGTTTTAGCCAAGCCAAGAGTTAATCCGCAGCCCACGATCGCTAGCGATTTCACAAGAACGCTGTCATGCTTGCATGACGGCGTTTTTTTATGTAGTGGCAGATACATCGAACGCGCTACTAGTACAAGACTGAGACTTGAAGCTATCAGCATAGACCGTCACGGATTTGCTAGCAGCTCGCCGACTGACATTGACCACAAACGGGTGGCGTCTATAATCCTCGCCTCAAATGCGGTGATTTATAGATCGCGATTGTCTGACCAGTTTTTGTGGTCGGCAGCGACGTAGTTGCCGACACTGTAAAATGTGAGGATCGCAAGGGTTATCCGCATCGAGGGCTTTTCTGCAATCAGTAAAGCTTGTTGGTCGTTTCCCGTTGCCTTGAGGCTAAGCGATCGAAGTGATAATTCAAACCCATCTAGTCAAACCATAAAGGCACGGATGCTATGCGTGGAACGGTTCTTGCTGCGAGTCTAGCATTGTTGGTCGGGGGCAGTTCGGTTGGTTGTAAAACCACTTCGAACATGGCTTGGTGGAAGTCTGCCGGAAAGGACGCTCCAGAGGCGAATGTTCTGGCACATTCTGCACCGGAATTGCCATCTGAGATTGCTAAGCAAGTTGAAGCAGCCTCGGCAGGGGCATCGCAGCAACTGGCTGGCGGTGTCGCGGCACCGTTTGTGCCAAGTGCTGCCACTCCACCTGCAGCGACGGTAGCTTCATTAGCTAATGCGGCTGCGTATCCTAGCACCGAAGCCCCAAAATTTACTCCGGCAACGCCAGCAACGACCGTGCCTGCGGCACCAGCTTCGGCTAACCTGGGATCGGTTGCGATGCCTTACAATCCAAATGCTGTTCCTCCAGTAGCGAAAGCGGCTCCGGCAGCGGCTCCTGTGAGTACTGATCGTTATGCGGCGGCTACGGCACCAGCGAGCACCACTACACCAGCGGCGACTTCTTACCCGGGCTCAAGCACACGTTACGGAGCACAAGTTGCCTCTGTGCCAACGGCCCCGACGACTAGCACACCAGCTACCAGTCCTTATGCGGCAGCGGCTCCAAGTACGCCTACTTCTGCCGCTAGTATTGAGCCGCAGTTAAGCAGTCGATACGCACAAACGGTACCCTCAACCAGTCTGCCAGTAGATAATAGCCTTGCCACACCACAAGCACCTGCAGTTCCAGCGTCGGCTACTCCTGTTTCTGTTGCTGAAGCTGCACCATTCCGTCCAGGCGGCACTGGCACGTATCCTGCAACAACAGATCTACGCTCTCCGGTGCAGGTAGCAACGCGGCCCGATGCCCCTGCCGCCGAAGAGACACCAACTCCAGAAGCAGCATCAGTATACGGCGGCAGCCAGCCAGCTACGCCTGTAGTACCCCAGGTACCCCGCTATCGCTAGCAGGGCGCTAAGGTGAGTCTCTTAATAAACGATTTGGTTAGGTTGGAGTTACCAGCCCATAACCATGTTGGATTCGATGGCTCTTCGAGCTTGCTCCAGGTCGACGCCCGTCTCGTGCATGTAGAGTCGAATGGCGTGCACTTTATCGCCTTCGGCTTTCGATAAGCAGTCGCGAGCAGTGTTGCAAGGGTCGAGAGATGTATCTGCAATACCTAGGGCGCTTTTTGATATCACCCAGGTGTCGCGAGGCCGTTTGGTCATGCGTATGACCTTGTCGTTGGGATAAGCGTCGGCGACGACAGCCGAGGCTTCGTCGTTATCACTGGCCCAGGTGATGATGATATGACTGTCTGTTTCAACCTCGAACAACGGCATAGCGAGCTCCTTTCAAAAATAGTCGCTAAAAAATCGTATCCCCCCTGGCTGAGCAAACTGCTCAAGCAACAGGAAGTGTGCCCTAGCTCCATCCGTAGGCGTGATAGTCGCCTAGTGGCACTGCCTTCTAATTTAAGATATAGCAGCACAGACCGTCAACTTAGCCTGTATTTTTAGGCGAAAAAAAGGGCCTTTTAACTCTTAGGGGTGGTATTGGCGGACCAGCCCCGTCTTGTGGAAAAGTGCAACTAGCTTTGCCTAGCTGCCGGCGAGGACCAATTCTGAGGGATCGCTGCTCTCAACCGAGGATATTCGTTGGGTCGTGTGATGAAGTGTTTCGTGGTGCTTGATGGTCTTGCCATTGTGTAGATACAAGCAACTCCAGTCGTTGGTGCGGGCGCTGTAGAGCGCTGAATCCGCCCGAGAGAGTATATTACGCGGGGTATCTTTGGTTTGAACTTCGACGATTCCTCCCCAGGCAACACAACCTAGTTCTTCATCGATCTGTCGCAGTAGTCGTTCGCTATAGATGGTTGCTCCCGCCAGACTGGTGTGCGGCATCAGGACGACAAACTCCTCGGTACTACAGCGGGCAACAAGATCGGTATCGCGCGAACTGCCCTCAAGTAGCTCAGCAAACTCGTATAGTTGATTGTCGGGGTTGCTAGAATAACTGTTGTTGTCTGATGGATCTCCCATGCTGAACAGTGCCAGAGCGAAGCGACTATCATTCTGAGCATGCAACGAGAAGAGTGCGTCGAGTTGCTCCTCCATAGCCCTTCGGTTATGCACTCCTGTTTGGGGATCGGTACGAGAATCGGCAAAGTTCATGAGCTGCGAGGTTTGCTTACGTAGTTGGTCGTAGGACACTGAGAGATTGGTCGACAGTTTCATGGTCGGAGCCAATAGGGCTTCGGCCTCGCTGCTCAGCATTTTCCAACTGTCAGAAGTTTCTTTGGTCTGAAGGCCGCCAATCCGGGAATTGAATTTTGTGATTTTCGCTTGATGCGACGATACATCCTGGCGAATACGTTTTGCTACGAGTTGCAATTCCTTGGCGATCTGCGCTGCACGGGAAAGCTCGAAACTAAGCTTTCCGTTAGCTGAGTCTTCATGGAGTTTACGAGAGCGATGCCCAAACAAATAGCCAATGAGCGCCACCGCCGCTAGTGCCATGGTGTCGGTAAGAATTCCTTGCGTACTGCTAGTCATCGAGGCAAATAACACGGGGATAAAGTCCTCTTGTTGTGGGAAAGGTAATCTGTTTGGTTTGCAACTTGCAGACTAAGTACGACCTTGATTGCCAAAGCCCCGCATGCAGAGGAAACCAAAAGCGGCAATAATACCGAGAAGGACAAACCATTCTTCCTGATGGAGCCCTGCGAACCAATTCCAACTTTCGTTAAGGACGACACTGATCCGTTGGTTGATAGCGGTGATGAAATTCATGATGGGAGCCTTGTTGGTCAGTCTTAAAAACCTTGATCACACGAGGATGCAGCCCTCGTCTATACAACGATAGGTCGGGAATAACCGCTTCGGCAACCACTCTTGGCAGGTACCTGGCGGATGTAGTATGGGCGACTGTTTAGCCGTTACAGATGCTACAAACCGCAGTTTTACGGCTCCTGGAGGACATCCTTGGCAAGCAGACAAACTCTGAAAATGGTCTCCTAGCCAACTGGCCTTGAGGATCGTAAATTGAGCGTTTGGGAATGCTTGGCGGCTAAGATCTGCTAGGTGAGAAGTGGTGTCATGAATCTTGCTCCGGAAGGATTGTCAGCTCGATGGAAGTTGTAGTTAAATCTGATTATGAAGGTATGAGTCGAGCGGCTGCGCTTGTGGTGGCGGACATTCTGAATACGAAACCGAATGCTGTGCTCGGCCTAGCCACGGGCTCGACTCCGCTGGGGGTCTACAAAGAGTTGGTCAAGATGCATCAAATTGATGGGCTCGACTTCTCGCAGGTGACGACTTTCAATCTGGATGAGTACGTGGGCCTGTCGATCCATCATTCGCAGAGCTACCATTACTTTATGCACGAGAATTTCTTTAAGCATGTCAACATCCCCGTGCAGAACATTTACATCCCGTCGGGCACGACGCGAAACTATCAGGCGTTTTGCCAGTGGTACGAGCAACGCATCGAGGAATGCGGTGGCATCGATGTGCAGATTCTTGGGATTGGTTCGGATGGGCATATTGCGTTTAACGAGCCGACCAGTTCGCTCTCTTCGCGAACGCGACTGAAGACGCTAGAAAAACAGACCATTGACGACAACGCGAGATTTTTTGAGAATCGCGAAGAGGTGCCAATCTATGCCATCACGATGGGTGTCGGCACCATTCTTGAAGCTAAGCAGATCGTGCTGTTGGCCAGCGGCGAAAACAAGGCGTCTGTGGTAGCTGCTTCGGTGGAAGGTCCTGTGACCAGCATGGTTACTGCCAGCGCCCTACAAATGCACCCCTCGACGTTGTTCTTTGTAGACGAAAAGGCAGGTAGCGAATTGAAGATGCGTGACTACTACGACTGGATCCAGGAAAAGAAGCCCGACTCGCCTCAGATTTAGAGAGGTGAGTTGATCGTTATTGGGCGTGAGTTGATGGGTTGTGGCCTTTTCTGGTGATGTGGTCGTTTGTTTATTAGTTTGTGTTTTCTCGGTACCTCTTGTTGCTTTCGCAACCCAGGTAGGCTTGGACGGCCAACCTGGGCTACCGGGTGATCGCTCATTATCGCTGGCGGTTGAGGGTTGTTGAGTGTGATGAAGGTAGGTGGACCTGCGGTGGGGTGATTGTTGGCGAAAAAGGCTTTTTTTCCGCAGAACCACCTGCCAGTGATTACCTATTGCCCTTGTAAGAGGTTTTTTTGTCTTGTGCCTTAGCACCTAGGTGTGTTGTATGAAGTGCCTTCGCCTTTTGGGTAAGATTCCCTTGCCTTTCTTGCAGTAGTGGTTGATAATCTACGCAGCCACGGAGCAGGTTGCTCCAAACCCAATATTTTTGTGGCATGGTGGTGTACTAAAGCTGATTTTCACTACTGGTTACTGTTAAAGTTCCTGTTCATTTCACACCCTACTTAGCATGCATATCTATTATTCTTCGTTGTTGCACCTAGCAGGCGTCCTGGTTTTTACTGGTACGTGCGTCGCCAGTGAAATTGTGATCGATGATTTTACCGAAGGGGAAATTTCCTATTCGACGACGGGGCAGAATTATATCGATGGCCTAGATCCGAATCATGTTGTAGGGGGTGCTAGATATACCTCTTTCCACATTGTTGGCACTGCAACAAGTGCGGCATTTCATATTGATTCAGGCTTCGAAATCACTGCCGACCCAGAGGCATACAAATATTTCGATATTGGTTACGGGATAGATGCGTTGTACCCATTGAGTGAACTTCCGTTAAACCTAGATTTGTCTGGCAAACCTTATTTGCAGTTTGAGTTCCAGTCCTCAAGCATTGATGTGTTTCATGCCAATGCTAGATCCATCCAAGTGTTCATGAATTCACCGAGCGGTGGAGGGAATTTACTTATCACAATTGAGGATGACCTCGAGAAAGTCCTACTACCGTTGTCTCAGTTAAGCGACCAAGGCGTTGACCTAAGTGAAGTGTCGTCAATTTGGCTTAGGTCAAGTCGACTACGATCTAGCTTTCTAATCAATCGGATTGTTGCAGTACCCGAACCATCATCATCTGCCTTGGCCTTTATGCTCTTAATTGTTTTTTCATGCTGTCTACAACGAAGATTAGCATAATGTCTGAACACACTAGGCGGAGGCATGCACCCGACCAATTGGAACTAATATTGCTGCAAGAATTGTTAGCCTAGTGTAGAATAATCCATGTCGTGTTGGCCAAACCCGCGGCTGTCACACGCCTGTGCTAGCAAAAAACAGACTAGGAAAAAACAAACATGAAATTTTCTTTAGTTGCAATGGCTGTAGGTTTTGTGTTGGCGGGGGCAGACTCGGCCAAGGCGTATACTCCGCCTGGGACTGCCACAGCGCAGTATGAGGTATCTACTGGGAATATCTATGTCGAAGTAAATGGGGTGATTAATTGGTATGTTGAAAGTACCTCGGCAGGTTTAACGGGCGACGAGCCCATGGGGCTGCCTACGTCTAGTGGATTGATTACCAATAACGACTCTCGAATTGGAGAATCTGCGCTTTCGCCCTTTAGTTTTAGTAATCTTAATCTTGGGAGAGTGGCCGCCCCAAATTTACCTGTCGCTGACCTGACTATCAACTGGAACACCGGCCTGGGAGAACCTCTGCAAACGGTAA
>Ga0315338_1002639_pt1 | contig 17211 bp, 10 predicted proteins | sample ASW8metaG_FD_204518 | JGI IMG/M metagenome (GOLD analysis project Ga0315338, IMG submission 204518) | Ammonia-oxidizing marine archaeal communities from Monterey Bay, California, United States - ASW #8 | ecosystem: Environmental > Aquatic > Marine > Coastal | place: USA: California | collected... | reverse complement strand
CTCCGGGAAGCCACCTCACCCTCGGCACCGACAGGAAACGACGACATTGAGATGACAATGGTCGTCAAACCGGACCCATCGAAGTAGTGCCGGAGCGCGAGCTAACAGAAATGGTCCTGGGCCGTTGACGCGACACGCTGAGTCGCGGTATCGGTCGAGGCAGCCGCAGAATGAAAGAAGCTAAGGAGAGCGTGTCGATGCAGCCCGACTTCTCACAGGCAGTCACGCAGATGAGAGAGATCCTTGCCGGATCCGACTTTCCCGATGAGAATCATCGGAAAGCTGCCCTCCGTCGTGCCCTGCACGGTTCCGCCGCTGGTCTGACCATCGAAGAGATCGAAGAACTCGTGGCCAGTCTTCGGCAGCGATTCCCCGATCGGTCCTACGAGACGGCCAACCTGGCTCGGGAACTCGAACGAACGAATGGTGATCTGAAAAAGGAACTCGCGCGGCTTCAGAGCGAACACGACGAATTGCAGAGGAGTCACCAGAGTCTGCAAACTCTCGTCGAAGGTCTCTTCTCGACGGCCTCACAGCTCAAAGGAGGTCGCATCGCGACGGGCGGCGCTCCTCTTCATGCCACGCGCAAGCCAGAAAAACTCACCCCGCTTTTCAGCGCGATCGAAGAGACTCTCAAGTTTGCGGCGCAGCAGGAATCGATCTCTCAGCAGGTCGAGGGACTCCTCGCGCAAAAGTCTGGAAAAGAAGGCCGTTCCATTGCCGAACTCTTCTCCCGACTCACCCGGTCAGACGAGCAGTCAGATGGGGACCTCGAGCTCCTACGGGTTCGGTTACGCCAACTGGGCCTCGGACCCGCCGCCATGATGGCGGGCGTTCAACAGTCCTGGAAGGGCGGCACGACCCAGCTGCTCGAATACCTCGATCCGGTCAAGTGCGAAGAAGCGGTCCAGGGCAAACTCCCGGGACTCCGTGACGTCGCAGTACTCAAAGAGGTCAAGAACCGCTTCCAAGAATTCTGGACTCGTCTCGATGACAACGTCGATCACTACTATCGCGGTACGTTCGAACGGGTCTATCGAGACAAGATGGAGGAACGTCAATGAAACTCTGGAGAATCCGTAGAATTTTTTCGTTTGGGTTGGGAGGAGCCTGTCTTCTCTTCAGCCTTGCTGGCTGCGGCGGGAGTTCCCACATCAACCTGGCCCTGCTCCGGGATGTGACAGAAGACCAACCGGCCTATGTCGGCGTGTACTACCTGAGCCAGGAGTCGGTCCTGGACGCCGCATCGATTCAGGATCTGATCGATAGCCCCGAATCGTTTACGGACGGAGTTGTCGACAAGGAAATCTTTCCGGTCTACCCCGGGAACCAAAAGAGCCTCTTTCAGGAGAATTTCGATCCCGAGATCCGCTGGGTTCTCGTCGTAGCGGACTTCCCGGGCGGGCGCGAATGTACTCGGGTCAAGCGCGCAGTTCCAGCGGGCGGAAAGCTCGACCTGACTATCACCGTCGAAGCCAACTGCCTCAAAGCCGACGCGTAAGGAGATCCGATGGCCCAGTTCCACCGCATCCTTTGGAGTGAAGGTCTCTTCATCACTCCACACCACTTTCAGCAGTGGGATCTCTTTCAGCGAGCGGAAGTCGCCGAGCGAATCCAAATCTCCGCTACTTTCCCCTGGGGCGTCCACTCCATGGAAATCGACGAAGAGAACCTGGCTCGCGGCACCTTTCGCCTCCTCTCGTTTCGCGGAATTTTTCCAGGTGGAGGAGTCGTTCGTTCACCCGAGTTCGACCCGCCCCCACCCAGTACGGAGTTTGCCGAATCGTTTGATCTTAAGCACGACTTCCTCGAGATCTACCTGGCCGTACCCTCCTTGCGCTCAGGTTGGCCCAACACCAAGTTGAACGAGGACGCCGACGGTGGCGAGGAACTGCGCTATCACGCCCGCACCGTTTCGGTCCCGGATCAGAACACCGGCCGCGATGAGCGATCGGTCCAAAGAGCCGAACAGAACCTGCAAATCCTCGTTGGGACCGATCTTCGGGATAACTACGAGACGATCCCGCTGGCCAGGGTGCAACGAAGCGCTACGGGGGAGTTCCAACTCGTCCCCGAGTTTGTTCCGCCCTTGCTCGCCCTCAATGCATCCACCTACCTCGGGCAGCTCTGTCGCTCTCTCCTCGAGCGCCTTTCGTCCCGTTCGACGGAGTTGGCCGGACGCTTCACGGATGCAGGCATAAACACGAAAGACATTACGACCGCCAATCTACGGGCCTTTCTCCAGTTTTCGGCGATCAACACGATTATTCCGCAGCTCGCCCACTTCCGTGAGGTTGGTCAGATTCATCCCGAGCAATTCTATTCGGCCTTCGCAAGTCTGGTCGGAACACTCTGCACCTTCAATCCATCGAGATATCATCCCCGGGATATTCCGCCCTACAACCACCTCGAGCTCGGATCTCTCTTCAAACAACTCGAGTCGATGATGGTCGACCTGCTCGACATTAAAGAAGTCTCTCACGGCTACGAAGTCCTGCCTCTCGTTCCGTCTGGAGAAGGTCGTTTCCAAACCAACTTCCAGAAGGAGAGTTCACTGGCTCCCTCCACCATGCTCATCCTTTCCGTCTCGGGCGAGGCCGTACCCGAGGCCACCGCAGTTGGAGCGATCAGCCAGGGACGCCTCATTCTTTCCTCGAGCGATCGTATCGATCAGAAGCTGAGCATGAGCTTGCCGGGGTTGCCCCTCCGACATCTCCCCCTCCCTCCGCCGGCCATCCCGCGGACCCAGGGGACGAACTACTTCCAACTCGATTCGATCGGCAGTGATTGGGACGCCATCAAAGAAGCGAAGAATCTCGTGCTCCAGATACCACCAGATCTCCGCACTCTTCAATACGAACTCCTCTCCTTGGAAGGTCACGCATGAGTGATGCCACCCCAACCATCCACCCTGGGACAGACGTGCAGCGTCGTGGGGACCTCTCGGCCGCTGCCGGCCCCGTCTTCTCGCTCCTTTTCGTCCTCCGGCAATCCCAGGACCTCGATGGATTCTCTGATTTGCACGGGCGGGTCGTCGAACAAATCGAGAACTTCCGAAGAGAAGCTCGCAACCGACGAATGGGGGAGCAGGACATCGACGACGCAACTTACGCCCTCGCCGCGACGCTTGACGAAGCCATGCTCACCCGGACCTGGAATGGCCGTGATCAGTGGCAGGCCACGTCTCTCTCCCAGCGCTACTGCAACAACGAGTTTGTCGGCCTCGGATTCTACGACAAACTCGCCCAGATTCGCCGCTCTTCGCCCCCCCGGACCGACGTGATCGAGATCTTCTACTACTGTTTGATCGCCGGATTCAAAGGCAAGCTCGTCGAAACACCGAAAGAGCTCGCCGACATGACCGATCAGCTCGGCCGAGAAATCGCCCCCCGGCAAATCGAGCTGGCCCCTCATCTCGTAGCCAAGGAGGGCCGTCTCGAGCCGCTCCGCCGGTTCCCGTGGATCGCCGTCATTCTCGCCTGTGTCACCCTTCCGTTTCTCGTCTGGCTCGTGTCCTGGGAAGTTCTGGACGGACGCGCGGATAAGATCGTCAAGACACTCGAAACGTTTCAGTTTTAGCCTGGGGGATTGATGTTTTTCTCGTTACTGCTTCGGACGCTACTCCCGTTTGGCTTGCCGATCCTGATGATCATCATGGTGATCTACCTGGCTCGAACTCGATTCCCAAAGTTCCAGGCCGTGCCGATTTGGGTTTGGCTTCTCACCATTGGCCTGATTCTGGTCGGTTGGATCGTCTTTCTCCTCATTCGCTGGCGCCGGGAAAAGGCCGACGCCGCCGCCATCGAAAACGGAATCCTCTCCGCAGCGGGATCGACCGCAGATGTCGCTCCGGCTCGTCGGGCCGAACTGGAGACGATCCAAAAGAACATGCAGGAGGCAATCGCCGAACTGAAGTCCGGCCCACAGGGCAAGAAAGCTCTCTACACGGTGCCGTGGTACATGATCATCGGCCCCCCCGCCATCGGCAAGACAACCGTAATCCTCAATTCTGGTCTCAATTTCCCGAACATGACGACGGCGAAGCGCCTGCGTGGGCAGGGCGGGACGCGTAACTGCGACTGGTGGTTCAGCTCCGACGCAATTCTCCTCGATACGGCAGGACGCTACGCTCAGAGCAGTGACCGTTCCGAAACCGAGGAGGAGTGGTTCGGCTTTCTCGATCTGCTCAAAGACCATCGGAAGAAAAACCCGCTGAACGGACTCATCGTCGGGTACAGCTGTGAGTCGCTGATCGAGAATGACGACGACAGAATCATCCACGACGCCCGCGAGCTCAGACAACGAATCGACGAGATGATGACTCGGATGGGCTTTACCTTCCCCATCTATCTTCTCTTTACGAAGTGCGACCTCGTCTCCGGATTCGCAGATTTCTTTTCGTCCCTCGCCCCGGTCGAGCGTCAACAGGCCTGGGGAACGACCTTTCCGGTCCCTCGGCCTGACGGCACCAGGCTGGTCGATCATTTCATGGTCGAATTCGATCTCCTCATCGACCGGGCCCGGGACTTTCGGGCTCGCCGACTTGCGGGGGCTGGCGCGGGCGAGGAGTGGGGCAAGATCTTTCTTTTCCCGGAAGAACTCGCGGCCCTGCGAAACAAACTCCATCTCTTCATGGAGACCATCTTCGAAGGCAACCCCTTCAGTGTCGATCAGCCGACGTTCCGTGGCGCCTACTTCTCGAGCGGGCGGCAAATGGGGAAGCCGTTCGACAGTGTTGTCCAACAGATTCACTCCATTCTCGGCTCCGGAGGGTCGACCTCATTCGCCGAAGAACAGGTCGAGAAAGAGGACGCCTACTTCGTACGAGACCTCTTCAGTAAGCTCCTTCCCCACGACAACGATCTTTCCCGTCGCTCAAATTCGGGTTCGAAGAGTTGGTTTCGTCTTCAGATCACCCTCTCGGTGGTTTTCGCCGTCCTCGCTCTGCTCGCTTGCGTCTTTATTTCGACATCCTATTTCCGCCTCAACGGCCGGATGGACGCAACGAAGGACGCTATCGCCGAGTTCGAGAAGAGGCCCCAGGACCTCGCCCCGGACGTCGAGACAATCGACACTCTCTACAAACTGCGGGAAGAAATTGGTGGGTCGTGGAAGGCCTGGCCACTCAGTGTCGTCGACAACGTCCATGATGCGGCCACCGAACTCTATCTCGATGCCCTCCGCGGCCGTGTCCTCCAACCTCTCGAGGACGAGCTCTCCGAACAGCTCAGCTATCCCGATGACCTCGACGGCGATCAGATTCGGCGTTCGCTTCGATCTGAACTCTTGTTGCTCTACCCTGAAGAGCAGGGCAGGATCGGAGATGAAAAGGACCTGGCCAGTGGCCTGTTCCACTTTGGTATCGTTGGTGCCGAGGACGATCCCGACGCTCTGCCTCGCTTCGAGGTGATGTGTAAGGACTTCCTCACCGCGGGAATCCCGCTGCACTCCGCAGACGTGAGGAGCCGGGCACTTCGCGAGGGTTCCCGGGCTCTCCGCGCTACTCACACCGAAGATGCGTTCTTCCGCTCGATTGTGGCGGGTGCGAGCAGGGACCTGGAAGACCTGACTATCGGTTCGTTGGCCGGTCGGCAGAAGTTCCTCGAATCGAGTGAGAAGATTCGCGTCGCCTTTACTCAGACCGGGTGGTCGGAGACGGTCAAGGACCAGATCAAGAACGTCCGTAAAGTTATCGAAAAGGACAATGAGTTGGTCATCCAGGCGGGCGAGGCGCCTTCCGATTCTGCTCCGAAAGAGGCGGACCTCATCGCCCTCTACGTTGATGCATTCCCCGAAGAGTGGGCCGACTTCCTCGAGTCGATCGACGTCCAGAGCTTCGCGGACTGCGACGCCGCCGTCGATGATTACAAGGATCTCAAGCACTCCAAGCAGTCTCCCGTTCTCAAGACGATGCGGACCCTGGCGCGGCAAAGCGATTTCGGTGCCCGGGACGATGACCTCAAACCGATCACGACGGCGCTGAAGTCGATCATCATGTTCGACAAGGCTGAAGAGGATGGTGATCCGACCGCGGCTGGCGACTATCGAGACCACCTCAACGATGTCTACGGAAAGATCGCCGACTGTGCCGACGGCAAGGCCGCGGAAGAGTCGCGGGTCTTCCGCGACGCCCTCGACACCGTCGATGACTATTTCGATACGTTTGATGGTTCCGTAGTCGACGATGCAGCCCGTCGCTTCCTCCGTAAGCCGATCGAAGTTGGCGACGAAATTGTCAATACGGGTATCGCTCGCGGCAAGGCTGGGAAGGCAAACAAGGAATGGAAAGATGTCGTCCTCGCTGAGTACCAGGGCGGGATCGCCGGCCGCTATCCATTTGGGGCCGGAAGCAAGGGCGCGAACGTGAATTCGATCGTGGAGATCGTAAAGTCAGGTGGCTCCCTCGCTAAGTTCAAGGACGAGCTCGACGAACTCGACCTGCAGCCGCGGGGCGGTGCCGCGGCCGCGATTCGTTCGGCCGAAAAAATTCGCAACTCGCTCAACGCCAACGCCGGCGGGCTCTCCGCCTCCTTCCGGATCGAACTTCTGGCTCCCCGCTCGACGAACAACACGGGAGAGGCGAACCTTCGGGTCCTCGACTTGATCACCCTCGTGGTCAATGGCGAACAGATGACCCGCAAGACTTCGAACCGAGAACACAACTTCCACTGGAACTCAGCCCCCGATGACACCGATTGCTCCCTCAAGCTCGAACACACCGAAGCGGGTCGGGTTCTTGGAAGCACTCAAGGCGACGGCTCTGTTTGGGCCTGGTGTCGCTTACTCGACAAAGCCAACGTCAAGAGACAAGGATCCGGTTATCTCGTATCGTGGAGCTTCCCCGATGCGGGACTCATCGTCGATGCCAAGCTCACGATGCTCGATGGTGGGGAATGCCCCTTTGTGGCGGGCTCGACCTTCCGCAAATTCACCGTGCCCGGATCGGCGTTCTAGAGGCTTTACGATGTCACCGATACTGTTTGATCGATTCGGCTGCTTCGGCAAGCTCCCTTTGAGTCGCGAGTTCCTCGTCGACGGACAAGCCGCGCTATCGGCGAGCGGGTTCGATTCGTGGATCGCCGAGGCCCTCGGGCTGGCCTCTATGCAGATGGGCGCAGGTTACCGCACGCTCGCAGTTCAGTTCACGCCCGTCCGATTCAGTTGGGCCCGGAAAGACCTGAACGGCCCGACCCCGTCGACAACCGAACTCGTCGGAATACTCTATCCGAGCCGGGATGGCGCCGGCCGGGTTCACCCTTTTGCACCGCTTGCCTGGATCGAGCCGGACGAGACCTCGAGTGGGAACCTCGAGCACGCGCTAGAACTCACGCCGCTTTTCGACGCCATGGAACAACTGACCGAGCGTTGTCAGCGAGCTCCCGACCCGACACATGCTCTCGAGACCATTCGAAACGAGCGAACGCCCTGGGACCTCGACGGCGCTACGAAGCGCAGTGACATCATCCAGTTCTTCGCCGAAACCTCCATCGATGAGTTTCGATCTCGATTCTCAGGAGAGGCACCCGATTTCTTTCAGATAGCCCAGGCTCTCGTCGAAAGCGTCACCTACTTGAGGGGCCGAGATTCCAAGGAGATCCGCCTCGGCCTTCGCGTGCCCCTGGCCCAAACCGGGAACGCTGCGGGCGTCGAAATCGCCTTTTGGAGTGAGATGATCCGAATTCTCTTCCGTAGCGAAGTTGCCGGCGCCTGCTACTTCTGGACGAATGAACTTGCCGACGAGGGCGCTTACTTCCACTACTTTTTTTCTACGCCGAGTGGTGCCCAATGGTCGGCGATCATTGATCCGGCGTCGGAATTGGAGACGATGAGCTACCTGGAACGGCCCTACGGAGGCCCCCCCGCCGACCGAATGGATCCCTCCCTGAAAACCGCGCTCGAAGACGGACAGACCAAACTCGCTCGCTGGCTCGAGATCGTCGAGACGCTCTGACGCCTAACGCGCTTCCAGGTCGGCAATCTTCCAGGTACCGTCGATCCGGACCAAGGCCAGGACGGAGTTCACCTCGACGTCGAAGTCCCGTCCTGCGCTCATCGTCATCTTCCGCTTCTCACGGAGGTTGACTGAGGCCTTGTCGTCCTCGATCGAAACAGTCGGCGCTCCGACCAATTCAATACTCTGACTTTCGATGCCCTTGAATGCTTTTTCGAACTTCGAACGCTTCTTCTTCGAGAGGTCAGACCAAAGGCCGACGAACTGTGCAAAGTCGAGGGATTCGAGCGCACTTTCGTACTGACGGAGCAGCGCTCCAATGGCAGCGCGGTCATCCCCTGGAGATCCGGAAGTAGTCCCCGTTTGGGCCGCCAGCCGTTCCTGCCAGCGCTTGCCATCCCGGTCACCGGGCCGGCGGCGGAGTAACTTCGCGATAGCTGTCCGAGCGGGCTCGATCCGGTTGGCCGCGAGCAGACCAGGTATCTCGGCGCGTAATCGCTGAACCTCCCGACCCTCCGCAATCTGCGCTTCGAAAACGGAAGTCCGACCGTCATGCGGCGCAAGTTGCCGGAACGAGTCGAGCGCGGAGTCAGCGCCATCCCAATCTCCCCGCCGGACGGATCGCGCTACGAGGCTGTACGTTTCTTCTATCTGCGCAGCGAGCTGATCGACAACCTCAGCCTGAACATCTGCACCCTTCGTCGCATCGTTCTTCACGCGTTCATCGATTCCACCGTCGGGTCCACCATCGATTCCACCGTCGGGTCCACCATCGATTCCACCGTCGGATCCACCATCGGATCCACCGTCGGGTCCATCATCGATTCCGACATTGATCTCGCTCGACACATCCGCAGCCGGAGCTTCGAGCGTCTCCATGTCCGCGCTACCGGAACCGGTGGCGGTAACATCCTGCTCCACGGCTTCGGACTCCGTACTCTCGGCGGGGCCAGAAGCCGCACGCTGCGTCGAGGGAATCTCTTCGTGACCCGCTGTTGGGATCGGATCAGGAGGACCCGGAACCTCGTCCCCCTTCGTCGGACGGCTGAACCACCAACTTCCCGCGGCCACGACTCCGACCAGCCCGATCGCCGCCGGTACCATCCAGCGCGGTCGACCGCCGTGCGCTTCCGAACCAGATGGGCGGGACCCTGACGCGCTCGTGTCATCCCTGACCGATCCAGTTGACTCGGAGTCATGGGCCGCTCCCCCGGGAGCGGACACACCGCCGGACTCCAGTGCCGAACCTTTCGAGGTAGACGATGTCGGGATTCGAGAGTCTGGTGGAGTCGGGCGCGAGTCCAGCGAGCCGAGGTTGACTTCGTCGACGGCCGCATTGTCGAGGGAAACTGGCGCGGCTGACGCCCCACTGATGCGAAGCCCAAGTCGATTGGCAACCTCTGCCGCGCTCGAAGGTCTGTCGCCCGCCTCCTTTTCGAGGCAGGCCCGAATCACTTCTTCCCACTCCGGTGGAACCGGTGGCGCCTCGATCCCCAGCTCTTCACGTCGTGCGGCAATCGTAACTGGTGCGACCGCGCGTACCTGCTCGACGATGTTGCCCGTATAGAACGGCGGTTTTCCTGCCAGAAGATCGTAGAGGGTGCCGCCAAGCGAATAGATATCGTCGGAATGACTGGCTGGCTCCCCCATCATCTGCTGCGGACTCATGAAAGCCGGTGTTCCCGAGCTCGACATTTTGGTCAAAGCCGTCTGGGTATCGCTGATGCTTCGCGAGATCCCAAAGTCGGCGACCTTGAGATCCCCCTCGGCGTCGACCATCAGATTGCCGGGTTTGAGATCGCGGTGTGCGATCTTCACTCGTTTGTGGGCATAGTCGAGGGCGTCACAGAGCCGCTCGGTGAGGGGTGCGAGGATGTCGGCGTCAAAACATCGGTTCGCTCTCTTTACTTTCAGTGCGGAGAGAGTACCACCGTCAATGTATTCCATGGAGATCCCGGCGATCGTCGGGTCCTGGACGAATCCGTAGATACGCACGATGTTCGGATGAGTGAGGCGGAGGCTGAATTTCGTCTCTCGTTTGAGGTCGTCGACTGCTTCGGGATTACTGACGATGATGTCGCTGAGGAACTTGATCGCAACATCCATGTCGAGGTCGTCGTCGTGAACCTCCCAGACGACTCCAAATCCCCCGCGCCCGAGGATACGAGTCAGCGTATAACGACCCAGGATGGCCTGCCCTGGCACCATCTGGGCCATGGTCCGATAGGGATCGTTGGACCCCGAGTGTTCATCGCCGTTCGACATCGGTCACTCCACCTTGCTTTTGTTCGCAATGGATCATCGCAACACTCGATCTCAGAACGAGTCCCGAAGATCCCAGAGGGTCGATGATGCAGTTTCCCGGCTCTGCCCAGCGCGGGCAAGCCCGATTACAGGACCACAGCACATCCTCGTTTCTTATCGACCCGTCGGCCCTCCAACCCCCAACTGGATCGACTTTTCTCCCGTCTTTCGGTCTCTCTTGACACGCTCGTCCGAATTCCGGATCGTCGGTATGAGATGGAAAAACCGGCTTGAAGATAGGCCGACGGACAGGATCCCCCACCTCGGAATCGAACGGCGGAAGATGGAGTTTCCCAAGAGACTAGGCGGATTCGAGCTCACCGGAGAGCTCGGAGCAGGAGCAATGGGCACGGTCTACCGGGCTCAGCAGATTAATCTCGGCCGTCCTGTGGTCATCAAGACGCTCCACCCTCATCTGGCGAAGAATGAAGATCTGATCAAGCGTTTTCAGCGGGAAGCGAAGAGCGCGGCCACTCTCCAACATCCCAACACCGTGCAAGTCATCGAGTACGGGCAGGAGGGTGATCTCTACTTCATTGCCATGGAGTACGTTGACGGCCTCGACCTGAAGGAACTTCTCACCGAAATGGGAGCCTTCCCCTCAGAGGTCGCCCTTCTCGTTCTCCGCGATGTCTGTCGAGGCATGGAGGCAGCCCACGCCAGGGGGATCATCCACCGGGACATCAAACCAGCGAACCTGATGATCACAACCCGTGGTCAGGTCAAAGTGATGGACTTCGGACTAGCTCGCGAAGCCGTCGACTCGACAGAGCTAACCGCCCATGGTTCGATCATGGGCACAGCCGCCTACATGCCGCCGGAGCAGGCCCGGGGCGAAACCGATCGCCTCGATCATCGTGCCGATATCTTTTCGGCTGGTCTGGTTGGCTACGAAATCGCGGCGGGCCGCCGGGCCTTTCCCGGTCAGACGCAGGTGGCCGTCTTTGCCGCGGTCCTCGACGGAAAAATCGACCCACTCGACTCGATCGTCACGGGTCTGCCGACCGGCTATGCGGAACTGATCCACTGGATGGCCCACCGGGATCTCGAAGAGCGTTGCCCAACCATGACGGCAGCGCGGGACCGCCTCGAAGAAATGGTCGAAGCTGCTGGAGTGCGGCGGGCCGAGCGCTGGCTTGGCGACTTCGTGCACGAGGCTCGGGACCGGCGCGGTGTCCCCGACAACTCCAGCCCCGATGCCACTGTCACTCCCGCCGAGGCCACCGCTTCTGACGAAGAATCCGGTACTCCCCCGACGAGCCCCGGTCGGGTGGACTCCATCGTCGAGACGGTCCTGGCCAGCTCACCGGCTGGGCCGAGCAATCCGGCCGCCGAAAGCGCCGAGCCCGGCTCTCCTGCGCCACCGTCCGAGACACCATCTCCTGCGGTCGGGCCGACGCCCGAACTCGCTCCAGCGAGTCCGGCGTCAGCGGCCCGAACCACTCCGACCGAAACGAAGGCAAAGGGTTCATTCAATCGTTGGGCGGTCCTCGTTCCAGTCGCCGTCCTCGCCCTGGCAGTTGGAATCTGGCAAAGCGGTATCTTTGGAAATTCAGATGAGAATCCGGAAGGACTTTCCACCCAGGCCGATCCCTCCGGTGCGGAAACAGACCTAGGCGCTGGGAACGAAAGCGACGGCGAGAACCGCGAGTTCGATGCTGCAGAACAGGACGCGGATCCTGGACGCCCCGATCGAGACGAGAGTGACTCCGAACAGGGAGACGCCCTTCCTGATGGAAACGGCCTCGATAGTGCGGTCAATCCGGATGGAGAGGGAGAGGGCGAATCCTCCCCTGATTCGGATCCCGTTCCGGTCCTGCTCACCCGGGTCACAAACCTCGAAGCGACCGGGAAGACCCCGTCTTCGATCACACTTTCCTGGACGATACCGGCGACCGACCCCGAACCTGGCTCTCCGATCGCTACCGAAACGAAGGTGGGAATTTCTCAGAGCCAGATCGACGGGACAAACTGGGCCGGTGCCGGACTGGTGGCCGGGCTGCCCACCCCCACGCCGAACCAGCCACAAACACATGTTGTCCAAGGACTTAAGGAGGAGACCCGATACTTTCTAGCCCTAAGGACGGCCGACGCGAACGGGACTCTCTCGCCCGTCTCCAATCTCGTCGAGGTCATTACGGAAGCAACTCCAGAGACTATCGTTCCGATAAGGTCGTACACGAAGAGATTCTCCGTCTCCTCGAATCCGTGGGCGGAGCTGAGCCTCAATGGTGGGGCCTTCGACGAAAACCGCCGCGGCAACGTCAGCATGACCCTGAAAGAAGGGAAGAACACGATTCGTGCAAAAAACGAAGGCATGAACATCGACAGGACATTTGTCTATCAACTTCGAAAGAACGATCCCAACAACAAGATCGTGTTACATCTGAACAGCGGAGAGATCGAGAAGCGCATTCAGTAGAGTGCCGCCATTAGGACCAAGGTAAGAGGAGACTCCAAGATGAACGAATCCAAAATCCATGTGTCCGGCCGGATTGACCCCGCCCTTGCTTCGACGCGAAGGACGGTCAACCGTACCCTCCTGGCCACATCGCTACTCGCCTTCGGACTGACTCTCGGATCAGTGACTGCCTCTGCGCAGTCCGTTTGTGACGCTTATGCGACAGCCCGCTTCGAGCAGGCCGTGCGCATCGCGCAGGAGGTTCTTGCGGCAGATACAGAGACCGACACCAGGATCGACATCTATCGCTGCAAGGCGGCCGCTCACTTCGCCCTGGCCCAGGACACTCCGGCCAAGCTTTCGATCGGGCAGATGTTGCACCTCGACGCCGGAGCTCGTTTCAGCCCCGACACTCGCTACTCCCCCGCTCTTCTCGAGCTCTATCATTCCGTCCGCGACAGCCTTTTTCCCGGCGTCGTCGATGTGAACACGATTGCGATCGGCGACTTCGAGGACAACTCGATCTACCAGGGTAAGTACAAAGACTACGATTTCTCGCTTTTCGAAAAGGCCCTCGTCCATACCATCACCGCCGACTTGGGGGAGGCAACTTCGCTCAAGCTCGTCGACCGCCAGCGCGTCGACAAGATCACTCGGGAGATAGAGCTCAACCAATCCGGATTCGCCAACCCAGAGCAAGCCGTCAAGGCCGGTGAACTGCTCGGAGCCCAGAGCTTTATCTTCGGCCAGTACATGATTCTCTCGAAGGACATGGTTCGGATCGACGCTCGGCTCGTCCATACGGCGACCGGCCAGATCATCATGACGAAGCAAGTGACAGGGAACTTCGGCGGAGATCCGATGAAATTCCTCGAGCTCGAACAGGAGCTCGTCACCGCATTGGCTGCCGGGATCGACGACGTTCTCGAGCTGCACGACATTCGATCGAATCTCGACAGTCAGGTCGAGGAGTACTTCGGAGTGAAACGCTCGTCGATGAAGGATCGTGACGGATACGTCGAGAGCCAGTTCCTCGTTGCGCAGGCCTTCGACTTCGAAGATGCCGGTAATTTTAAGGACGCTCGGACAACCTGGGAGGAGGTCCTGGAAGTCGATCCTCCCAACGACGTTGCTCCGATCCGGATTCGGGTCCTCGATTCGATTATCAACGGTTGATCAGAGCCTCCGAAGGCCGGCCGCATCGCGGTCGGCCAACCGCTCGGATGATGCTTGGCAGCGCACGGAGCCTGGCGCTAGACTCCGGCTATGACTAAAGAACAAATCACCCATCGACTCACGCAAATGGTGGCCTGCGCTGGCTGAGCATCCAAGCTCGCTCCAGAGGATCTGGAGCAGGTTCTGGCTGGTCTCGAGAAGCCGTTTCATCCGAACATCCTTGTCGGTTTGGACAAGGCCGATGATGCCGGTGTCTACAAACTGACCAATGAGATCGCCCTTATCCAGACGGTCGATTTCTTCACGCCTGTCGTCGACGACCCGACTGACTACGGCGCTATCGCTGCGACCAATAGCCTCAGCGATGTCTACGCGATGGGCGGAACACCTATCTCGGTCCTCAATGTCGTCGGATTCACGCCCGACACTCTGCCCCTCGATGTTCTGACCCAGATGCTGGCCGGTGCTCAATCGGTAGTCGCGGAAACGGGGGCGGCGTTGCTCGGCGGTCATACGGTCAAGTCTCCCGAGCTCTTCTTTGGACTTTCGGTCACCGGGGTCATCCACCCCGACGACGTTTTGACCAATTCGGGAGCCCAGGCCGAAGACGTTCTCGTTCTGACCAAGGGCATCGGCACGGGAGTACTGACGACCGCGCTCAAACAAGGCAAGCTCTCGGACGAACATCTCGCCTCGGTCACGAAGACGATGCGACGACTCAACCGAGTCTCGGCAGAACAGATGAAAGGACACGACGTGCACGGCTGCACGGACGTGACCGGTTTCGGATTGGTTGGTCACCTTCGCGAGATGACCGGAAACAGCGAAGTCGACGCTTACATCTATACCGAGAGTGTGCCCCTGCTCGATGGTGCCCTCGAGCACGCGCGAGCTGGACATAAGCCGGGCGGGCTGCACTCCAACCGCAAGTTCCTGGAATCGCGCGTTTCGAGTTCGAACAAGTGTGATCCCGATAAACTGGATCTCCTCTTCGACCCACAGACGAGCGGCGGGTTGCTGCTCGCCATGCCCGCCGAACAGGCCAAGACCTACATCGAAGAGATGGCGGCGGTCGGGGAAGATGCGGCGATCATTGGTGAGATCCGAAATGGAGATGGCTCGATTCAGATTCTCCCCTAAGCGGCCGCTTCCGTCGGAACCGAAGAGGATGGCGCGTGCCGAGCAATCCTGAAGATGGCGGCGGAACTCCGCCTTCCCCCGTCGAAGTGATTCAGCTTCGGGGGGCGAGGGAACATAACCTCGCGCGTCTGGACCTGGACCTCCCGAAGAACCGCTGGATCGCGGTAACCGGCCCCTCAGGATCCGGTAAGACCTCACTCGTTTTCTCCACTCTCGTCCGGGAAGGGGAACGCCGCTTCCTCGGCAGCCTCTCCGGCAAGGCTCGCCAGTTCTTTGGCAAACTCGGGCGCAGCGAAGTCGACAGTCTCCGCGGTCTCCCTCCCACTATCGCGATTGGTGAAAAGGCGACGAGCCCAAATGTGCGCTCGACCGTTGGTACTCTCACCGGGACGCTGGATCTACTCCGTCTCGTTTTTGCCCGGGCAGGCAGGGACTCGGAAGGAACGCGTCTGACCCGCAGCCACTTCAGTTTTAATCATCCGCTCGGCCAGTGCCCAAACTGTCGCGGACTCGGACTCGAGGACCGGGTCGACCCGAAGAAGATCGTTCTCGATCCCACCAAAAGCATTCGAGACGGGGCCCTCCTCCCTACACTCAAGAATGGTTACACCGTCTATAGCCAGGTCACTCTCGAAGTGATGGACCGGATCTGTCAGGCGCACGGCTTCGACGTCAACCGCCCCTGGAACACACTTTCCTCGAAACAGCAGGACGTCATTTTCTACGGTACTCGCGCACTCAAAGTCCCTTTCGGGAAGCACTCCATCGAGTCCCGCATGAAATGGGAAGGAATCACCGCGCGCCCTCGCGAAGAGGGTTACTACCTCGGGCTGGTGCCGGTAATCGAGGAGACCCTGAAACGAAACCGTAATGAGAACATCCTCCGCTTCGTCAGGACTGCCCGTTGCCGCGAATGTGAGGGCACCCGCCTGGCCGAACCGGGACGAGACGCCCGTTTCGGGGCCTACACCCTACCCAGACTGCTCGCTGTTTCAGCAGCGGATTGGGCCAAAGAGACTGGGGATTTTCCCCAGGATCCCGTTTGGGTGCGAGTCCGCCCCGCCCTGGAGGAACGGATCTCCCGATTGGTCCACCTCGGACTCGGACACCTCTCTCTCGACCGTTCGAGTACGAGCTTGTCGGGCGGCGAAGCACAACGCGTTCGGCTTGCCGCACAACTGGGAGCTGGGCTCAGTGACGTTCTCTTCGCTCTCGACGAACCTACGCTCGGCCTTCACCCGGAGAGCCAGGCCGGGCTGGAGACTGTTCTCCACGGACTCATCTCCCAGGGGAACAGCCTTATCGTGGTCGAACACGATCCGGACATGGTCCGTTACGCCGATCATGTCGTGGCACTTGGCCCGGAGGCCGGTGCCCTCGGTGGACAAGTTGTTCGGACCGACTGGCCGGGACATCCTGCATCACACGATCGCCAGGATCACCCTCTCGGAGGACCACCGGTACGCAAGTCGTGCCCTCGATCCGGAAGGGGCCGCCTCATCCTGTCGGGTGCCACGCTCTACAACCTTGATCACACGACCCTGCGGCTCGATTTGGGTGCATTCAACGTCATCGTCGGACCCTCAGGCGCAGGCAAGAGTTCCCTTGTCTTCGGAACATTGCTTCCCGCACTCCAGCAAGTCGAGGGAGGACCCTATCAATCCATGGAATTCGAGGACAGCGAAGCCGGTGAGCCAGTCTCTCCGAACGCTGCCAGAATCGGAGCGGTCGATGCGAGACCAATTGGTAAGACTCCGCGCAGTACGCCCGCGACCTGGTCCGGCCTCTTCGAGATCGTCCGAAGACTCTTCGCCAAGTCGGAAGCGGCCCGGGCCGCCGGCCTGACTGCGAGTCACTTTTCCTTCAACAGCCCTCGCGGTCGTTGCGAGTCCTGTCAAGGACTCGGCGTGACCCGACTTGGCTTGCATCTCTTCGAAGACGTCGAACTCGTTTGCGAGACTTGTGAAGGGAGCCGCTACGCACCCCAGGTCCTCGAGGCGAGACTGCGCGATAAGACAATTGCCGAGGTCCTCGCCCTGACCTTCCGCGAGGCCGAGGTGTTCTTCGAGAGCCACAAAGATGCGGCCTCACTCTGCGCCGCTATGGTGACTTTGGGATTGGGATACCTCACTCTCGGACAGTCGTCAGGGAGCCTCAGTCGCGGCGAAGCACAACGGATCAAGCTGGGTACTCTTCTCGGATCGAAACGCAGGGAACGAAGTATCGTACTGCTCGACGA
>Ga0315338_1002638_pt1 | contig 17214 bp, 15 predicted proteins | sample ASW8metaG_FD_204518 | JGI IMG/M metagenome (GOLD analysis project Ga0315338, IMG submission 204518) | Ammonia-oxidizing marine archaeal communities from Monterey Bay, California, United States - ASW #8 | ecosystem: Environmental > Aquatic > Marine > Coastal | place: USA: California | collected... | reverse complement strand
ATAATCACCGCGACCCCCTTGGGTTGCAGGGTCCGGTCAATAGTTTCTGCGATCTGCCGGGTCAGTTTTTCCTGAATTTGCAGGCGCTTGGAATAGGCATCAACCACGCGCGCCAGCTTGGATATCCCAACTACACGGTTATTGGGCATATAGGCGACATGGGCATGACCAATGATAGGCACCATATGATGTTCGCAATAGCTTTCTAAGCGAATGTCTTTTAGCAGCACCATTTCGTCATATCCATTGACCTCTTCGAAGGTCTTGGAGAGATAGGCATCCGGATCTTCCTTATAGCCCGCGAAAAATTCCAGATAAGACCGAGCGACACGATCCGGAGTTCCGAGTAGTCCTTCGCGCGTTGGGTCATCTCCGGCCCAGCGGATAAGGGTCCGAACCGCATCTTCCGCTTCCTCTTTTGTCGGCGGATTGCTGGTTGGATCGTCAGGCTTAAAATGCTTGTTCATTGCCGGATTTAGTCCTCAAATGCTGCATTAACGCGCGGGCGTTTAGTGAAAAGAGGGAGTATGATGCGGGCTATCCAGTGAAAAAGCCGGAATATCCACAGCAAAGAATGCGCCTTCCTCAGACTCCATTTCATATGATCCTACCATAATTCCTGACGGCGTTGGAAGAGGGGTTCCGCTGGTATATTCAAACGCTTCTCCTGGCTGCAGAACAGGTTGTTCGCCCACAACGCCTTCACCATCGACAATCTCAGTATTTCCATCAGCATCAGTAATCTGCCAATGCCGGTTTCTCAATGTGACCATGGCGGCACCCTTATTCTCGATGCGCACTTGATAAGCCCAGACGAAAAAATCATCATCCGGCACAGACCGATCTGCCAGATAAATAGGGGTCACGGATACTTCTATATCGTGCGTGGTTCTATTATATGCGGTTTTGTCATCCATGCGGACAGGCCTTTCACGATATCCAGGAAATACCTTTCTCCCGAATATCGCGAAAAATGTGGATTTTGTCCAGAGTTTGCCTATTTACGCGGTTTGTCTGCTCAACGCATACCCCAGATCATCGCGTAAATCCTCCACATCTTCCAACCCAACAGAAATCCGAAGCAAACTATCGGTAATGCCGAGCTCGGCCTTGGTTGCGTCATCAACACTGGAATGGGTAGTAGTGCTTGGATGGGTAACCAGACTTTTCGCGTCCCCCAGATTATTGCTGATATCAATCAGGGATAAACGGTTGAGCACATCGAACGTGCGTTCCTGATCGCCATCGACTTCAAAACTGATGAGAGTACTGCCCCGCGCCATCTGTTGCTGGGCGAGAGCAGCCTGGGGATGATCGTCCCGGCCCGGATAACGAACAGATTTCACAGACGGATGATCACCGAGGAAATTGGCAAGTTTTTCAGCGTTATCACATTGCCGCTCTACACGAAGCTCCAATGTTTCAAGGCCCTTCAGCATGTTCCAGGCATTGAACGGGCTAAGCGCCGGACCGGTATGCTTGAGGAAGGGGGCGAGGGTGTCTTCAACAAATTCTTCGGAACCCAGAACGACCCCACCAAGGCAGCGGCCCTGACCATCAATATGCTTTGTGGCAGAATAGACAACGATATCGGCGCCGAGTTCCAGTGGCTTTTGTAGTATTGGCGTTGCGAAAACATTATCGACAATCACCTTGGCGCCGACTTTATGGGCAAGCTCCGATACGGCGGCGATATCAACGATTTCCAGCGCCGGGTTCGATGGCGTTTCGAAAAAGACGCATGTGGTCCTCATGTTGATGGCAGCTTTCCATTGATCGAGGTCGGTGCCGTTGATAAGGGTGATATTCACCCCGAATTGCGGCAGAATATTTTCGATTATATAGAGGCAGGATCCGAATAGCGCTTTCGGTGCTACTACGTGATCGCCGGTTTTAACCTGTGAGAGCAAGGCGGCATTGACCGCAGCCATACCGCTTGCCGTACCGCGGGCCGCTTCGGCACCTTCCAGAAGGATCATCCGTTCTTCGAACATGGAAATGGTCGGATTGGCGTAGCGGGAATAGATAAACCCTTCGTTTTCACCTTTAAATCTTCCCGCCGCCTGTTCAGCGCTATCATAAACAAAGCCCGAATTCATAAAAATTGCTTCGGATGTTTCATTGAAACGGGTGCGTTCAGTGCCGCCGCGAACCAGTTTGGTTGCTGTCCGGTAATTGGCGAAGCGTTGCTTTTTGGTCTCTTTGTCTTCAGTCATGTTATCCTCGAGGCATAAAAAAACCCCGACCATCGATCAGGGTTCTATTGAGCCCCGACCTTTTAGCGTTTCCTTTTATGTGGCCGCAAGCCGGTCGGCACAAATCACCACAAGGATTAAATAACGCCCACAGATCAGTTCTGTCAAGAACAAGCGCTCTCCTTAGTTTTTTGTTGAGCTTTCAAAGGGCTTTCTATAGGTAAACTAGAGTGCGCGGGCGTAGCTCAATGGCAGAGCAGAAGCTTCCCAAGCTTACGACGAGGGTTCGATTCCCTTCGCCCGCTCCATACTTTAATGCACGCTCCTTATCAACTCTGCGCTATATAACTTGTATAAGCCTCCTTTTACTATAGAAATAGGTCGCATGATCATTTCTCCAGATACGGCTCAAGACGACGGCGGTTTGCCTAGCCACTCACTTTCGGGAACCTCCTCGGGGGCAGATGCCCGCCAATGGGCGGATATTGCCCGGCGACATGTTCTTCCTGAATATCGGAAGAGCATTCTCCAATTGTTGACAACGATACCACCGTTATTGGGATTATGGGCCGCCATGATTGCCACAGTTGGGGACGCATATTGGATCACTCTCTTATTATCAGTGCCCGCGGCCGCCTTTACCGTCAGATTGTTTATTATTCAGCACGACTGCGGTCATCATTCTTTTTTCAGTTCACGCCGCCTAAACGATTGGCTGGGAAATCTTATTGGTATTGTTACTCTCACCCCTCACGGATACTGGCGGTATAGTCACAATACTCATCACGCAACATGCGGAAACCTGCAGAAACGGGGCATTGGCGACATTCGGCTTCTCACGGTAACAGAATATCTCGCATTATCGCGATGGAAACGCTTAGCCTACCGTATTTACCGTAACCCGGCGATATTGCTGGGGGTTGGCCCCATCTACCTGTTCGTAATCAAATACCGCCTGCCCTTCGAACTGTTCCGAAGCCAACCGAAGATGCTCATTGGTGTGATGGTCACAAACCTTGCAATCGCCGCCATGCTGACCAGCCTGAGCTTTGGTTTTGGCTTTGTTGATGTCTTATTGGTCCAAGCCCCGATCATCGTTTTGTCCTCCACCGCGGGGGTATGGCTATTTTATGTCCAGCATCAGTTCGAAAACACTTACTGGCGCCACGACAAGGAGTGGAACTTTCATGAGGCTTCCGTGATGGCGAGTAGTTATTATGATTTACCGCAACCATTGCGCTGGTTTTCTGCTGATATCGGTATTCACCACCTCCATCACCTCTGCAGCCGTATTCCTAATTATCGTCTTCGCTCCTGTCTCGATGACCTTTCTGGATTGCAGAACCTTAACCGGATCGGGTTGCGGGACAGTCTTTCCTGCTTTCGACTTACGCTCTGGTGTGAATTGTCACAACGCCTTATGCCGTTCAGGTATTTGCTAAAGCGAGATGCCGCGTAACGTTAGTAGACGTGTTGTGTGTTAGCGCTCTAATCTCCTTCAACCAATAATGCGCTATTTGGTGAATTTGATCTGACGACGTATGGCTTGGAGCGCTAGGCTTACGACGAGGGCGCACTTCCCTTTACCCGCTCCATTTACAAGAAAACGCCATTCTTGTTTAATGTTGCTATTCCGCCTTGTCACGGACAGGCGCGCAGGTGGGGCTGGGCCAGTTCCGGTTGGTTTCGGATCTGCATCAATTTCCGGAAGGCGTTATCCATAATTCTTTATGTTCCGGCATTTTCTATGGACATGGATTTATAAAGGATGGTTTTGTTCGAAATAAGCGCACTAATTGGGTCCATTGATTGAGTTTTCTCATGTTCTATTTGGGCATCATCGATAAAAATAGTGTTTTAATAATGGGCGGAGAAGCTGAAAATGAGCAGGGAAGATGCGATAACCGGGATTGAAGTGTACTTCGACAATGGGGAATTTTATAACGATTTGTCGCGGCGTATCGCCATTCCGTCTACAAGTCAGGATGCCGATAAACGGCCTGCACTTTACGCTTATCTGGATGAGGAAATCGGGCCTTGCCTGAAAGATATGGGGTATGAAGTTTCCCGCCACGAAAATCCTGACCCTGCCGGTGGCCCGCTTCTAATTGCTGAACGCCACGAAGGGAATGATCTTAACACCGTCTTGACTTACGGCCATGGCGATGTGGTGCGGGGACATGAAGGAAAATGGCGAGAGGGCCGCTCCCCCTGGGCCCTGGAAAAAGACGGTGATCGCTGGTATGGGCGCGGGACGGCGGATAACAAGGGTCAACATTCCATCAATATTGCGGCGTTAGCGCAGGTTTTAAAGACGCGCGGCTCCTTGGGTTTCAATTCCCGTATCCTGATTGAAACATCTGAAGAAACTGGTTCTGCGGGCCTGCGGGAGTTTTGCGCAGGCCATCGGGATGCTCTGTCGGCGGATGTTCTGATCGGATCGGACGGCCCCCGACTGCGGCCGGATGCGCCAACGTTATTCATGGGAACCCGCGGCGCCATCAATTTTGAGCTATCCATAAATCTCCGTGAGGGCGGCCATCATTCCGGCAATTGGGGCGGCCTGCTGACCAGTGCCAGTATCCGTCTTGCCAATGCGATCTCAACTATTGTCGATAAGAAGGGGCGGATTTTAGTGGCGGGCCTCAAGCCCGAGAAAATCCCGGACTCTATTCGAAAGGCTCTACAAAATTGCGATATTGATGGTGGGGAGGGTGCTCCTGAAATTGACCCTGATTGGGGGGAGCCGGGATTAACCCCGGCGGAGCAGGTTTTCGCCTGGAACAGTTTTGAAGTTTTGGCCATGAAAGCAGGCGATCCGGAAAAAGTAGTCAACGCCGTACCCCCGCGAGCAACAGCCTGGTGTCAAATCCGGTTTACCGTGGACAGGGACCCCAACATGTTTCTATCCGTCATTCGCGATCATCTGGATAGTCAGGGTTTCGATGACGTTGAGGTCGGGCAGGAGGAGGATGGCTTCATGATGCAGGCAACGCGCCTGTTGCCGGATCATCCTTGGGTCGAGTGGGCCGCAGCCTCGTTAGAAAACACCATGAAAAAGCCACCGGTTATCTTGCCAAATCTTGGTGGCTCCTTGCCCAATGATGTCTTCTCCGATGTGATTGGCATGCCCACTATCTGGATACCCCACTCCTATGCCGCCTGCTCCCAACACGCCCCCAACGAGCATGTGCTGGCGCCGATGATGAGAGAGGGTCTGCAGATTATGACGGGGCTATTTTGGGATATGGGGGCAGGGCAAACGCCGAAGTAGGTAAGGTTTAGATAGGTGATTTCGTTAGCCTCGGCCTAAATTTCAATTACATAGATATTTACGTGATAAAATCAATAATCAATCCTATCGCTAAATAGGCGGCGACAAATATTCCTATTATCATTGCACCAATAGCGAATACCTTGAAAGGAACACTAGGATTAGGAATGAAATTGAAGTTTTTCGCAGCAGCGTCACCAGAATCTGACCCGACCCTTGCAATACTTGGCAATTCGAAAGCACTTAATAGTTCCAAATCGAAATGTGATTTAGGGGCGAGCTTATCAATTTGTATTATAAATCGACCATCGGGGTTTAGATGCTCTGAATACTTTAGTGGTTCGTGCAACTCAAAATGCTCAGGTTTGTAATTGAAAATAATTTCGAGATTCGTGACGGATGCACCTCCAGCATTTCGAAAATGATAGCCTCTAGTATAGTAACGATAAGGATTACGTTTCGTACTTCCCCCACTCTCTTTGCTTTCAGTAGCTTTAGCCTCTGCTTTTTGCTCTGTCGCAGGTACTAAAAAAAGAAACCCATGCCGCCCCGTCCAAATTAAATTTGGTTTTTTCTCGAGAAATCGAAACCATACATGTGTCGCTAGAGGAGCAAACAAAGCTAAAACAAGTTGTATCCAATCGGACGAAGTAAAAGTTGTTACGTCGATAATGGTCATTAGAATACTCTCGATATCAAGGGCAGTTTTTTTTATGATCATCATTATAGCTACAATATTGAACGTACAATTAAACAATGATCTAGCTGTATTATAAATACAACTTCAATGTAATTTCAACATATGCCTGAAATACTTCAATAAACTACGACAATCCGTACACCACCAACGCCTGCAGCCCCAAATAAATCGCCAATGCAATCAGGAACAGGTTGAGCGTGCGGTCGGCTGCTTTGCCCATTTCCTTGAATTTTTTGGCGAAGAGGATGCGGGCGATGAACAATATGATAAACGCGACGGAGAGGATTTTGAGGATCATGGAGTGGGGGGCTCTTTGTCTGCCTCGGGGAGGAGGGCGATATCGTTGCCGCCATGGGATTTAACCAGATACATCTGATCATCAGCAAGCTCGACCAATGTCGCCCAGTTACTGACATCGGCGGCTTGCATTTCGGCAATGCCGTAGCTGGCAGTCAGGAAATCTCCATTGGGCCGTTTTCCAAGGCCTGTATTGCGGAGGCGGCGTATTGATTTAAGGGCTCCATTCGCGTCGGTATTGGGGAGCAGGATCAAGAACTCCTCTCCGCCCCAGCGGATGACAACGTCAGAACCGCGGCCGTTTCGCCTGATATGAGCGGCGGCTGTGGCCAGTACTTTGTCCCCCGCTTCATGACCAAATTTGTCATTAACGGATTTAAAATCATCAAGGTCGACGAAAGCGACGGAGAGCGGTGCCCCTTCGCGTTTGGCAATTTTATACTGGACGTCGATGATCTCCTCCCCACTATTGCGGCTATAGCATTGGGTCAGGGTATCGATGGATGCCTGATCAACCAGTGACGCCATATAGCGGAGCTGACTTATGGCGGAAAAAGCGCAGAGAACTCCTGCTGCAATCAGGGAAAGCAGAATACCAAGCCGCTGAAACTGGTTTCCCTGATCCGGCAGAATGATCAGGATAAATATCTCGGCAAGCGCAAACAGGACGAGGGTAAGGAACGCCTCTTTCGCGGTTAGGGGAAAGATACCGATACAGACGACAACAAAGAACGGGAACAGGACATAACCAGCGGAGGTAATTCCGGCAATAGAAGTAATATCGGTAAGCGCTAAAAGCGGCTGCGACATCCCCTGAAATGTGAGCAGAATTGCGAAAAAGATAATGAGGGCGCGGTAAGCATCGCGAATGGTTTCGCCACGACCAATACCAAAAAACAAGGACAAAAACAGAAAGGCGATGAGCAGGCGGCTGATCCCTATCGTCATCAGGGTTTCGCCTTCAAAAGCCAGCAGGTCTGTGAGAATACCAAGGGGGAAAACGATGAGGCCGAGCAGTGACAATAAACGAATACGGGTCAGGATAACCCGCGCCCGCCGTCGCCGGAGCAGCGCGGAATGTGTCTTTTCAGAAATAAGGCGCTCTACTCCTTCGTCCGCAATGGATTGGCCGCTGCCGCCGGACAGGAGATTATACAACGATTTCAGCATGTCTCACGCCCCCCAAGGGCCTGACCCCATAGCGGCATTTGAATGCCGCCCCGGACGAAACATAGCAAAGATTGTCGCCTCAGGTCATTAAATTTACGATCAGCGCTTGCGATTGATAAATTCCGTCATCAGGGTTGTGGGCTCATCCGTTTCAAAGGAATCAGCAAAGGCCTCGATCCCGAGTTGGATGCCGGCGGCGAGGGAGTTATTCTCCCAGTCATTACAGAGGCGTTTCTGTATTTTGATGGCTTCTTTGCCGCTGGCGAGAATTTCGTCAATGGCTATGTCAATTCCGGCATCCAGCGTATCAATTTCGGTCAGGCGCTGTACAAGCCCGGCGCTCATCGCCTCTTCAGCCGAAAGTGTCCGTGCGGTCAACACCAGGTCCCGGGCAAGGCCCACGCCCAGAATACGCGGTAGTAAAGCGGCGTCGATGACCGACGGGATGCCGACGCGCACTTCGGGCATGGCAAATGTTGCACTTTTGCGGGCGATAATCATGTCGCAGCTGGCTGCAAGTTCCATTCCGGCGCCAAGGGAATATCCGTTTACGCGGGCGATAACAGGTACCTGTAAATACCGGACTTTATGGCAGAGATGATGCATATTGGTGATAAATGTGCGGGCTGAATCTGGGTTTAAGCCTACCATTTCATTGATATCTGCCCCTCCGATAAAGGATTTCTCGCCAGCACCTGTCAGGATGACAACTGCAATTCCTGGAGTCGCGTCAAGTTCAGTGAACGTTTCATTTAATTCGGCGATGACGGCGGAGTTGAGGGTATTGAGCTTGCGCTGATTATCGATGGTGACACGGGCGATATTGCCACGAGGGGTTTCCTCAATTACAGTCTTTACATAGCTCGCCATTGTTTTCTCCGCATTTATTATTAGTTTTACAGATGTAGACCTAAGGTTTATAGCCATTTGGGGCCGTAAATGCCAAGCGCATCCGTCAAGAATTGAGAAAGAGACATGTTTATTCAAACCAAAGCAGGCGAAACTGCCACTGAACTGGAATTTTTCCCCGGACAACGGATTCTTGGAACGGGAACTGTTGAAATCACCCGCGAAGAAGCTGCCACAAAATCACCGTTGGCGGTTCGTCTTTATGCCATCGATGCCGTGGAACATGTTGTGCTAAAGAATGAAAGCGTGGCTGTGACCAAAAGCGATCACGCTGATTGGAACGGCCTGCGGACGGAGATATTTGCAGCCATAGTATCGCATTTTCAAAGTGGAGAGGATGCGATATCAGACGCACCGGAAGAGGCTGGTGAATTCGACACCGAGATTATTGACCAAGTCAAAGACCTGCTCACGACGCGGATTGTTCCGGCGGTTACGCAGTCAGGCGGCGATATATCTTTTCATTCTTATAAGAACGGGCGGCTTTACCTGAAACTTCAGGGGTCGGCTTTTTCCATGCTGACCGGCATTCAGAACATGCTGCGCCACTATATTCCTGAAATTACAGCGGTACTAGATCACCGTGAAGCGCTACCAAAACCTGGCCTTGATACGGCGGACGGCGTTGCCATTCGTAATCTGCTGGAAGAACGCATTAACCCGTCTATTGCTGCCCATGGAGGCCGGATTTCGCTGGTGGATTTGAAAGACAACAAGGCCTATGTGCGCCTTGATGGCGGTTGTCAGGGTTGCGGTATGGCTGATGCGACCTTGAAGCAAGGCGTCGCTGTTGAAATCCAACAGCTTGTTCCGACGGTTACAGATGTTCTTGATATCACTGACCATGCTGACGGAACAAATCCCTATTACCAGCCAGCGTAACCGTTCAGGTCAGTCGGTAAATCCTGACAGCGTCAGTGCGGCCTTTTACATTCCGGTCCCCTACTTCCTCGGCGGAAATATCTGTTGATACCGCGGAATAAGTCGCATCCGTGATCAGGGTAAAGACATCGCTGGGTATGTCGACCTCGACGGATTTTCCAAGCTGTTCCATACGCTGGGCGATATTCACGGTATCTCCCACAACGGTATAATTTATCCGCCCCTTCGATCCGATGTTTCCGACGACCAAAGAACCGGTATGGATTCCGATACGCATCCGCACTGGAGAGAGACCGGCGGACTGACGGTCTTCATTGTCTGCCTCTATGCTCTGCTTTATTGCAAGAGCCGTGCGGCAGGCACGAGCAGCATGATCTTCCTGAATTTCCGGCGCGCCCCAAAATGCCATGACCGCATCACCGATGAATTTATCGACGGTGCCGCCCTCTGCCTCGATGCAAGAGGTTACAAGTCTAAAATGATGATTGAGGAAATCTGCAACTTCTGTCGAAGACATGCCTTCGGCTTGCGGCGTGAAACCGACGATATCCGTAAACATTACAGTAACGGTCCGCTGCTCGGATTTGGCTTCCCCAGTGTTGATCAACTTACGCACCAGCGATTTCGGTACGTATGTTTCAAACCAGATGAGACCCCGCACCATGGTGTTATAGGCTTCATTGGCCTCACTGACTTCTTTAAACCGGCTCGCCGGAAGGGCCTCAACATCCTCGAATTCCAGTTTCGATATTTGCTGGGAGGCATGGGATAAGGCCAAAATGGGACGAGAGATTTTTCGGCCCAGATAAAATGCAATCAACACACTTAACAGCATAATTGCCAGCCCTGCAAACCCCGCCAAAGCCAATCGTTTTAGCTCTGTAACTGCTTCCTGCTCTGGAATCCAGTAGCCGACAATGAGTTTCTTGTCCGAAAACCCTTCAAGCGTACTGTAAAAATACAAATAGCCGGTACCTTCGAGATTGATATGGTGGCCACTGTACTCGACATCATCGCCCAAAAGCTCCAACGGATTTCGGGATGGCGACCATATTTCTTTCAAAACCGGATCATCGATCTCGGAGAGTTTGGGTACAACGCCTTCCCTCATTATATTCTTGGCATCGGAAAGATCATTCTGCTGCAGAAGAACGTCGTCATTGCCGTAAAGCACGAAGCGCGTTCCGGCTTTCGAGATAGGTGTGGATTTCAGTTTTTCATTCACGGCAGATACAGGAATCGTCGCGATTAGTACGCCAACAATCTTTCCGTCCTTAGCAATGGGTTGCCGAAAATTTAACATGGTTTCGCCGAGTTGCGGCACATAAGTCAAGGGCCCCCAACTGCCTGATTGGCTTTCGAAAACCTGCTGAACGGTTGAGACGACGATTGGGTCTTTTTCGGCGTTCAGGCGGACAACCGATTTCGTATGCCGATTGGCAGCGATGATGTTGAAATTCGGTGTAACGAATGTGAGGGAATCGATTTGTGGGGTCCCAGCAATCCCGCCCAGGAGAAAATCATCCAACTCTGACTCGTTGTCTATATCTATGACGCCGGAGTGGATTAGCTCGGTAACATACCGAACCTGTTCTTCCGCGGGATCAAGAAGATCGATTAAATCGCCCCTGGCGGCATCCATGGCCGCGGTTGCCTTATCATTAAGCAAATCATTGGTGTTTCTAAAACCGGATACCAGGCTAATGCCAAGGACTGTGAGGATGGCGACGACAACCAACGTGCCGAAACTGACGCTCAGGACCGTAGCAATGGGCATAGCAGTAAACATTTTTTTGGGGTGGGACGATATATTACGGCTCCTTTTTACATACCTTTTCAGATAGCATGAGTGCGGTCATTGTTCAAAGATTTACACATCTATTGGAAAAATGACCATTCAGCGGTATAATCGGGCATGAATTCACTTGTCGCGTTCGAGGCCATTTTGGCCGTTAGTTGTCTGATTTCTGTTTACCTGGCCCGTGAAGCCTTTTTCCCGGCGAGTATCTTCTGGGCTTTTGGTGCTAGCACGTTTTGTTTCGCTGCGGTTCTGGGGGGATTGAACGCGGCGGGCTATGTGACCGTCGAAAGCTACCACACAACAGCGGAATATTTTGCAGGTTCGTTAGGACTGGTAGCTTTTGCACTGGGTGCTGTAAGCGGCCTTTTTGCTGAAATTGTATCGCGTTTTTGGTGGTGGATTTTGCTCGCACTGACGATCATCTTGAGTATCGTTCTTGTCCTTGGCACTTGGCATTTTGGCGCAGATATCCAAAAGATCGTTGTTGGTGTCATCTTCCTGATCGGCCTGGTCCGGCTTATTTCCAGTGGTATGATTGCCGTTTATTTACTTCTGGGTGTCGTCTGTCTCGTTCTTTCCGATTTTGCAGATGGCTGGATTGCCGTCAATACGGGGATGCAGGCGGCTAATATCTTCCATGTGCTTTTATCCCTTGCAATTGTGTCATTTGGTCTCTCGGCGTCTCGCGACAATTGGGAATAATCTGCAGGCTTAGAAATCCTGCGTTTGATATAAGTACTTCTGGCAATTGCAACCTTTGCGACTTTGATATAAAGCCGTCATAGATTTCTTCTTGGGGTAAATAGGTAATTATGACGGAAAATATGGCTACGCAGGCGAAGAAGGACCTTTTTGTTGTTTTTGGCGGTAAAGTCGCGGATACGCGCGAGAAAGATTTTACGGATATTGATAATCTTGATGTTCGGGGATTTTATTCGACATATCCGGATGCGCTGGCCTCATGGCGAGCGGCGAGCCAGCTGAACGTGGATGATGCTTTCACCAAATATGTCATTGTTCGCCTTTGGTAAAGACACAGGTTTTCCGATAGGTGGAAAATACAGGCTTCCAAGAAGTGCTGTTTTGCACATCTTTGGTTCATGCGCTATTGTTTGATAACAATCAATAAAAAGGCAGGTCAACAGTGCGCAATTTTTATAACACAGGCCATTCCGTCACCTACGGACTGAACGGCGCCGTCGCGACGTCCAGTACTCATGCATCACAAGTCGCGCTAACGATCCTGAAATCCGGCGGTAATGCAATGGACGCAGCGATTGCCGCTTGCGCGGTACAATGCGTCGTCGATCCCATGCAAACCGGTATCGGCGGAGATTGCTTTTCCCTCATTGCCATGGGGGGCAGCGCTGACGTTGAAGGGTTGAACGGTTCGGGCAAGGCACCCAACGGCCTGACGGCAGATTATCTGATGGAAAATGGCCATGCCGACATGGCTGCGACCGGTGCTCATACCGTTACAGTTCCGGGAGCCATTGACGCCTGGAGCCGCTTGCATGAACGCTTTGGCAGTATGGATTTTGCGGACATTCTGGCGCCTGCAATTGAGTATGCCGAAAATGGTTTTGTGGTGACGCAACGGACATCGGTTGACTGGCAGGCGGGAACACCAAAACTTCTGAAGAATAAGGCCTCAAGTGATATTTACCTTAACGGTGGACAGCCTCCTGCGGCCGGGACCGTATGGCGCTTACCAAAGCTTGGTGAAACCTTAAAGGCGATCGCGAAATCAGGCCGATCAGCCTTTTACGAAGGGGAAATCGCCGAAAAAATGGTGGCAAGCCTCAATGCGGCTGGCGGCGTACATACGGTTGAGGATTTTGCAGCGACATCGGCGGACTTTGTTGGCTCCATTTCCTCGGACTACCAAGGACATTCTGTGCACCAAATCCCGCCAAATGGTCAGGGGATCACGGCGCTGATTATGTTCAATATCCTGAAAAGCTATGACCTTGCCAGCCTCGATCCAAATGGTGCACAGCGTCTCCATCTGGAAGCGGAGGCCGCTCGATTGGCGTATCTCGCGCGAGATAAATTCGTTGCAGATCCAGCAATGGCAGAGGTTCCGCTGGAAATGCTCCTCTCGGATACATTTGCTGACAAACTTCGTGCCGATATTGAAGTTGGTAAGGCGGGCGATCCAACGGGGGCAAATGCCTTGGATCAGGGACGTGATACTGTCTATATTTCGGTTGTGGACAAGGACGGCAATGCAGTCTCCTTTATCAATTCTGTTTATGAAGGCTTCGGCTCGGGCATTACCTGCCCCGATACAGGCGTGATTTTTCAGAACAGAGGCGCAGGCTTCGTCATTGAGCCGGGCCACCTTAACTGCGTTGCGCCGGGCAAACGCCCCATGCACACAATAATTCCCGGCATGGTGACGAGGGGCAATCAGGCAACGGTTTGTTTTGGCGTCATGGGTGGTGGATACCAACCGGTGGGCCATACCCATGTACTCACCAATATATGGAATTTTGGTATGGATCCGCAGGAAGCGATCGATAGCCCGCGCGCCTTCTACAATGCCGGGATTTTGGAAGTTGAAGAGGGAATTCCGGCGTCGGTTCGTCAGGAGTTACAGGATATGGGCTATAATCTTCAGGACACTGATTTACCGCTTGGTGGCGCCCAGATTATAATGATTGATCCGGAAACCGGCGTGTTGTCGGCTGGCACAGAATCCCGCAAAGACGGCTGCGCACTCGCGTACTAGCCGTCTTTGCGGATAGTATTCAGGCGTCGGCGATAGAATTGCCGCTGGCTCCAAGTTCGTTGCAAGCCTGCTGAACCCGCTCCGACATTGAATTCTCACATGCCCGGAGCCAGGCCCTTGGGTCGTAATGCTTCTTGAACGGTGTGCCGTCTTCAGGGTCGATTTGATATTTGAAGGCTTTTGAATGCGCTTCATAATAAGGGGCAACTGCTTTTGAAAAAGCAAATTGCGTATCGGTGTCCACATTCATCTTGAACACACCATAGCTGACGGCTTCTTTGATTTCCTCAGGGCTTGAGCCTGAACCGCCATGGAAGACAAAATCCAGTGGTTTTTCGCTCGTGTCATGGATATTACGGACATGGGCCTGGGACTGTTGCAGGATTTCGGGGCGCAGCTGAACGTTGCCGGGCTTGTAAACTCCATGAACATTGCCGAAAGCTGCGGCGACAGAGAAATGCCCGATAGGGGACAGACGGTCATACGCCTGTAAGACTTCTGAGGGTTGCGTATACAGCTTGTTATTGTCCACCAAATCGACGTCGGTGCCGACACCGTCTTCCTCACCGCCGGTGACACCGAGTTCGATTTCCAGACTCATATTGATTTTGGCGAGGCGGGTCAGAATACGTTCACAGTCCGCCAAGTTGTCTTCAATCGGCTCCTCTGATAGATCCAGCATATGGGAGGAGAAGAGCGGACGGCCTGTGGCCGCGAATTCTTCTTCGCTTGCCTCAATCATACCCTCGACCCACGGGATTAAGCCTTTGTTGGCGTGGTCTGTATGTAGAACAACACAAATGCCATATTCCTTGGCGATTGTATGCACATGACGTGCAGCAGAAATGGCACCGATCACCTTGGCCACGCTTGCATCCTTGATACCCTTGCCAGCGAAGAACTGGGCGCCACCATTGGACAACTGGATAATGATATCGGACTTGCTGAGCATCGCACCTTCAAGCGCCGCATTGACCGTGTTGGTACTGGTCACATTGATGGCGGGCAGGGCGTAACCCTTTTCCTTACAATTGCGGACAAGGGTAAGATAATCTTCTCCGGTGACGACGCCTGGCTTCAGCATTTTACGTTCCTCTTTAATCCTGTGGTCTTCTATTCTACATATTCCGACGATACATAAACCGGAATTCTTTAAAAATCTTTAGAGCAAATAGGCTTACATCCGTTCTGGCACTTCGATGCCCAGAATATCCAGTACCAATTCAATTTGGCGAAGGGTAATTGTACAAATTTGTAACCGTGACGCGCGGATCGCATCATCCGCCTCTCCCAGAACATGGCAATCATGATAGAAGGCATTGAAATCCTGGGTCAGGGAATAGACATGATCGCAGAGAATATTGGGTGCGTTTTTCTCTGTCGCCGCGCTCACGGCTTCAGGCAGAGCTGCGATGGCCAACATCAGATTTCGCTCCGCATCATGCGTTGTCATCAAGCGGCCTGCCTCAAACCCCTGATCCGCTGCTTTCCTCAGCATGGATTTAATCCGCACGGCGGCATACATCTGATAGGGGCCGGTGCGTCCTTCAAACTTCGTAAAGCGTTCCAGATCGAAAATATAATTGGACATACGCTGGTTTGACAAATCGGCATATTTAATGGCGGCGATTCCAACTTTGGCGGCGATATCCTCCAATTCATCAGGCTTCAATCTGTCCGAGATACCAGCCTCCAAAATGACTTTGCGCGCCTCATCGATGGCGTCATCGATCAGGGAACGGAGCCGGACAACGCCGCCATCGCGCGTTTTAAGGGGTTTGCCATCCTTGCCGTTGACGGTACCAAATCCGATATGTTCCAACTTGCATTCAGACTTGATGCTGTGGCATTTGTGTGCGGCCCGAAAAACCTGCTCAAAATGCAGGCTTTGGCGGGCATCCACCACATAGAGGATCCGATCCGGATCATTCTCTTGCTCACGCATCTCGATAGTGGCGAGATCGGTCGTGCCATACATGACTGCACCATCGGATTTTTGTAAAATCAGCGGCGGCATTTCTTTTTTGTCATTTTCTTCTGCCACTTGCACGACGACAGCCCCGTCAGAAATTTCTGAATATCCGCCTTTCTCTAAGCGCGCCAGCATCAGAGGAATATGGTCGTTAGTATCGGCCTCGCCCTTCCAGTCCGTGAAATGCGCGCCTAGCAGGTCAAAGTCGGTTTTTGTCTCCTGAACCGAGATATCGCGCATATGTTGCCAGAGCGCCCGATAGCCTGTCCGGCCATTCTGTAATTCAAAGGTAGCCGCCCGGGCGCTGTCCAAAAAACTCCCGTCTTCCTTGCTGCGGGAAGAGGCGGCGGGGTAAAGGGTCTGCAACTCCTCAACACTGACGGGCGGCTCGTCAGGATAAGTCCCCGAAAAATTTTCATCGAAATAGGGAAGATCGGGTTTTGCGAGCTCAATCTCCTTGATCAGCAATCCCATGGGGAGACCCCAGTCGCCAAAATGGACGTCGCTGGTCACCTCGTCCCCTAAAAAGGTGCGGAGGCGGCGCAAGCTTTCCCCGATAATGGTTGCCCGCAAATGCCCCACATGCATGGCCTTCGCCACATTCGGTCCGCCAAAATCAATGATGACTTTTTCTTGTTTGTGATTTCCCCGCGCGCCAAAGGAAGGGTCATCAGTCAGATCATTAAGATGACCGATCAGAAAATCATCCTCCAGGCGGATATTGATAAATCCGGGGCCTGCCAGAGACAGTTCAGAAAAAAGGCCGGATTTGTCTAGTTTTGCAACAACAGCCGTCGCAATATCGCGCGGGTTCTTCTTCGCCTGCTTTGCTGCCCCAAGGGCACCATTGCACTGAAACTGACCAAGCTCGCGCCGCTGAGAAATGACGACCCGACCGAAGGACGGATCGAGGTCCAGGGCGGCAAAAGCCTGCCCGACCAGGGTACTAAGTTGCGTGAGAAGAGAGACTGTCACTTGACCTCAAACCTTTTTTCAACGGGCTACTTGTATAGACATTGCAGTGTCTTTATCTATGCAGCAAATATTGAGGCCTTATCTAATGGAAAAAATCGGTTGGGCCAAGGTATTTGGGCAGGAGCAGGATTAAAATCCGCCAAAGGGCGATGGGTATCGGGATTTTAGAGAAAAAAATTGATGTTCCCTTGACTCATTGAGGTGAAGCGCTTAAATCCGTAGTGAATTTGTTAGCACTCTCTTCAAGTGAGTGCTAATGCTTGTAGAAACCAAATTACTTATTTAATTCAAGGGAGAAGCTTGAT
>Ga0315338_1002636_pt1 | contig 17217 bp, 15 predicted proteins | sample ASW8metaG_FD_204518 | JGI IMG/M metagenome (GOLD analysis project Ga0315338, IMG submission 204518) | Ammonia-oxidizing marine archaeal communities from Monterey Bay, California, United States - ASW #8 | ecosystem: Environmental > Aquatic > Marine > Coastal | place: USA: California | collected... | reverse complement strand
AACAAATTTTCCGACATTTTCGGTTCCATCCGGCGGTAACCGGGAACGCGCCGGTTGTCGAGATAGAGCTCAGTCGAGAAGACGTCGGAAATAATATTGGTGCGGCACATGGCGAGCCCGCGCGCCGGATCTTCTTCCAGACCCTCGGCGGGCTCGAAGCTGTCCTTGCCGGGATCATAACGCTTTTTCAGATTGACCGCGCTATTGAAGATAGCGTCTTCGTCATGGATCAAATTCATCATGTTGGGCGCGCTGGTCCCGGCCAGCAGAAGAGCTGGCGTGGCAGCCGAATTGAGCAGGCGATGATGGGTGTTCATGGGGATCGAAAACAGCGAGCCCCGCTGCCATTCGAAGATGTCGGGGCGCGCTTGTCCGCCTCCCTGGCCATCCGTCCAGATCTCCGTTGTGCCTCGCCCGTCGAGAACCAGAAAAATTTCTTCATAGAGATGGCGCTCCGCGTTGAGCGCACCGGCGCAGGGCACTTCGATCAGATAGCTGCCCCACGCTCCCTCGATGCCAAATAGCTGGATAAAGGTGCCACGCCCACCCATCCGCGGCCAGGGTTTGAGGGGCAAATCCCGCAAATTGGGAATAGAAATTCCGCGTGCGATGGGGATTTCTTGCGCCGCCATAAAATCGTCGTACGGCGTGCTCAACCGCGGCCAGGCGGCGGTGCCGGCATAGGTGTCACGCCCCGGCTCATGCCAGTGCGGATCGTCGGCGACATCATGGGGCATGGGCAAAACTTTCAGAGCCTGACTCAATGAAAAATGTGTTGATTACCAACGGGTTGGCGGACTAAAAATCTCTTTCGTCTTTGCCGGGCCAGACTCTCAGACTGAATCATCATCGTTCCGCGGTACAGATGGAATTGGGTGAAATTCTTATTCCACGTCGAGCGGCGCAACCAGGACCGTGCCCTCGACAAAAACGCCTTCCGAACGTTCGGCTATTTCCGGCGGCAAGGGACGTTCCCCCCTGGTGGACAGCCACAGCCGCAGCAGATGGCGTTTGCACTCGGGTTCGGGCCAATCCTCGAACTCGGTGCGCGAATGCAGCGTCACGTGGTTGCACAGATAAAACAGATCGCCGCGCTCCAAGGGAATTTCGACGGCAAGCTCCAGGGCCACGTCGCGGAACATCTGCAGCGCTTCGCGCTCCAGATCGCTCATCGGCGGCACGCCGGGCAATTTCTGCGCCAGATCGATCGCGGCGCTGACCCCGCGGGCCGCGAAATAACCGTCATGAAATCCAAAGATCGGCTGCTTGACCCAAGGCTCGGTCTCACCTGGCGGGATTTCTCCCTTGCGCGAGCGGTAGAAGTGCCCGCCCAGCGCTACTGCCAGATCGGGCCGGCGGCGCAGGATTTCGTTGTAGAGCGCGACCGACGAACAGATCAGATGGTTCCCACCGGTCTTGGCGTTATGAAAACAGGCAAGCGCAAGAAAATCGCATTGATCGCAATGCAGTGCCATATGGGCGCGGGTCATATAGCCCCGCGCCTCGCCGTATTCTTCGCCGATATCCTTGACATGGCCCAGCATATGGCCGTTGCGGTTCTGGCACAGCGCTTCGCCCAGATAAGTCCCGACCCCCCAGAATGCCGCCGCGTATTGCGGCTTGGTGAGCCGGTCCAGATCAAGCCCACGGATCATGGCGAAGCCACGCCCATCGATGAGTTCTTCGCGAATATCGGCCAGCACCGCGCCTAATTTCGGCAATGGGAAATCGTCCCGGGTGATATGCATGATATCGAGGCCGCGTGCTTGAATTCCGGCCGTAGCGGCCTCAACCTCAGCAATCTCAGCCTCCGAAAGCCGATAGATCCAGGCATCCGACCCGGCGACATCCGCCGGATACCAGTCCGCCGGATCGACCAGGGGTTTTCCCAGTTCCGCCGGCTGGCGGTCGACAGTGTTTCGTACCCAATTATTCCGCGCCATGATCACTCTCCTGCTGGCACCTTTGTAGCACAAAGCGGAGAGAAAACCGAGCGCCCGGTGCTCGTCGGAAACAAGGGTTAGCCATGCCAACCAGTCCTAATTCGATGCCCCAATGGCACCTAAATTCGAAAAAGCATGTTCCAAACTATCTCGATCGGCTAGTGTTCAATAGAATGGATACGTGCGTGTAAATTAGCGGGGCAAAATCACCAATGGTCGATGAAAATCTTAAGAGCGATCAGATTCCGTCCCAGCCGGCAACCACCGACCCCGCGCCGGTGGAGGCCGCGGAATTGATGTCGGCTACGGTGCTCAACCTCCGCCGGCAATGGCCGCAATCGGCGATTTCCGCAGCCAACAGACTGAGGGGCGGCCAGGCTGTCAGCCGCGGCGCCTTCGACGATTTGAAACGGTTGCGCGGTAACTATGAAGAGCTGGAACGCGCCCGTGGCGTCCTGCTCAAATTGACCCCCGCCGAGAACGCCGAGCCCGACACTGCCCAAAATACTAACCGCTTCGCGGGACTGTAAATTGCGCGCGCTCGACCAACCTGGCCGATCGGCGGTGTATGCCGCGAACGGCATGGCCGCGACCTCCCATCCCCTGGCGACCATCACCGCAATAAATTTATTGCAGCAAGGCGGCAACGCGATGGATGCGGCCATCGCCGCCTGCGCCGTCCTGTGCGTCGTTGAACCCCATTCAACGGGTATCGGCGGTGACTGCTTCTGTCTTTATTCGCCGAAGGGGCAAGGCGTAGTTGCCTTCAACGGCGCCGGCCGCGCGCCGGCCGCCGCGACCATCGACTGGTATCGCGACCAAGGCATCCGCGCCATCGAACGGCACAGCCCGCACGCCATTACCATACCGGGCGCCATCGATGCGTGGTCCCAGCTGGTTGCCGATCACGGCACCATGAGCCTGGGTGAATTACTGCAACCGGCGATCCGGTTCGCCGCCGACGGGTTTTCCGTTCATCACCGCCAGCAAAGCGACTGGCAGAGCTGCGAACGCCTGCTGGCGCGAGATCCGACGGCGGCAAGCGCCTATCTCATGGACGGTAAGGCGCCTTCGATCGGCGCCCTGGTCAAATTTCCGCTTCTAGCGCGATCGCTCGAGACCATCGCGGAAGGTGGCCGCGCCGGCTTTTACGAGGGCTGGGTCGCCGCCGATATGGTGGATTATCTCCACGCAAAAGGCGGGCTCCATACGCTCGACGATTTCGCCGGCGCGCGCGGCGACTACGTCACACCCGTCAAGACCAGTTATCGCGGGTACGAGGTGTATGAATGTCCGCCGCCGGGTCAGGGCATCGTTGCCCTCGCCATGCTCAATATTCTTTCGGGGTTTGACCTCGCCGCGCTTGACCCCCTGTCGGTCGACCGGTTTCACCTTGAAATCGAAGCCGCGCGGCTGGCCTATAACGACCGCGCCACCGCGCTGGGCGATCCTGACTTTTCATTGATCCCGGTGGATGATTGGTTGTCGGCGGCACATGCCGATGTTGAACGGGCCCGCATTCACAGGGACCGGCGCATGGCGAGCCTGCCGCCGTCCGGCCTGCCTAACCACGAAGACACAGTCTATCTGACAATCGTGGATGCGGACCGCAATTCGGTCAGCTTCATCAATTCCCTGTTCGCATCATTCGGATCATGCCTGGTGGCGCCCCAAAGCGGCATCGTGCTGCACAATCGGGGGACCGGCTTCGTCCTCGAGGCGGGCCACCCCAACTGCATCGCGCCAAACAAACGCCCGATGCACACCATTATCCCTGGCATGCTGGTCAAAGACGGGCGGACGGAGATGCCGTTCGGCGTGATGGGCGGGCATTACCAAGCCATCGGCCATGCCCATGTGCTGACCAATGTTATCGACTATGGGATGGACCTGCAGGATGCCATCGACATGACACGGGTGTTCCCCGATGTTTTGGGAGAGAGCGAATCCGTGATGATCGAAAGCGGCCTGCCGCCGGAAATCCGAGCAGGCCTCACCCGCCTCGGCCACCGCCTCGCCCCCTCTCCCAACCCCATCGGCGGCGGCCAGGCCATTCGCATCAACTGGGGCCAGGGTGTGCTCTCCGGCGCCTCTGACCCCCGCAAGGACGGCATGGCCGTGGGGTATTAGGGAGGGGTGAACCTGCGTCAAAAGCCGTCCTTTTTGGGTGAAAGACATGCCAATTAGGCAGTTTTATGGTAGACAACCGCCTTTTTCCGACGTTCTTTCCCGTTCGGCCCGAATTATAGGCCAAACAGCCCTTTCAGTAGTTTTTTAGCGTCGGGGACCCGCAGTTTCGGCTTAGAACCGCCGGCGCCGGATTTTCCAGGGATCAGGCCCTTCAACGATTTGGGCACCTTTGTCGGATCCTTGCTGGGCCCGCCTGGTGGCGCGACGACCTGCCGGATGGGCTGAAGGTGAAGGCTTGACGGGAGACACCTCCATGCTCTCGAATGCCAGACATGCTATTAATTCTGCCACATATCAGGGGGATCTCACGTGATCGGGTTTGAACAGAGTGAAGGGATCGGGCGGCTGGTGATCCAGCGGGCGCCGTCATCCAATGCCTTTACGTCCGCCATGCTGGGCCGAACGGCCGAGATCCTCGAGGCGGCACGGGATGCGTGCACCGTCATCGTGATCAGCGCCGACGGGGACGATTTTTCCCTCGGCCGCGACCGCGTAGAGCCGAAAAATATCGGCGGGCCATTTGTCGGGTTTAGCGAAATTAGCCGGGTCAATGCCGCCTTCGGCTCTTTCCCGGGAATAATCGTCAGCGCCATAAAAGGCCGCGCCTTCGGGTTCGGGCTGGGGCTTGCCATGCGGTCAGACATCGCGCTGTCGGCCGACGATGCCCACTTCATGCTGGATGAGGTCAGTCTTGGCTTTCCACCCATGTTCCTGATGGAAGTCATCCTCGATCACCTGCCGCCCAAGCGCGCACTTGATCTCATTCTCACCAGCCGCGAATTCGGGGCCGACGAAGCGCTGGCGGCCGGCCTCGTGTCGCGCCTGGTACCCGCTGACGAGCTGGATGCCGCTATCGTCGAGTTTGTCGCGACCCTTGGCGATCACGATCCGGACGTCCTCAAAGCCTGCAAGCACTATTTGTCGGCGATCCGACGCATGCCGCCCGATGCAAGGCCGGCCCATGCCCTGGTCGAACAGACCCGCTTCGCCGTGGAACACCATTGATGGCTGATCAGGCTATCACCGATCAGGCCTGGCACTGGCCGGCGGGAAACGACCGCGTTCCATATTGGATTTATACCGATTTAGACATTTACCAGCGCGAGCTCGAACGAATATTTCAGGGCCCGACGTGGAATTATGTGGGGCTCGAATGTGAGATTCCCAACCAGGGCGACTACAAACGGACATCCATCGGAGACCAATCGATCATCGTGGTGCGCGATGCCGATGGCGGGATCAATGCCATGATCAACCGCTGCGCCCATCGCGGCGTTCAGCTTTGCCAGCAGGATAAGGGCTCGGTCACCGAGTTTATGTGTCCCTACCATCAATGGACCTACGATCTGGTCGGCAATCTGCTCGGCATCCCCTTTCAGCGCGGTGTGAAGGGCAAAGGCGGCATGCCCAACGATTTCTCGCTCGCGGACCACGGGTTACAAACCATCCGCGTACACACACGCCATGGCGGGATTTTCGCCACGCTGAGCAGCGAGACACCAAATTTCGAGGATTATTTGGGCGAACGCATCCTCGGTTATTACGATAGGGTGCTCGATGGCCGCGCGCTTCGGCTGCTGGGCCATTCGCGCCAAAGGATCGGCGGCAACTGGAAGCTGATACTGGAAAATATCAAGGATTCCCACCACGCCAGCCTGCTGCACGTGTTCTTCGTCACGTTCGGGCTGTTCCGCGTCGACAACGAATCTAGGATAGAGATGGACCCAACCGGGCTTCATACTGCGCTGAGTTCGATCCGTGGCAAGCAGGAACTCAACGAAGGCACGGCTCAAATGTTGTCGTTCGATTCCGACCTGGCACTGGGCGACCCACGCCTGTTGGACACGGTGCCGGAGTTTCCCGGCGACCAGACCGTGGTGATGCACACCATCTGGCCAAACCTGATCCTGCAGCAACAATCCAACACGCTGGCGACGCGTCAGATCGTGCCACGCGGTCCGGGCGCCTTCGAATTGCACTGGACGTTCTTCGGGTACCAGACCGATGACGAAGCGATGATTGCGCGCCGGCTGCGCCAGGCTAATTTGATGGGACCCGCCGGGCTGGTTTCCATCGATGACGGCGAGATCATCGAGCGCACCCAGAACGGTATCCGGCCCAACCCGAACGGGATGGGTATAGTCGAGATGGGCGGCCGCGATGAAGAAGATGCCGATCATATGGTGACCGAGGTGGCGCTGCGCGCCTTCTACAAAGGCTACCGCAACGTGATGGATCTATGAGCTTTACTGCCAAGCTGCGCCGCGAGGCGGAAGACCTGTTGACCGACTATACAACCGCCATCGATGACGGGGCGCTTGAACGCTGGCCCGGATATTTCGCCGACCCTTGTCTTTACAAAATCGTTTCCAGGGAAAATGTCGATTCTGGTCTGCCGCTCGCCCTTCTTCTCTGTGATTCGCCGGGTATGTTGCAGGATCGCGCCGACGCGTTCACAAAGCTCAATGTCTTCGCCCCTCGCATCTGGCGCCATATGACCGGGCCAGTGCGCCTCACCGCGGACGGCGAACTGACGCGCGCGCGATCCAATTTCGTGATCTTCGAAACCCTATCCGGGCAGAATACCCACGTGCTGTGCACCGGCGAATATTGCGATGTTCTGGTCCACCAGGCCGGCGCGCTCAAATTCGCCGAGCGGATTTGCATCTACGATACCACCATGATCCCCAATTCCATCGTCATGCCGATCTGATACGGACATGACCGACTGGCTTCCAACCGACGTAACGCCGTTCGCCGGCATTGGCTGGTGGGCGATGGCCGGGGTATTTGCCGCACACGGGTTTGGGTGTTTTATCCGGGGAGCGTTTGGGTTTGGCTCGAACATGCCCATCGTCATCATCACGACCTTTCTGCTTGGGCCCCATCACGCGGTTCTGTTGGCACTGCTGACCACTGTGGTGGCCCAGCTAAACCTGATACCCACGGCCCTGAAGGATGCCGACTGGCCTGTCGCGCGACCGCTTATGGTCGGGCTGGTGGTGGGGACCGCGCTTGGCACCTGGCTGTTTACCATCCTGTCGGCCAAATGGCTGGTGCTAGTACTTGGCGTGCTGCTCTGCGTGATCATCCTGATGGATAGTTCTAAATTGGTCGGGCGACTGACCAAACATATGGATCTTCGCTCCAGGCGATTGGCAACAGGGTTTGCCTTTACCGGCGGCACCATGGGCGGCCTGGGTGGTGGCGGCGCGTTTTATTTTCTCGTGGTCTATTTGAAACATACCTGCGCAACAGCCACGGCACTGCGTAGTACCAACGTCGCGCTCTCCGTCCTCGTCATGACCACCCGGATGATCGTGGTGATCCTGGCCGGCCGTATGACCCTGTCGCTAGTGGTGGAAGGGCTGCTGCTGACCCCCTTTGTCATCGCCGCCACCTGGTATGGCGCGCGGGTGTTCAGAACCACCACCCCGGCGCGGTTTTTCACCGCGCTACAAATACTCCTGCTCGCCGGGGCCGTCGCCTTGATCGTCAAAGGGATCGGGCAGTTAGCCTAGGAATTCCCGCCGGCATCCTGGATCGCCCGCCACACACGTTCCGGCATCGCCGAAGCCGCACAAATTTTGATGCCTCAAGGTTCGCATGGACATGGGGGCTGCGGACGACAACACCATACAGCTCACCCGGCACGTGCGAATTGTTGGTGAAACACCCATTGCCGGTCAGTAGACGAAAATCCTCTTTTCGCGCTACCGGCCTACCGATGCCAAAAGGATGCTCACTCATGAAATCCCGTGAAGTGTTACTGGCTACTGTCGGACAGAACATAACGGCCGTCATTTTGCCGTGCTAGGCGCCCTTCATGACGCAGAACATCGAGGGCGAGAACCACTTCGCGCCCATCATCGGAACCCAACGCACTCACCAGCTCGGCAAAGGATTTCGTTCCATCAGCGAGTGCGTCTTCCACTGTCTGAAATCGCGCCGGCGTGTCGTCAAAGGTGGGCGGCACAGAAACGGTCATATCGACCCGGTGGCGCTGACCAAACGGCAGCGTCAGATCGAACCCCACCTTGGCGCCGGTTAGCGCCCCTTCGAGCGAGGGATCAACGGGAATGGCCCGGAAGCCGTTTTGTACCACCAAATCGCGATCCGGCTGGAACCGGGTCGCCAACGCCCAATCCATCTGCGCATCGGACGTAACATCCACATCTTCGTCGACCACAAAGACGTTCTTGGTATCGGCGACGGAGCCGAGAACGGCGGCAATGGCGTTGCGCGCTTCGCCCGGCACGCGCTGGCGGATTGCGACCCGTGTGTTGAAAATCCCGCCCGAAGACGCCGTGGCGCAAACCGCGACCGGTTCACGCACCGCCGTCCTAAGCGCCTCCCACACCGCGACCTCAGTCAGGATGGTGCCGACATTGGCAGCATCGGTGTTGACCAAAGACGCGCCAGATATGGTCGCGGTCTGAAACAGCGCATCTCGGCGTTTGGTGATGGCGGTGAGACAAAACACCGGGTTTGGCCGCATAACCCCGTAATAGCCGAGGAACTCACCAAACGGTCCTTCTTCTTCTGTCCAGCCGGCAGGGTCGAGATACCCTTCGAGTACGTATTCCGCATCGGCCGGTACCAGCACATCGTTGGTTACGCCCCTCACCACGGCAAGGGGAGCGGCACGCAGGCTGGCCAGCAATTCCATCCCGTCATCGGGCAGCCTCAGGGATGCTGACAGCAGATCGATGGGATGCGACCCCACTACATAGGAGACAGGCAGACGTTCTCCTTTTTCCTGGAATTTGCGGAGGATCACCTGGAGATCGCTCGGCGCGGTCAAATCGACACCGGCTTCGGTAGCGCCGCGCAGCATCATGCGGCGGATACCCGCATTGGCGAGGCCCGTATCGGGATCGTGCGCGTAATCGATGCTGGCGGAAATATAGGGTCCGCCATCCATCTCATGCTGCAAATGTACCGGCAGGCTGGTCAGATCTGCCTGATCGCCGGTGAGCACCACTTCATGCACCGGTGCGGCGTCGGAGGCAATTTCGACGACCGGCTGTTTGGTACGGATGCGGCGGGATATTTCTTCGGGCGCATCGGCCCGGTCCATGCCAAAGGCGAGGCCGATCCGTGCGCGATTACCGAGCAGATTGCCTACAACCTCCATCCCCTCGGACCCGGCCTTGCGGAACAGCACAGCCTTTTCATTACCATCCAAATGCCCGGCCATCTTCGTGAGGGGCACTAGCTCGTCATGGATTTCAACCTCACCCTGGTCAATCAAACTCTCGACAAAGGCGCGCAGACGAAATTGCTCCGTATCCACACTGGTCGTCGCCATGAGAAATTCTTACTTCTTCATGTCGGCGTCGGTCCGCGTGGGCGGCTGGCCGGCGAACTTGTTCAAACCGTCGCTCAATGCCCATTCGGCGAACCGGTGCGGCGCCGGATCCCACTGCTTCGGCTTCCAGCCTTTGGTGACGTAATCCTCATCCACGTAATATTCCAGATTGCCGCCGCATGGATTCTTGAAATACCAGAAATAGCACGACGAGATGAAGTGCCGCCCTGGCCCGACCACCGTCTTCCATCCGTTAGCCGTAAAATGAATACCGCCGGCGAACAGCTCATGGGTGTCGGCGACGCCGAACGCTAGATGGTTGAACGAATTTTTACCGTTTTCATCACCAAGGAAAAATAGATTGTGGTGACCGCCCGGTGTCTTGCAGCGCAGAAACACGCCGCGCCCGCGATAGTAATCGGTCACCTCGAAGCCAAGCCGGTCGGTGTAAAATTTTTGGACTTTCTTCAGATCGCCCACGTTGAACACCGCGTGGCCGATGGTGCGTGGGTTGGCCTTGTTGTAATAGGTCGCCCTTTCATTGACCCGCACAATGGCTTGCGGTGCGTTGATGGGCGTCGCCCTGGCCGCCCTGATCTTGCGGCGCCTCGATTTTCGAAAGGCGATGCCAAGCCCAAAATCATCCACAGAATGGAGCGTGCCGTCCTTGTCCATGGTCACGGGCCGGTCGGCCTCAAGCGAATGGCGCACCCGTACCATGTCGGACACGTTCTCCACACCCCAAACCATTTCACGAATAGATGAGCCTGACTGGAAGGCCTTGGGCAGGCTTTTGTCGGCGCGTGGTTTGAGGATGACCTGCGATCCATCCTGGGTCTCAAGCACCGCCTCTTTCGCACCACCCTTGATTTTACGCAGGCCGAAATCTTGAAACGCCTTCAACCCCTTCTTAACGTCCGCCACCCCATAGGTCACTGCGTCGATCCCGACGAATGCCATGCGCCTTCTCCCTCAATTTAAGTTCTGTTGGGGACAGAATAAGCCGACGGGGATCAAGATCAAAGGGCGTTCGCTCAATAAGGCCGTGCGTCACCGGAGACGGTGGTGCGCAGCATGAGGCGGCGTTCGCCATCGGGAAAATCGCGGCGGGCATGGGAAGAATTACGGTTGTCCCATAGTAGAAGATCGCCCACGCGCCATGTATGCTCGTAGACGAATTCCGGCTTTTCCATATGATCGAACAGGGCGTTCAACAGCCGGTCACTTTCGTCCTTGGGTAGCCCAATCACCTCTTCAGTCATCAGGCGGTTCACATAAATCGCCTTGCGGCCGGTTTCCTCATGGGTGCGGAAGATCGGATGTTCGGAATCGGAGAACGCCACCGTGCCCTTGTCGTCGCCTTTCTGGACGGAGCCGTAATTATAGTGATGCCTTGCCCACTTGCCTTCGAGCGGCTCACGGATGTCGTCGGGCAAGCTCTCGTAAGCCGCATAACCGCTGGCGAACAGGGTCTCGCCGCCATGGCTAGGGATCTCGACTGAATAAAGCATAGTCCCCTTGTGCGGGATCTCGGCATGCAGCATGTCGTGATGGAACATCATCTCGCCATCGGGCAGTGCGCCGATGGGCTCGCCGTTTTCCCGAATGTTGGAGATCAGCATGACGTTGGGCAGCAGCTTCGCATAACCGGCCGGGTATTCGTTGGCCGGGCGCGCCAGATAGCCCACTTCACCAAAGAACTCAGTAGCCCGCAACTGCGCCACCTGATCAAGCTTCTGGTCGCGGAACAGCAGCACGATGTGACCTAGCCAGAGCCGCTTGAGTTCGGCCATGGTGGCCGCATCCTGTGTCTGGTTGAGGTCAATGCCTTTCACTTCCGCCCCGATATGGCGCGAAAGTTTTTCGACCTGAAGATTGAGCGTGGTGACCATGGCGATGCTCCTTTGGGAAGAGTTTACCGTGATAGGTTAGCTATTTCCAGAAGGGGTGCGCCAGTGTTATCACCCAGCCTCTATTCTGGCAATGGGGGCTGCCATGCCGTCACTGGCCGTCACGCTCAAGCGCGTTTACCTGCCCCTGCGCGCGCCGGGGCGGGCTAGGGTGGGGGTACGTCTCTATGGGCTCGATCTCCTCGTAACCCACGTCATCGCTCGGCCTCCGCAAGGCCCACTGAATTAAACCGGACACCAGTGGACTTGATCTGAGGATCTCCCGCACAATGAGGCTCGCTGTCAGAAAATGCTCGGATCAGGTCCGAGGATGACGAAGTGGGGCTTACTGCGTAAAATTAAACGGCGAATGCTCTAAACACCCAAATATTGGTGCTGAATATGAGGCTGTTCCACAAGCTGGTCGGAGGTCCCCGACCAGACCACCTGGCCCTTTTCGATGATAAAATGCCAGTCGGCGAAACGGGTCAGGGTTGCGACGTTCTTGTCGATCACCAAGATCGACTGGCCCTGCTCTTTCAGATCGGCCAGGCACTGCCAGATTTCCGCGCGGATCCGAGGGGCCAACCCTTCGGTGGCCTCATCCAGAATAAGAAGCTTGGGATTGGTCATTAGCGCGCGGCCGATGGCCAGCATCTGCTGCTCGCCACCGGACAGTTCGTTCCCCATGCCATTGATCCGCGCCGCCAGGGCCGGAAATTGCTGGAGCACCCGTTCCAGTGTCCAGGGCTGCGACACCAGGGCGTCATTATGGGCGGTCGCGATGAGGTTTTCCCGCACCGTCAGATTGGGAAAGATCTGACGGCCTTCAGGCACCAGCCCGATACCGGCGCGGGCGATCTGATGCGGCGCCAGGCCGTCTATCCGTGTGTCTTCGAAATATATCGCGCCGGCCGTGGGCGGCGCCAACCCCATGATCGACCGGATAGTGGTAGTCTTGCCCATCCCGTTGCGCCCCATCAGGGTGACGGCGTCACCGGCGCCAACGTTGAGCGACATGCCGAACAGCACTTGGCTGGCGCCATAGGACGTGTCGATTTTCTCCACGCGCAACATCAGTCAATCCCCTCGTCTTCGCCGAGATAGGCAGTGCGAACCTCTGGGTTGGCGCGGATTTCATCGGCCAATCCGGTCGCCAAGGCGCGGCCATAGACCAGCACGGTGATCCTGTCGGCCAACGCGAAGACCGCATCCATATCGTGCTCGATCAGCAGGATGGTCTGGGTGCCCTTCAGGGATAGCATAATCTCGACCATGCGTTGAGATTCTTCGGCGCCCATCCCCGCCATCGGTTCATCGAGCAGCAGCATCCTTGGTTCGGTCACCAGTGCCATTGCGATTTCGAGCTGGCGATGCTCGCCATGCGACAGATAGCGCGCGGTCACCGGTGCCCGATCGGCCAGACCGACCCGATCGAGCGCCGCCAGGGCTGGGTCGCGCAATCTTGACTCAGACCGCGCGTCTTTCCAGAACCGGAAGGAATGGCCGTCATGCGCCTGCACGGCAAGCGCGACATTTTCCAGCGCCGTGAATTCAGGAAAGATGCTGGTAATCTGGAAGGTCCGGGCGAGTCCCAGCGCCGCGCGGGCGGGCGGTGCCAGGCGCGTAACGTCGCGGCCATCGAACAGGATGCGCCCGGAATCAGACCGCAACGAGCCGGCAAGCTGGGCGATCAAGGTCGTCTTGCCAGCGCCGTTGGGACCGATAACTGCAAAGATCTCACCCTGTTTGACCACGAGATCCAGATCGTCGGTCGCGACCACACCACCAAAGCTCTTGCGCAACCCCCGCACATCGAGCAGCACTTCAGCCATTTTCGTCATCCTTGCGAGTCAGAAAACCAAGCAGACCACCTCGGGCGAATAAAACCACCAGAATGAGAATTGGCCCGAAAATCAATTGCCAATATTCGGTCACACCCGACAGGAATTCTTCCAGCAGCAGAAAAACCATCGCGCCCACGATAGGGCCGACCAGGCTACCCATGCCACCCAGCAGAACCATGATGATCAGATCCCCGGATCGCGTCCAATGCATCATGTCGGGATTGACAAACTCGGTGTGGTTGGCGAGCAGCACGCCAGCCAGCCCGGCCATGGTTCCGGCGATGACGAAGGCGGTTAGCCGGTAGCGAAAGGTCGGGAAGCCTATCGCTTGCATGCGCGCTTCGTTGGACCGCGCCCCCTGGATCACCATGCCGAACCTGGAATTTACCAGCCGGTGACTGATCCACAGGCAAAACAGAAGCAAGGCGAAGACCAGATAATAAAGGCTGGTCTTGTCGCTGAGATCGATCAGCCCGCCAAAATCGCTCGGCTCGGCCAACGGCAGCCCGTCATCGCCACCATAGCGGTCGAGACTGACGCCGAGGAAATACATCATCTGGGCCAGCGCCAGCGTGATCATGATGAAGTAGACGCCGCGGGTGCGCAGGCTGATAGCACCAAAAATCAAGGCAAACAGTGCCGACGATGCCAGCGCTAGCGGCCACTGGATAAAGCCGCTGACAAGCTCATGCTCGGCGCAAATGCCGATGGTATAAGCGCCGATACCGACATACGCCGCGTGACCGAAGCTGATCATGCCGCCATAGCCCATGATCAGATTGAGCGACAACGCGCCGATGGCAAGGATCATCAGGCGCCGCCCAAGATCGTTATAGAACGGCACGTCAGTCCACGCGGCGATCGCGGGAATGATGGCGAGCAACACAAAAACCACCAGGATGACCATGAATTGGCGGGACCCGGCCATGGTCTAACCATTCCTCGCCGGGAACAGGCCCTGCGGCCTGAAAAACAGGACCAGCGCCATCAGGATATAAATCAACATGGACGCGGCCGCGGGGGCCGCGGTTTCCGCCGTATTGACTGGCAGGAACAGCTTGAAGAAAGTATCGAGGAAGGACCGGCCGAGAATATCGATCACGCCGATCAGCAGCGCGCCGACAAAAGCGCCCTTTATGGATCCGATGCCACCGATCACGATGACCACCAGAACCTGGATGAGGATATGCTCGCCCATGCCGATGGTGACGGCGAATATGGGACCGGCCAACGCGCCGGCCAGCGCCGCGAGGGCGGCGCCCAGGCCAAAAACCAACGTAAAGATGCGTTTTATGTCGATGCCAAGCGCACCGACCATTTCGCGGTTGGAGGCCCCGGCGCGGATCAGCATACCGAGGCGCGTCCTGGCAACCAGGATATACAATAAAGCCGTGACCGCGAGCCCGACGCCGATCACGACAATGCGATACATGGGAAGCGGCACGCCGAGCAGCTGGACCGTCTGATTGAGAAAACCTGGCAGGACAATCTCGATCCCGTCAGGCCCCCAGATCAGGCGAACCAGCTCGTTAAAAAACAGGATCATGCCAAAGGTCGCCAGCACCTGATCCAGATGTCCGCGGTCATACAGCTTCCTGAGGACAATTACTTCCAGGACGATGCCCAGCAACAGCGTCGCCGGCAGCGCCACGGCGAGACCGAGCAAATATGAATCCGTCGCGCGCGTGACGGTTGCGGCGAAATACGCGCCCATCATGTACAGAGACCCATGCGCGAGATTCATCAGATCCATGATGCCAAACACCAGCGTCAGGCCGGCGGCAAGCAGGAACAACAGCATCCCGAACTGGAGCCCGTTAAAGAGCTGTTCTAACAGAAGGGTCGCGTCAATCATGTGCGGGCATGGGCGCGAAGACAATTCACAAGAAAGGGGCGCGCGTCATGCGCCCCTCCCTCTCACACTGTGACCGGATCTACCAGGTTTTCTTCATCTTGCATTTGGAATGATAGACGTCCTGGTGATTGGAATAGACTTTCTGGGCAATTTTGGTTGTCCAGTTGCCGCTCGAATCGGCGACGACTTGCCGCAGGTAAAAATCCTGGATGGGAAAGTGGTTGTTACCGTATTCATACCTACCCCGAACCGACGCAAAATCCGCCTTGCGGAAGGTCGCCCGCATGGCATCCATTTTTTTCAGATCGCCGTTCACGGCGCGCACCGCGCTATCGATCAGCATGATAGAATCGTAGCTCTGCGCCCCGTAATGGGACGGGTAGGAACCAAACTTCTTGCGGTAATCGGCGACGAAGCGCTTGTTCACCGGCGTATCAAGGTCAGGCGACCAGAACTGGGTCGAATACGTTCCCAACACGTTGGTGAGCTTGGCCTGCTGCAGTTTCGGCAGGCTCAGTGAATCGACGCTGAACACCGAATAGAGCGGCGTACCGGTCAGGCCCGCCTGCGCGTATTGCCGCATGAAGGCGTTCGTCGCGCGGCCCGGATAGAAAATGAAAACACCCTCGGCCCTGGACGCGCGCGCCTTAGCGAGCTCGGCGGAAAAATCGAGCTGGGTCGGCCATTTGGTGAGATCCTTGCCAAGAATCTTGCCTTTGAAGGTGCGCTCGACGCCGGCAACCATGTCACGGCCCGCCGCGTAGTTGGGGGCTATGACATAAAGGCTTTTGACACCGCGCTTGTTGAGCACCTCGCCCATGGCCATAGGCACCTGGTCGTTCTGCCAGGAGGTCGAAAAGATGTTCTGGTGACACAGCCGGCCGGCGATCTTCGACGTCCCGGCATTGGAGACGATCAGGAATTTACCCGCCTTGACCACGCTGTTGCGCGACGCCAGCAGAACGTGCGACCAAATGTAGCCCGACATGATGTCGACCTTATCCTTATGCAGGAGCTTTTCGGTTTTCTGCTTGCCGATTTCCGGCTTGACCTGATCGTCTTCAAACAGGATCTCGACTGGAATACCGCCCATCTTGCCGCCGAGATGATCGAGCGCGATCATCACCGAATTGCGCATGTCCTTGCCGATAACGCCGGCGCCGCCCGACAGGGTGGTTACGAAACCAATTTTTATTTGTTTCGCCTTGGCCGCGAACGCCTGCGGCCCCGATAGGGTTAGCGCCAATGCGGAAACCGCGAAAATTAATGTTTTGCTCATTCTGAAATTCTCCCTTTTGAATTCTCTTGTCCACCCATAGCCCCTATTGACATAAACGCACGATGAATAGTAACGCACGATATCATCCCGCCAAACAGTCAATTTGCCGCAGTATCAATCATATTGTAAAAGCGGGGCATAATGCCTCAGCCCCTACCGACCAAACCGCCTTTTCGCGCCGAACACGTCGGTAGCCTGTTACGGCCAAAGGAATTGTTGGATGCGCGCTACGCGGAAGGATCCGCGGCGCCGTCCAGAGATCACATCCGAAAACTGGAAGACCGCTTTATCCCGACCGCCATCGCGCTACAGGAAAAAGCCGGTCTGCAATCCATCAGCGATGGCGAATTTCGCCGCGCCTCGTTCCGCTCACCCATCGTCGAGCGGATAGATGGGTTCAAGACCGTGCCGCAGGACCCAATCTGGGCCGCGCGGGACGAAGCTGGCCATTCCCATCCGCTCGGCGATGCGCCGCTGGCCATCGCCAAGCTGGCCCGAAATCGCGGTATAGCCACCCATGAATTCGACTTCATAAGTGCCCGTACCGACCGCACACCCAAAATCGCGCTACCGGCGCCATCCTATCATTATTTCTACCATCAGCCGGACCCGTTCGCCTATGCGGACGCGGACGAGTATCTGGACGATCTGGTGCGCATCTATCGCGAGGAAATCGCCGACCTCACCGCCCGCGGTGCAACCTATATCCAGTTCGATGAGGTTATCCAGGCCTATATGTGCGACGAAAATATCCGCGCTAACCTCGCCAAACGCGGCGACGATTATACAAAACTATCGGCCCTTTATGTTGATCTGATCAACCGAATCATCCATGGACAACCGGCGCACATGACATTCGCGGTGCATTTTTGCCGCGGCAATAGCATGGGGGGCTGGGTCGCG
>Ga0315338_1002634_pt1 | contig 17239 bp, 17 predicted proteins | sample ASW8metaG_FD_204518 | JGI IMG/M metagenome (GOLD analysis project Ga0315338, IMG submission 204518) | Ammonia-oxidizing marine archaeal communities from Monterey Bay, California, United States - ASW #8 | ecosystem: Environmental > Aquatic > Marine > Coastal | place: USA: California | collected... | reverse complement strand
ACAATCCGTTCGCGAAGATCCACTGAATAAGGTTTGCCCATCAAACACCTCCTACTGGAAGTGAATCACATAAAATCAAAAAGGGGAATCCCCTCTCTGATTCCTATAAAAGACAAAACGCTTTAGCTGCGCGCTTTGCGCTTCGCTGAACCTGCGCAAAGCTTTGCTTTGCTTGGTTTGAACATAAGGTTCAAGTCCACCTACCCCACCTTCCAGACATTAAAAAAGCCCGCCACAAGGGCGAGCTTTTTTAATGTTGGTTGCGGGGGCTGTCGCCCAAAAGTTTTTACTGCTTGCGAGTTTGGGATATTTTCCCAAAAAACAAAATTGTAACTCGCGATGACGATGCAACCCTAAACCGCTCTTCCTTGTCAAGTCGTTAATGGCCGTGAGGCCACGTCATGATGGGGGTACTGTGGTTTCTATTTGGGGACAAGCCAAGATCGAATTCATTGCTTTACGCGATGAAATTCGTGATGAGCATCTGACGGGTAAATCCAAAAACCGGATATATCGGGAATTCCGTGCGTCAGGTCGCGTGACCATGTCGCAACGGTCTTTCTACTATTGGTTCGACCGTCTGTCGTCCAATTCTCATCCTGCTCAAAACACCCTTCCAGTTCCTGCGCCGATTAAGCCACGAAACCATAAAGGTTCCGTGGCTGTGCGTGCTGATCCACGTCCCCCTGCGAAAATCCAGAACATCGATGGCCGTCTTTCGTCTGTCTCCACCCAGTTGTGGGACGACGATGACGAGCCACAAAACGTTAAGACCGAGCAATGACCAGAAGAATGGTTACGTCCTGCGGCAACGATCCGCCATGCCTTGAAAACAAGCACCGCCACGCTTTGGGCGTGGTCTGGTGAATGCAACGCCCCAACAACCTGGCCCGTACCCGAGAAATCGGGTCGGGCTTTAAGGGGCAGGACAGAATGAAGCAGGGGATGACTATGAAGTGCGTATTTCAGGATCAACCGTACTCCGAAGGCCGAGCGAATATAGTCAAGACCAGGGCCACCGGTGCGGAAATCGCTGGGCCCTGCTTCGATCAGAATGTCGGCACCACTTGATTCGATGAAATCAGGTCCTGTGAGACCTGCCTCAAGCGTATCCAGGTTGTATGCTTCTAAGCCGTTTGCATCAGTCAGGCCGGTCCTTGATCCGCAAACCGCGACCAGACGAACATCCGTTCCATAAATCTGGCGATAGCGTGTGCGTCGCGACAGAAGCAGGTTGGCGACGGCACGTCCCACGCTGCCAAAGCCCGATACTGCAATCTTGAGAGTCCGCATGAAATCAATCCTTATCTGCAAAAAGGGCGCGTAAAACGATGATACTCGATTCTGCTTTTTCTGGGGGCGAACATTCTCGGCTACCTTGCGGCACGCGGCTGAAATCGGACGCTTATGCTTGTGGGTGGCCTGTGCTGGTATCCCAGCCCTGCATCGCGACTTTTGCCACGGCGTCAAGCTCGGTCGCGTCCGCCCCGTCACGAGACAACAGTGCCATGCCATTCTGAACTGACTGGACAAACCGGGCAAGGCCGTCTGCCTCAAGTGTTTTGGGCAGTGTCCCTGCTGCAATATCCTGTTCAATGCGCGTTTTTACACGTTCGAACGTGATGTGTCGGGCAGATCGAACGAGCTCGCCAAGTTCTGGATAGCCCTCGCTGCCGACGGCGGAAAGGACCACCATACAGCCTGGTGGAATATCGCAACGGGCACCACCAAGGGTCTGTGCTGAGTCCTCAAGAAGGCCCTGCACAGCTTCGCGTGCTGTTGTTGCAGCCATAAAGCGACCCCAAACCAGTTCCTCGAACGTATCGCGGTAATAGGTCAGGGCCTCGGCATAAAGGGCTTCTTTCGAACCGAAAGCTGCATAGAGGCTGGGAGAGCCAATTCCCATAGTTTGCGTCAGGTCTGAGATCGACGTCGCCTCATAGCCTTTCTGCCAAAACAGCCGGGTTGCTTTTGCAAGCGCCGCATTTCTATCAAACGCACGCGGGCGTCCTCGGCCGCGTGTTTTTGGCATTATTTCGGTTTGTATGGCTTGTTCAGTGTTCTGCATCGATCACTACATAAACCGGTTGATAAGCTTTGACAACAACAATAGCATTTTTGTGTCGATCAACATAAAAATATTATCTTCAGCTAAGTAACTGATCGAAAAGCCTTCATCCCAGCCATAGTCGTGAAAAAGCAGTATGGAGTTTTCCAGTGAATGACGAGAAAGAATTGAACGGCCCTGTATCCCGCGGGCGAAGACGCTTTCTTATTGGTTCGGCACTGAGTGGTGCGGCGCCGATTGTCGGCCATATCGGACGTGCGGATGCTTCGGAAGGCCCGTCAGAGGCCGATCCGCAAGCGTTCGTTACGGTAGAACTCCGGGTCAACGAAAGAATACACAGTCTCGAAATCGACTCTCGTACGACACTGCTGGATGCTCTGCGCGAAGAAATCGGCCTGACTGGCGCAAAGAAGGGATGTGATCACGGGCAATGTGGTGCATGTACCGTTCTGGTTGACGGTCGGCGTGAATTGTCATGTCTTACGCTGGCTGTGGCGGCGCAAAATCGCGAAATTGTTACGATTGAGGGATTGGCTGACGCTGATGGAAACCTGCATCCGATGCAAGAAGCCTTTATCGAGCATGATGCTTTTCAGTGTGGCTACTGTACATCGGGCCAGATTTTGTCGGCGGTTGGTTGCGTTCAGGAAGGCCATGCTGGAACGGCCGATGAGATTCGCGAATATATGAGTGGTAATATCTGCCGCTGCGCAGCTTATCCCAATATCGTTGCCGCAGTCATGCAGGCCAGCGGGAAAATGGGAGAATAAGGCGATGCAACCATTCCATTATGCCAAGCCTGCATCACTTGCTGAGGCACTGGTAGCCGAACGCAAAACAAGCCGGGAAAACCCGGATGCACCATCGGCTTTTCTGGCCGGGGGAACCACGCTTGTCGACCTGATGAAGCTTGATGTCATGCGCTCGCAGCGGATCGTAGATCTGAACGATCTTGCCGATGAGTTCGGTGATATTCGTTTTGACGGGGTATATTTGCGACTTGGGGCCTTTGCAAAGATGGCTGATGTCGCCAGCCATCCCGAAGTTCGTGCGAATTTTCCTGTCATTGCCCAAAGCCTGTCGCTTGCCGCGAGTGCCCAGTTACGCAATATGGCAACGCTGGGCGGGAATGTCCTGCAACGTACACGATGCCCCTATTACCGCGATACTTCGTGGGCTGCTTGCAACCGTCGCACACCCGGAAGTGGTTGTGCCGCAATAGGCGGGGCGAACCGACAGCACGCGGTACTCGGCACAAGCGAGCACTGTATTGCCACCTATCATGGCGATTTCGCGCAAGCTCTTCTTGCGCTTGACGCTTTGGTTTTGTTGGTCGGCCCCGACGGAAACCGAACTGTTCCATTCGGATCCATTCATCGATTGCCGGGCGATAGCCCGCAGCATGAGACAAACCTTCTGTCAGGCGAAATAATCACAGAGTTTGTTGTTCCGGCGGGTGCATGGACGCGCCGTTCTCTTTATCTGAAAGTTCGAGACCGCCAATCTTACGAATTTGCCGTTGCTTCGAGTGCTGTGGCGCTGGATATTGATGATGGCATCGTCAGGACTGCGCGCATTGCCCTGGGCGGGGTGGCAACCGTTCCTTGGCGTACCGGCGAAGCCGAGGATATCTTGAATGGGAACGCCATGGACGAGCAACGCGCCATGCGTGCAGCGCGCGCTGCGTTCGCAACATCAGTTCCGCAAAGCCATAATGCATTCAAGATCGCACTTGGCCAATCGACGATGGTTCGCGCACTTCTTCAGGCAGCGTCAATGGAGGTTCACCATGACTGACACCCTCTTCCCGAAGGCCTCCGGCACGATGGGTCAGCCCTTCCGACGTTATGAATCCCGTGCAAAAGTGACAGGTGCCGCGACCTATGCCAGCGATATGAAACTGGCCCGGACCGCGCATGCCTATATGCTAACCAGTCGTATCGGCCGGGGTGAAATCCGTTCGTTTGACCTGACCGCAGGGTTCGAGACCCCGGGTGTCATCGATATCCTGACCTATCAGAATATTAACGGGGAAATTCGCCAGACTGCTTCAATTTTTCAGGGCGGCTATATGGCAGATTCTTTCCTGCCGCTTGGGTCTGACGAAATTGCCTATTGGGGGCAGCCGATTGCCATGGTTGTTGCCAACACATACGAAGCCGCCCGGGCGGCAGCTAGGCGGATCAATGTCTCATACGATGAAAGCCCCGTTCCGGCGACGAGCATTGACTCGGCTGGCGCAGACTCATCGGTGCTTGAGAATATGGAAGAAAGCACCGGCGATTTCGAAGCTGCCTATGCCGAGGCTGCCGTCAAAATTGATGCGCATTATTCAACCCCGGTACAACATCACAATGCGATGGAGCTTTTCGCAACGCAATGTGTCTGGGATGGCGATCACCTGACGGTTTATGAACCCAGCCAATACGTAAACAATATCAAGTTCGGACTGGCAGAACAGCTCGGCATTGAGGCGAGCCGCATCCGCGTCATCAATGACTATGTTGGCGGCGCGTTCGGGGCAAAAGGCTTTTTGACCCATCGTACTGCCCTTGTTGCGGTGGCTGCCAGACGGATCGGTCGACCTGTAAAGCTTGTGGCAACACGTGAACAGGGGTTCACATTGTCGGCATATCGGGCTGAAACCCGGCATCATGTAAAGCTTGCTGCGGATGCCGGTGGACGTCTGGTTGCGCATCGGCACGAAGGTTGGGAACTGACTTCCAGGGGCGATGTGGTGGCAATGGGGGGCTCGGGCATGACAGCCAGGCTGTATGCATGCCCGAATGTGCAGCGCCGCGTCAATTCCATCAAAGCTGATCGTTCAACCCCGGGCTTTATGCGCGCGCCTGCCGAAGTGCCGTATGGCTTTGCTTTGGAAAGTGCACTTGATGAACTGGCCTATGAACTGAAGATGGATCCCATCGAACTGAGGCGCGCTAATGATACGGACGTTGATCCGATTGGTGGTCTTCCCTATACAAGCCGCACCCTCATGCCCTGCTTTGACACTGCTGCGAAGGCTTTCGGATGGGGTCAGCGCACAGCCGAACCCGAATCAATGCGCGATGGTGACTGGCTGGTTGGTTGGGGCTGTGCCGGTGCATTCTATCCAACCTATGCCGGCAATGCAGCCGCACGCGTGAGACTGCGTTCTGATGGCAGTGTTCATGTATCAAGTGCAGGACATGAACTGGGCCAGGGAATGTATACCATGATGGCCCAGGTCGCTTCTGAACAGCTGGGTATTCCCATCGAGCAGGTCACAGTTTCACTCGGCGATACAGACCTTCCCCCTACATCTGTTGCCGGTGGATCAAGTGGCACCGCGGCCCTTGCACCCGCAATTATGGCGGCCTGTAATGCAATTCGCAAACGTCTGGGGCGAGACGGTCAACCGGCCGCCGATGTTCTCGCGGCCATGTCCGCCTCTGGCATGGGAACGATCGAGGAATTTGCAGAAACCCGCGCGCATGGCATGGCTCCGGAGAGTATTCAGGGCCTGTATCGCGGTATGGGTTTTCCGGGGGGCGGCATACACCTGCCTGACCGGGTACAATTCACGTTTGGTGCCCAGTTCGTCGAAGTCCGCATTCATGCCCGTACGCATGAAGTACGCCTTCCGCGCGCAGTCGGTGCCTTCGCTGCCGGAAGGATCATCAACCCCCGTACAGCTCATGGCCAGCTTGTCGGAGGCATGATTTGGGGTATTAGTTCCGCGTTGCACGAGCAGACCGAAATTGATCCCAGGAATGCCAGTTACATTAACGCCAGTCTTGGCGACTACCTGCTGCCTGTGAATGCAGACATCGTTGACGTCCAGGCTATTATGGTCCCGGAGGAGGATACGCTGGTTAATCCTGCGGGTGTCAAAGGTGTGGGCGAAATCGGTGTTGTTGGCGTGGCTGCGGCCATTTCCAATGCTGTCTATCACGCAACCGGTCGCCGTCATCGGGATTTGCCGATACGCATCGAAAACCTTTTGGAACCCGTCTGATTCATGGCCGAATTGAACGGTTCGGACTTTTGGATGGCATGATTTTCATGCTGCTGTGGATTGAATCACCGGCAAGCAGGACGCTTTGTACTTGCCGGTGATTCTTCGTAAATTGCTGCTCGCGAAATCTGCTGCCTACTGGCGGAACGGGCGGCGACATCTGAAATAACGACCTTTTGTTCAACGCAAAGCAGGTAGCAAAAATGTTATTCACCAGACGTCGCTTACTATGCGCCGGAATTTTCGGTCTTCTGGCTGTGTCTATTGTTGGTCATACCAAGGTTAAGGCCGATGACCAAAACGGTGCAGATATTTACAAAACTGAGAATGGTGAAATTCGTCTCATCCCGATCAAGGAAGCCAGTTTTGTTCTGAATGCATCTGGCGTGGTGATTTACAACGATCCGGTTGATAGTAGCCTGTTTGAAGGGCACCCACGCCCTGATCTGATTCTTATCTGTCACGAGCACAGGGATCATTACGACGAGGCAACCGTGCGCGATGTCATTGGCCCTGACACGGTGCTGGTGGCGAATGCGGCAACCATAGAACAAATGCCCGATGACCTGAAAGCGCGGGCAATCAGTTTGGAAAACGGTGGAACAACGGTTATTGGTGCGGTTGGTATTCGTGCTGTCGCAGCCTATAATACCGAGCCGGGATATACCCAGTATCATCCCGAAGGTCGTGACAATGGATATGTCCTGAGCATTGATGGTCACCATCTATATATTTCCGGTGACACCGATGTGATTCCCGAAATGGCCGATCTTGGCGGCATTGATATCGCTTTTTTGGCAGTATCGCGATGGACCATGCCGGTTGATCGCGCTGTCACGGCGGTAAAAACCATCAATCCTGATTTTGTGTATCCTTATCACTATCAAAGTATCCGTGATCGGGATGACTTTGTCGAAAAAGTCAGGGCGGCGACAGGCTTGACGACCCCTGTTGCACGAAACTGGTGATTAAAACCCTGCGACAAAGATAAATTCCGGGGATTCTTTGACCCTCGCATGTGCGGGGATGGTAGGCAATGTTCCCATCTCCTTTAGTTATGTATCGATCAACACATAAATCTATTGACGCGCATTTCCATCGCTTGTAGTTATTTTTGTGTTGATCAATATATAAATAATATTGTTCGCTAGGACCGGCCGGCATTGTCCGTTTCCCCCTCCCCATACGCCCCGAACATGTCGGCCGGAAATTGCCATTTTCAGTATTTAAGGACATAGAATGGAACAGGCGCTGAACCGCCAGATCATCTTGGCCTCCCGCCCCGACGGAGACGCTACTCTCGGCGACTTCAAGATCGTCAGTCAGGCAATCCCCACCCCGAAAGAAGGTCAGGTATTGCTTCGCAATACGCTGATTTCGATGGATCCTTATCAGCGTAATCTGATGGGAAACGGGTCATCCGAATTACCAACAATAGAAGTGGGCACGGCGATGCCTGGGCCAACCGTTGCCGTCATTGAACAAAGCAATAACCCTGATTTTGCTATTGGTGATCACGTCGTCAGCTGGTCAGGCTGGCAGGAATACGTCATTTCGGACGGCGATGAGCTTCGCAAAATCGAACTGGACACGGTATCACCTTCAACTGCGCTTGGTGTGCTGGGTCATACGGGGTTATCGGCCTGGATCGGCCTTAACAAATTCATGTCGCCCAAGCCCGGCGGCACCCTGGTCGTTACAGCTGCGGCCGGGTCCGTCGGATCAATGGCCGCACAGCTCGCCAAGCTGAAAGGTTTACGCGTCGTCGGCATTGCGGGTGGGCCTGCTAAATGCGCGTATCTTACCGATGAACTCGGTCTTGATGCTGCTGTCGATTACAAGGCGCCGGATTTTGCAGAACAGCTCGCGAATGCCTTGCCCGACGGGATCGATGCCCTGTTTGACAATGTCGGCGACTATATGTTCGAAGCGCTTATGGATCACTTCAATCGTGGTGCGCAGATTTTCATCTGCGGCTTGATTGCCAGCTATAGCAACACCGATCACCCGCAACGTGCGGACCACTTGCCTCGGTTGCTTAGTCTGTTTCTCTACCGGTTTATCGAGATCAAAAGCTTCACCCTGCTCGAGCACCTCGACGAGTATCCCGAATTCCTTGCTGAAATGACCCCGCTGGTTGCTAACGGGACAATTAAATACAGCGAGCAATTTGTCGAAGGTTTTGAAGAAATTCCGGAAAATTTCCTGAAGCTGTTTGCGGGTGGTAATAGCGGAAAATTGATTGCGAAAGTCGGCTAACGTCGAACCGATCGAAATCGCGCCCTGCCGGGACAAAAACTTTCAAACAGCAACTTTTGTCCCGGACAGGCGCGGATTTTTCACAAAGCCATTCCCGTGCGATACCAAACGTAGACTGTCATCATCTCGCGCACTTGGGCGTGTCTGTTGGTATGCACAAGTCATCCTAAGATTTCTGTCGCCTACCGGCGTCTGGTATTCCTGAACGTGTCAATTGCAGCTTCGATTGCAACATCTCCACCGGTTAGTTCGATTATCTCTCGATTAAGATCAGGGGTTCGCAGGAGTGCGGTAACCGTTGTCGCGAGGTCGTCTCGGGCGATCTCGGTGTGGGTTTTGGCCAAGCCAAGATCGACCCGTCCCGTGCCGGGTTCGTTCGTCAGTGCAGAGGGGCGCACAATTAACCAATCGATATCCGTCTGCACCAATTCGGTCTCTGCTCGTTTTTTCTCGATCATGTAATGTTCGAACGATTCATTCATGTGGCGTTCACGCCATGCCTCAGGAAAGACCGAGACCAGTATGAATCTTCGTATACCGGCCTGTTTTGCTGCGGCGGCGGCCTTGCCCGGTCCGTTGCCATCAACTTGTGTTCTCTCCTCCGGGCCTCCTTTGCCGCCTGCACCTGCGCTGAAGATAACAGCATCGGATCCAAGCATCTTTTCGGCCAGTTCGTTGCGGGACATCGCGACCAAATCGCCCATCGTCGTCTGGATGCCGTTAGCGACCAGTTCGTCTGCCTGCTCAGGTTTCCTTACTAGACCCAAGGGGACATCACCCGATTTGACAAGCTGTTCTGCTATTCGACGACCAACACCGCCAGCAACGCCGATGATAAATATCTTCATTTTGGCTCTCCTTGTTGTGCGAAATTAATTTGGATCAGGCTGTCACTTAACTGTCTGGCGATGGTGATATGGCTGAAGAAGTGGTGTGGTCGCGAACATCGCCGCACTCACCGCGACAAGAACCCACATCGGCATATCGAAACTGCCGGTCAGGTCACGCAGAAAACCAACAAGTACCGGACCGGTCGCACCGACAAGATAGCTTACCGTCATGACAAATGCGTTCCATGACGTTGCCTCGCCGTCAGTCTTGGCGTTGTCTAGTGGCAAGGTCATTGACAGCGTGAAAGCACCGCCCGTGCCGAATGCGGCGAGTGAAATGGCAACCAGCGGGAAAACATCCGGTGCAACGGCGATCCAGATGGCGCCTGTCAGGCTGATGGCGGCCCCAAGTCCAAGGTATATGCGCCGGTCTTCGTTGCGGCTAATTGCACCGAATAACGGGTTTGCAGCCATAAATGCCAAGGTAAAGCAGGCCAGTATCACGCCGGCTGATGACGCAGAATGTCCAAGGTCGACATAGACTGGCGCGATCCAGGATATGTAGCTGTAAAACATCACATTATTAAGGGCAAAGAATGCGGCAACAAACCAGGCCGTACGGTTGCGCACCGGCAACTTTGCACTGGATATTTTTGTATTCAGTCGGGGAGACCTTTTACCGCGCCTTTCAACATGGAGCCAGGCGATTACGCCAAGGATTGCCGGTATGGCCCAAGCTCCGGCAGGCACACGCCAGGATCCGAACAGATCGGTCAGAATACCGGTCGCACTGGCTGCAAAGGTGCTGCCCAGCGACAATGCCATGGCATAGATTCCCATCAGCATGGCAACCCGGCTGGGAAAGCTTTCCTTTACAAAACCGGGTGCGAGCGCGCCGGCGATCGCAATGCCCACGCCGACAGCTGCGGTTGCAATAAACAGAACGGTTGTCGATTCCGAAACAGCCCGGCCGGCAGTTGCGACTGCAAGCAGGAAAAGGGCAGCAATGATTGCACGATCCCGGCCGAAGCGGCGCGAAAGCCAAGGTGTCGGCAGTGCGAGTAGCCCCATTAATAACGTGGGAATAGCGGTCAGCAACGATGCCTGGGTATGTGAAAGTGCAAAATCATTGATCATATCAGGCAGGATCGGTCCGATTGACACGATCGCGGGCCGCAGTCCCAGCGCGATAAGGATCAGGCAGGCAATGCCGATACCAAGCGGGATCCGTGCACCCGGCACAATGCCGGGTGCTTCTTCGGTAACGGTAAACGGGGGAGGAGGGGGAGACGCAGGAGCACCTAACTCTGTGCTCCTGACGACGTTCGGGGTCACTGACATCTTGCGTTCCAATCACTCAATACTGAAAGGCGGCGTGATGACAACGACACGCCGGTTACCGTTTTAGAACTGCTGGCTGGTTGGTCGCAGCTCGATTGCATTGATGTCGACGTCTGCGGGTTGTTCGATGGCAAATGCAATCGCACGCGCGACCGACGACGCAGGAATCGCGCTCTTGTAAAAATCAAGTACGGTGTCTTTGGCAGTCCCCGACGTGCCAAGTTTGAGATCGCTCTCAACTGCACCCGGCTCGATTGAGGTCACGCGTACTTTTTCGCCGACTTCCTGGCGCAGGCCTTCGGAAATCGCGCTGACCGCGAACTTGGTGCCTGAATAAACGGTCCCGCCCGGTGCAAATACCTTGACGCCTGCGACCGAACTCAAATTGATGATATGGCCGCTTTCCTGTGCAAGAAAACGTGGCAGCGCGGCCGCAATACCGTAAAGAACACCCTTGAGGTTCACATCAATCATCTGATCCCATTCATCGGTGTTTGCTTCCGACATGGGGCGGATCGGCATGAGACCGGCATTGTTGATCAATACGTCGAGTTTTCCAAAGTCGTTGACCACATTTGCAACCACGGCCTCGACCTGATTCTTGTCGGTCACATCCAGTGTATAGGCTTTGGCAACGCCGCCGGCGGCCTCAATCTCGGCTACGACATTATCAAGCTTGTCCTTCCGGCGGGCTGCAACAGCAACCTTGGCGCCGCGTTCAGCAAGCAATTGTGCGGTTACAGCGCCCAGGCCGGTGCTGGCACCGGTTATCAGGACGACTTTACCTTTTATTCCTTCGTTCATTTTAATCTCCATATTCATGCGTTGTGGTCTTGTTGGGGAAACAGTGTCTTTTTCCCGTCAATGAGCTTTCGCCAGAATCTCCGTGGCGCGGCTCATTGACGGGAAACTGTCAAATGGCGGTTTTGAATGCCGGGGGCTTGTAAGTCGGGTAGTCGGTGAACCCTTTTTCGGCACCACCATAAAGAGTGGCGGGGTCAAGCTGGTTCAGCGGCCAGTCGTTGGCGATACGCGCAGGCAGATCTGGATTGGCAATGAAAGTGCGGCCAAATGCGATCATATCTGCCAGCCCGGTCTCCAGCAGGCGTGCGCCGCGTTCCACCGTATATTTCCCGGCATAGATGACACGGCCGGAATAGTTGTCACGCACTGCCTGACGGAAGCTCACCGGCAGATCGGGCGCATTTTCCCAGTCGGCTTCGGCGATGGACAGATAAGCGACACCGGCATTTTCGAGTATTTTGATTGCCTCGATATAGGTGTTGTGTGGATCTGTCTCGACGAGGCCGATATAGACGCGGTCCTGATCGGTGGTCTCAAACAGTGGTGTGAAACGCACACCCATTCGATCAGCACCGATCACATCGGCAACTGCATCGACAATCTCGCGCAGGAAACGAAGCCGGTTCTCCAGCGAGCCGCCATATTCGTCGGTACGGGTATTGGCATGCTCGGAGATGAACTGATTGACCAGATAGCCATTTGCACAGTGCAGTTCTACACCATCAAAGCCAGCCTCAATCGCATTGCGCGCAGCTTGGGCGTATAAACCCACCAGTTCCTTGATCTCTGTTACGCTCAGTTCGCGAGGTTGCGGTGGCAAGACGAGCTTACCTTCACCGGGTGCTGTTTCGATAAATGCTTTCACCTTTTGCGGTGTGATCGCCGATGGCGCGACCGGAGCTTCGCCATTGGGCTGAAGCGCATTGTGCGAGACACGTCCAACATGCCAGAGTTGTGCGAAGATGACGCCACCTTCTTCATGCACAGCATTCGTGACCTTGCGCCATCCGTTGATCTGTTCTTTGGTGTAAATGCCAGGTGTCCAGGAATAGCCCTGCCCACGCGGCTCAATCTGGGTGCCTTCGGTTACCATGAAGCCCGCTCCAGCGCGCTGACGGTAATATTCGGCCATGAGATCGGTTGCTGTGTCACCCGGCTGGGCCGCACGTTGGCGGGTCAGGGGCGGAAGCACGATACGGTTGGTAAGTTTATGACGGCCTAACTTTACCTGTTTGAAGTAAACTTGATTGGAAGTCATTTTATAGCTCCATCTCATCTGTGCGGGCGTAGTTCCGCCCTCGCTCCGTACGAAAGGGTTCGGGAGCCGTTGTTTTCGGAAAGATGATGGGGGTCCCGTACAGGACGGCTTCTGTTGGAGCCGTCCTGGGGAGAAACCACTTATTTGTGGATCAAGACAGTCTTCGGGTTCGTGAAGAGCAGACGGCCTTCATGGCCCTGCTCGGTACCGATGCCCGACTGTTTGACACCGCCGAACGGGATATCGACGCCCTGGGTGTGGATCTCGTTGACCCAGACCATGCCGGCTTCAACCCGGTTGGCGACTTCGACCGCAACCTTGGTGTCGCGGCCCCAGACCGAACCGCCAAGACCCCAGATCGAGTCGTTTGCGCGGTTCACTGCATCATCCACATTGTCGTATGCGATGATCGGAACGATTGGGCCAAACTGTTCTTCCTGAACGATTTTGCTGTCTTCAGGCGGATTATCAACGACAGTGATCGGGAAGAAATACCCTGACTGGTTTTCGTCAATCTCGCCGCCGAGGACAATCTTCTGGCCATTGGCCTTGATGTCGTCGAGGAAGGTTTTTAGTTTGTCGAACTGCATCTTGTTCTGGACCGGGCCGACACCAACATCTGGATCAAGACCATCGCCAACTTTTACTGTTTTGGCATAGTCGACAAATGCTTTCACGAAGTCGGCATGGAACGAGCGGTGAACGTAAAGACGTTTAATGCCTACGCACCACTGACCCTGATGGCCCAGTGCTCCCCAGAACAGCTGGGGAATGATCGTTTTGTAATCGGCATCCGGCAGAACAATGGCTGCATCGTTGCCACCCAGTTCCAGGGTTACGCGTTTGACCGTTCCCGCTGCTGAACGAAGGACGTGCTTGCCGGTTTCGGTTGACCCGGTAAAGCTGATCTTCGCGATATCCGGGTGGTTGGTCAGTTGCGGACCAAGTTCATCAAGGCCCGTTACGACAGACAGGACACCTGCCGGAAGGACGCTTTGGGCGATTTCACCGAAACGCAGCGCTGTCAGCGGCGTGAAAGGTGTCGGCTTGAGCACGAACGTATTACCGGTGATCAGTGCCGGTGCGATCTTCCACAAGGCAAGCAATACCGGGAAATTCCACGGTGTAATGCCGCCGACAACGCCCAGAGGAACGTGGTGGAGTTCGACGATATGAGAGTCGTTTTCCTCGACGATTTCGACGGGAACGCGACGGTTGGCAATCTGGCGGATATACGAAATTGCCTGATCAACCTCGGGTGCAGCCATCGTTTCGAGCGGCTTACCCTGCTCCAGAGTCAGGAGTCGGACCAGATCGTCGCGATTTTCCTGAAGTGCATCGGCATAGGCATTCAAATAAACCTGACGTTCGTCGTAGCTGAGCGCTGACCAGCTTTTGAAGGCGGTTTTGGCAGCTGCGATTGCATCATCAAGCTGTTCTGCGCTGGCGGCAGGTGCCTGGGCGAAAACTTTGCCTGTTGACGGATTGATGACGTCAAAGGTTTTCTCTGCTTCAACCAGTTTACCTGCGACAGAGAGGTAGAAGGTGCCAGTGAAGAAATTGTTACTGGAGGTCGGCTTGCCGACTGTGGTAATTGAATTCATGGTACTGCTCCTTGCGGTGTCTCGGGCTGGCGCTCGTTGAAAATGGTTTTGCCAGTCCGGAGTTAGAGGACGCGACATGCGGCCCCTGCTTGGCGGGTAGTCACTGTTGGCGCGGTGACTACCCGCAAATTCAATGACGTTATTGTTCCTAAGCGTCTGTTCCCTCGACGAGATACATCTTGCCCGTACTGCCCTGCAGACGATGTGGTCGTGCTGCTTGATATTCGGGGCTCTCATACCAGGCGCGTGCTTCGGCCATTGAGGAAAACTTCAGGATTGCGACCCCGTCGACCGGTTCGCCCTCAAGCACCTCATGGGCACCATAGAACGCCAGCGGTTCGAGCGGATGCGCTTCCCGCGCGGCGGGTGTACGTTCCCGGTAACGCTCAAGAGCGTGTTCATCGGTTACCGTTTCCCGAACGAAGATGACATAGGCGCTCATGACGACACCTTCAGCACTTCAATCAGGCGCTCGGCTGCGTCGGTGGATGATGCCGGGTTCTGACCGGTGATGAGCAACCCGTCCTGTACAACATAGGACGCCCAGTCTGCTCCGCTGGAATAGATGCCGCCCTTGGCTTTCAGCTCGTCCTCGACGAGGAACGGGACGACATCGGTAAGGCCGACTGCATCTTCTTCGGTATTGGTAAAGCCTGTGACTTTCTTGCCATCGACAAGGGCGCGGCCGTCAGCGGCTTTGACGTGACGCAGTACGCCCGGGGCGTGGCAGACAAGTGCAACATGTTTGTTTGCAGCGATGAAGCTTTCAATCAGACTCGACGAGTCTTTGCTTTCCGCCAGATCCCAAAGCGGACCGTGTCCGCCCGGATAGAAGACCGTATCAAAGTCGTCGGCGGAAACCTCTGCCAGCTTCGCGGTGTTGGCGAGCGCTTTGTTTGCTTCGGCATCGGCCTCGAAACGGCGGGTTGCGTCGGTCTGGAAGTCTGGCTCGTTACTCTTGGGATCAAGCGGAGGTTGACCACCATTCGGCGAGGCAAGCGTGATTTCGTAGCCAGCTTCCTTGAACACATAATAGGGGGCGGCAAGTTCTTCAAGCCAGAAACCGGTCTTGCGACCGGTGTTGCCGAGCTGATCGTGCGATGTCAGAACCATAAGGACTTTCATGTGTATTCTCCTTCAGTGACAGTCTGCTGCGGTGTTATGGCCGCGTGTTGCGATAAAGTTGGGCGGTGCAGGCGTGCTGTCCGTCGTTTGTGTTTTTTAAATTAGACCGGTCGTCTATATCGAGTCAAATAAAAAGTTATCGCTCCTGATTTTCTTTAATTTCCCGATAGCATCTGGTCGGTTGCGGCCATCGCCGCGTCGAAAGGGCTTGGATTACGAGCGATTTTGGTCATGATGCTCGCGCCAAGCCAGAGCTGATATAGCGTTTCGGCCAGATCGTAGGGATTGCGTGTGCTCTTGATCGAGCCATCCACCAACCCTTGTTTGACGACCTTGGATAGTCTGCTGATGATCGCTGATGTCCCATTTTTCAAGGCGATTCGCATGTCCTCTGAAATGTCTGATACCTCCGCGCCAAGCTTGACCGCAAGGCATTTTCCGCACGGGTCTTCGCTTTCCTGATTCTCCTTCCAGAAGTGCCAATAGGCTGCCAGTCGTGAGCGTGCGGGTACATCTTCGTCGGCGAGCAATGCGTCGAGCTCGGTCAAATACTTGCTAAAGTAATGTTCTAGCAGGTCACGTCCGAAAGCCTCTTTCGAAGAAAAATAATAATAGAACGAACCTTTCGGGACGCTCGCACCGGCCAGAATCTCGTTTAAGCCCACGCCAGAAAAACCGCGCGCGGCGATTAACCGTTGAGCGGTATCCAGGATGTGAGACTTTACATCGGTGGCTTTGTCGGGTTTGGCTGCGGTAGACATCATTTTTTCCAATTAGTATGCGACTGGTCTATTTTTACGATGTTTGATTGTATCGGTCAAGGAGGAATGTGAGGCAGTCGATATCGTGCGGTCTCAGTTTGGTCTAACCTCCTGATTTCGTAGGTGTGTAGACCCTCAATAGGTTGTCCCGGTTTATAAGGCAAGTTATGTGCTGGCTGACAAAGGTTATGATGGTCAACGCGCCATGAACGCTATCGCCACGACCGGAGCAAAACCTGTCGTACCCCGTCGAACCACAACAGCACAATGGAGGCCTTTCGACCGAGAACTCTACAAAGAGCGTAATATGATTGAACGTTTCTTCAGCAAAATCAAAAACTTCAGGCGTATTGCAACCCGTTACGACAAACTTGCCAGAAACTATCTGGGGTTCCTGAACCTCGTCGCCGCACTCAAATGTTGTCAATGAATGTAAACAACACCTAGGCCAACGCTCAATCCTTGCTGCTTAGCAATGGATTTAATTCTATCCATGAGGTGATGCTGGGTTGTATCCCGCACACAACGGTTTTTCGCAACCAGCTGGATCGTTTTGCCCGTAATACTTGCCTGTACCTGAGACAGCCAGGCACCGGGGTTACTGCATCCCGGCACATTCGAACGACCAACTATCGTGCATATTTCCTGCCATTCAGGCGGCCCGACAAGGTCGCATTGAGTAGGTAACTTCTCAGAACCCAGCTCAAACTTAAGCTCCGGCATTAAACCATCAAGCGCATCAAGAATGGTTGTCCTAGAAGGTCTTTTTCCCTTCTGTCGCAATCCATCCAGCTCCGACCTAACGGCATCAAAACCCACTCGATCAATCGCTTCATTCACACGCAAACAAGCATTCGCAAGCGTCCAAGGCTCTGAACATAATCGCTGCCACTCTCTTGCTAAAATCAAACATTGATCATCGACGGCAGGAAGGACGGTTGCTCCGGCGCCAGTAACAGCTTTCGCCTGTTCCCTTTCATCCGTGTTTTCTTCTTTATCCGTGTTCTTCTTATTGGAACCGGCACCACGTGCCGGTTTAACACCGGAATCTGATGCCGGTTTAAGGGAACCAGATGCCGGTTTAGAACCAAGTCCGACCAGCTGATACGCATTTCGATTACGAAGCCTGCCAACCGCCCGGCTCAGCTTTGCCACCAATCCAAGTTCGACCAAACGCTTGAGCGCCTGACGC
>Ga0315338_1002632_pt1 | contig 17245 bp, 16 predicted proteins | sample ASW8metaG_FD_204518 | JGI IMG/M metagenome (GOLD analysis project Ga0315338, IMG submission 204518) | Ammonia-oxidizing marine archaeal communities from Monterey Bay, California, United States - ASW #8 | ecosystem: Environmental > Aquatic > Marine > Coastal | place: USA: California | collected... | reverse complement strand
TCGATGCGGAAGTCGAACGGATCGTCGAAGACATCTTCGTCACGGTTGGCCGACGCATAGAACAGCACCACGCTGTCGCCCTTGGCGATCTCCTGCCCACGGATCACAGTGTCAACCGCCGCAGTTCGTTTCATGTAGTTGACGGGCGACGTCCATCGAACGACCTCCTCGACGGCGGACTCCACGAGTTCAGGATGATCTTGCAGCTTGCTGAACTCGTCGGGGTGTTCGAGAAAGGTGCGCATCCCCCCGACCAGCGCGTTCTTGGTGGTGTCGTGGCCGGCGCTGAAGATGATCAGGTAGTAGCCGATGGTCTCCATCGGCCCGAGAGGTTCACCATCGATCGTCGCGTTCGCCAGCACGCTCGCGAGGTCACTGGTCGGATTGGCTCGGCGGCCCTGGATGATGCTGTCGAACAGCGCGTAGAGCTCCATCCCCAGGTCCATGATCGCTTGTTGTCGATCAGCGCCCTCACGCTGGAGGTCGGGGTCATCGAGTGCGAACAGTTCGTTGGTGAGGCGCAGGATGTCGGGCTCCTGCTCGCGGGGCACGCCGAGCATGTTGGAGAGGATGCGAAGTGGGTGGGCGGCGGCGACATCGCTTGCGAACTCGCACTCCCCTTCGCCACTCTCGCCCGCCAGCCGGTCCACGACTTCGCGTGCACTGCGATCGATGTCGGTATCGAGGGCTCGGATCGCGCGTGGCGTGAAGATGTGGCTCGCGACCTTGCGTACATCGCGGTGCTCGGGCGGATCCATCTGGATGATGACGCGCATGGAGTTGAACGCGCTGCTCTCCAACGCGTCCTGTTGACCTCCGGAGAGCACAGTGATCCCGGGCTCGGAGAGGAATCGCTCGGGATGTCGGGAAATCTCACTGATGTCCGCGTGCTTTGTGATCGCCCAGAAGGGCTCGAACATCTCCGGTTCACATCGATGAACTGGCGACTCGGCCCGCAGACGAGTCCAGAGGTCGTGCGGTACGCCGTGCTCCCCGTAGGCCTGCGGCGAGATCAGTTCGTGGCCGTCGGTGATCGACATCGGATGCCTCCTGGGCGATGGACCGTCGCTCAATTCTGACTCTGGACGCCACCAGTACGGTCAGAGTACAGGCGGGGTCTCGGGTGGTCTGAAACCATCGAGGCGGGCGGTGGCATCGGCGACCATCTGGTGTACGACCTCAGCTGCTGGCACCACGTCCTTGACAAGGCCAACGATGTTGCCGGCACCGTTCATAGAGATCCCTTCCTTGCCGCCGCGGTCAGTGGCCCAGGGCCCGAGGGTCAACTCGGTGAGGACCGGTTGCAACGGCATGGGAAGTGGGTCAAGGTCGGCAGCCTCCCAGGCTTCGGTCCACTGGTTTGGGAGAAGTCGGAACCGCTTTCCCGTGTAGGCGCGGCTGATGACCGGTGACTGGTCGGCAGCGGCCACCAGGCCGGCCTTTTGCCAACCAGCGATGCCGGCTTCTTCGGTGGCCAGAAAGCGTGTTCCCACCCACACGGCCTCGCAACCCATGACAAGGGCAGCCGCCAGGCCGCGCCCATCACCGATCCCGCCAGCGGCAACGACAGGAACCTCGACAGCATCGAGTACCTGGGGCAGAAGGGCGAGGGTGCCGACATGTCCGGTGTGGCCACCACCTTCCGTGCCTTGTGCGATGACGACGTCGGCACCGTCCTTTACGACACTGACAGCCTGTTTCGTGTTGCCGACCACCGACATCACCACTGCACCTGCTTCATGGAAGCGGTCCACCACAAAACCAGGTGAGCCGAGGGCACCGACGAATACCGGGACCCCTTCCTCGAGGATGACCTGGACCTGAGCCTCAGCGTCAGTTCCCAACGCGTTTCTGCCGGTTCCACGACCGGCACTTCCCCCCGGGTGCTCGACACCCAGTTCGGTGGCAATACGTGCCGCCGTCTCGCGGTGTCCAATGGGAATCCGTTCGGCAACATCTGAGACCTTCGTTCCGCCCTGATCGAGTCGGGCCGGCAGGATGAGGTCGACACCGAACGGTCGATCGGTCAATTCCCGGGTGCGTCGGATGACGGCCCGTACCTGTTCCGGGGACATCGAGGTGCAACCAAGCACTCCGAGCCCACCTGCGTTGGATACCGCTGCCACGAGTTCGGGTCCGGCGATCGGTCCCATGCCGGCCGAGAAGATCGGGAAGTCGATCTCCAACCGTTCGCACAGTGGCGTTCTCAACGATCTATTCAACGCCGTTCCCCAATGGCTTCGGTCGGGCCGTCAGACGTCCCCGGGTTCCTCCAAGGGGTGCAGTTGCTGCCACTAGTCGGCCTCTTCGGCGGGCGCGAGGCGCCGTAGTCGGTTCTTCCAAGGCCCGTAGCGCCACACCATTTCATCCCCATTTCGGTAGCGCGTGACGAGCGCGACTCTGCGGCCCCCGGGGTACAGGTTCAGGCGACCGTCCTCGAATCGGGCCGCAACGGAGATCCGGTCGGTCTTGTTCGCGTGCACGTCGTTGACACCACCCTCGAGCGTGCCGTCCGCGTACATGTCGTGGATGATTCCGCTAGCGGTGATGACGACCCGGTTGCCGGCCTGTTCGACTCGTTCGATGTGTCCCTTGAGCGGGCCCCTGTAAGCCTGCCAGACACCCCGAAGATCAGGCGCTCCCGGTGTGATCGGCTCGTCGCACCCTGCAAGGACTGGTCGTGGAAAGTCCCGATACCCACCAGGAGGAGTATGCGCGACAGGGATGTCCACCGCCTTGACGGTCGTTTCAGCCGGGGGCGTCGACAGTGGTGTCGGCTCGAAGTGCTCACGCCCTGCTGGAGGTTCATCTGGACGTCGCCGAATTCGGAGTGGGGCCATGAGGAGTCTCGGGATGACCGCTATCAGATTCTTCGCCTTCACTGCTGCACCATCTCGGTTGCGGTTCCGGTGTTGGAAGATTCGAGTGGCTGGAGGAGCCGGTGCAGGGCGGTCACCCATGTCCGCCTGACCTGTCGAGGCGTGCGGTTGTGGTCGTGCATGATCTGGTCCCAAGACTCGAAAGAGGTCAGGGTGCTGATGGTCGCCACGAGGTCGTCACGGGCAGAAGGGCTCAAGGCCTCCAGTTCGTAGGCGAAGCATTGGCGAATCTGGTCTGCCTGCCTGGCCCGAACGGAATGCAACTCCTCGTCAAGATCTGGAAAGTCCGGGGCCCTTCTCCGAGCTTGTCGGCACATCGGCTCGGTCGTTTCGTACAACTTGGCCCGGCAGTTCACGAACACCTGAGAGCGATGTTCGAGAGTGCTTTCGCTGATGTCCGGTAGCTGGAAAAGGTGGTCGTAGCGCTTGAAGTATCGGCGGAGCGTTTCCCGCCTGAGCTCCTTGAGCGTTTCGAAATAGCGGAACAGGGAGGCGACTGAGACTCCTGCTCGCTTCGCTACCTGTTCGGCTGTCGGGTCCGCATTCCCTTCGACCACAAGGTCGATCACTGCGTCGGACACGGCAATGCGGCCCCGTTCCCGCCGGGCCCGGCGGCCGTCTACGGTCTCGTCGCTCAAAGCGATCTGGGCCATCAGTGATTGCGGTGCCATCTTCGCCTCGTCTCCTCCTTGCAAACCGTGAGTTTATCACTTCTCCCAGATAGTGATAGTTATACTCTCAGAAGACAGATTGCAACTTGAGGGAGGACACTGTGTCAAAGCCGGATCTGCCAACAGGGACCTTCCCTGGTCGCATCGGTCGAACGTTTTCCGAATCAGAACCCTGGTTCGAGGAACTGGCACACCCCGCAGATGATTCACCCAACGTGGTCATCGTGCTGCTGGACGACACCGGGTTCGCCCAACTCGGTTGCTATGGGTCAGAAATCGATACTCCACATATTGATGAACTGGCAGCGAGCGGCCTTCAGTTCACGAACTTCCACGTGACTCCGCTTTGTTCGCCGACCCGGGCCTCGCTGCTTACCGGCCGGTCGCAGCATGCGGTCGGTATGCGAGCGGTGTCGAACTTCCAGACCGGATTTCCCCACCAGTTGGGCCACATCTCCAACCACGCCGCCACCGTCGCCGAGGTACTCCAAGCCGAGGGTTACGCGACCTTCTGCACCGGCAAGTGGCACCTGGCCCCCATGGAACAGTGCTCGGCGGCCGGGCCGTTCGAGCAGTGGCCGCTGGGGCGCGGATTCGACCGGTTCTACGGATTTCTCGAGGGTGAAACCGATCAGTTCCATCCCCAACTGGTCTGCGACAACCATCCGATCGAGCCGCCCGGCAAGGCTGAGGACGGCTATCACCTCAGCGAGGACCTGGTCGACCAGTTGCTGCGGATGGTGTCCGACAGCAAGGGAGTCCGACCCGACCGCCCATTCTTCGCATACCTACCCTTCGGGGCCACCCACGCCCCCCACCAGGCTCCACCCGAGTACCTGGCGAAGTACCGGGGCGCGTTCGACGAGGGTTGGGACGTTGTTCGACAGCGATGGTTCCAGCGTCAACTCGAGATAGGCGTCATCCCTGAGGGCACTGAGTTGGCACCCCGGAACCCTGGTGTGGAGCCGTGGGACACGCTGCCTGTCAACCAGCAACGCCTGGCTGTTCGGCTACAGGAAGCCTTTGCCGCCTTTCTCGACCACACCGACGACCAGATCGGTCGCCTCGTCGACGGCCTCCGCGCTATTGGAGAACTGGACAACACGCTCCTCGTCGTCCTCGCCGACAACGGCGCCTCCCAGGAGGGTGGTCCCTTCGGCGTCATGCACGAGATGAAGTTCTTCAACGGGATCCTCGAAACACCAGACGAGGCCGTCGAAAGGATCGACGAGATCGGTGGGCCACATAGCCACACCAACTATCCGTGGGGATGGGCCCAGTGCGGCAACAGCCCGTTCAAGTGGTACAAGCAGAACACCCACGAGGGCGGGGTCCACGTCCCGATGGTCGTGTCCTGGCCAGCCGGCATCGGAGAAGACCAGCGGGGGACGATGCGCGGGCAGTTCATCAACGTCGCCGACATCGTGCCCACCATCTACGACCTCCTCCAGGTCACCCCTCCGGACGTATTCAGGGGACGGACTCAGTTGCCCGTCACCGGTCATTCGTTTGCCGGTGTCTTCAGTGATGCAGAGGCCCCGGCATCCAACACCCTCCAGTACTTCGAGATGGCCGGCAGTCGGGCCCTGGTGGCAGGCCAGTGGAAGGCCGTCTGCAAACACCAGGAGGGAGAGGACTACGAAACCGAACCTTGGGAGCTCTACAACCTCAGCCTCGATGCATCGGAGTGCAACGACCTCTCCGAGTCGAATCCGAACAAGTTGGCAGAACTCGTTGCACTGTGGTGGTCCGAAGCCGAACGCCACGGAGTCCTCCCACTCGACGATCGCGGCCTGGGCAGCCTCTTTGGTGTCCGATTCCGGGATCACTCGCCCCACCCGCCCAACAGGCGCTACGTGTATCGGCCACCAATGTCGCCGATCCCGGGCCAGGCGAGTGCAGCAACGGGCGGACGGAGCTTCGACCTGACCGCCCAGGTCACGAGGGCTGGCGGAGAAGACGGTGTCTTGTGGGCAACCGGCAACGAGAACTCCGGAATCTCGGTCTTCGTCCAAAACGAGCGCCTGCTCGTCGACTACAACGCGTTCGACGAGCACACGCTGTTGGAGTCTGACGTCGACCTACCCGTCGGCGATTCGGTTCTGACGGCACGATTTCGACGAACTGGTGCCCAATCCGGAACCGTGGCACTTGCCGTCGACGGCAATGATGCAGGCCGAGCCGAGCTGCCGCTCTACATGCGGATGATCTCCTCCGTGGGGGCGAGCATCGGCTACGACCACGGCTCAGCCGTGTCCGATCGCTACCAGGCACCCTTCCCGTTCTCCGGGACACTCCACGAGGTCGAGATCCAACTGTTGTCACGGGCATCGGTGGAAGCCGAAGATGCTCTTGCCAGAGCAGAGATGGCCCGTCAATGACCAACCTCCAGATGAAGAGTGGCGTTCAAGGACCAGGAAGCCCCTTTCCCGTTCTGGTTCTACATGGCTCCCTCCCATCGTTGAGCCCCACCGTTGAGCCAGATAGGAGTCAACCGCATGCTTGCCATCACACTCCTCGGGACCGGCAGCCCCATGCCCGATCCGACCCGGGCCGGACCAGCCACGCTCATTGCGGGTGGCACCGAACAGTTCCTTGTCGACGCCGGCCGAGCCGTGCTCATGCGCCTGGGGGGCGCAGCCAGCAGTGCAGGTCAACTCAGTGCTGTGCTACTGACCCATCTTCACAGCGACCACATCACCGACCTGAACGACGTGATCACCACCAGATGGATTACGACCTTCGAACCATCGCCGCTCACCATCGTCGGTCCGATCGGGACCCGAACGGTTGTCGACCACATACTCGACTCGCTGGGACCTGACATTGGCTACCGCATCGCCCACCACGGCGACCTCGACTATCGGCCCCCTGTCGAGGTCATCGAGGTGACCGAAGGCAAGATCGATCTCGGCGGACAGGTAGGTGTCTCCTGTGCGCCCACAGACCACAAGCCGGTCGAACCCAGCATCGGATTCCGCTTCGACTATGACGGTGCTTCGGTTGTCGTCGCCGGTGACACCGTGCCGTGCGAAGGCCTCGACAGGCTGTGTATCGGTGCGCAGGCTCTGGTGCACACGGTCATCCGCAAGGACGTCATCGAGAACGTCCCGGTGCAGAGGCTGCAAGACACGCTCGACTACCACTCCTCTCCCGAGGAGGCTGCGAAAACAGCGGCGCGGGCCGGCATGGAGACCCTGGTGCTTACGCACTACGTACCAGCATTCCCATCTGGTGGTGGCGAGGACTGGCGCAACCTCGCCGCCGCCCACTTCGCCGGCACCATCGAGTTGGGCGACGACCTGCACAGGGTCGAAGTCCACCCGAGCTGAATCGATCAGACCCAAAGGAAAACAGAGACATGGACACCGTTCGAACACCCGATGACCGATTCACCGATCTACCCGGTTACCCATTTGAACCGCACTACGCCGAAATACCCGATGGCGACAGTGGCACGTTGAGGGTCCACTATCTCGACGAAGGCCGATCCAACGGTTCCGTCGTGTTGCTGGTGCACGGTGAGCCATCGTGGAGCTACCTCTATCGCGACATGATCCCACCGCTGGTTTCCGCCGGTCACCGGGTGATCGCCCCCGACCTCGTCGGCTTCGGACGCAGTGACAAGCCAACGGAGATGACCGACTACAGCTACGCCCGTCACGTCGTCTGGGCCTCGTCGCTCATCTTCGACCATCTCGATCTGCAGGACATCACCTTCTTCGGCCAGGACTGGGGCGGCCTCATCGGCCTACGGCTGGTGGCCGACCAACCCGACCGATACACGCGAGTGGCCATCGGCAACACGGGCCTACCAACCGGCGAAGGCGGGTCGGAAGCCTTCATGGCCTGGCAGAAGTTCTCCCAGGAATCACCGGTGTTCCCCATCGGCAGACTCGTCAACGGCGCATGCACCACCGACCTGCGAGATGAAGTCATCGCCGCCTACGACGCCCCTTTCCCCGACGACTCCTACAAGGCCGGAGCCCGGATCTTTCCGTCTCTTGTTCCCACCACCGCCGACGACCCGGAAGCGTCCGCCAACAAGGCGGCGTGGAAGGTGCTCGAACAGTTCGAAAAGCCGTTCCTGGTCGCATTCAGTGACCTCGATCCGGTGACCAAGGGCGGCGAGACCCCCTTCCTGGCCAGAGTCCCTGGAGCCCAGGGCCAACCTCACACGACAATCGAGGGCGCCGGCCACTTCCTTCAGGAAGACCAGGGACCGGCTTTGGCTGCACTGCTCGTCGACTTCATGGCCTCGTGACCACTGTCGAGCGGTCCCGCCTCGTCGAGGCTGCACCGACCGAGGTCTGGAAGGTGCTGTCCGAGTTCGAGGTCATCAGCTCGTGGGCGCCCAACGTCGAGCACTCGTGCTTCCTCACCGAGGAAACATCAGGTGTCGGAACAACTCGTCGTGTGCAGGTTGGTCGATCAGCCCTCATAGAGACGGTCATCGCGTGGGAGGAACCGCACACCCTGTCGTACTCCCTCAAAGGTCTCCCACCAGTGATCCGCTCAGTCACCAACACCTGGCGGCTCGAACCAACCGAGGACGGAACGAAGGTAAGGCTGATCACCGACATCGATGCCGGCCCGCGACCCCCGCAGAAGTTGATTGCACGCATCGTCGGGCGCAGGCTCGGAGCAGCATCCGACGAGATGCTCTCAGGGCTTGTCGCCCACTTGAGTCTGAGAGGGCAGCGGCCATGACCGTTCGACCCGACGTCATCGTCATCATGACCGACGAAGAACGCGCCGCCCCCCCATACGAAAACTCAGACATCACTCGGTGGCGTGCAGAAACGCTGACAGGTCGGGCCTGGTTCGACGAACACGCACTCAACTTTGGGCGCCACTACACGGGCTCACTGGCCTGCGTTCCCAGCCGGCCGACGATCTTCACCGGGCACTACCCCGACGTTCATGGTGTGACCCAGACCAACGGCCTCGGAAAGATGGCCGACGACTCGCGCCTACGTTGGCTGCGTGCCGGCGAGGTACCCACACTCGGTCACTGGTTCAGGGCCGGCGGCTACGACACCCATTACGACGGCAAGTGGCACATCTCCCACGCCGACCTGATCGACGAGAACACCGGCCAGGTTCTTGCAACCAACAACGCCGCCGGCGAGGTCGACCAGGAAGCCGTCAACGCATACCGCACAGCCGATCTGCTCGACCCCTTCGGCTTCTCCGGTTGGGTAGGCCCCGAACCTCATGGCGCCCCACTCGCAAACAGTGGCTTCCGGCGCGATCCACTCATCGCAGACCGGGTAGTCGCCTGGCTGGAGGATCGCTACAGCCGGCGAGCGGCAGGAGACGCAAACGCCTTGCGTCCCTTCCTGCTCGTCGCAAGCTTCGTCAATCCCCACGACATCGTCTTGTTCCCGGCCTGGGTTCGACGCGGAATCCCGATCAAGAACCAACCAGAGTTGGATCCACCCTCGATACCCGCATCACCCACGGACGACGAAGACCTGGCCACCAAGCCAGCAGCCCAGGTCGCGTACCGGGCGGCCTACCCGACGGGATATGGGCCGGCAGCAGCGATTGCGCGGACCTACGACAAGAACGCCCAGAAATACCGGGACCTCTACTACCGGTTGCATGCAGAAGTAGACGGCCCAATTGATCGGGTACGCCGAGCCGTCACTGATGGAGGATCTGAACACGCGGTGATCGTGCGTACCTCTGACCACGGCGAGTTGCTAGGCGCCCATGGCGGCCTCCACCAGAAATGGTTCAACCTCTACGACGAAGCTACCCGCGTCCCATTTTCAATTGCCCGGATCGGTACCAACGCCACCACCGGGAGATTGATCAACGACGCCCCGACCTCCCACATCGACATCGTGCCCACCCTGTTGTCAGCGGCAGGTATCGACGAAGCGATGACCGCCAGCGTGCTCCAAGGATCATTCACCGAGGTCCATCCGCTGCCCGGTACGAACCTCATGCCGGTCGTCGATGGCGTTGAAGAGGTAGATCCCGATCGCACCGTCTACCTCATGACACGCGACAACATGCTCGAGGGTGATTCCGGCGCTTCCGGCGTGGCCCGCGGCACCGGCCGTGCTGCAAAACCGCCTCGACTGCTACGAATCCGAGTTCCGGAACATGTGGGTTCAAACTTCGAGGGGCTCGTTGCACGGGTTGACGATTCGATCAATCGTGGTGAAGGCCACCTGTGGAAAGTGGTTCGTACCTTTGACGACCCGGCCACGTGGACCAACCCGGGAGTCCACCACCTCGCCTCGAGCGGCCCCGCCGGTGAGACGACCCGGACCATCCCAGTCCCGGACCAGTGGGAGCTCTACGACCTCGACACCGATCCGATCGAAGTCGTCAACCGATGGAACGACGATTCGGCCCGGGACGTGTTCGAACACCTCCGCGCCCTCCTCAGAGAGGAGCGCTTCCGAGCCGTGCCCGAGCGAAACAACCCGTGGCCCTATGCGTCACGTAAGCGAACCGGGGGACCGGTGACGAAGCGCCCACCCCCACCAGCGAGGATGCTTCGCAAGTTTGTCCAGAAGATTGGCATGCACCCCGAAGATCTCGACGCAATGGAGTTCAGGCTCACGGGAAAGCGCGCCGTCGTGATCGCAACGAATACCGCGGTAATGGACATCGGCAAGCCGACCGGCGTCTTCGCCAGCGAGATGACCGTTCCCTACTACGCGTTCCTCGACGCGGGCATGGAGGTCGACGTAGCAAGCCCCCTGGGAGGTGTGATCCCCGTCGACCCACAATCGCTCAAGCCGGTCTTCCGAAGCGGTGACGACGACCGTTTCCTCGCCGACGACCACTTCCGGAACCAGGCCACCAACTCGCTGGCGATCGGGCAGGTGGACATGGCCGAGTACGACGTGGTGTTCCTCTCCGGAGGTTGGGGCGCAGCGTTCGACTTCGGATTCTCGGATGACCTGGCAGCCAAGATCACCGAGGCGAACGCGCAAGGGAAGATCATCGGCGGCGTATGCCATGGCCCGCTCGGACTCCTCAACGCAAAGGATGCCGCCGGGGAACCACTGGTCAAGGGCCGTCGGATCTCTGCCGTCACCGACAAGCAGGTGAGAGAACTCGGCATCCAATCCACCCCACACCACCCGGAGAGGGAATTGCGTCGAGCCGGTGCGGTCTTCCAGAGCAGCACCAGGTTCCGTGACCCGTTTGCCAACCACTGGGTCGTCGACGGGAACCTCGTCACCGGCCAGAACCAGAACGCAGGGCCAATGGTGGCCCGCGAAATGATGCAACTCCTTGCTACCCAGGAGTTGCAACCGCAACCAGGATGACCACGACTCCTAACTGAAGGAAGTACCAGATGAACAGCAGTAATCCGCGTTACGGCCTCGTCGACCGGGAATACGGCATCCAGTTGGCCACTACCTCACCAGCTGACGATGGCCCGGTATGGATGGTCAACTTGATGAAATACCGTGAAGTGGCCGACTACGTAGACGGCCGAAAGACGACCATCTCCGGTCAAGCGGCAGATGACCTCTACTCGCCAATCGACTCACTGACCGCGGTCGGAGCCGAGATCGTCTTCCTGGGAGACGTAGACCAGCAACTCCTCGGCGACAACACCGTCTGGGATCGCATCGCTGTTGTGAAATACCCAACCCGCAAGTCGTTCATCGACATGCAGGCGCGCCCCGAGTTCCAGGAATCGCACAAACACAAGGACGCTGGGATGGACAAGACCTTCGTCATCGGGTGCCAACCCCTGCAGGTCCCGGAGCCGCCACCCGATCTAGAACCCCTCGATTGGGCCGATGTTCCACACCCGCCGACGAAAGACGATAGTCCAGTAGTGGTGATGCATGTGTTGCGGTTCGAAGGCGTAGATGCCGGGGTTCAGACCCCCGCATATATGGAGGCTTACCAGTCGGCTGCGGCAGCAGTCGCCTCAAAGCACGGCGTAAGGATCCCTGCCTGGTTCACCGTTGAAGGAACAATCATCGGAGACGGACGGGAGTGGCACCAGGTGCGCTTCAACCAATTTCCAAGCAAGGCGGCGTTCATGGCCGTCGTTGCTGATCCAACCCGTCTGAAAGCTCAACATGACCATCGAGAGGCAGCGATTGCTGATACCTACACGATGATCCTTCGTCCGAGAATCGATCAGCTCGGAGAGTCATCGTGAACCCCAAAGAGGCCCCCCTCGATCCCGACGTCATGCGGGAGCGTTACCGGGTCGAGCGTGACAAGCGTCTTCGTGTCGACGGCAACGACCAGTACGTCGACGTCGTCGGACCGTTCGCCCACTACACCGATGACCCCTACATCGAGTCGGGTATCGACCGTCCGCCCCTGGTCGATGAGGTCGATGTCGTGATCATCGGAGGTGGTTTCGGGGGACTGCAGATGGGGGCCCGCCTCCGTGATGCCGGGGTGGAGGACCTGCGGATCATCGAGAAGGGAGGCGATTTCGGCGGCACCTGGTACTGGAACCGGTACCCGGGGGCCCAGTGCGATATCGAGTCCTACATCTACCTTCCGCTCCTCGAGGAGGTCGGCTACATGCCCCGGGAGAAGTACTCCCACGCCCGGGAGATCCTCGACTACAGCCAACGACTCGGTCGCCACTACCGCCTCTACGACGGGGCGCTCTTCCAGACCGAGGTGACCGGGATGTCCTGGGATGATCAACTCTCACGCTGGATCGTGGACACCAATCGGGGAGATTCGCTCCGGGCCCGGTTCGTGGCCATGGCCAACGGTCCGCTGAACCGCCCGAAACTCCCCGGCATCCCCGGCCTCGGCGACTTCGCGGGTCATTCCTTCCACACGAGCCGCTGGGACTACGAATACACGGGCGGAGGGCCAGACGGTGACCTCGATCGCCTCGCAGACAAGCGGGTGGCGGTCATCGGTACCGGGGCCAGTGCCATCCAGTGCGTTCCGTTCCTCGGCGAGGCCGCAGAGCACCTCTACGTCTTCCAGCGCACACCCTCGTCGGTGGACGTGCGCGGCAACCAACCCACCGAACCAGGGTGGGCCGCCGGCCTGGATCCGGGCTGGCAGAAGCAGCGCATGGAGAATTTCAATGGCCTGGTTTCGGGCCTGCCCCAGGCCGAAGACCTTGTTGATGATGGTTGGACCGACCTCATCGGCAAGATGATCCGACGCTTTCGGGAGGCCAGCGCTGACGGGAGCGTCGACATTCCCGAAGTGATGGAGCTGGCCAACTTCGACAAGATGAACGAGATCCGCTCCAGGGTCGACGACCTGGTGGAAGACCCGGAGGTCGCCGAGAAGCTCAAGCCCTATTACCAGATGTTCTGCAAGCGGCCGACCTTCAACGATGAGTACCTCCCGACGTTCAACCGGCCCAACGTCGAACTCGTCGACACCGACGGGAAGGGTGTCGACCGCATCACCGAACGCGGCCTGGTCGTGGCCGGCGTCGAGCACGAGGTCGACTGCATAATCTTTGCCACCGGCTTCGAGGTGGGGACCCCGTACGTCCGCCGGGCCGGGTACGAGATCCTCGGCAGCCGGGGGCGGACCCTCTCGGAGAAGTGGACTGATGGGATGGCCACCCTGCACGGGATGCAGAGTCGGGGCTTTCCGAACTGCTTCTTCATGCAAATCAGCCAGACCGCCTTTACAGCCAACTTCCCCCACCTTCTCGAGGAGCTCACGACCCACCTGTCCCACATCATCGGTCACGCCCTGGATCGTGGCATCAGCACCATCGAGGTCTCACAGGACGCCGAGGATGCCTGGGTGGCGACGATCCGGGAGAAGGGCCTCGGTGCGATGGGGGCCCTCGGCGGGGTGGATTGCACCCCCGGCTACTACAACAACGAGGGACAGGCCCGCGAACCTGGCTCGATCCAGGCGGCCCCATATGGCGGTGGTTCCATTGAGTTCTTCCGAATCCTCCAGCAGTGGCGGGACGACGGAGACTTCGCCGGTCTGGAGTTCACCCACTCCTCCACGAAAGATGGTGGACGGCCGCCGGAGTGACCTACTCGTGGGCCTCTTCGCTCGGCTCTGAGCGCTTGGCACCTGGAGACGGATGGTCGGAGGTGTCGGATCGAAAGCCCATGGCGATGAGCCGGGGCGGCCTCAGGACCTGGGTCTGCGGATGCCCCGGTAGGGGGAGCCTGCGGCCTCGAAGACCCCGTACAACTCGAAGAAGGCGGGGCCGAACGGATCCACGCCAGTCAGCGGCATGGAGGCCCGCACGATCGTGAAGTCGTGGGGTGCCAGGGCCTTTGCCTCGGCGAAGTGGCGCTCGGCCACGTCGGTCCTCCCGGCTCGCCGGGCATGGACCGCCAGGCGGAAGTGGAGGCGTGCGGTGATCTCGTCGTCGGCGAGGTCCGCCACCTCGTAGCCGGCGTCGTCGGGCACGGTGCCGTCCCGGACCCATGCCCGGACCTGCTCCATGTGGTCCTCGCAGTGGATGCCGGTGAATTCGGTGAACATGTCGGATCCGAACTCGTTGGCGTTGGGCCGGACGATCCGGTCGTCCTCGTCGATCCAGACGACCGTCGGGACGTTGTTGACCGCATAGAGCTCGGGGAGCCGGTGCTCCGTATCGACGAGCACCGGGTAGGTGATTCCGTCGGCGAGCGGGGCCACCACGTCGACGTTCTCGTCGATCGCCACGGCGATCACGGTGAAGTCAGCGTCGGCGAGTTCGTCGTGCAGTGCCTGCCACCCGGGCAGGTCGAAGGCGCATCCTCACCAACTGGAGAAGGCGACCAGCAGCCGCCTCGTGCCCGACCACTCCGAGAGCCTGCGCTGCGTCCCCTCGAGATCGAGGAGCGTGGCGTCGGGCGCCAGGCGGTTGACGAGGGCACGCTGCCGGTCGCTGGCCGGGGCTCCGACCGCGACCATGCGGGCGTCGGAATCGACGAGCACCGGCCGGCCCAGGGCCTCTGCCACGGCGGCCAGGTCAACGCCGTCGGGATGCTCGAGCGCGGACCGGTCGGAAAGGGGGATGCAGGCCTCGTCCCGACAGAGGCCCTCGGGCTTGAGATTCCACCCGACGGCGGCGGTCAGAAGCCCGGGGTCGACGATCGGACGCTCTCCGTCCCAGGTGGCGTCGACCTTGGTGGCATCCTCGGCGATGACGGTCGTGGTGTGGCCTGTCTCGGTCATGTCGGGTTTCCCGGTTGTCTCGGTGACGTGGTCGGACCCGAAACGTAATCCCTGCAGGCTTGCGAGGTGTCAGCCGGTACTTCGCGCGGGCGGACCGGGGTCGCATGCAGGCCAAGGCGGCGGCCTTGAACGACTGTGTGGACGGTCGCCCCGAGAACCCGCCCCGGACGGTGGTGCACGCCGCCGGCGACCCGGGGCAACGTGATTCGTCGCCTTGTCTGATCCCGCGAGCTCTGAGTCGTCGTGGAGCGGCCATACCGACCAAGATGCACCGCATGTCACTCAAGGTCGGTTGCCAACTCCACCCCCAGGCCACCAGCGTCGGAGCGTTGCGCGACGCCTGGCAGGAGGCCGACGCCATGGGGGCCGACTCGATCTGGGTCTGGGACCACTTCTACCCGCTCTACGGCAACCCCGACGCGGAGCACTTCGAGGCCTGGACCCTGCTGTCGGCCATGGCCGCCGACACCAGGCGAGCGATGCTCGGCACCATGGTGACCGGCAACTCGTACCGGAACCCCGAACTGCTCGCCGACATGGCCCGCACGCTCGATCACCTCTCGGACGGACGGATGTACCTCGGCGTCGGCGCCGGCTGGTTCGAGCGGGACTACGACGAGTACGGCTACGAGTTCGGCACCGTCGGCAGCCGCCTCAGGCAGTTGGAAGCCGACCTGACCAGGATGCGGAGCCGCCTCGACCAACTCAATCCGCCTGCCGTGGGCCGGATGCCGATCCTCATCGGCGGATCCGGGCGCAAGGTCACCCTCCGCCTGGTCGCCGAATACGCCGCCGCCTGGAACTGCTTCGGCCCGCCGGAGAATGTTGCCGAGTTGTCGGCGGTCCTCGACGACTGGTGCGCCAAGGTGGGCCGCGACCCTGCCGAGGTCGAACGGACGGTGTGTATCGCCCAGGACGACGTCGAGGACGTGGGCCGCTACACCGATGTCGGCGTCGACCACCTGATCGTCATGATCGGCGACCCGTTCGACCTCGCTCCGTTGCAGGCACTCATCGACCAACGCGACGCCGGGGCTTGACTTCGTAGGGTGCGCCTCCATGGCGGAACGTCAGCTCGTGTCCAGTCGACGTCCAGGATCGTGTCGACCGGCGACCATGGGGGTTTCCTTGGCGGCCTTGTGTTTGCTGGCCTTGGGAGCGGCATGTGGCGGAGGCATCCAGATGCCGCCAGTTTCGACCTCGCCGGCAACGACGAGTCCGGCAACGACGAGTCCGGCAACGACGAGTCCGGCAACGACGAGTCCGGTCACGACGAGTCCGGTCACGACCAGCCCGGTCACGACCAGCCCGGTTGTGACGTCGCCTGCCGAGTCGCTGGAAGCCGTGACAACATCCACCTACGCTCCATCTTTGGAGGAGAACCCGAACGTGGACGAAGTAGGTTTGAGCCGACTACTTCCACTTTCCTACGGTGACGACCCCCTCCAGGTCGGCGATCTAAGGATCCCCCCGGGAAAGGACATCCACCCGGTTGTGGTCCTTATCCACGGGGGATTCTGGCGATCAGGCTTCGACAAGTCCCTGATGACGTTGCTGGCTGAGGATGCGACTGAGCGCGGGGCAGCCACCTGGAACGTCGAGTACCGTTCAGTGGGCGACCCCGGTGGCGGCTATCCGGGGACGCTGCTCGACATCGCCCGGGCCATTGACCACTTGGCTCAGGTCGATGAACCGCTGGACCTCGATGATGTGACGGTGATCGGACACTCGGCCGGTGGCCACCTCGCACTCTGGGCCGGCAGTCGGAGCCTCCTCGCCCCCGGCGACCCGGGAGCGAGCCCCGTCGTCGAACCGCATACGGTCGTCGCTCAGGCCGCAGTCGTCGACCTCTACAAGGCTGCGGAGACGAACCTCGGGTTCAGCGCCGTGGAAGCGCTTCTCGGTGGCGAACCCGACGAAGTCCCCGATCACTACCGGGTCGCCCAACCGGTTCTCGATGCCCAGCGTGTCGTCGCCGTACACGGACGCTACGACCAGGTAGTCCCCATCAGTCAGAGTGGCTTGTTGCCCGAGGCGATCGGGATCTTCTCCGACACCGGAACCCATTTCGACGTACTGGACCCGCACCACGACCTCTGGCTGCGGACGATGGCAGAACTCGGCCTCGAGGCGTCGAACCAACCCTGATCGACGGTCCTTCAGAACCCTGGCCTGGACCCTTCGAGGCAGGACTCTCTGCAGGTCCGTCCCGCACGAGTGCCCCGAGGTCGGTTGGCTTCAGTTGTCTGGGGCTACCTCGTAGCCGGCTTTCCCGATGGCGGCGATGACGGCCTCGTCCGAGGCGGCGCCTTCGACCTCGACGTCACGCCGGTCGACCGTGACGACAGCGGATGTGACCTCGGGGAGCTCGCCGAGAGCCTCTTCGATGGCCCGCTTGCAGTGGTCGCAGGAGATGTCGGGAACGTGGAACACCCGCGTCGTCATGCATTCGTCCTCTCGGGTTCGATGAGCAGGTCCTCGTCGGTCGCCGTGGGGCGGCGGTAGCCGGTGAACCGGCGCAGTCGGAGCGAGTTGGTGACCACGAACACGGACGAGAAGCCCATCGCTCCGGCG
>Ga0315338_1002631_pt1 | contig 17247 bp, 22 predicted proteins | sample ASW8metaG_FD_204518 | JGI IMG/M metagenome (GOLD analysis project Ga0315338, IMG submission 204518) | Ammonia-oxidizing marine archaeal communities from Monterey Bay, California, United States - ASW #8 | ecosystem: Environmental > Aquatic > Marine > Coastal | place: USA: California | collected... | reverse complement strand
TGACTCAAAGCTGCGAATACTGGATCGAGAAGATGGGCCCGGCGCGAGTTCCCCATGGCCCCGTCAACGATTTCGCTCACGCCCTCGACGACGAGCAGGTCCGCTTCCGCGACATGGTGGTAGAGGTTGAGCACCCCGAGGGCGGCACGGTGCGGATGCCAGGCAACCCGATCAAACTCAGCGATACTCACGAAGAACATTTCTCGCCGGCGCCGCTGTGCGGTCAACACACTGACGAGGTGTTGGGTGATGTGCTGGGCTTGAGCGCCGAGCGCCTCGCGATGCTGCGCGCCGCCGGCGTGATCGCCTAAACTGAGGTTTTGGGGAACCCGATGGTCGAGACCGTGCATATCAACGAGGTGGGCCTGCGCGACGGACTACAGATTCAGCCGCGGTTCGTGCCGACCGCCGGCAAGCTGGAGCTGTGCCAGGCGCTGATCGACGCCGGTGTGCGCGAGATCGAGGCGACCAGCTTCGTCTCGCCCAAGGCGGTGCCGCAGATGGCGGACGCCGGCGAGCTGTTTCCAGCGCTGCCGATGCGCGCGGGCGTACATTATTCGGCACTGGTGCCCAACGAGAAGGGCTATGAGCGCGCGCGCGTGGCCGGCGCGGACACCGTCGCGCTGGTCATCGCCACCACCGAAACCTTCAACCGGCGCAACATTAACATGTCGTTCGCCGAGGCGCTCGCCGTCAACCAGGCGGTGATCGCGCGCGCCCGCACCGATGGCGTGCATGCGCGGGCCTACATTTCAGGCGCTTTCGTCTGTCCCTACGAGGGCGTGACGCCGCTCGCGCGCCTGCTCGACTTGACCGAGCGCCTGCTTGATGCGGGCGCCGACGAGATCGGGATCGCCGACACCATCGGCGCCGGCCACCCCAAACAATGCCAGGAGATCTTCTCGGCCGTCGTCAGGCGTTGGGGGGCGGAGCGCTTCAGCGCTCACTTCCATGACACCCGCGCGATGGGCCTGGTGCTAGCTTGGGTCGCGCTACAAGAGGGCATCCGGAAGTTCGATTCCTCGATAGGCGGCCTCGGCGGCTGCCCGTTCGCGCCCGGGGCCGCCGGCAATCTGGCGACCGAGGATTTGGTCTTCATGCTCGAGCCATCGGGCTACCGGACTGGCATCGACGTGGCCGGGTTGCGGGCAGCGGTGGTCATCGCCGAACGCTTGCTCGGCCACCCGCTCGGCGGTCGCATCACCCCGTGGTGGCGCGCCCAAGCCAAGAAGGCCACCGCCGAGTAGGCCTACAAAGTATATTTTGCACGATACTTCGATTTCCTACGCGGACGACTGTATCGCTGGACTTCCCGAGCGGCGCTTTCGCGAGGCGCACGACGCCGGAGCCAGAATGCGCACCTGGCCCGCCTGGCAGGAGGAGCCTGGCAAGCCGTTCGGCACCGCGATTACCGCGCGATATCTCGATGCGCACGCGCCGCCAGCCAAGGCGCTCGTGGATTGGATGCGGCGATTGTTCGCTCCGGACGGGTAGCGGCATGGCGCGGCACGGGCACGGACCCCGCGTCAAGCGCGGGGTGACAGGGTGGCGGCGCCGGGGGGAGCAAACAGAGCTTCCATTTCGCGGCGTAGGGCGAGGATCGGCGTCGCGGGGGGCGGTTCGACATCGTCCCACCCGACCGCCGTGCCGGCGGCAACCGGTCGCACGAGGCAGAGGCCGTTGGCCAGGCCGAGCGGCAGGGCGCCTGAGCTAAGCGAGTCGGCGGCCGGCATCAGCCGGCCATGGACAGTGTAGCCGCCCTCGCCGTCGAGCGCTTCGCCGGCCACGAGGTCGCGCTTGGCGGTGGCGACGACATCGGCGTGGAAGGCGGCCGGCGCGCCTGTGGCCTCGCCGCGCAGCGCGACCGAGGCCACGCTTATGCCGAGTTCGAGACCGATCAGGTGGTAGGGCCTATAGAGGCTCGCATAGCGGCCCGAGGCATCGGTCTTTAAACCGTACTCCAGGAACGAGCGGCGAGCATACTCGCTAGGGGCCGCGAAGGTGACGTAGACGCCCCAGCGCAAGTCATGGGCGAGCGGCGTACCGTTGCGCGCGAGGCTGGAGATGACCTCGACCATGCCGGCACGATCGAGCACGCCACCTTCCGACTGCGGGATCAACTTGGCCGACAGCTCATCAACCTCGCAGGGCGGAAAGTCGAGGCCGCCGGCCGGCGGTTTGAGGCCGGTGGCGTTGGCGACCGCCGCCATTTCGATCGACGACTTGGTCCCGTCGAGGAAGGAGTTAAACATGCGGGCGTTGTAGTCGCCGCCCGCCACCATTTCTGGATCGAAGCCGTAGTATTCCCACACCGTGTCCGGCGTTGAGGCGTGGTAGCGGGGCAGGTACTTGGTGCCCTTGCCGGCGCAGACCACCTCGAAGCCGCTTGCTCGCGCCCAATCGACCAGCTCGCAAATCAGCGCCGGCTGATCGCCATAGGCGAGCGAGTAGAGGACGCCGGCCTCGCGCGCGCGGCGCGCCAGCAGCGGTCCGACCAGGGCATCGCCCTCGACGGTGACCATCACCACGTGGCGCCCAGCGGCGAAGGCGGCAAGCGCATGGGCCGCACCAGCCGCCGGGTCGCCGGTCACCTCTACCACGACCTCGACACCGTCGGCGGCTACCAGTGCCGCCGCGTCATCGGTCGTGGGCACTTCATCGGCCGCCCACCCGGTCCGCTCCAGGGCATCGTAAATACGCTGGTGGGAAAGATCGGCGATACCGACCAGCTTGAAGCCAGGAGTCAGGCGCGCCTGGGCCAGGAACATCGTTCCGAACTTGCCCGCGCCGATCAGGCCGACGCCAATCGGTCGGCCCTCGGCGGCGCGCGCGCTCAGCATTCGTGCAAGATTCATCGCGGACCATGTCCCTTGTTTACTGCCACACCATTTTTGCCCTCACGTTGTGGCCACCGAAGCTAGTCCGGTAAGTCGCTCGCTCACGTCCCATAACCTGAGAGCGAGCTCCACGTCGTGGGACGCGGCCGACGAGTGCGCTTCTTCCGTGCGGTCGAAGTAGCGCCCCGTGACACCCTCCATCTCCGGCGCGAGCGCGAGTTTGACGACGCCTTCGGCGCCGTTCGCCGAGGATGCGAAGAATAGCGACATGGGTGCGATGACCAGGCGCGCCGGCCATGGCGTGTTGTTGAAGATGCGAGTCCCGACGAGGCCTGGATGGAGGCAATTAGCGGTAACGCCGCTCGTGTTCAGGCGGCGCGAGAGCTCGTAGGTGAACAGAACGTTAGCGAGCTTCGACTGGGCGTAGGCGCGATAGATCCGCCATCGCAGTTCACCCTGCAGGTCGTCGAGACGGATAGCGCCGCTCCGGTGGGCGTCCGAGGCGACAGTGACGACGCGCGCGGAAGCGCTCAGCTGGTTGAGCAACAGGTTGGTCAACAGGAAGGGCGCGAGATGATTGACGGCCAAGGTCGTTTCAAGCCCGTCCTCGGTGATCTCGCGGCGGCTGGTGACCAAGCCCGCGTTGTTGATGAGGACGTCGAGCCGGTCGGTGCGCGCCCGCACTTCCGTGGCGAGTCGTCGCACCTCCGCCTGAGAAGCGAGATCGGCCACCAATAGTTGGGCCCGGTCGGCGCCGCCGCGCCGCCGCACCTCCGCCAGTACCGCCTCGCCGCGATCACCGTCCCGGCATGCCAGGAGCAATCTCACGCCGCGATCGGCGAGCTTCAGCGCTGCGGCGCGGCCAATCCCCGAGCTGGCGCCGGTTAGCAAGCAGACTTTGTCGGCCATTTCCACCGGCTACCACGCGGCCCAGCCGGCATCGACCATGATGTTGGCGCCATGGACCGAGCGGGCGTCGTCCGAAGCAAGAAACACCGCTGTCCCGGCCATGTCCGCAGCCGGCAGAAAGTCCTCACCGGTCGGCGTGCGATAGCGCACGCGCTCGCACCACTCGCCGTCGGTGCGCAGGTCCTCGTTCATGGGCGTCACGATATTGCCAGGCGAGAGCGTGTTGACGTTGATGCCGAAGCGGGCGAGTTCGAGACACAGCGACTTGGTCAGCATGTTGAGCCCGCCCTTGCTCGCGCAGTAGGGCGCCGAATCTGGAAAACCGCCGACACCGGCGACCGACGACACATTGATGATCTTGCCACCGCCCTTGCGCTTGAACTCCGGCACCACGGCGCGAGCGAGAAAGAACGCCGCCTTAAGATTGAGGTCGAGATGATCGTTCCAGTCGGCCTCGCTGCATTCCTCCAGCGCCTTCGAGCGGATGATCGCGGCGTTGTTCACGAGAATATCGATGGTGCCGAGGGTCGCCATGACGGCGGCAGCCACGCGGTCTATCTCAGCGACTATTCGAAGATTGGCCTGAAAATGCGCGGCAGCGCCGCCGGCGGCCTCTATTTCAGTGACCACTGCAGCGGCCGTTTCGGTATTGGCGCGGTTGACAATCGCGACCCGCGCGCCCTCGGCGGCGAAGCGCTTCGCGATTTCGGCGCCGATGCCTTGGGCGCCGCCCGTGACGAGGGCGACCCGGCCTTTGAGCCTCATGGCGAACTCTTCGCGTCAGACGAGCGCGCAGGCGCCATCGAAGTCCTCCTTGGCAAACGCCGGCATCGTTCTGGTCCGGGCAATTCCTTCCTTGGCCATCCAGATGGAGTAGGCAAGCACCGCTTGGGGATCATCGCACTCGACAATCTCGATGAAGTCGAACTCGCCCTGAGTGTAGTAGAGAGCCTCGATCGTGATCTCCAACTCAGCGAGCTTGGGTGCGACAATCTTCCAGCGCTCTTCGGTGCGGGTGGCCCACATCGGATCCATCGTGCCGTAGTAGACGTACTTCATGATTGTTCTCCGCTGATGGGTTGTTGGGCGCGTGCGACCGTAGCGGCCGCCAGCTCCGTGATGTCCGCCCAGGCACGGGCGGCGATGAGATACGGGGGCATTACCCACGAGCCGCCGACGGCTGCCACGTTTGGGAGCGCCAGGTAGTCGCGAGAATTGTCCGAACCGAACCAGCCCCTGAGACAGAACCGAACCGACAGAAAAGGGCCGCTAACTGCCTTTAGGGCGGCGATGCTGCCTACCGGCTCGGCTGGAAAGAAATTTAGGGTCCGCAGGTCAGAATTAAAAGTGCGCATGATCTCGCTCGCGGTGGCGGCGCCTGGCAAATAGGGCACAACCGCGCTGGCGCAGACGGCGGCCCGCTTGGCCATTTCGCCTTCGGGACAAACGCGATATGCCGTGTACGGCACCAAGCATGCCTTGGTCATCAGCGGCGCATACGGAAGTCATTGCGACCCGACCGGTCGACGCCGCGCATGAGGTAGAGCGTGCGCTCCGCGTGATCGACCGCCAGGTTCTTTTCTTTGGTTTGCCGAGCCGAGAGTTCGCGGTCGAAGACCGAGGTGGTTGGCATCAAGCGCAGCGTCATGGCGCGCCGCGGTTGGTCGGAGCGATTGGCCTCAGAACCGTGGACCAGAAACACGTCGTGGAGCGATATCTGCCCCGATTCGAGCACCAGATCGACAGCCTCGCTCTCATCGAACTCGGAGGCCGGCAGCTCTTGGTTCAGCGTGAACGAGCGGTCGTTGTTGGTGCGGTGTTGTCGCAACTCGCTCTCGCGATGTGAGCCGCGAATAAAGCGCATGCAGCCATTGTCTGGTGTGGCATCGTCGATCGCCATCCACACCGTGCAGGTGGCGACCGGCCAGATAGGCCAGTACTCGCCGTCCTGATGCCACGGCGTTTTGCGCCCGGCGCGCGCTGGCTTGGCGAAGAAGCTCGAATTCCACAGCGCAAAGTCGGGCCCCAGAACCTGCGCGACCATATCCAGGATCTCAGGGATCCGCGCGTGATTGAGGAAGCTGAGGTCGTAGGTGAGGAGGTTGGGGCAGTAGTCGAGAAACTCGGGGTAGCGCGCGACCAGCCGGTCGTAATCGGCGCGGATCGCAGCGACCGTATCATCGGGGAGGCGGTAGTCGGGGACCACAAATCCGTCTTCATGGTAGCGCGCGACTTGGTCATCGCTCAGCATGGCGCCTCTCAAATGGGCAACGGGGGGTGCGATAAAGAGTCTCGCCAGCCACCGTGATGTCAATGTCGACGAGATAGCGCCCCATGGCGGCGTAACCGAGGTCGATGCCAAGGCCAGGCGCCTCCGACAGATGGAGGAGGCCGTCCTTGCCAGGTGCGAGTCGGTGTCGGCTCGTCTCGGCAGTGACCGGCTTGGAGTTGACCGGGTATTCGCAGATATCGTGGTCGGCGAGCACGGACTCGCGCAGCGGCCGGCAGGCGCCGTGAGAGCGCGGGCAGACGAAGCTTGCAATATAAACCAGCGGCGCCGGCTCGCACTCGCCCCAGCCCTCGTGGTCGCCGGCCTGGACCCGGACCAACAGCGCATCCCCGCTGCCGTCGAACTCCTCGGTCACCTCGGGCATCGCCAAGTAGCAGAAATCGACCGCCTCGATCTTCACGATTCTACCTCATGTCGATGCCCAGCGCCGTGAATTCAATGGTAACCTATTGGGGCGTAAGACGCGCGATTGGAGGATGCGCTATGGCCAACCAACTGTTCACCGACGTGATGATCTTCGATGGCACCGGCAAGAAGTCGTTTCCCGGCGAGGTGCTGGTCCAGGGCAACCAGATCAAGGCAGTTGCCAAGGGCAACCAGAAAATTACCAGCGATGGCGCCACGGTGATCGACGGTGGCGGGGCGACACTGATGCCGGGGCTGGTCAACTGCCACGGCCACCTGGCCTACACCGATTTTGCTTCGCCCGACGAGGCTGGCAACACGCCCCCCGAGGAGAACATGCTGATCGCGACCTACAACGCGCGAACGGCGCTCGACCACGGGTTCACGGCGGTGGTGAGCGGCTCGACCCAGAAGCCGCGCATCGATATCGCGTTGCGCAACGAGATCAACGCGGGGCGCATTCCCGGTCCGCGAATGCGCGCGTGCTCGACCCAGTTCAATCCGACCGGGGGACCGTGGGATTCGCGCCAGATGCATATGGATCACGAATCGATCTTTGTGATTGCTGACGGGCCGATCGAGGTGCGGCGCAAAGTGCGCGAGTTCATTCGCGAGGGCGTCGACATCGTCAAGCTCACGATCTCGGGCGACGAGTTTGCCGAACACGCCGGCGAAGAAACCACGGTGATGGCTGAGGACGAAGTGGCGGCGGCGGCCGAGGTCGCGCACTCGCGCGGCAAGCGTATGGCTGCGCACGCGCGCAGCGACGGATCGGTGCGGCTGTGCCTCAAATACGGCGTCACCTTCATCTATCACGCCACCTTCGCCACCGAGCGCACGCTCGACCTGCTGGAAAAGCACAAAGAGGACCACGTGGTGTGCCCGGCGATGGGGGCGATCTTCACGACGCTCTACGAAGCCGGCGAATGGGGCATGACCAGGGAGTGGGCGTTGGCCCATGGTTTTGACCGCGAACTCGAAACCGCCTGCGAGGTCACGCAAAAGCTATTCAAGCGCGGCGTGCGCGTGTTGCCGTTCGGCGACTACGGCTTCGCCTGGAACCCGCACGGGACGGACGCCCGCGACCTCGAGCATTTCGTCAATCTGATGGGCTTCACGCCGGCCCAGGTGCTGACGATGGCGACGAACTGGGGGGGGCAAGCCTTCGCCGGCGACGACCCGTTGGCGCTCGGCCAGGTCAAGGCGGGTTACCTCGCCGATCTGCTGCTGGTGGACGGTGACCCGTTGGCCGATGTCACCTTGCTTCAGGACAAGGACAACCTGCTGATGGTGATGAAGGACGGCGAGTACCATAGGGCGCCCTTCAAGCGCCTAACTCAGCGCCGCGTCCGCGCCGCCGAATAGGAGAAACGGCTACCCCCGGCCCCTGATCCTGATCTCGACCTTGTTAGACTTGGGTCGGCGCGTGTGGCAGCGCCGTATGCCAAGTACTGCGCGAGGCCACCGCGAAGGCGCCGCGCTCACTCACCCGCACCGTCGGCTCGCCGCCCTTGGTCCACAGCACGACGTCGACGTCGCCGGACAACAGATAGACGTTCTCATCGCCTGCGGGATGCATCTCCCAGGTTGACCAGGCCTCGGCAAACAGGTGCTAGGAAATGAGAACGCATCCCGCCAAGCCGTCGAATTCAGCATCGAGCTCGGCGTAGAAGTCGGGCGTTACCGACTTGGCGGTGCCCCCCGGGGTCCGAGGATGACCCGGGCGGCCGCCAGATCGAAGGGCCCGGGGGGGCACGTCGTTCAGTTCATTCAAGCGATGGCCGTGCACTCGATCTCGACGTCGAATTCGAGCGCCCACGAGGCCATCGCGACAAACGTGCGGGCCGGCGGATCGGTTGGGAAATAGCGCGCATAGACTGCGTTGATGCGTCGGAACCAAGCCGCGTTGGGCACGTAGACATTGACCTTCACCACCTTTTCGAGCGACGTCCCAGCCGTTTCGAGCGCGAGCTTGATGTTCTCGAGCACGCGTTCGGTCTGGACTTCGACATCGCCGAACACCAGCTCGCCGGTGGCAGGGTCGAACGGCGGCATGCCGGAAACGAACACGAAATCGCCGGCGCGAACGACTGGCGAGAGCGGCACGTTGTGGTCGCGGATGGCCTGGCTGATGCCGGGCACCTCGATGATCGTCTTCTCCATATTGGCCTCCCCCGTTAGTTGCTCTTCTGTTCGAGCGACTTGGTTATGTTCTCGACGGCGCTGCGGGCGCCCGAGAGGTGCGGATGGACCGCGAGCGCGTCCTCGAACGCGCGTAGCGCTTCCTGTCTCTCAGAGCGTTGCAGGTGGATCATCCCAAGGCCCGAGAGAGCGCCGAAATGACGCGGCTCGAGTTTGAGGGTGCGGGCAATATCGGCCACCGCGAGGTCGTACTCGCCAATCAGATAATATAGCGTGCCGCGCTTGTTCCAAGCCTCGGCGAACTCCGGTGTCATCTCGATAATGCCGTTGAACAGCGCCAGGGCTGGGGCAAACTGGCCGCTCGCCATCGCCTTGCTGCCCGAGTTCAACAGGCCATCGACCATCTCGATGCCCGAAGTGGTCCACAGCCGCCATATCATTTCCTCGAGGTTCTGGGCTTCATCCTCGCTCTGCGCGCGCGCCAAACGCTCGAAGCAGTTGTCGAGATCGGAATCGTCGCGCGCCATTAACCCTCGGCTCACTCGCACATCGCCCCGCCGCCGTCAGGATAGCCGCCCGCCGCCGCCATGGCCATGCGGGTGCGGGGGCCGCGCCCCGTGTCCTTCCGGTGCCCTGGGTCCCGGCCGGCGGCGACAAAATGGTTAGTGGCCGAGGGCCCTGGGTTTAGGTCCGCCGTGGGCCCAGTCGAGGAGTTCGATAGTGTGGACGACCGGAATCGCGGTCGCGGTCGCCAGCTGAGTTATGCAGCCGATGTTGCCGGTGGCGATGACCGTCGGCGCCAGCGTCTCGATGTTGCCAATCTTGCGGTCGAGCAGGCGCTGGGCGAGCTCGGGCTGAAGCAGGTTGTAAGTGCCGGCCGAGCCGCAGCAGAGGTGGCCCTCGAGCGCCTCGCGAACCGTGAAGCCGGCGGCGGCGAGCAGGCGCTTGGGCTGCTCGTCGATACCTTGGCCATGGCGCAGCGAGCACGCTGCGTGATAGGCGACCGTGATGCTCTTGGTCTCCGCCGCCGGCGGCTGGAGGCGATCGACCAGTTCGGTCACGTCGCAGGCCAGCTCCGAGATGCGGGCTGCCCGGTCAGCCCAGGCGGGCGTTTCGCGCAACAAATGGCCATAGTCCTTGACCATCGTACCGCAGCCCGAGGCGTTGACGACGATGGCGTCGAGGCCGCCATCCTCGATCTCGCGCGACCAGGCGGCGACGTTGGCGAGCGCCTGAGCGCGTGCCGGCGCCGTCTTGCCGAGATGGTGGGCGAGCGCCCCGCAGCACCGGACGCCGCGGCTGACCACGACCTCGCAGCCGAGCCGGGTCAGCATGCGGACGGTGGCCTCGTTGATGTCGGGTGCGAGCACCCGCTGGACGCACCCGCGCAGCAGGCCGACGCGCAGCCGCCGCACGCCGCGCGCCGTGAAGACCTGGGGCCGGTCCGAAGCCGAACCGAGCGGCAGCGACCACGGCGCGAGCTCCATCGCTCTCCGCCAGCGCGCTGGCAGGATGCGCACCAGTCGCCCGGGCACCAGCGGCCGCCCCACCATCGCCGCCAGCAGCGCGTAGCGGAACAGCGCCGGCCGGGGCAGCAGGAGGGCCAGCAGCGTACGAAACAGGCGCTCGCCGACAGGCCGGCAAAAGGTCCGCTCGATGTGGCCCCGGGCATGGTCGACCAGGTGCATGTAGTTCACGTCCGAGGGGCAGGTCGTCATGCAGGCGAGGCACGACAGGCAGCGGTCGAGGTGCTTGACGACCGTGTCCGAAGCCGGCTTGGCACCCTCCAACATATCCTTGATGAGGTAGATGCGGCCGCGCGGGCTGTCGAGCTCGTCGCCCAGCAGCACGTAGGTCGGGCACGTCGCGGTACAAAAGCCGCAGTGAACGCAGGCACGCAGGATCCGCTCGGAGTCGGCGATGTCCGGATCGGCGAGCTGGGTCAGCGTGAAGTTAGTCTGCATTGGCCTCGGCGGACTGTCGTCGCGACGGGTCCCCGATCCTTCGAGACGCGGCCCTTCGGGTCGCTCCTCAGGACGAGGGTTTGCTCACAAACTTACCCTCATGGTGAGGAGGCGCGAAGCGCCATCTTGAACCACCGGCCTCAGACGCCTTCGTACATGCGCCCGGGGTTGAGGATGCGCTTGGGGTCGAAGCCATCCTTGATGCGAGCCGAGAGCGCGGCCAGCGCCGGGGCTTGGGGCTGGAACACCGGCACGCGGCGGCGAACATCGGCGCGGGCGCGGACCAACAGAGCGTGCCCGCCGGGCGCGCCGAGGCCCGCGCGCACACTCTCGGCGGCCGCCTCGATACCGCGATCGAGGGCGAGCCAGATGAGCCCCCCGGCCCAGTCATAGAGCGCCGTGCAGCCGACCTGTGCCTTGATGCGCGCCACCGTTTCGGCGCCGGCGGCCGGAGGCACCGCGAGTCGCCACACGACCCGGTCGGGCCAGGCGGCGAAGGGCGCAGCATCGCGGACCTCGGCCCAAAGCGCACGCGACGCCTCCCGATCAAGGCTCGCGCTCGGCAGGTCGCTAAACTCGCGCGCCAGCGATTGGGCACGATCGGCCACCGACTCGCGTGGTCCTTCGAGGCGGATGGCGGTGACCGCGCCGCGGTGGGCGGCGACCTCCGGCACCGACGAGAGGGCAGCGACCTCGGCGGGGAGATGGGCGAGGCCTGACGCCTCGAACGGCGTGCGTGCGGCCCGGCCGAGGGCGGCCACGGCGGCGTCGTCGTCGAGCCCCAGCAGCAGCAGGGTCCGCGTCGCCTCGGCGGCTGGCAGGACTCGGACACTGACCTCGGTGAGCGCGGCGAGGGTGCCGTGCGAGCCCGCCAGCAGTTTCGACATGTCATAGCCGGTCACGTTCTTGACCACTCGACCGCCCGACTTGAACGCCTCGCCTCGCCCCGAGACGCCTTTGACGCCGATGAAGTGGTCGCGCGCGGCGCCCGCCTTTATGCGGCGCGGACCCGACAGATTGCAAGCAAGGATGCCGCCGATGGTGGCCGCGTCAGGCGGCCCGCCCAAGAGCGGCGCGAGATCGGGCGGCTCGAAGGCAAGTTCCTGGTCGCGCGCGGCGAGAGCTTCGTGAATGTCGCACAGCCGCGCGCCGGCGCCGGCGGTGAGCACCAGCTCCTCGGGTTCATAGGAGACGATCGTCGCGAGGTGGCCAAGGTCGAGGCGATGGCGCGCCGAGACCGGGCGGCCGAGCCCCGGCTTGCTGCCGCCGCCCACCACCTCGAGCGGCTCGCCGGCCGCGAGCGCCCACGCCACGGCCTGGCGAACTTGCTCGGCGTTGGCAAGCCTCAGCGTCTCAGCCATCAAAAACGGGGCAGATCGGGAAATGGCAGGCGACCGCGGTGGACGTGCACGCGGCCGAGCTCGGCGCAGCGGTGGAGGATCGGGAACATCTTGCCGGGGTTGAGGCGCCCCGCCGGGTCAAAGGCGCACTTGACACGCTGTTGGTGGTCGAGGTCGGTGTCGTTGAACATCACGCCCATCAGGTCGCGCTTCTCGACCCCGACACCGTGCTCGCCGGTAAGCACGCCGCCAACCTCGACGCACAGCTTAAGGATCGCCGCGCCCATCTCCTCGGCCTTCTCGAGCTCGCCGCCGACATTGGCGTCGTAGAGAATTAGGGGGTGGAGGTTGCCGTCGCCAGCGTGAAACACGTTGGCGACGCGCAGGCCATGTTCGCGCGAGAGCTCCTGCATGCGCGCCAGCACCTCGGCCAGGCGGCCTCGCGGAATGGTGCCGTCCATGCAATAGTAATCGGGCGAGATGCGCCCGACGGCCGGAAATGCCGCCTTGCGGCCGGCCCAGAAGCGCTGTCGTTCCGCCTCGCTCTCACTAGCCCGGACCGAGACTGCTCCGGTGGCTTCCGCTATCGCCCGAACCCGCTCGATCAGCTCAGCGACCTCGGCTTGCGTCCCATCGAGCTCGACGATCAAGAGCGCCTCGACATCGAGCGGATAGCCGGGGTGGCAGAAATCCTCCGCCGCATGGATGGCCGGCCTGTCCATCATCTCCATGCCGCCGGGGATGATGCCGGCGCCGATCACCTTGGCGACGCACTGGCCAGCGCTCTCGTTGGTGGAAAAGCCGATCAGCAGCGCGCGGGCGGCCGGCGGGCGACGCAGAATGCGCACCGTGACCTCGGTGATGACTCCCAAGAGGCCCTCGGAGCCAGTGACCAGCCCGAGGATGTCGTAACCTTCCGCATCGAGGTGCTTGCCGCCGAGGCGCACCACCTCGCCGTTCATCAGCACCATCTCGAGGCCGAGTAGATTGTTGGTGGTGAGTCCGTATTTGAGGCAATGGACGCCGCCCGAGTTCTCGGCGACGTTGCCACCGATGGTGCAGGAGATCTGGCTCGACGGATCGGGCGCGTAGTAGTAGCCCTCCTCCTCCACCGCCTGGGTGATGGCGAGGTTGGTCACGCCCGGCTGGGCGACCACGCAGCGGTTGGCGTAGTCGATGTCGAGGATGCGGTTGAACTTGCCAAGGCCCAACAGGACGCCGTCGGCAAGCGGCAGCGCGCCGCCTGAGAGCGAGGTGCCGGCGCCGCGCGGCACGACGTTGATGCCTTGCGAATCGCAGAGCTTGAGGAGGCGCGCGACCTGGTCGGCGGTTTCGGGCAGGACGACTGCGAGCGGCGGCTGGCGATAGGCGCTGAGGCCATCGCACTCGTAGGGCTTGAGCGCATCCTCATCAGCGATCACGCCTTCGCCCGGGACGATGGCGCTGAGCGCGGCCACGATCGCGGGCTTGCGGCCGATCACCGCAGCATCGGGCTCCGGCATCCGCATTAGGGGCCCTCCGGCTCAAGGTGCGAGGGCATCGAGGATGGCGCGGCCCCCCGCATTTGGCAAGGGACGGGGTCGGCGAAGCCCATCATGAATCGCGGATCGCCGACCTTATCTCGTCCATCGCGATTGGAGAAATGTCGCATCTGGAACGACATCGCTAACCGTTCCTCGGCACCCGGCCTTCGAGGGGGTAGGCGGGGTCGATGTATCCCGGCGTCGAGGGGTGGCCGGGCGGGACGAGTGAATCGATCAGCATCTCGTCCTCGGCGGTGAAGGGCTTGTCGAGGGCGCCGAGGTAGTCCTGCCATTGTTCGAAAGTGCGCGGGCCGGCGATCGCGGCCGTCACCAGGCGGTTGTTCAAGACCCAGTTGATGGCGAACTGACCGGCGGTTGATCCGTGCACCTCGGCATGAGCCTTGATGGTGCGCGCGGCCACCAGCGATTCGCGCCGCCACTCGGTCTGCATCAGGCGCGGGTCCGCTCGCCCGGCCCGGCTGTCCGTGTCGGGCGCGGTGTCCGCGTCGTATTTCCCGGTCAGCACCCCGCGCGCGAGCGGACTGTAGGGCACCACGCCGAGCCCATGGTGGGCGCACGCGGGCAAGTGTTCGACCTCAGGCATGCGGTTCATCGCGTTGTAATACGGTTGGCTCGCCACCGGCCGGTCGATGCCCTGTTGGTCACAGAGTCCGCAGATCGCGGCGACTCGCCAGGCGCGATAGTTAGAGAGGCCGAAATAGCGAATCTTGCCCTGTCGCACGAGGTCCCCGAGCGCGCGCAGGGTTTCGGAGAACGGCGTCTCGTGATCCTCGCGGTGGAGGTAGTAGATGTCGATGTAGTCGGTGCCGAGCCGGCGCAGGCTGTCGTCGACGGCCTGCATCACGCGCTTGCGCGACAGCCCGTTGTGATGAGGTGCGTCGCCGGTGGGTGCGCCCACCTTGGTCGCCAGCACCCAGCGCTCGCGCTCGGACGCGATGGCCTGGCCGGTGATCTCCTCCGAGCGCCCCTCGGTATAACGATCGGCGGTGTCGATAAAGTTGACGCCACGATCGCGGGCGGCGGCGACAATCCGTTCCGCACTCGCCCGATCGGTCGGGCCCCCGAACATCATCGTGCCGAGACAGAGAGGCGAGACCTTGACCCCACTCGTCCCCAACTGGCGGTACTCCATGGCTATTTTTGTCCTTCTAAGCTCGTAGTCGCGCTCGACCCGGATCACGATGCGTCCGTTAGTTCCTGGTTCTTCTTGGTCAGCATGCCAAACTCGTCGCGGTTGGCCACCTCCGGCTTGGTGTCGGCGAAGCCGATCGCGGTCATCCGGTCGGGGCTCACGCCGCGACTGACGAGGAAGCACACGGCGGATGAGGCTCGCCCGGCCGAGAGCTCCCAATTACTCGGGAAGTGGGCTGTCGAGATCGGCACGTCGTCGGTGTGCTCTCGACCTCGACACAGTAGTTGTCGATGCCCATGAAGGCGACCAGCTACGCCACCCCGTCGGGTGTCGGGACCGCATCGAGCAGGATGTCGACCGAGCCCGGAGCAAACATCTTGCCGCTCTTGAAATCGAAAGTGACGCCAGGCCCGCCCGACTTGACCTGAGTCTGCTCGCCGGCAGCCTTCGACACCGCGGTCATCTGCTGGCGAACGTCCTGAAGCGGCATCGCCTCCTGCTCACCAGTCAGCCTTTCCCTAATGCCGTCGGTCACCTCTTCGAATATCTCTTGGCTCGGCTCGGAAATCGCGAACATGATTACGAAAAACGCCATCAGCGGCATGATGGCGTCGGCATAGGTGACCAGCCAGTCCTCGAACGGCTCTTCCTCGGCACTATCGTCGAACGGTTCGTTCATGACAGTCTAGCTCACGCGCCCTGCTCAGCCTCGTCGGCACCTCCCTTTTTGTCGATCAAGTAGTGGATCTTGGGATCGAGGTAGCTGTTCATACGGTCCTAGATGTGGCGCGGGCAGCCGAGGCGGCAGTATAACCGGTTCCTACGGCCGCTTCAGCCCCTTTGCCGCGTCGCGAAAGCGATCCGCCAGTTGTGCGTGGTGCGGCTTGAAACGCTCAGACCTCGCGCAACACTCGGCACGTCATGACGAAAAGAAAGCTCCTCATCGTCGCGCACGCACCCTCGCCCAATACCCGGCGACTGTTCGACGCCGTGGTCGAGGGCGCGCGGTCCGACGAGGCTCAGAACGTCGAGGTCGTAGGCCTAAGCCCTTTCGACGCGGGGCCCGCGGACGTTTTGGCGGCGGGCGCGATCATTCTCGGCACGACCGAGAACCTCGGCTACATGAGCGGGGCGCTGAAGGATTTTTTCGATCGTAGCTACTACCCGTGTCTGGAGAAGACCCAAGGGCTGCCCTATTGCCTGTACGTGCGCGCCGGCCAGGACGGCACCGGGACCCGGCGGGGCGTGGAGACGATCGTGACCGGCCTACGCTGGCGGCCGGTGCAGGCGGAGCTGATCTGTCGCGGCGAGTGGCGAGAGGCATTCGTCGACCAGTGCCGCGAGCTCGGAGGGGCGATGGCCGCCGGTCTAGATCTCGGCATCTTCTAGGGTCGTGGCGCGGCCGAACACGACAGTCGTCGGCGCCCCCCCCAAGAACAGCTCAGCAGGCCATCGCGCGCCGTGCAGGGCGAATGCCGCCAGGGCTACGCCAAAGATCAGTTCGCGAACCTCCCACGTCGTGTTGGGGTACAGGCCGAGTTGCCTGAATCCGTCGTGATAATAGTGCGCCCCCAGAACAAGGGGAATGACCAGACCGGTGAGGAGCATCATTAATGCCAACCATGAGTGCGGCTCCCCTATGACCTCGTACAGCCAGGCAATATTGTGGACGTTCAGTTCGCTCGGGGCGTTTATCTCCTCGATAAACTCAAGCGTGAGTACGCCAAAGATTCGCTGTCCCCAGCTGATTTCCTAGCCGCGAACACCGCCATGAGCGCTGCCCACGACAGCGTGAAGAAGTAAGCCCATCGCGACGAGGAATAGGATAGCCGATAGGTCCTCGGTAGGGCCGTCCTCATAGGCCAACCAAACCAGAGTGATCGGGCTGGTTTCCGCCCAGACGGCGAAGCCGACCGGCACGAGCGCGCCAACGAGGGCGACGTATGTTGCCGCCTTGTGGCCGCATTTCTCGATCATCGAGTCAGCGCGCTGTTCTGCAACACTACCGCCGCGCGATGCGGGCAAGTTCGATCATCGCCGGGCGCAGCTCATCGGGACTCGTGGCCGGGGTCGCGAAATCGACCCGCGCGAGCCGGCTGCCCAGGGTCAAGTCGAGCCTCAGGTCGACGCCGTCGGCGTCGCAGCCGACCATCCGCCACGCACCGCCAGGTTGCTTCGCGAGTTTCTCGGCGTAGAGCGCCACCGCATCCGCGTGGTCGGCGTTCATGTGCGCGCGCACTCCCCGCTCAGCCTTGGCAAAGGCCGTCGCACAGGCCTCGTCCAGCACCAGATCGGCGCCGTCGATCCAGTGAATCGCACCGAAACCGGCCACCAGATGTGCGCGTTCGACCGCTACCCGGAAGAACGCAAAATCGCCAAAATCAACGTAGTCGGCGGCACTTGGGTGCCGGTTGAGGAACCGTTCGCGGTGGCTGTTGGACAAATCATCGCGCCGCGCACGCCCGAGCACCGTGAGGCGAGGCCCGGTCAGTGGATTATCGAGCCCACCGGTGCCGTTGAACAACAGCGAGACCCGGTCGTCGTCGGTTATGTTGCGAGTATGCTCGGCGAGGCTGGAAATGAGCAGAATCGGGCTCGCGTCGTGAGCGCAGGCGACCAGCACCAGCGACCCGTAGGGCCATCCGCCCGGCTCTATCCGGCTTGACAGCACAGCCGTGGCGGCA
>Ga0315338_1002629_pt1 | contig 17259 bp, 18 predicted proteins | sample ASW8metaG_FD_204518 | JGI IMG/M metagenome (GOLD analysis project Ga0315338, IMG submission 204518) | Ammonia-oxidizing marine archaeal communities from Monterey Bay, California, United States - ASW #8 | ecosystem: Environmental > Aquatic > Marine > Coastal | place: USA: California | collected... | reverse complement strand
AGTTGGTATCCGAAGGCGGGCGTTTGATCTATGCAACATGTTCGATTTTGGCGGAAGAGAATCAAAAGCAGATCTCGGGTTTTCTAGAACGCCATCAGGGCTTTCAATTATTGCCTGTACGGGATCTGTGGGCGGGCGTTGAGCTTGCAGGCACATATGATCATGATTTTCTTGAACTGACTCCGGTCGATATCGGCAGTGATGGCTTCTTTACGGCAATTTTGGAGCGTCGGCCCCAAGTGTAAATGTGATGGTCACTACGTCGTGAATAATTGTGGCTTTTAATTTCGTATGGCTTGTGGTCTGATCATGTCAATATTACGTAGAAGATTACAATTTGGGATCAGTTTCTACGGAAAGGTATGAGAAAGATGACAAGCCGCAAACTTCTTTTGGCCGCGTTTACATTGGTTGCAGCGCATTTCCTGACCGCTCAGATCGTATTTGCTGCCGGGTCAAGCACACCGACGCAGGCTGAGGCCCCAAAGAGTGCTGATTATATTGCGGGCAAGGCCGCCATTGATAACGATCAATGGGATGCAGCCATCAGCTCCTTCACGAAAGTAACGGCGACGGAGCCTAAGAACGCTGATGCCTTCAACTATCTTGGCTATGCAAACCGCAAGAAAGGAAATTATGAGGCTGCCTTTGGCTTTTACGAGCAGGCCCTTGCCATTAATCCCGACCATCGCGGTGCTAACGAATATATTGGTGAAGCCTATCTATTGACTGATAATCTTGATATGGCGGAAAAGCACTTGTTACGGCTTGATTCCCTTTGTTTCTTTGGCTGCCCTGAATACACAATGCTGAAGCGGGCAGTTGCGGAATATAAAGATAAAAAAGGCATTAGCTGAACTACTAACCCACAAAAAACAGGCTTCGGAAAGCCTATTCCAACAAACACCAAATAAGCCTCATAAACGGGCTGGACAGACATGGACAATATGTCTAAACCCCGTCTATGAAAAACAGTATTCTGATCATTGACTTCGGAAGTCAGGTCACTCAGCTGATCGCGCGCAGGGTCCGGGAAGCTGGTGTATATAGCGAAATCATCCCCTTCAATTCGGCAAAAGAAAAGCTCAAGGATTTTGATCCGGCAGGAATAATTCTTTCCGGCGGTCCAGCCTCAGTGATCGGTGACGAGACGCCACGCGCTCCTGATGCGGTTTTTGAAATGGGCGTGCCAGTCTTAGGCATTTGCTATGGTCAGCAAACCATGTGCGCGCAGCTCGGCGGTACCGTCGAGGCCCCGGATCATCGCGAGTTTGGTCGGGCGCAAGTCGATGTCGTTGCGTCCTCAGCGTTATTCGACGGTGTTTGGGAACCGGGAACGCGAGATCAGGTTTGGATGAGCCATGGTGACACGGTTGTTGCTATTCCCGATGGATTTTCTGCGATTGCGATATCTGAAGGGGCGCCGTTTGCTGTTATTTCCGATGAAAATCGTCGATTTTACGGTGTGCAGTTCCATCCGGAAGTCGTTCATACGCCAAAAGGGGCGGCGCTGCTCTCCAATTTCGTTCATAAAATATGTGGTCTTGCTGGGGACTGGACGATGGCGGCGTTTAAGGATCAGGCCATAGCCGCCATTAAGACGCAGGTTGGTGACGGTAAGGTCATCTGCGGCCTGTCGGGTGGTGTAGATAGCTCTGTTGTGGCCGTTCTTATTCATGAGGCCATCGGCGATCAGCTCACTTGCGTTTATGTTGATAACGGGTTGATGCGGACGGGCGAATCAGAGCAGGTGGTTCGGGTCTTCCGCGATAAATACAATATTCCGCTGATCCATCGCGACGCGTCGGAATTATTCCTTGGCGAGCTCGACGGTGTTGATGATCCGGAAACCAAACGCAAGATCATTGGCCGTATCTTTATCGAGGTCTTCGATGAGGAGGCGAGCAAGGTTGGCGGAGCAGAATTCCTCGCCCAGGGAACCCTCTATCCCGATGTTATTGAGAGTGTATCTTTCTCCGGTGGCCCCAGTGTGACCATCAAGTCCCATCACAATGTGGGCGGATTGCCGGATCGTATGAATTTGAAACTGGTGGAGCCCCTGCGCGAGCTTTTCAAGGACGAAGTCCGTGAATTGGGGCGAGAGCTTGGCATGGCGAGCGAATTGGTGGATAGGCATCCATTTCCGGGTCCGGGTCTCGCCATTCGTGTGCCTGGTACCATTACCCGCGATCGCCTTGAAATCTTGCGTAAAGCCGACGTGATCTACCTTGATGAAATTCGTAAAGCCGGCCTTTACGATAAAATATGGCAGGCTTTTGCAGTCCTACTGCCTGTCCGTACCGTCGGTGTTATGGGCGACAACCGCACCTATGACTATGTCTGCGCGCTGCGCGCTGTGACTTCAACCGATGGCATGACCGCCGACTACTATCCATTTGAGCATGAGTTCCTAGGCCGCGTTTCCACCCGTATTATCAATGAGGTTATCGGCATCAACCGTGTTGTCTACGACACCACGTCAAAACCACCTGGGACTATTGAGTGGGAGTAGGCTTTCGCTAGCCCATGATGACTGAAGAACAGATATTGGACCTTGTGCGCGCTGACCCCTGGATGATGCAGGTATTGGCAGTTGCCAGATCCATAGATTTGCCGGATTGGATGATTGGCGCGGGGTTTATTCGGAGCAAAGTATGGGATCATCTACATGATATGTCCCGAAATCAGGCAATGACGGCTGATATAGACCTGATTTATTTTGATCCCCTGGATACGTCCAAATTGACTGAGAAAACACATGACAGAGTACTCACTCAGAGGCTCGATATTGACTGGTCCGTAAAAAATCAGGCGCGTATGCATGTGAAGAACAATCGAGCTCATCCTTTCCACAATACACTTGAGGCGCTGTCCGAATGGGTGGAAACACCAACGTCAGTTGCGGTAAAATTAGACGAAAATGATATTTTAAGACTATTTGTCCCTCATGGAATTGACGATCTCGTCAATTTGATCGTTCGACCAACGCCAGCTTTTCAGGAGAAACCGGATATTTATAAAAAACGCCTCCGGGAAAAGAGATGGGAAAAGACATGGACAGGTTTGCGTATCCTACAGTGCTGATGGAAGAGGTTAGTTAAGTATGACAGACCTGATGAACCTCTACCTGACATGGGCACATTTACTGGCGGCCGTACTGGCATTAGGTCTCGGAATCTTTCAGTTATGGAAAAACCCCAAGGGCGATCAGGCTCACAAATTTCGTGGCTGGCTCTGGGTTGGTTTGATGCTGATTGTCGCTGTCCCCAGCTTTTGGATGCGCACCTTGGAAGACGGGAGTTTTAGCTGGATACATGCTTTGAGTGTCTGGGTTCTGTTTTGTCTGGGAATGTCTATCTGGAGTATTCGCCGCGGGAATGTCCGTCGTCATGCGGCCTTTATGGCAGGAACTTTAATTGGCGTCGCCTTTGCCGGTCTGTTCGCCATATTGCCGGGTCGATTTATCAGTGAGGTTTTGGGCTATGCTATCCCCTAATGACGGGTGGTCGGATCGCCCTTGTCCACAGCGCTCTGGTCGATACGGTTGCTGATTTCGTCGGCGATATCATGCCAACCGAATTGCCGGGCAGCATGAAAGGCGCGCTGCAAACCGCAGGTATCAATAAGATTTTCGGCGATTGCTCGCTTTTGCTTATCTAACGAAAAACTGGCCATGGTTACGCTACTCCGGTTCTTGTTCAAGAACGCTTTATGTGGAGGTAGATTAAGGCGAAAGCATGAAATAATCGTAAAGGGATTAGGGCCGAAATAATATTAGATCACTTGCATATTAATATCTTCAATGCTATAATTCTGTCTCCATATGTAGCGATGTTACGGGCGTGTATTTGGATACCATCTGGGTCTGAATAATCGCCTTCAGGTATCGGGACGAATTTATAAGGACGCCTTACTTTTCAACTGCGCCTTGCGAATAATTAGGGACTCCCGTACTGGAATAGACGTACATCGCGAGGATTGATGTTAGCCCGGTAAATGGTTGGATAAATAGCAATCCGCTATCCAGGTTACAAAAAAATCTATTCGACGCCCTGGCCTAGTGCTTCGGACGAAATTTATCGCGACATTTTCAGTTGGTTGGATTTGGGATTGAGAATTCCAATGCACGACCTATGTGTGATGGATAATGCGGAATCTACCCGAAGGTCTGATATAAAAAGGCGATAATCAGGGCAATACCAAGCCATATGGCGATGTTGCGCAATATCCCGGCCATGGATGTATTGCGGGTGTAATAAAGAAATCCCGGAAAAACCACGAATAGGACCGCCAAGAGAAAGACTAGCTGCATAATCTGGGGTGTCGTCATATCTTGCCATCCTGTGCCGAATTCTGATTTATTCTAAGGCCTATTTGAGTGACTGGTAAGGGAATAGAGAGAAAATAATGGTGATGACAGTCAATTTTTAGCCCAGATGCAATACATCATTTGCTATCTGCCGTGCGGGAAGGTAATTTAGCCGCCAAATATGAGAGATACTGGAGTTTTTTGTGGCCGATATTTTTAATGAAGTGGACGAGGATGTCCGCAAGGAAAAGTCGCTCGCGCTATGGAAGGCATATGGAAAATATGTCATTGCCGGTGCCGTCGTTATCGTTTTAGCCACCGCATCTTACGTTGGGTGGCAGAACTACACTCAGAACCAGTCGGCGGAGCAGGGCGCCCGTTTTGAGGCTGCCGTTGCCATGGTAGCTGACAGCAAGCTGGCGGGTGCTGCAACTGAATTCTCTGCGCTCGCCAAAGACGGAAATGCCGGATACAAGCCGCTTTCTTTGCTACGCGAGGCTGCGGCTCTCACTGAGGCGGGAAAAGGTGCTGAGGCGCTGGACGTTTATACTGCCCTTGGCGAGGATAGCTCTGTTGATGAAGAATTTTCGTCTCTCGCACATTTGCTTGCGGGGTATTACCTTCTCGACAATGGCACAACTGACGAGGTTCGGAGCCGTGTCGAAGGGATATCAGGCGCCGGCTCAATCTGGAGTGCGTCTGCAAGCGAGCTTGTGGGACTTTCTTACCTGAAAGATGGGAATACGGCGAAGGCGCGCGAGGTCCTGACAGCCTTGCAAGACGACGCGACAGCTCCTGCAGATGTCAAGGGGCGTGTATCCCAGTTACTTGCAGCTATAGGCGATTCTTGAAATAATCCACAGTCGAGATTTTGGTAAAATAGTGAGGCGCAGGGTGAGAAAATACAGTGGGTACAAATTAAAATGCGCTGGCCTTCTTTTTGCGGCGATGACGCTATCCGGATGTGACTGGTTTGGCGAGGCAGATGAAGATCTTCTGCCGGGGGATCGCATTTCCATTCTGGCATTAGAACAAACCTTAGAGGCAGATGCTGGCCTTGCTGATCTGGAAGTCCGGCTGCCGCCGCCCTATAAAAATGACAATTGGCCACAGGCGGGTGGTGTGCCCTCTCATGCAATGTATCATCTGTCCCTGGGTGAGGACCTGGAAGAGGCCTGGCGGGTTTCTGTTGGCGACGGTTCGGATGATGAAAATCGCATGTTCTCGTCTCCGGTTATCGCAAATGGACAGGTCTATACCATGGACGCCAGTGCGCGGGTTAGGGCTTTCAAGGCGGAAGACGGTACTCAACTCTGGGAAAACAACCTGACACCCGAGGACGAAGACGAAGGCAATATCGGCGGTGGTGTTTCCTTCGAATACGGTCGTGTCTTTGCCACGACGTCTTATGGCGACGTTGTTGCCCTCAATAGTGAAAACGGCGATGTAATCTGGAAGACAAATCTCGGGGTTCCGCTTCGCGCGGCGCCGACAATTGCGGATGATCAGGTTTTCGCAATTACATTTGATAGCCGTGTGTTTGCGCTTAACGCGGAAACCGGGGAGATTGACTGGGATTTCGAAGGTGGCGTAGAAACGACCGGCTTGCTCGGCGCGGCCAGTGCCGCCTATTCCAACGGCGCAATTGTGGTTCCTTTTGCCAGCGGAGAAGTATTTGCACTTCGCGCAGGCAATGGCCAGCAGTCCTGGAGTGAACAGCTTGTACGTCGTCGTGCCTATAGTTCCCTGACCTCGCTTACCGACATCAACGCCTTTCCGGTGATTGATCGCGGCGTTGTCTACGCCGCTAGCTATTCCGGACGAATGATTGCGGTTGATCTGCGGTCTGGCAATCGCCTGTGGGATCAGGAAATATCTACCCTGCAAACCCCCTGGGTTGCCGGAGATTTTATCTTTGTGGTGTCGACGGACGGTGAACTTGTTTGCCTCGCGCGTCGGAATGGCTTAATCCGGTGGGTCAGCCCGCTTGGGAAATTTGAGGATCCAGAGGATAAAAAGGGACTTATTATCTGGTCCGGGCCGGTTCTTGCCAGTGATCGTTTGATTTTGGTCTCCAATTACGGTAAGGCAGTGGCAGTTTCCCCGTATGACGGCTCCATTCTGGGTGAAATCGAACTTTCTGACAATGCGTCTATTCCGCCGGTTGTTGCCGATGGAACCCTTTATGTACTTACGGACGATGCCGAGCTGGTGGCATTGCGCTGAGTTAAATGTCCTTTACTGTTGCAATTATTGGCCGCCCAAATGTGGGCAAATCGACCTTGTTCAACCGTCTGGTTGGCAAGAAGCTGGCGCTTGTAGATGATACACCGGGCGTGACACGCGATCGCCGGGAAGGGGATGCACGCATTGGCTCCCTCAAGTTTAAGATTATCGATACGGCGGGACTGGAAGAAAGTTTTGACGACAGCCTGGAAGGGCGGATGCGTCGGCAGACGGAAGTTGCGTTAGAAGAGGCTGATGTCGCCTTAATGCTGATTGACGCCCGAAGCGGCGTCACACCGCTGGACAAGCATTTCGCCAACTGGCTTCGTAAAGAGGAAATTCCGATTATTCTCGCCGCCAATAAATCCGAGGGCAAGAGTGGTGAGCATGGTCTAATAGAAAGCTATGGCCTTGGTCTTGGCGATCCCATTGCGCTTTCGGCAGAACATGGCGAAGGCATGGGGGAACTATTTGATGCGCTGCTCCCCTTTGAGAATAAGGAAGCAGTAGAAACGGAAAGTGACGCAGATAGGCCTCTGCAGCTCGCAATTGTCGGGCGGCCCAATGCGGGCAAATCCACCTTAGTCAACCATCTGATTGGCGAAGATCGACTTCTGACTGGACCGGACGCGGGTGTCACGCGTGACGCCATTGCTGTTGAGTGGGAATTCGACGGCCATCCGATCAAGCTTGTGGATACGGCGGGTTTGCGGAAAAAATCGCGGGTTCGGAAGAAGCTGGAGAAATTATCTGTTGCCGACAGTTTACGCGTCATCAAGATGGCAGAAATAGTTGTGTTGCTGGTCGATGCCGAAATGACCTTTGAGAAACAGGATCTTACAATCGCGGCCCATGTGATTGAAGAGGGGCGGGCGCTTGTTCTTGCCGTCAACAAATGGGATACGGTGAAGGATCGGCCGGGCGCACTTAAATTAATTCGCGACAGGCTTTCGATCTCTCTTCCTCAGGTGAAGGGCATCCCGGTGATTACGCTATCGGCCCTCTCTGGCCGTGGTGTTGAAAAGCTAATGCCGAAAGTGCTTGAGATTTATGAGCTTTGGAACAAGCGTATTCCCACAGCGCGGCTTAATCGCTGGCTGGAGATTATGTTGGAGCAGCATCCGCCGCCCATGGCCAAAGGCCGCCGTCTTAAAGTGCGCTATATGACCCAGGTAAAGGCGCGACCGCCAACTTTTTCACTCTTCATGTCATCACGGGGAGAATTACCGGATTCTTATTTGAGATATCTTGTGAATGGTTTGCGGGAAGATTTCGATATGCCTGCTGTGCCCATTCGGCTTTACCCAAGAACCGGTAAGAACCCGTATGTGGACAAGTCCTAGGCTCGTATCGTTTCACCGTTAGTGTCAGCACCCTTTAGAACAGCAGCAAGAAAAAGCTCGGCCTGATCTTCTGGCGTTGGCAATCCATCAGGATCTTCGCCGGGGTATGCAGTTTTTCTCAAGTTAGTAGCCGTTGGACCAGGGTCGATTAAATTGACCCTGAGATTTGTCTTGGCAACCTCTGCCGCATAGGTCTTCACCAAGGCGTCGAGGGCGGCTTTACTTGCAGCGTAACCGCTCCAGAACTGTTTGTTTTCATGGGCGATGCTTGAGGTGACGAACAGCGCTCGCCCTGCATCACTTTGGCGTAGAAGCGGATCCAGTGCGCGGATGAGGCGCCAGTTGGCATGGACGTTGAGCTTAAACACGTCTTCCCAAAGCCCTGGAACATATTGTTGGATGGGCATAAGTTTGCCAAGCATACCGGCGCTGCCCACCAGAATATCGAGCTTTTTCCACCGTTCAAACAACGGTGCTGCAAGGCCATCAATGGCGGCGGTGTCAAGAAGGTCGAGAGGGACAAGCGTGGCGCTTCCGCCCGCAGACTGGATTTCATCATCCATTTCTTCAAGGCCGCCAACCGTGCGCGCTACCAAAATGACATGGGCGCCTTCTGCGGCAAATTTCTTTGCAACTGCAGCACCGATGCCACGAGAGGCGCCGGTAATGAGCGCTGTTTTATCCTGTAATTTTAAGGACATAGATAATTCCGTCAATATCGTAGATTAGAAGTGAGATCGTAGCGATCTATTCAGAAACGCTCAGATAAAAGTGTTAGTTCTTTCTCAGCACCTGTTTCATGATCGACAAGATCGATGGGATAATCACCTGTAAAACAGGCATCGCAATATTGTGGCTGAGCACTATTCCGCTCGACCTCTCCCATAGCGACATACAGACCATTTAGCGAGATGAAACTGAGGCTATCGGCGCCAATAAATTTACACATCTCCTCCACATCATATTGCGCAGCAAGAAGTTTGTTTCGGCTCGGCGTATCGACGCCATAAAAGCAGGAATTGGTGGTGGGAGGGCTGGCGATGCGCATATGAACTTCTGTCGCGCCAGCTTCACGTACCATCTGCACGATCTTGGTGGATGTGGTGCCGCGAACAATGGAATCGTCGACCAAAATCACCTTTTTGCCCTTTATCAAAGCACGGTTGGCATTCAGTTTAAGCTTAACGCCCAGATGCCGGATTTGATCTGTGGGTTCAATAAAGGTTCTGCCGACATAATGATTGCGAATAATTCCAAGATCAAACTGGATGCCACTTTCTTCTGCATAGCCAATGGCTGCCGGTGTACCTGAGTCAGGGACAGGAATAACCAGATCAGCCTCGACAGGGTACTCGACAGCTAATTGCTGGCCGATATCCTTACGAACATCATAAACTGATCGTCCTTCGACAACGCTGTCAGGGCGAGAGAAATAGATATGTTCGAAAATGCAGAACCGCTTTGGCGGAGGAGAGAAGGGGAAAAATGATCTTATACCGCTATCATCAACGACGATGACCTCGCCGGGTTCCACATCACGCTCGAACGTTGCCCCAATAATATCAAGCGCACAGCTTTCTGATGACAGAATATAGGAATTATCCAATTTACCCAGAACCAGTGGCCGAACACCAAAGGGATCACGCATACCAATCATTTTTTTACTGGTAAGGGCAACCAAAGAATAGGCGCCGATGACCTTTGACATGGAATCAACAAGACAATCGACTACTTTCATTTTCTTGCTGTTGGCAATCAGATGGATAATGACCTCTGTGTCCGTTGTCGACTGAAAAATGCTGCCTTCCGTGACCAACTGCTTGCGTAGCGTCGTGGCGTTCGTAAGGTTGCCATTATGGGCGACAGCGAGCCCACCATTGGCTAAGTCCGCAAAGATAGGTTGGATATTTCGAAGGACAGAGCCCCCGGTCGTGGCATACCGATTATGACCCAGGGCAGCACGGCCTTTAAGGGTGTTCATTATTTCTTCTGAGGAGAAATTGTCGCCTACCTTGCCCATGGCCTTATGGCTATGGAAATGGCGACCGTCATGACTGACAATACCGGCCGCTTCCTGGCCGCGGTGTTGCAGGGCATGGAGGCCAAGGGCGACGAGCGCGGCGGCTTCTTCATGTCCGTAAACTCCAAAAACACCGCATTCCTCATGCAGCTTATCGTCATCAAAGGGGTTGCAAAGATCGCCAGTGGAATGCGGATCGGTCATTTGGGCTTTTCCTGCGTACTTTTGGTCAGATTTTCCATTTGTTGTCGGGACTGCGCGTCATAGCCTTTGTCGATGGCCTTCTTCGTATCATCAATCGCACCCTTGACGCCATCTTTTACGCTGTCGGGTAGCTTTTCATATTCTTTTTTCAGTTGATCAAGAACCTCCTGATCGCGCTCCCGCGAAATCACCAGATTCTCGCGCATATTTGGCGGGAGAAGTTCCGCAACAAACTCTCCGGCAGAGGCGACAATGGGTAGCATTTTAGCTTTTAAGATCCATTCCGGACGATCATTTTCCGGAATGAACTGGACGAAAGCAAGCCAGATAATGCCAAGCAAAATAACGGCGCGCCCAAGTCCAAAAAAGATACCCAAGGATCGATCAAGGGCGCCGAGTGCAGAGGCTTTCACCTTTGCTGAAATCGCATGGCTGATATAGGACAAAATGACGAGAGAAAGTATAAAAATTACTGCTCCGGTTAAAATATCGGCGATCAGAAGATTGACGATAAGCTCCCGTGCCAGAGGCTGCAGAAGAGGAAATAGATACAGGGTCAGAAATATTGCACCTATCCATCCGGCGACAGAGAGGACTTCCTTCACAAACCCGCGGATAAAGCCAAAAACAGCGGAAATCAAAAGGATCACCAAAATAACGGCATCAGCGCCTTGCAGGGGGAAATCTTCCATTAGGTCCTACATACTTTCCTATACAACCTGTGTGACCGGTTTTGTTTGGGTAAACAAGCTCACAATTTCTGTTAAGTGATCTACCTCAATAATCTGCATATTGCTATCTTTGATCTTACTTCCGGCGGGAATAATCGCCGTAGTAAATCCGAGTTTTGCGGCTTCTTTAAGTCGGGCGTCAGTTTGGCCCACGGGGCGAATTTCTCCGGACAAACCAATTTCACCAAATAGAATACTGTTTTCGGGAACGGGAATATCAGAAATAGAGGAGACAAGTGCTGACGCGACGGCAAGGTCGGCGGCAGGTTCATTGACCCTAAGGCCACCAGCGACGTTGAGATAAACCTCACTTCCCGCAAAAGACAGATCACATCGGGCATCCAGTACAGCAAGCATCATAGCCAATCGGCTCGAATCCCACCCAACAACCGCTCGTCGTGGTGTTGCCTGTGAAGTGGAGGCGACCAATGCCTGAATTTCCACGAGCAAAGGGCGGGTTCCTTCCATCCCGGCGAAGATGGAGGAGCCACTTAAGGATTTATCTGTATTGCTGATAAAGAGCGAAGAGGGGTTTGCCACTTCCTGCAACCCCCGGTCGGTCATTTCAAAAACACCGATTTCATCGGTGGCTCCGAAACGATTTTTTACGGCCCGGAGAATTCGAAATTGATGGCCCCGGTCGCCTTCGAAATAAAGCACAGTATCAACCATATGTTCGAGAACCCGAGGGCCAGCGATTTGCCCGTCCTTTGTCACATGACCCACCAGAATGACGGCGGAGCCGGTTTTGCGGGCGACACGGATCAGTTCCTGCGCGCAGGCCCGCACCTGGCTGACGGAGCCGGGAGCACTGGAAATATTATCGGCGAAAATCGTTTGGATCGAATCAATTACCAGCAAATGCGGGGCGGCCGTTTTTTCAAGGCTGGTCACAATATCGCGCAGTGAATTGGCGGAAGCCAGTTGAACGGGGGCGTTTGCAAGGCCCAACCGTTGTGCCCGGAGGGAAATCTGTTTTGTCGCTTCCTCCCCCGAAATATAGATGCAGCGGGATCCGCTAAGCGCCATCTTCCCAACGGCCTGTAACAGCAGGGTTGATTTGCCAATACCCGGATCACCACCGATCAGGATAGACGTGCCGGGAACAAAGCCGCCGCCCAAAACCCGGTCCAGTTCGGCGATATGGCTAAGATTACGGGTATGGTCTGTGGTATCCGCATCCAAGGCCGTAAAGGCGAGTTCCCGCCCTTTTCCGGTCGATAATCCCTTTGGAATAGCGGTTTCAACGGTTTCTTCAACGACGGAGCCCCACTCTTGGCATGAGTCACAGCGACCTTGCCATTTCCGGTAGGTTTCGCCGCATGACTGGCAGGTGAATTGTTCGCCCGTTCGCGCCATTAATCGTCCTGTGGGTTTATTTGTTCAGCCGTCAAATCTGTATCGGCTCAGGGTTTTAATATATCGAGTTTAATTGGCCCGTCCACGTCTCCCCGGACAAACTGCTCCACATAGGGATTGCCGCAGGTCTCGATGGTTTTGGCCGGACCAGACCAGACGACATTTCCTTTATAAAGAAGCGCGATGCGATCCGCAATTTTTTGAGCGCTTTCCATGTCGTGGGAAATAGTCAATGTGCTGGCCCCAAGGCGCTGGGTACAGTCGCGGATCAGGCTGTCGATGACATCACCCATAATTGGATCAAGGCCGGTTGTAGGTTCGTCAAAAAAGATGATCTCAGGGTCTGCAGCGATCGCTCGTGCAAGACCCACCCGTTTTTGCATACCGATAGAGAGTTCCGCCGTGTTCTTATCCGCGAGCTCTGGTCCCAGACCCACAAGTCCAAGTTTCTCGATCGCGATTTTCTTCGCTTCACGACGCCCCATTCCATGAGCTTGCATCAAACCAAAGGAGACATTTTCCCATACGGACAAGCTGTCGAATAGCGCCGCATATTGAAATAACATGCCGGTTTTCAACAGGATTTTTTCACGGATATGGGAGGGTTGATTGATGACAGACTCGCCGTCGATGAGGATTTCGCCGCTTTCCGGGGTAAGTAATCCAAGAATGCATTTCAACATTACTGACTTACCGGTGCCCGATCCGCCGATCACCACAACAGATTCGCCATCATTCACGGTCAGATTCAGGTCATCCAGAATAACTTTGTTACCAAAGGATTTGCAGACATTCCGTAATTCTATTTTTGGCATCGCCCCCATGATCAGTCGATCAGCAAGACGGTTAGGAAATAGTCGCTAATGAGAATGAGCACGAAGGAAGAGACAACGGCATTCGTTGTCGCCTTGCCAACACCTTGGGCGCCGCCCGTAGAATTGAAACCGTGATAACAGCCCATCAGGGAGACAATAAATCCGAAGACACCGGCCTTGATTAAGCCCGAGACAACGTCGCGGATCTCGAGAAATTCAAAAGTATTTTTCAGATAGTTGCCGGGATTGAAGCCAAGCTTTTCCGTCGAAACCAGAAATCCGCCCGATACCCCGATGATATCGGCCACCAGCACCAGAAAAGGGAGCGTGATCGTCCCGGCGATCAGGCGCGGTGCGACGAGATATTTGAACGGATTGGTTGAGAGGGTGACCAGCGCGTCGATCTGCTCCGTCACCCGCATGGTGCCGATCTCGGCTGCGATGGCGGCGCCGACACGGCCAGCGATCATCAGACCGCTTAAAACCGGCGCGAGTTCCCGCGTGAGGCCAATCACGACTATGGTGGCGACCGCGCCTTCGGCATTGAAGCGCGAGGAACCGACGTAAATCTGGAGCGCCAGCACCATGCCGGTGAACAGTGCCGTCATGCCGACGACCGGCAGTGAGTAATAGCCGATATGCATAATCTGGCGAAATAGCAGCCTGACATAGAAGGGCGGAATGACGCTATGGCGCAATCCTTGCCCGGTGAAGCGGGTAATCCGCCCGACCGCCGCCATGAAGGCGAGAAAGACCCGGCCGATTGTCGCTAGAAAATTCCATTCCATCTCGTCAGCCCGCCGGTTCCAAATATTCCCGGTAGTATCTGTTGCCGAGCGATGTAAGAATTTCATAGGGAATAGTACCCGCCTGTGCGGCGATATCATCGAGCGGGACGCCACCACCAATAAGATCCACGAAACCGCCAGGAACGCAGTCCTCTTTTGGGATTGTACTGACATCAATTGTGATTATGTCCATTGAAACGCGCCCTATCACTGGTACTTTGTTATTCTTGATCGCACATTCAGCTTTATTACCAAGGGCCCGAAAATACCCGTCCGCATAACCAACGGAAACCGTCGCTATCCGGCTTACGTCTTGTGTCTGGTATGTGGCACCATAGCCAACGTGAATTTCACTGTCAACGTCCTGAACTTGCAGGATTTTTCCTCGCAAATGAACAACCTCCTTCATAGGGTTTTCTTCATTCATAATTGGCCCACCGCCAAACAGTGCAATGCCTGGTCGAACCATGTTAAAATGATAGTCATTTGATAGGAAAATTCCGGCGGAATTAGCGAAGGATATCGGTGTGTGCCTTAATATCGGCGGGAGTAGGTCCCTGAAATAATAGAGCTTTTCAAGTTGCTGTTCGTTAAGGGGGTGGCCGCGTTCGTCGCCACAGGCCAGATGGCTCATGATGTAGTCGATTGCTAGATTGTCCAGTAGTGAGGGGTTGCGGCTGAGCTCCTGAATTTCTTTTTCAAGCAGGCCAAGGCGCGTGATGCCCGTATCCACATGGAGGATCGCATGAAGAGGGCCGTGATCTTTTGCATATTTTGACCAGGTCCGGATGTCTTCGATGGAATTGAGAACGGGATCAAGCTTATGATCCACATACACCATTTCGGCACCGGGTAGCAGCCCAGCCAGAACATTAATAGTGGCCTTGGGCAAAATTTCCCGCAATTTCAGGCCTTCAGCAGGAAGGGCCACGAAGAACCGATTACAACCGACATCGGCGAGTGCTTTCGCAACTCGTTCAATGCCGAGGCCATAGGCATCCGCTTTCACGGATGCGGCACACTCTGCCGGGGCAACCTTATTTTGTAATAGTTTGTAATTGTTCTGGAGCGCGCCAAGATCAATGGTCAGATGAGCGCCAGCGAGGAGGGGGTCCGTGACCATGAACGATCCTGCTCCTTAATGATGATCTGGTAGGTAGCTGTCAGAGACATAATCGCCAAAGCGTGTGAATTCAGGCTTGAAATGCAGCTTGATATTGCCGATAGGACCGTGACGCTGTTTGCCGATAATGACCTCCGCCATATTATGGACGCGGGCCATGCGCTCCTGCCACTCGGCATGTTCCGCTGTTCCCTCCGATGGCTCTTTCCGGCCCTCGTAATATTCTTCGCGATAGACGAACATTACGACATCCGAATCCTGCTCAATGGAGCCAGATTCCCGTAAATCAGAGAGCTGCGGCCGCTTATCATCACGGTTTTCCACTTGCCGGCTCAACTGGGAAAGAGCAATGACCGGAATATCCAGCTCCTTGGCGACAGCTTTTAATCCCTGGGTTACTTCTGATATTTCCTGCACCCGGTTGTCCGAACGTCGCCCGGAACCCTTCATCAATTGAAGGTAATCCACAACGATTAAGCCAAGACCGTGACTGCGTTTTAGGCGACGGGCGCGCGTACGCAATGCTGCAATGGAAAGCGCTGGTGTATCATCAATATACAGCGGAAGTTCTGACATAAGGGCGCTTTGCGGGACAAGCTTGTTGGCAAATTCATCATCCGTGAGATCCCCGCGCCGCAGTTTTTCAGAGCTGATTTCTGTGGCCTCCGCCAGAATACGTCCGACCAGTTGTTCCGCCGACATTTCAAGGGAGAAAAAACCAACAACCGCACCTTCATTGCCGCCACTAGCGTTGTGGGCCTTGGCAGCATTATAGGCAATATTTGTTGCCAGAGATGTTTTCCCCATGGAGGGGCGTCCGGCGAGGATGAGCAAATCAGATTTATGTAAACCACCGAGCTTACCGTCCATGTCTTTCAGGCCGGTTGTGACACCCACCAGATTGCCATCCCGCTGAAATGCTTCTTCAATGGATAGCAAAGCCTCGCCAATGGCGACGCGGACCGGGGTGAGAGCACCTTCATGCGCGCCATTCTCAGCCAAAGAAAAGAGTTTCTTCTCAGCCTCCTCGATTTGCGATTGTGAGGTCTCTTCAAGATCGGAATCATAGGCTGTATTAACAATTTCTTCGCCAAGAAGAATAAGCTCCCGGCGCATGGCCAGGTCATAAATCAGGCGGCCATAGTTTTCCGCATTAATGATCGTCGTCGCGGAGGCCGCAAGTCGCGCCAGATACTGAGATCCACCGATATCCGCCAGCGCAGAATCATTGTCGAAATAGGACTTCAAAGTCACCGGATCGGCAATTTCGCCACGCTCTATCAGGATCGTCGCGGCGTCGTAAATACGGGCATGTACGTCTTCGGAAAAATGCTCTGGCATCAGAAAGCCGGACACCTTGGACGCTGCCTCGTTATTCACCAAAACGGCGCCAATGAGGTCTTGCTCAGCTTCTATATTATGAGGGGCGGAACGATAGACGGGGGAGGAGGCTGCCTCTTCCTTGTCGTGACCTTCACTAAGCAAAACTGTTTCCATGGCGTGATGGTATCACAGTGCAATTCGTCGTGCATCTGGTTTCGCTTCAAACCGGATCTTGGCTGAGTATAATGTGTGGATAATATTCTTCCACAGCCTGTGCATAATGCGAATAACTTCGGGCGGGACGTAAATAAAAAAGCGGCCCTGCAAAAGGGCCGCTTCTTATAATCAGTGATGTCTTAAATTAATTATGCTTCGTCTTTTGGCTCTTCCGCCATGTCCGCAGCCGGAGCATCAGCCAGTTCTTCCAGATCAACGTCTGCAGTTGACTCGAAGACATCAAGAATGGCTTCGTCGCGATTATCGAGAGCAGCCTCGGCGGCTTCCTCAACAGATTCGCCGCGAGACTGGATTTCAGCTTCCTCATCAGAGCGAGCAATATTGACAACAACGCCAACGGTTACTTCCGGATGCAAACGAACTTTAACGTCATGCAGGCCAAGAGTTTTAAGAACCTTATCCATGACAATTTGTTTGCGGTCAACGGTGAAACCGGCGGCCGTTACGGACTTGGCAATATCCTGCGTACTAACAGAACCGTAGAGCTGCTGTGATTCACTGGCGGCACGGATCAGTATGACAGCTTGTCCATTGAGCTTTTCACCAACTTTGCTGGCTTCTTCGCTTTGTTTCAGGTTGTCTGCTTCAAGCTGAGCCCGCTGTGTATCGAATACGGCAAGATTTTCTTTGCTGGCGCGCAATGCTTTTTTCTGCGGTAACAGATAGTTGCGGGCAAAACCGTTTTTGACGGAAACCACGTCGCCCATCTGGCCAAGCTTTTCAACCCGTTCTAATAATACTACTTCCATCAGTCTTCCTCCTGGGGGGTGGTGACGGCAAA
>Ga0315338_1002628_pt1 | contig 17267 bp, 16 predicted proteins | sample ASW8metaG_FD_204518 | JGI IMG/M metagenome (GOLD analysis project Ga0315338, IMG submission 204518) | Ammonia-oxidizing marine archaeal communities from Monterey Bay, California, United States - ASW #8 | ecosystem: Environmental > Aquatic > Marine > Coastal | place: USA: California | collected... | reverse complement strand
TCTTCTTGAAATCGGCGAATAACATCTAGAGCATCATCAAAATACTGTTCCTGCTTTCCAAAATTGCAGTGGTGTAAATACATAAGATCCACGCAATCTGTTTTAAGATTTTTAAGAGATCGTGTCATATTGGTCTGCATTTGTTGAGGATGATACCAATGTCCGTGTGGACCCCTATCCCAACCAACTTTAGTCGCTATAAAAATATTATCTCTTGGGAGTTCGTGCCACATGGAGCCAATGATTTTTTCTGATCTTCCATCTCCATAAACATCTGCTGAATCCCAATGGTTAATTCCAGATTCATACGCTTTGCGTAATGCTGCTTGACTATCAGTATTTGTTTGCCCATGCCAACCAATTGGCTGATTATTTTCTGCTATATTAGAACCACCATACGACCATGTCCCTAAACTAATTCGAGAAACCTTTACGCCAGTTCGTCCTAAAGCTGCGTATTCCATTTTAATCCTTTTATTGAAGGAAGAAAGTTACGGAAACTCCATCCTTATTATGTCACCACGATTTCAAATTATCGATATTGGCCACCGGGGATTTTCATTGGATCGAGCCTTGTCTGAATTGGAAACAGATGTAAGTGCTTGTATTTTTAATGGTAAAACACGTGCCATAAAAATTATCCATGGGCATGGTACAGGTGCGCTCAAGCGTGGCGTACGAGAATGGTGTAAAAGCCAAGAAGGTCGTTTCCAGGCCGTAATTCAGGGAGAAAGTTATGATTTGTTTGATCCGCTTTCAGCCAGTATGCGAGCCGATTGTGGGTCACCACACGACCCCGATTTGGGCCGAAAGAATAGTGCTATCACCTATATTTGGCTCTGGTAAGTTGAAGTGATGTTTACTTTCCTGTAAATTCCAGAGTAATTATGTTAGATAACAAAAACAAATATGATCATTTATTTCAAAATGTTATCCCCAATTCCATGGTAGGTATCCGAATATTCGGAATGGATGACAACTTTTCTAAACCACAAAAATATAATGATGTTACAAACCGCGAGAATGGAATCTGGGAGGATCTTTTTCTCAATATTGCACCACTTATTGATCAGTATGTTTCTAGAGAATATTTACTTGGGATGCGTGCCCTACCAATCCCAACAGATCGATTCCCGGAGTTTGATGCAATATCACCACTCATTGAAAATTCAACGGATTGGCAATTGATTCCAGTTGCAGGGTTTTTAACAGAGAAATTGTTTTTTGATTTAAATACTAGCCGAAAATTTCCTGTTACAGACATCATTCGAAAGTCCCCTCGTTTTGAAGAAAAATATGCCGGAAAAAATATCCGCAATGATGCGGGCTATACGCCTGAACCTGATATATTTCATGATATTCAAGGACATGTACCATTTTTGATGAATAAAGACTATGCAAATTTCATGCATGACATTGGCATTCTTGGCGATAAAATATTAAAAGATGAACAAGGATTGGGAAGCGCTTTAGTGACTCATAATTTGCGAAGACTTCAAAACTTTGCCTGGTGGACTTATGAGTTTGGTCTTATTAAAAACAATGGCCAAACCGATCAGTTTAGAAGGGAAAAAAATGATATTGATTATGAAATCTATGGATCAGGAATTATTTCATCCTATGATGAAACAATAAATGTGATAGATTGTGCTAAAGGCACATCGAACCGCTCCAAATTTCTTTCTTACGATATAGAAGAGATTGTTATGACTTGTTTTAATTATAGTGATATTCAAGATAGATATTTTGTAATCGAATCAATGAAAGATTTGTATGCATCATTTCGAAACAATCAAGATTTGTTCTGGTTTAAGGGATAACCCTCGTAAAAAATGAAAAAATTAACTCGTATTTTATTTATAATTATTTTAATTAAGGGTTGTGCCCCCTCTCCCTCTGCCTTAGCTGAAGTTGATCCTTTTTTGCTGGTAACTAATGCAGATTCTCTTTTAATAGCACGACCCGATGATTCTGAACTGCGAGCAGCAATTATTACTGCACACATCCATCTAGCTAAAGCTAACAACAGCGTGGATCACTATAAAGAGGTTCTAAAGATTGAACCGCAAAATGCGCTAGCCAATTATAATATTAATATGATTGAGGGTAGGGCGCATCATATGAGCGGACACAAGAATGGCCAGTGGGATGCAATACAGTCTTTTGCGAAAGCTGCTGCTGCAATTGACACGATAGGTGAACCTTATTACTGGCTGGGTCAAGCCTATGAAAAAAAGGATGAAATGGATTTTGAGCTGCCTTTGGAATCTTATGATAAGGCTCTTTTAATGTTCCTTCCCGATGATCTACGACCAAAGATCGCCTCTGCCCGAGCGGCACTTATTAAACGGAAAAAAACTTATGAAGACTTTTGGAAATAACCCCTATTGAAAATGTTTATAAATACCTCTATTCTTCTCTATTTTTGACTTGATTCACGAACAGAGAGGGGTTAAACTTTCTGTACCTATTGGCTCAAGACTTTAGGTGCCACATAATCCGAGGTAAAGACAAATGGCAAAAAGATTCATATTTAATAAATCATTAATTGGGATAGTTCTTACCCTTTTTGCAACCACCTTATTTGCCCAAAAACCCCGCAATATTTCAGGGACTTTAGTGGATAACAATGGAAATGGTATTGTAAATACTACAGTCCTGCTATTGGGTGAAGATGGCACAGAGGTTCAACGCGTAGAAACATCAAAAAAACGTTTAGGTCGCGGAGGGGGTAATTTTGAATTTAAAAAGGTAATGCAAGGCAATTATACTGTTGAAGCAGACGCGGGTGATGCGGGTAAAATTAGTTCCCCTGTTGAAGTAGTCGATAGCAATGTTAAGCTTGGTGACATTCCTTTGTCAGCTGATGTGCCTTCGCCTAAGCCAGAAGCTGATAGCGACGTTACTCCCGTTGAAGCTCCTGGGCCAGATCCAGTAGCTTTTACTCCTGATGCTGGAAAAGATTATATTCTTAACGAAATTAGTTTTGAGATTAAAAAAATGACAGCTGAGTTAAAATATCTCAATGAAGAACTTGAAAATTTAAAAGCTCTTAGTAAGATGTGGGTTAATCCCCTCGCCATATATTCTAAAGAAATTATTATGAAGAATGGCTCAACAGTTTTTGGTAAGATTGTTTATCAAGATGAAGAATCCATCAAGGTTGAGACTCTTGTGGGCTACTTGATTATTAATCGCCAAGATGTGGTGAGGATTGTAGATAATGTTGTGACAGAAGAGCAGGCAGAATATGTCCCGGAACAGGTTCGAGATAGTTATACTCCACCTCCGATGCCTAAACTGGCGGAGCCCCAATATACATCTGCTAAGCGGGATGCCTCTAAAAAATACTCTGCAAATTGCGTACTCATGGGTAATATCAGCGAAAAGAAAGATGCCCAGGGGAATATTGTTTTTAACGGAGAAATTAAAAATATCGGTGGGCGCAGATCTGATTTTGTCAAGGTTGATTTTGTCTTCCGTAAAAACTGGAGCGGCGAAACAAAAACGCTCACAACATTCGTAAGAGGTGGGTACCATACATTTGACTCTGGCATAACAACAGATGCCACCCTACTGCCAGGCGCCACAGGTGCTTTCGAGCTTTATGTCCCCCATGATTTTGGTTCTTTCATCGGCTACTCCTATGTGATCGACTGGGAGGAGTACGAATAAATGTGGCTTGGGGTATTAACAAACCAATCTAAATTGATAATGAAAGGATTTACAATCCTAACTTTGATCGGTTTACTAAGTGCCCAAGGACCACCTCTATCTGAAATTTTTTTCCTTGACCTTGGGATTGTAATTGAACCGGCTAAAGGTTCTAAAGCTTACTCTCGCCTTGTTGATAAACCATCAAAAGAAGTTTCTTTTAAAATCAAACAAGTTGAGAGCGGTTCTATTTACATGGCTACTAACACTGAACTCCTTTCTACGCTTGACCGCATCAACAATCGCATTGAAAGACTAGAGTCTTCCTTTAAGACTGAAATTAATGTAATGCGACAAAAAAATGTGGGGCTACAACAGGCTCTTCTCTCTCTTCAAATTTCTAAGTCGCCCGAATTCTTTGATTCTACTCCAACTGAAGAGGCATCCTCGCTATTAAATGTTGCGGTTAAAGATCCTGCTATTGTTAAACCCGCAGTAACTAATCAGAGGTCTAATTTTGACCAATCAATCTATATGTCTGGTGTTTTTGCATACCAGCGTGAAGATTATAAAACTACCATTCAAAAATTTTCCAAGCTTGAGTTGAGTGCGGCCCCTCCAAAAACTGCTGAAAATATATTATACTGGCTAGCAGACGCCTACCAGCAAGACGGTCAATATGATGAAGCTCTTTCGCTTTTAAACCAAATTACCACTTCGGGTACGCTTCGCATTGATGATGCGTTGATTCATAAGGGGTTACTGTACCGAAAAATGGGCAACGAAAATTTGGCCCTATTGGCTTTTGGAGATGTGGTGTCACAATATCCTAATAGTGAATATCTCCGCTTGGCTAAAATGGAATTAAAAAAATCTGACGGAATAAAATGAAAAAATATCTTATACTGCTTTTCTTGTCTGTCATTTTATTCTCTACCCTTTTTGGAGCAACCCGGGTGGCTTATCTAAGGCCAGGACCTATGATGAAAATACCTTTCACAAGTGTCGGGCAATCACCATATCTTTTTACAGCTGGGTTTGGGTCAGAACTGCACAACTTTTCCCCCTTTAATACTGCTGGTGGCGCGTTTATCAGTATGGAAGCCGCTGGGTGGACGTTTGGCTTCTCAACAGCACAAGGTGGAGACACAACACGATTAGCAAACTTGGAAGTTTCTACATATCGACCACCCGTTGAATTTGGATTCCATTTGCAGCGACGAGTTTTCTCAAAAAATAATGTTTCGTTTTCTGTTGGGCTTCAAGATATTGTATTTGAAAACAATACTGACGGTTTCAGTCTAGATACAAAAGAGCTTTCATTCTTTGGTATTATTAGCTCACAAAAGGCTGTTGGGAATTATAATACTAATATGTTTATTGGATTTGGAACGGGCGGTTTTGGCGCTATTGATACAGTCCAAGTTGATGAACTTTCAGCTCCACCTACTGGCACAAATGCCGGAGTATTTGCTGGGGCAATTTTAAATACACCCTATCTAGAAAAATGGGGTGGCGTAGATATTGTGGGTGAGTTCGACGGTAATGGCATCAATGTGGGACTCCGCATCCCCCTTACCTCGGATTATCGCCTGAACCTAGGATTCACCCACATAGAAAAATTACCTAATTGGAAAGAGCGATATTGGGAAGGCCACGCAGGGATGACCATTGGTTTTGAAATTACGGCGCCGCGCGGATCAGCTATTAAAACACCTGGGGGAGGCCCTTCTCCTTCACCTCTCCAGCCAGGGCCAATAAATCTAGCAGATATGGATACAACATTAATGTTGGCTGATTATACCGTGCATACTCTTAGAGATTCTATGGGGCTTATGACCAATGAAATGCGAAACTTAATGACGAGACTGGCTGCCATGGAGCAACATTCCAAATTTTTAGAAGATTCGCTCAAAGCTATCAAGCTCAATACTAATGTTGATGAACAAAAGATGAATGATGCATTGCGTCACTTATCTAAATCATTGCGTTACTTTTATGCTGGAAATTACCGCGCTTCTTTACAAGAGGTAGAAGCAGCATTAGAATTGAATCCAAATCTAGCATTGGCTTATGCCCGGCGTGGATCTATTTATTATAAACTGGGGGATATTCAACGTGCAACTATCAATTGGAACCTCGCTTTACGCATGGATCCTGAATATGATGATGTACGAAATGTGTTAAAGGCGCTACATGAAAATCGTTTGAGATCAACTAGTATGATAGAGGACTAAAGTATGGATATTGCAACCATTGTGGGAATTGTTTTGGGGCTAGTGGCTATTGTTGGAAGTATTTTAATAATGACTTCTGATTTTGCCATGTTTGGATCAATCTCAAGTTTTGGTATTGTTTTTGGAGGTATGATTGCATCCGTTGCAGTTGCCTTCCCATTAAAAGATGTGCTTCAATTGGGGGCTGCAATGGGAGCTGTATTTAAAGGGAGTGGAGATGAACTTGGTTCTCTTGTTGATGAAGCTGTTGAGGCGTCTGAAGTTGGGCGTAAAGGTGTGGCTGATCTCGAGAATCACATTGGAAACATCAAAAGCTTTTTCTTTAAAGATGGTGCTCAAATGGTTGTTGATGGATATTCTCTTGAAGAATTGACTGAAATTTTAAATACTCGGATTGATTACCGTGAATTGCGCGAAAACACACAGGCGGGTTTGTTTAAATCCATGGGGACTATGGCGCCTGCGTGGGGTATGGTTGGAACGCTGATTGGGCTTGTGGTTATGTTATCAGGTTTTGGCGAAGGTGGCACAGATGCTCTTGGTGGTGGTATGTCGGCTGCTTTGATTACAACGCTTTACGGTGCTGTATTTGCTAACTTATTTTTTCTTCCTATGTCAGAAAAAATAAAATCACGGATTACTTTTTCAAGCACTATGCAAAATTTGCAAGTAGAAGCTGTACGCTTAATTCACCAAAAAAAACACCCTATTATTGTTCGGGAAAAATTGAATTCATTTATTCCGCCTAAAGAATGGAAAAAAGACGATAGTTAAACTAAATGGCTGCAACACCTCAAGAGCGAAAAAAATTCATTAATAAAGGAATGTCCTTAGTTGAAGAAGGCCTGCCGGGCTGGTTTGGTACCTTTGCTGACATGATGACTTTACTTTTTGCCTTTTTTGTTTTGTTAGCAGCAATTTCAACAATTGACCCTGTGAAACTGCAGAATATGGCTGACGGCATGGGGAAATCTGTGGGGAAAAAAGAAGAACTTGATAACCAAGCCATGTCACTAGGAGATATTGAGAAAGCTGCGCAAGAAATGATTGAAGAAATGGCGGCGGATCCAACTACAGGGGAAAAACCTGTTGAAGTGACTACAAGTCCTAAGGGTGTGACCATTGGTATTTCTAGTGATATAAGTTTTCAATCCGGATCAGCTGAAACAAAGCCAGAATTTTTGGATATCTTGAAAAAAATTATACCTACAGTACAAGAGTCATATTTTCAAATTGCAGTGGAAGGACACACTGATAGTGACCAGATGGTAGGAGCAATGCTAAAACAATATCCAAGCAACTGGGAACTCTCAAGTGCTCGAGCATCTGCTGTTGTACGTCTAATGATTGGTTTAGATGTAACTCCCATCCGTTTAGAAGCCGTCGGATATGGAGAATTTGTTCCAAGAGACAAAAAAAATACTGAAGTAATTTCAACAGATTTAATACAAAAATACAATTCTAATCCTCAACAAAAAGCTCGTAATCGACGTGTTGAGATCACATTTTTAGCCCCACGTGGTGGTGGCCCGTATAAGGGAACTCAAGAAGAAGAACCGGGAGATAAATAATAATATTTTCATATGAATAAGGGAGTTGATATGATAAAGCGGAGTAATATGGTATTAAAATATGCCTTCACGTTAGGTCTGATATTTAGTCTGGGCCTTGGACAGTCCAATGGATATTTGGCCCAAAAACTGATGATTGAAAATAATCTAAGAAAGCGAATTTCAGATGCTTTAGAAAAGGTAATTGATAATCGTAAATATGTTATTGATGTAAGTGTTGACCTTGAAATCAGCAGCGCCTATGAAAACCAGACAACCTACTCACCCAATGGTGGTAGTGTTGAATCGCTTAAGGCTGCTGAAGATATGCTTGCGGCAACGGGGAACGCCTCTACTGGAAGCGTTGGGTTGCCCATTCCAGGTTTTGATTTCGCCGCTGAAACATCATCTGACAACCGTGATACTGCGCCCGACCCTGAAGCTGCACCCATGGACACACCTGTAGGCGATAATGTGGTTTCAAGAACGCAAACTGAATCACGCCCAGCTATGGCCAGCGTTCGCAATATGGAAATTAGTATCATAATCCAAGAGGGGGCTGCCCCTGAATTGATTGAAAATATTCGTCAAGTTGTAATGGTGGCCTCCCGATTCAATCGCCCTCGAGGTGATGTTCTAAGCATTATGACAGCAAGTTTTAAAGAGCGCCGAGATGAAAAATCTGCAGAACAAGTGCTACTGAAAAATATTGCTGAAAAGCTTGAAACTCTTGAGAGTCAACGAGAGCGCTTAGGAGAAGTCGATTGGAAACAAGAATTGGAAAACTACAAAGAATCTGAAGCCGAACGTCGGCAGGAAGATCGTCTTTATTTCCAATCTAAACTGGCTGAGTTCGAAACCGCTTCCCGCGATCAATCCTACGACCAAGAGCGTGAAGCTATGTTGCGGCAAGATTCTGTACGTCTACAGACATTAGACGAAGAAATCCAAAACCTAAAATCTTTTTTAGGTGCAGATGATCTTTCAGAGGATGAATTAATGGAGGCTCAGTCTTCTGTTCAAAACAAAATACAAGAAAAAGCTTCCTTGGATGCCCAAATATCAGAAAAGCTTGCTATGTTAGATCAAGTTCAATACGAACTAGATAGTCAACCTAGAACGATTAGAAGCAATGGGATGCTTATTTTTGTTGCAATTCTTAGTGCCCTCGTAATTGCTCTTATTGTAGTTCTCGTTTTTATTATGATGAACAAGCCTAAAGAGCAAATGCTGCCCCCTTGGATGATGTATCCTCCGCCTCGACGGCCTAAAAAAAAAGATAATAGTCAAAGGAATGACGCCCCAGCAGTAGTGGCACAGCCTCAAGCGGCAGCACAAGCCACATCGCCTCAAGCGCCCTCACCTGAAGATGTTGCAGTTTTACAAAGTGAAGTTAATGATATGAAGCAGGCTGTAGTCTCAATGAGCGTCGGCCAACCTCAGGCGGCAACTAAAATTGTGAAAGATTGGATATTAGAAGAGGCCCCCCCTGAGCCTGAACCAGCTGCTCTGGAGGCCGAAGAAGAAGATCGCGGTAAGAAAAAGAAGAAGAAAAAGAAGAAATAAGAGGCACGCATGATCTCAGATTATAATAGGCTTTCTGGCCTTCAAAAGGTTGCTATCCTGTTCTCTATCCTTGGTGAGAGCTTGGCATTGAACTTGGTTAAAGACTTAGATAAAACAGATATCCGCAAAATACGTGCAGCCATGCGTGGTGTTGGAAGCGTAGCTTTTTTAGTTAAAAAACAGGTCATGGAGGAATTTTATTTTGCTTTTGTGAGTGAAAAGTTTCAAACAGAAGAAGAAAGCGATGAACCTAAAAAACCTTTCGCATTTCTCAGTGATTTAACGGATGAACAGCTAGTCGCCCTTCTTATTACTGAAACACCTAGGGTTATTGCTATTACTCTCGCACAATTGTCTAGCGATAAGCGTATGATAGTATTGAATCGAATCAGCGAAGAAGAAAAGGGTCAAGTGCTCTTAAATATTGGCAATCTAGATGATGTCCCGCTTGAAGCTGTTGTTCAAATTGCAAATAACCTTCAGAAAAAATCTAAACAACTCCCTAAGACTGTGGCTTTCTCTCGTGGTGGTGGAAAAGATTTAGCTGACTTACTGAGCGAAATGGATGCAGAGGATGAAGCAATGTTTATGTCAAATCTTGAACAAGATAATCCAGAGTTGGCAGAAGCCGTAAAAAAATATCGCATAACATTTGAATCCATATTTGAAATTTTCCCGGACAACCTACTGCGGGATCTCATGAATGCGGTCGATCTAGATGCGGTCGCAATGGCCTTAAAAGGAATGGATCAATCAACAACAGATAAGGTGATTGGTGTCTTGCCTAAAAAGAAACAGGCCATGTTTGAACCTGTTGAGGGCGGAGTCCCAAAACGGGACGTAGATACTGCCCGTAAATCCATAGTCTCAGCCGCAAAACAAATGGAGCGTGATGGCGCATTCAAGCTAGAAGATCTGCTTGGCGGTGAAACGGTAGAATAACCGTCTCCCTTTGTAATCGCTTGGAAAAACCCTGCTTTATTGTGGGGTTTTTTTATTCTGTATGTCCGTTTATTTTAGTGCAGATTGTGCAGCTGCAAGCCGGGCAATAGGGACTCGAAAAGGGGAACAGCTTACATAGTCTAATCCGTTTTTATAGCAAAACTCGACACTTGATGGGTCACCTCCGTGCTCACCACAAATACCAATTTTTAATTTTTTCCGCACTTGCTTCCCTTTTTCAACTGCCATAGTAATAAGTTGGCCAACACCTTCCTGATCAAGACTTTGAAACGGATCGTGGCTAAGTATATTATTTTCAAGGTAATTAGGTAAAAACCCACCTATATCATCGCGGCTAAACCCGTATGTCGTTTGAGTAAGATCATTTGTCCCAAAACTAAAAAATTCTGCTTTTTCTGCAATTTTATTTGCAGTTAGACATGCGCGTGGTAATTCAATCATGGTTCCGATAAGATATCCAAAAGCTACTCCCGTTTCTTGGGTTACTCTTTCCGCAGCTGATCTAACTATTTTTTCTTGGTGTTCATATTCAGAATGAGTTCCCACTAAAGGAATCATAACCTCAGGCATAGCTTTAATCCCATTTTGTGTCAATTCTGCTGTTGCTTCAAAAATCGCTCTAGCCTGCATTTCTGTAATTTCTGGGTAGGCAACACCAAGCCGGCAACCGCGATGACCGAGCATGGGGTTAAATTCATGCAAACTATTGATTCTATTATTAATTTTTTGAGGTGATACATTTAGCTCCTTTGCTAATGTTTGAATCTGGTCATTGTCCAAGGTTAAAAATTCGTGTAATGGCGGATCTAATAATCGAATTGTCACAGGCCTGCCCGCCATCGTTTTTAATATCCCTTTAAAATCTTCTTTTTGAAAGGGAAGTAATTTCATTACTGCTTTCCTACGGTCTAATTCATTTTTCGCTAAGATCATTTTTCGCATTTCAATAATTCGTTTTGGATCGAAGAACATGTGCTCTGTTCTGCATAATCCAATGCCTTCTGCGCCAAAAATTATTGCTTGTTCTGCGTCTGCAGGGCTATCTGCATTGGTTCGAACTTTTAAGGATCTAAATTCATCTGCCCATGACATTAATTCTCTATATGAATCATTGGCTTCGGGGTCAGCTGCCTCTAGAGATGCCTGGTTAAGGTAAATCGTCCCCTTAGTCCCATTCATGGAAATCCAATCCCCTTCTTTAATTATTATATCGTCAATCGTCATTTCTTTTTTAACAAAATCAATATTTAAAGACGCACAGCCAACCACACAACATTTTCCCCAACCGCGTGCGACCAGTGCTGCATGAGATGTCATTCCCCCTTTAGCTGTTAAAATTGCCTCTGCTACATGCATACCGTGTACATCTTCTGGAGATGTTTCTTCTCGAACCAGTATGACTTTTTTCCCAGATTTTACCCAACTTTCAGCATCATCTGCTGTAAACACTACCTGTCCTACCCCACCACCTGGACCAGCTGGCAATCCACGTGCCACTATTCTTGCTTGTTTTTCTTCTTCTATATCTAGTCTAGGGTGTAATAGTTCGTCAATTTGATCGGGTGTCACACGCATAAGCGCCGTTTTTTTATCAATCATACCTTCTCTCATCATATCAACTGCCATTTGAATCGCTGCACCGCCAGTTCGTTTCCCTGTTCTAGTTTGAAGCATCCATAATTGACCATCTTCAATTGTAAATTCGATATCCTGCATATCTTTATAATGTTGCTCAAGTTTAATACGGATTTCATCTAATTGATGATACACCTTGGACATGAAAGATTCCAGTGAGTCTAGGTGGACCGACTCATCTGTTTTTGTTGCTTCATTTAAAGGATGAGGCGTACGCGTGCCTGCAACCACATCTTCTCCCTGTGCATTTTGAAGCCACTCTCCATAGAAATTATTTTCACCAGTAGCTGGATTTCTAGTAAAAGCAACCCCCGTAGCTGAATTATCCCCCGTATTACCAAAAACCATGGCCTGCACATTGACAGCTGTTCCCCATTCATTTGGAATATTTTCAATTTTTCGGTAACTAATCGCTCGTTTTCCGTTCCAGCTTTGAAATACAGCTTTAATACCACCCCACAGTTGTTCATAGGGGTCATCAGGGAAGCTTTTTCCTAATGTTATATTAATTCCTGTTTTGAAATCTTCAGAGATGGTTTCCCAATCATTTGCCTTCATATCTATATCAGATGTGTATGCTTTTTTAATCTTGTAGTTCTCTAATATTGTTTCTAATTCATGGCGGATGCCCTTACCATTTTTAGGCTCAATACCTGCAGCTTTTTCCATAACGACATCAGAATACATCATTATCAGTCGCCGGTAAGCATCATATACAAATCTTGGATTATTAGTTTTTGCAATAAGACCATGTATAGTTTTTGAGGTGAGTCCTACATTTAAAACTGTTTCCATCATTCCAGGCATAGATATTCTTGCGCCAGATCGAACGGACAACAATAAGGGATTGTCCCGATCTCCAAAATTTTTGCCCATTGCAGACTCTATTTTTGAAAGTGATTCTTGTAGCTGGGTTTCTAGATTATCTGGAAATGATTGCCCGTTTTCATAATAATGTTTACAAACCTCTGTTGTAATTGTTAAACCCGCAGGGACAGGAATGCCCAAGTTAGTCATTTCTGCTAAATTTGCACCCTTCCCTCCAAGTAGATTTTTCATATCAGCCTGTCCATCTGCTGTGCTTTGTCCAAAATAGTAAACTGATTTCATTTTTTATCTTTCATTATATATCTTTAAAAAATATCGCCGAATTTACATTTTCAAGTATCAACTAACCTTTAATTTATACTATGCAAATTCCTAGAAAAATAATGTCAAAAGCGACTCTTCAGACCCAACTTCATTATTATTTGGAGCAACACCCTAAAGAAAAGGAAACCGTTAATCAAGTTATCCAGTTCATGCGTCTTTATGATCGGTGCTTTGATCATGATAATTGGTATGGACATTTTACTGGATCTGCGTGGATTGTTGATCAAACTAGGGATTGGGTACTAATGACCAATCATCGTCAACTAGATATGTGGCTCCAACTCGGTGGACATGCGGATGGCAACATAGATCTTTTAGCGGTTGCACTAAAAGAAGCAAGAGAGGAATCAGGCCTCACAAAGTTTAATGTTCTTTCTGAACAAATTTTTGATCTTGATATTCATCAAATTCCCGTTTTTAATGAGATTCCATCACATTTACATTTTGATATCCGATTTATTATAGAAACAAAACATGATGATAAAAATATTCTTGTTAGTGATGAATCTCATGATGTAGCCTGGGTTCATAAATCAGATGTGCGGAAGAAAAATTCTGAAGAATCTATTGCTCGAATGTTAAAGAAAATGGAGCGGCGTTATTCATGAATTTATCAGACAAGATTAGGTCAATAATTTTGTCACATATCGTTCCTGAGAACCAACGCCAAATAGGTTTGGAAATAGAGAGCTTTTATTACGGCGCTCCTTTTAACCGTTTACCTGCAAGTCAAACTAATTGCTATTCGGCAACAGATTTACTATTAGATATCCAAAATAGTTGTTTGGATGATGACCTTTTTTCTTATTCTCTCGAACCGGGGGGCCAGTTAGAATGGGCTTCTGCTCCTGCTGTTAGTATCTGGAATCTTCAAAAGCAATTTAATCGCCATTTAGTTTTAGAAGATAAAATCTGTAATAAACATAATATTAAGCGTCTGCATTTATCATTAGAGCCTTTTTGTGTTCCAGAGGATATTAAGTTAATAGATTCAAAAAAATATAAACTCATGCACGCTCTTTTTACAGAAACTGGGGGCTTGGGCCCTTGGATGATGCGTAATACAACCAGCGTTCAGTTAAATATTGATTATACTTCCGAGCAGGATGCCAATGAAATGGCTTTTTTAACAGATTCTATCCAACCCTTGTTTAGCATTCTTTTTTCAAATGCACCATTTATAAAGGGTGAGCCAGTTGGATCACAAAATATCCGATGGAAAATTTGGGAAGATACTGATCCTATGCGTTGCCGATCTTTATTCTCTCATGGAATACATACTATTGATCAAATGGTTGCTGATTATGCTAAGTGGCTTCAGCAGGTTCCCTCTATATTTGAAGATACGCCAAATGAAGGCGTAAGGGCTTTTGAAGGCTCTCTTGGTGATATGATAATGTCTCATCCTGATGAAATAGAATCTCGCATACATTCCGCTTTTCATCAATCATTTACCCATGTTCGCTATAAAACAGTATTAGAAATACGATCCTCAGATCGACCTAGCAAAGGGAATGAGTTCGCGCCCGCTACATTTATGGCAGGTCTTTTAACTTCAAAAAAAATTCGGCCCCAATTATTAGAAATTGTTAGCAGTTGGAGTAGCGTGGATAGAGCACAATTAATTGATACAGCTCATGAACTTTCTTATTCAAATATAGGCCCTGAAGGAAAAACGATTGGGGTGTGGCTTGAAACCTTATCTTCTCTTGCGCTAGAAGGCTTGGACGAGAGATCTTCTTATTTTAATATTAATAATGAGCGACCACTATTAGAGCCCTTTCTTAATGACCTTTTGATGAACGGTCCGATGACTTTACAAACACAACAAGTCTATAAACAATCCGGTCATTCTTTACATCATTTTCTTATGGATTGTTGTTTAGATTCGACAAAATGAAAATCAACATGAATCCAAAAACACTTCACAATTTAACTGTTATCCCCTTTGTTTTGTTGGGTGTCTCCGCCATTATTTTGGGCTTTCGTTGGCTTATATCGCCCGAACCATGGATGCTCGATGAATCGGCGAATGTTATCCTTTTGGATGAATCTTACACCTCGTTATTTTCAGCAGATATAAACAGAAATCTGCCAAAATATTTAACTTTACTTTACCGTTTTTTTGGGTGGTGGGTCATCACCATCGGCATGTTAATTTTATCTTTCACAATTGTGACTAGACTTGGCACACCAATGGCTAGAGGCTTTCTGCAATCTGTATTTTTTATCACTCTTATTGGAATTTCTATTATTGAATGGATTTTTATTCCATCATCTCATTTTGTTTATTTAACCTATGGCTTGTGGGCTCTTTGGGCTATCAGCGTGCTATCAGGAATACAACTTAAAAAATATGATATCTAATCTTCATCCATTGGTTATTCATTTCCCTATCGCATTGTTTTCTGTGGCGATTTTATTTGATTTACTCTTTCTACTTTATAAGATAGATGATTTTTTAGCAAGCAGTTGGTGGACAATGTTCTTTGCACTTATTTCATCTTCAGCTGCAATCGCAACTGGTATTATCGACGACACATTAATCGGTCATCTTACCACCGCATTTCCACTTTGGACTAACCATGGAATTGTACAGATTTTTTCATGTTTTATTTTTTTAGGATTATTTATATGGCGAACGAAGGAGCCAAATCTACTCAACACTAAAATTTCAAAACTAATTTATATTATCATTGGCATCATAAACCTTTCTTTGTTGTATTATGGTGGTCATCTTGGTGCTCGGCTTGCCGGGCGAGTTTAGTCTTTTATTTTTATTTAGATAGATAAAAAAAGGATTTAATTTCTTGAGTCATTTATTAATTAAATACCAAGAAATAACCACATACTATGAGTGAATCATCCCAATTATCACGGAGTGGTTTTTTGTCTACCAGTAGAAACGATTTGTGGTGGATTGAACCTCTTTGGACTGGTTTGGGGTTTGTCATTTTTGTGATTTATACAACATGGGCAATGTTTCAAGGTAATTATTATTGGTGGAGCGCCGGACAAGAAGGGTTTGGGGGTTATCTTTCACCTTTTTACTCTCCTTTAATTTTTGTTAAGGATGCTGTCGCTGGTGGAGCGCCAATAAATCATGCTTGGTTTGGGCCTTGGCCTAACTGGTGGCCAGCGCTCCTGCCGGCTTCTCCCGCTATTTTAATTCTGGCAGGGCCTCTTTCATTCCGTATGACTTGTTATTATTATAGAAAATTTTATTATCGTGCTTTTTTTATGACACCCCCAGCTTGTGCTGTAGGTGCCGCACGAAGTAAAAAGTATAAAGGAGAAACAGCCCTCCTCGTTTTTCAAAATTTGCATAGATTTACACTTTATATTGCTCTAGGCATTATTGTTATCCTTACATATGATGGTGTTTTATCCTTATTCCGTGGTGGTCAGTTTGGTATTGGTATTGGATCGTTAATTTTAATTATTAACCCAATATTACTTGCGGGGTATACTTTTGGATGCCATGCTTTCCGACATCTGACCGGTGGTAATCAGGATTGTTTTACCTGCCCAAATGGAAAGCCATCGTTTCGTTTTCGTCTTTGGAGGGGCGTATCATGGTTAAATAGCCACCACATGATGTGGGCTTGGGTTAGTATGATTTGGGTTGCCTTTACTGATATATATATAAGAATGGTGGCGAGTGGACAGTGGACAGATTATAATACTTGGGGTAATTAGTGAATATTAATGATATAAAAACAATAGAACATGATGTTATTGTGCTTGGAGCTGGTGGCGCTGGATTGCGGGCTGCTATTGAATGCTCCATGCAAGGGCTTAGTACTGGTTTAGTCTGTAAGTCTCTTCTAGGCAAGGCGCACACGGTAATGGCAGAGGGTGGCGTTGCAGCTTCACTTGGCAATGTAGATAATCGAGATCATTGGAAAGTTCATTTTAGAGATACTATGCGTGGGGGAAAATTTCTTAACAATTGGCGTATGGCAGAACTCCATGCGAAAGAAGCCCCAGAGCGTGTTCGAGAATTAGAAGAATGGGGTGCTGTCTTTGATCGGACTAAAACAGGCCTTATTAACCAACGAAATTTTGGAGGACATCGCTACCCACGCCTTGCACATGTTGGCGATCGAACAGGATTAGAAATTATTCGCACACTGCAAGATCGTGGTATACATCAAGGCATTGAAGTGTATATGGAATGCACTGGTTTAGATTTACTAAAAGATAAAGACAAAATTTCTGGCATGGTTGCTATGTGGCGTGAAACTGGTGAGTTTGTTATTTTTCGGTGTAAGGCCATTATTTTAGCAACTGGTGGTGGTGGTAAAGCGTGGAAGATTACTTCTAATTCCTGGGAATATACTGGTGATGGATATGGTATGGCATATGAGGCCGGCGCCGAATTGATGGATATGGAATTTACCCAATTCCATCCAACAGGCATGGTGTGGCCACCTTCAGTTAGAGGAACGCTTGTTACAGAGGGCGTCCGTGGAGAGGGTGGTATTCTGGTAAATAGTGAGAATAAACG
>Ga0315338_1002627_pt1 | contig 17274 bp, 11 predicted proteins | sample ASW8metaG_FD_204518 | JGI IMG/M metagenome (GOLD analysis project Ga0315338, IMG submission 204518) | Ammonia-oxidizing marine archaeal communities from Monterey Bay, California, United States - ASW #8 | ecosystem: Environmental > Aquatic > Marine > Coastal | place: USA: California | collected... | reverse complement strand
GCCGCCCGTAAACATCAGCAGGAACAAAATCATCTTGGATACTTGCGGCCACGCGTCGTAGTCTGCCGTTGCAAAGCCCGTCGTCGTCACGATGGTAACGACTTGAAACGAGGCTAGCCCGAGCGTCTGGAGGGCCGAGTGGGCCGCCTCTCCGAAGCTCAAATCGGCCGCGACGCCGAGCGTGGCAACGACGACGATCCCGAGATAGAGGCGGAGCTCCGGATCGTGAAGTAGAGAGCGAAAGCGGCCGCGCAGCCACTGATAGTGGATCGCAAAGCTAGCACCGGCGAGGATCATGAAAATGGTGATCGTCGACTCCACCGCGGCGGAGTCGAACGCGCTGATACTCGCATTCTTCGTCGAGAACCCGCCCGTTGCCATCGTCGCGAGTGCATGCGCGACCGCATCCATCGGCCCCAAGCCGAGCGCGAGCAGCACCAAGACTTCGGCGAGCGTCAAAACCACGTAGATGCCCCACAGCGCCTTTGCCGTTTGTGCGATGCGCGGGGTCAGCTTCTCCTGAATCGGTCCGGGCGCCTCCGCGCCCAACAGCTCCATTCCGCCGACGGCGAGCTTCGGAAGCACGGCGATCCCGAGAACGATGATGCCCATCCCTCCGACCCACTGGGTCAAGGCGCGCCACAGAAGAATCGAGCGAGGCAAGCTCTCGACGTCGACGAAGATCGTGGCTCCGGTCGTCGTGAACCCGGAGGCCGACTCGAACAACGCGTCCACCGCGAAGCCGAGCCCCTCTTCGAAGATGTAAGGCAGGGCTCCGGCAACCGTCGCCACCGCCCAAGCGGAGCTCACCAACAGGAACGCTTCGCGCCGGCCGAACTCGAAGTGCTCCTCCTGACGGAAAAAGCGTTCGAGAAAGAGTCCGAGCGCGAACACGACCGCGGCCGCGACATAGAACGAGACCCGCGCGGGCTCGCCGAGATACTGCCCCACGAACGCCGGGACGAGTAGGGTCGCGGCGAGCGCCAGCAGAAGCCGGCCGAGAAGAAACAAAACGCTACCGAGGTCGACGCCCACGCGAAAGCGCCCGACGAGGCCTTTATCCGCCATGCGCTACCACCTAGCGAGCGCGGAACAGTTTCTCGAGCGCAGGCAGCGCCTCCGTCAAGCTGAAGACGAGGGCTCGATCACCGGCGCGGAACGAGAAGTCGCCACCCGGCACGTAGCGTTCTTCGCCCCGGATAACGGCCCCGACGATGCTCTCCTTCGGCAGCTTCAGCTTCTGTAGCGGGGCTCGGAGCACGCGAGCGCGTTCCGGAACTTCGAACTCGACGACTTCCGCATCACCACTCGCGACGAGGTCGAGGCTCAAAATCTCCCGGCGGTGCACCATGCGCAGGATCGTGCCGGCGGTGATGAGCCTGGGCGAAAGACCGATATCCACCCGCGCCGCCCGCAAGACGTTCAAGAACTCGGGACGCTGATAGAGGCTGACCACGATCCGCGCGCCGGCCTCGTGGGCGAGATAGGAGCTGATGACATTGCTTTCATCGTCTTGGGTCGCGGCGACGAAGTAATCCGCGTCCGCGCAACCCGCTTCCTTCAACAGACCCGTATCCGTTGCGTCGCCGTGGAGCACGAGGGCTCCGGGCACATCGGTCGCGAGCGCCATCGCCTTTTGGGCCTGGCGCTGGATCACTGTGACTTCGACATTGTCCTCGACGAGCTTCTTGGCGAGCCAGCTTCCGACATGGCCGGCGCCCGCGATCACGACTTTGTTGACGGGCGGTGCTTCGATACCGATGGCCTTCAGGAACTCTCGTGACGTCTCGGTACGCCCAACGGCATAGACGCGTCGCCCCGGCTTGAGCTCCGTATCGCCCCTCGGGATGGTGAGCTTCCCCCCTTGCTCGACACCGACGAGGACCCACCCATCGGGCCCTTGTAGCTCTCGCACGGGACGGCCGTAAATATCCGCGGCCCGAGACGGGCGCGCACGCAGCAACAAGAGCTTCCCGTCCTCGAAGAAGTGCGCTTTGCTGACGCCCGGAATCCGTGTCAACCCGAGGATCTCTTCGGCGACGAGCCGCTCCGGGTGCAAAGGCAGGATCCCGCTATCCGCTTGCAGAAGCGGATTCTCACCATAGAGCGGGTTTCCGAGGCGGGCGACGCACTGGGTCGCCCCCAGACTTCGCGCGGTGACCGCCGCAAGCAAGTTCACGGCATCGCTATCCGAGACGCTGAAGAACAGCTCCGCTTCGGACACGCCGTACTCTTTGAGGAGCGCAGGCTCACAGCCGTCGCCGAGAACTGCCATGACGTCGAGCTCGGCGCGGACCTTCTCCGCGTGGCCGGCGTCAGCCTCGATGACGACGAGATCGTGCCCCTCGCGAACGAGAGACGAAGCGATATGAAAGCCCACTTCACCCGCGCCAACGATAAAAATGCGCATAAGGAAAGCGCATTTCTAGCTCAACGGCCCACGGTTAGCAAGCGACGGGGGGACGACTCTCGGGGCTGTGGCATTTTCGAAGCCCAAATGCGACCATGGGAGTACAGCCAAAAAAATCTAGAGACCAACGTTCCAACCCTCCTGGGGTGCCATTGGAAACTGGGGAAACTGGGGGTTCTTCTTGTCCGACAACGCTATTCCTCGAACAATCGGCAGATATGAAGTCCACGGCCTCGTCGGCAAAGGGGCCATGGGCGTCGTCTACGGAGCGTCCGATCCCGGGCTCGGTCGACGGGTGGCGGTAAAGACACTCTCGCTGACGGCCATGGGTGCTTCCGACAACGAGGCAGAGCTCCGCCTGCGATTCCTCCGCGAGGCCAAGGCCGCCGGCCGGCTGCAACATCCGAACATCATCACCGTCCACGAGCTCTTCCAAGAACAGGACGCTTTCTATCTCGTCATGGAGCTTCTCGAAGGAGCGTCCCTCTCGTCGGTGCTCTCCGGGAGCACGCCGCTCTCTCTCGGCCAGAAGCTCTCGATCATCGATCAGATCGCATGCGGGCTCGCTGAAGCGCACGCCCACCAAATCGTCCACCGAGACTTGAAGCCTTCCAACGTCTTCGTCGTCGATAGCGGTGTCGTCAAAGTCCTCGATTTCGGCGTCGCGAAGCTCGATGAGGGCGGACTCACCAAAGCGGGCACGGTTTTCGGAACCGTCGAGTACATGGCGCCGGAACAGGTGCAAGGAAGAGCCGTCGGCCCACAGGCGGACATCTTTTCCCTCGGTGTCGTCGCCTACGAGCTGCTCGCCGGCCACAACCCGTTTCGCGCCGAGTCACTCGCGGCGTCGGTCCTGAAGATCATCTCGGATACGCCCCCGCCCTTGAACGAAGACTTGCACGTCCCGGCTTTCGTCGAGTCGCTCGTGTTCCGCGCCCTCAAAAAGCCTCTCGAGGAGCGGTTCTCATCGCTCGACGAGCTTCGCCGCGAGCTCGCGCGGGTCGCCGAGCAGAGCGGGATTCCCTTGACGCTCCCCATGCTTCGAAACGCAGCCCACACAACCGATGATTCGGCCGGCGGGATGACCCTTCCCATCGAGCCGGAACGGCCAAGCGCCGCACGGATGCCGGAATCGCTCGAGAGCATTTATGAAGAGGGCGTCGAGGCCTTCAACGTGGATGCTTTCGAGACTTCGGCAGAGCACATGGGACGCGTGCTCGACGCCCGTCCGACCCACGACGCGGCACTTCGCTACCTCGCCGAGAGCGAGGCGAAGTTGCGCCAGCTCAAGTTGAATGAGAGCGATCGGAAAAGGGTGGATGAGCTGCTGTCCGGCGTTCGTGAGGCCCACCGGCGCGGCGACGCGGCGGTCGTGATGGCGACGGTGCACGACGTCCTCGAGCTCGACCGGGATTCCGTCGAGGCGCGATGGTACCGCCGCGGCGCGGAATCGAGACTTTCCTCCCCGAGCCCACGCGCCGTCCCCGCCACGACGCGCGATCCCTCTCGCAAACCCATTGTCGTTGAGATGGTGAAACCGGCCGTCGCGGACAGGAGCCGACGTGCGGCGTGGCTCGGCGCGAGCGCCGCCGCACTCGCCGCGATCGTCATCGGAATCTGGATGGTCGGGAGCACGACCGAGCCCCCGATAGCCTCCGCCCAGCCCATAGCACTTCCCGGGGTCAGGGAGTCTCCCTTCGATACGATCGATCCGGACGGGACCATCGTGCTTCGATTGCCGACCACTGCGACCGATCCAGAGGTTTCGACCCTAGAGCTCCGCTATATCGTTCCCACGGTCATTCCGGCCGGAGGGACGGCGACGGTCGGTCTGTTCGGAGAGGGATTCGCCGAGAGCGCCACGGTCGACATGCGACGTGAGGATGGCTCCATTCTCGCCGTCAAAGTTCACGATCAAGGGCACATCGAGGTCACCCTCGCACCCCGGACCGGAAAAGAGTCTATCGAGCTGCTCCTCGACAACGGCGACGGGCAGGGCACTCGCATGGCGATTGACGTCAAAGCACCGTAGCCGCTTCTCGGTTGACTGAAGCTTGACGCGGCAGCGGCCGTTCCTCTACGCTCGTGCCGCCTATGAGCTCACTTCCGGACGGCAAGCTTCCCGCGCAACTCCTCGGCCAACTCCTATCCCGGCTCGCGATCGACGACGTCAATGTCGCGGTCGGACCCGCTCTCGGCGAAGACGCCGCGGCTATCGATCGCGGGGACCATTACCTGCTGCTCGCAGCCGACCCCATTACGTTTCTTCCTCGCCGGATCGGCTGGTACGCAGTCCATGTCAACGCCAACGACATCGCCGCGATGGGCGGGACGCCCAAATATTTTCTCTCCACGATCTTGCTCCCGTCAGGAGCGGCAACGGACGAGATGATCCAAGAGATCGTCACCGATATCGCGAGCGCATGCCGGGAGCTCGGCTGCCTCGCCGTCGGAGGTCATACGGAAGTCACGCCGGGCATCGATCGACCCATCGTCGCGGGCGCCATGGTCGGCGAAGTCGATCGGGACCGTCTCGTGACGTCGGCCGGCGCGAGCCCCGGAGATATGCTCCTACTCACGAAAGGCATCGCGATCGAAGCGACCGCCATTCTGGCGCAAGAACGCGCAGACGAGATCCGGGAAGCGTTCGGTGAGGCGTTTCTCGAAAAGGCGTCCCGGTTCCTCGAGGATCCCGGCCTCTCCGTGCTCCGAGACGCGGCGGCCGCGTGTGACGCCGGCGGTGTCACCGCGATGCACGACGTGACCGAGGGCGGCGTCGCCAACGCCATTTGGGAGATCGCGGAGGCGTCGGATGTCGGGATGGCGGTGAGCGAGTCGGAGATTCCGCGATTCTGGGAATCGACGAAATTGGCCGAGAAGTTCCGGATGAACCTGCTGGGCGCAATCGGATCGGGAGCGCTCGTGATCTGCACCAAGGAAGAGGCGACGGAGAGCGTGCTCGGAAAGCTCGAAGAGCGAGGCGTCGAGGCATTCGTCATCGGAAGAGTCGCAGAGAAGAAGAGCGGCGTTCAGCTGTTGCGTGGGAAAGATCGCGTGGAGCTTCCGCGATTCGCCACCGATGAAATCGCGAGGGTCCTTGCGGCCGACGCTACGGCCGGGACCGGCGGGTCGGACACGGCCACTTGATCAGCGAGTCGGCCGCGATGCGCACTCCGACACGCGTGAGCGGAGGCCGGCGCGCTCACGATGACGGGGCCGCCTAGGTGCGCCGCTTATCCGGGCTCCGCGCACTCTGGCCCGCCGCCGTTCTCATCGCACTCCCCTTCGTCTTCCACTGGAAGCTCTTCGCGAGCGAGCCCGGCGAGCGCACAATCTTCAGAGGCGATTTCCTGAGCCAGCACTACGCGTGGAAGAGCTACGCGCTCTCACGAGTCGAGGGCGGTGAGCTACCCCTTTGGAACCCGCACGTGCTCGGCGGTGTCGCGATCCACGCCAACCCTCAAGTGGGGATCTTCTACCCTCCGACTTACCTGTTGCTTCCGTTTACCCACGACGGCCTCGTCGACTACACCGCACTCGAGATGTATCAGCTCCTTCATTTGGCTTTCGCCGGCCTGGGAATGTGGCTCTTCCTCCGAAGCCTCGGCATCGGAAACCTCGGGGGGCTGACCGCCGCGATGGTGTTCATGTTTACGGGTTTCTTCACGACGCCCGGACACCACGCCATCGTTCTAACGGCGAGCTGGCTCCCTTGGGCGCTCCTCGCGGTACGACGCTCGGCGATAGGAACAACCGCGTCGTCCATCGCGCTCATGGCGCTCGCGTTCGCTGGCCTCATTCTCGCCGGACATCCTCAGGTGGCGTACTACGCTTTGATTCTGACGGGCCTGTTCGCTTGGGCGCTTCTCGGTATCAAGACGACCTTGAAGAAATTTCTGCCCGCCGCCGTGTTGAGCCTGGGAATCGCGGCGATTCAATTGCTCCCGACGTTCGAGCTCGCCGAAGCCTCCTCGCGCGCAACGCTGGGCTACGACTACTCGTCGTCCTTCGGCCTGTCCCCGTATTTTCTTTCGGCCGCATTCGTCCCCCGAGGCCAGGTACGGCTACCCGGCCAAGAGGGGGCAGCACCGCTTCACGTCTATGTCGGCATCGGTACCCTGCTTCTCGCCGTCATCGCACTCACGCTATCGGAGAGCGGCTGGCAGCGTTTCTTCGCCGCGACCGCGCTCGTCGCGCTCTTGCTGTCCTTCGGACGCGACTCTCCGCTGTTCGATTGGTTCTATGCGGGCGTTCCGGGATTCTCCCGGTTTCGAGTGCCGTACCGGCTTCTCGGCATCTACGCCGTCTCGATGTCGGTGCTGGCCGGGCTGGGCGTCCAGGTGCTGCAAGAGGCCGGCCGTCGAGCGCGGGTGCGCCTGCGATCGATAAGCCGCGCCGCTTTCGTCTGTATGTTGTGCCTCGCGGCCTGGGCCGCCTACGTCCACACGGGCGTGGCGAGGGCGGGCGCGCTCCCGCCGGAGCAGCTCGACCGTCTGGTCGGCGGCGCGTACGCGGCGGTGTTGCTCGGGGCACTGCACGTGGGAGCGCTCGTGATGGTCGTGTGGCGCCCGCGGGAGCGGTGGGCGGTACCTCTCATCGTCGGCATCACCGCGCTCGACTTGGCATTCTTCGTCAAAGATCGGGGCGAGCACGATGCTGCGACGATGGGACGCACCGGCGAGCGGTTCGTGCACCGCGTCGTTCGAGCCCAAGGATATGCCAGCCGGCACGCGTCAGAGTCGGGCTTGGAGAATTACTCGATGCTCCACTCCACCGATTTCATCGGTGGCCACGCCGCGCTGGTCGACGCGCGCTACGCGGAGCTCATGGAGCTCAGCCGTACCAGCGCAAACGCACTCGCGCTCCTCAACGCCAAGTTCATCGACCGCCGGGTTCCCCCTTCGGAGTATCCGTGGTGTGGCGCCCGATTCGAGTCCCCTCTTCCGCTCCTGGACGTCACCGCGGAGATGTCGCCGGCGCAGATCGAGATCTGGCCCCGTCGAAGCCGAGAGCTTCCGGTTGGATTGGCGACCGCTGGGCCCTTCGGGAGCCGCGACGATCGAGCTTCACGGTGAGGTGCATGCGCTCGAGCCCGGGCGCGCGCTCGAATTGCGTTTCGACGGGCCTCGCGAAGTCGAGAGCTTGTCCGTGCGTGTGGAAGGAGCCGGTACGGGGATCCGACTCGACTCGATCGAGCTGGATCTGAATCCGATTGGACTCCGAGCGGACTTCTTGACCCTAGGTGACCTCAAGATAAACCTCCACACGCTCCCACGCGCCTATTTCATGGAGCCGTCCGACGTCCCGAGCGAGCGATTGGACATCAGCCATCTCGAATGTTGGAGCGTTCATGACGGCGTCCAGGTCGAGGACGTCGGGACCGGGGAGGGGTCGGCGGGCTTTTTTCGAAAGAACGTGGCCACGATCGTGAGCCGCGAGCCCGAGCGCATCGAGATCGCATCGAGCACGCCGCGAGCCGGCTTCGTGATCCTCGCCGATACGTACCGACCCGGCTGGACCGCCACCGTCGACGGCGCCGCGGCCAGGGTCCTGCGCGCACAGTGGGCGATGCGCGCGGTCGCGGTGCCGGCGGGTGAGCACAACGTGGTATTTCGATACCAACCGACTTCGCTCCGAACCGGCGCCGCCGTCACCGCCTTTTCCGCCCTCGTCGTCGCCCTTCTGCTCGGCGCTAGCCGACTCCGTCTCCGGGCCGCACCGGCCGTGGTTCCAGAAGACAACGACTTCGTAACCGACCTCTGACGCGCCCGCCCGGGCCACTCGGACAGGGGGAAGCCCCTCGGAGCCGTAGGAGAACCCCAACGCCTCCAAACGCGCCCCCCTCGCTCGACGATATCAACGTCCCTTTCGACAACGACTTACGAGCGGAGGCCGTCGGGCCCGGGATGGTCCGAATATTGCTTCGCTTGACAGGTTGCCGCTTGTGGCAAGGTGCCGACCCATGCCGTCAAGAAAGAACGCTAGACGTAACTCTATCGACTCGAAGCATCACCGCCCGATCCTATGGGTCGGCGGGACCGGCCTGCCCGGCGGCGCCACGGGCAGGGAGCTCGCATCGCTCGGACACCCGGTTCACTGGGAGCCAATCTCCTCGAAAGCAAGAAGGACGATCGAATCTCTCGAGCCGGTCGTCGTGGTCATCGCGTCGGAGCGCATCACGCCGTCGCTCAAGTCACTCCTCACAGAGCTCGCCGAGCTGAAGTCCAAGATCGACATGGTCGTGTTCCAGCTGCGGCGGCGGGAGCCGCAACGCGCGGGTCGCAATATCGACGGCATCCTCGTCGCGGGGCCGCCGCTCGTGCGACAGATGAGAACGATACTCGCGACGTCGGCGGGCGGCGGACGCTACAAGGAGGCCGGCATCCGCGCGCGAGCGAAAGCGCTCAAGATGGATGCGGAGCTGTCACGGCTCCGAGACCTCGCCGTGCGAGATGACCTCACCTGCCTCTACAACTTGCGTTTCTTCAACCGATCGCTCGTGACCGAGCATCAACGCGCTCAGCGATTTCGGCGCCGCTACTCTCTCGTCTTCCTCGATCTCGACGGGCTTCGTGAGGTCAACGCGCGGTCGGGCCACATGGCGGGCGGTCAAGTCCTCAAACAGGTTGGAGATCTCTTGATGGGGCGGACCCGGCGCATTGACGTCCCTGCGCGTATCGGCGGAGACGAGTTCGTCGTCATCTGTCCCGAGACCGAAAAGCGAGCGGCGCGCTTGGTCGCCGAGCGCCTCCGACACGGTATCCAGTCACTGCGCGACGACCGGGGCGAAGCGTTGGGTATCACGGCGAGCATCGGCGTGGCTTGCTATCCGGAGGACGGCGACCAGCCGGAGGCCGTTCTGGCCAAAGCCGACCGGGCGCTCTATGAAGCAAAGGCCCAAGGCAAGAACCGTGTTTGCTGCTGGGGGGAGTTCGCCGCAGACGAAGCGATGTTCACGCTGAAAGGCTCCGTGCACGACCGCGGCGAAGCGAGCCCACTCGACCCGAAGCAGGAGCGACACCCTCTCGTGAACTGATTCCTGGTCCGCTGTGCCGGAATGCTGATACGGTATCCGGCATGACAACGACTCGACGGATCGGGCTGTCGCTAGGCGCCGATCTCTGCTGGCCCATTTGTTACGAAGAGATTCTCGATCGGTGGAGCCCGACGCTATCCGTAGGGGGCGAGTCGTTTCGATTCGAAGTCGAGCGCGCGAGCATCGAGCCTTTCGACCTCCAAGCGCCGCCGCGCTACGACCTACTGCTCGACCGTGTCACGCACTGGTACCACACGAGCCGCGAATGGATTAAGAAGTCCATTCTCATGGACGACCTGTACGTCCTGAACAACCCATGGACCATCCAGTCGATGGAAAAACAAACGACTTATTGCGCCATGATGCGTCTCGGCGTGCCCGTGCCGCGGACATGGATGCTGCCACCGAAGGAGTATGAGCCCTCACCCGACCTCGAGCCCACGCTCGAGCGCTACGCGAAGCTGTTCGACTTAGGCGAGATCGGAGCGAAAGTCGGCTACCCGCATTTCATGAAGCCGTACGATGGAGGCGCGTGGGTGGCGGTGACGCGCGTCGAGAACGAAGAGCAGCTCAAGAAAGCCTACGACGAGAGCGGAAAGCGGGTCATGCACCTCCAGCAAGCGATCGAGCCCTTCGATCTCTTCGTCCGATGCCTCGCGATCGGTCCCGAAGTTCGTTTCATTCGCTACGACCCAGACGCGCCCTTGCACGCGCGCTACCAGACCGACGAAGACTTCTTGACCCCGGCCGAGAAGGACGTCCTTCGCAACTTGACCCTGACGATCAACGCGTTCTTTGGCTGGGACTTCAACTCATGCGAGGTGATCCGAAAGGACGGCGTCTTCCACCCGATCGACTTCGCCAATGCGTGCCCGGACTCTCAAGTCACGTCCCTGCACATTCACTTCCCATGGTTGGTCAAGACAATGCTGCAGTGGTCGGTTTTTTGCGCCGCCACGGGGCGCAAGATGAAGACCGCGCTCGATTGGGATCGGTACTACGCCGTGAGTGACCAGGGCCTCCCCTACGAGGAGTCACTGACCCGCTATGGCGCGATCGCCCGAGAACGGTTCGATCAGGCGGCTTTCGAAACGTTCAAGAAGGAACATCTCGGGCCGCTCGATGAGGTCGTGTGGGAATATTTCGGAACGCCTCGAGCCCGAGAGGTGATCCGCTCGAAGGTCGAGACTCTCTTTCCCGAGCACGAGCACGAGGAGTTCACCGAACGCTTTTGGCAGCTGGTACAGGACTGGCGCGCCTCACAGCGCTAGAAACGTAACTGGATTATGCGTCAGCGACCTCGGGGCACGAGGGGAAAGCCGAGAGTGTGAGCTGAGCACGAAAATGAAATAAAGGGACACAATACTTAATTACCAACGTGGGCGGCAGGAATTAAGTATTGTGTCCCTTTATTTATGGCACCAGCCGCACGGCGCTAGTTCGGCGGCTCTTCCCGCACCGTCGGATAGCTGATCCCCAGCTGTTCGAGATAGGAGTCGTACTTCGTCTCGTCATAGTAGAACTCCTTCATCTGTTCCCGAAAAGGCGCCATCTTGTCTGTGTTCAGGTGGATGGCCGGAAGGTCGGTCTCGGTAAGAAACGGCGTGTACTGATGGTCTTTCGTTTGCACGTCCCTGAAGTAGTCCCACGCCTGCTCGACGAGCTCGGGTTTCATGAAGAGCTCGAGCGCGGTCATGGCCATGACCTTGGCGCCCGCCGTCGCTCCTTTGTGCGCGATCGGAGTCGCCATTGCGACCGCATTAGCCCAATGGTGTCCCGGACCTCCGGGAATGTTGGAGGGGAAGCGAAGCGTCACCGTCGGCACCGTCCATGAGATATCACCGATGTCGTCGGAGCCGCCGCCGAGCCGCGGCTCGGGTGCCGGACCGCCGAGCTCGCCGAGCTCCATCTTCAAGCCTTCCTCGTCGACGCCGAGCTCTCTTTGCAATCCGCGCGCGAGCTCTCGATCCGCTTCGCTCCATTCGGGCAGACCGACTTTCTCGATGTTGCTCCACATCGTTTCCGCGACCACCTTGTTGAAGTGGCGCGGATAGGCATGGCCGAGAATGCGCCAGCTGACTTCGGTATCCGTCATGTCCGCCGCCGCTTCGGCCGCAGCGTTACCAATGCCGAACAAGCGCTCCATGTTAGGGTGATCGAGCTCTCTGAAGTAGTACCAGACCGACGCGACCGACGGGACGACGTTCGGCTGGTCCCCGCCGTTCGTGATTACATAGTGGGTGCGTTGCGACAGGCGTAAGTGTTCACGCCGGATGTTGATGGCGGCGTTCATGAGCTCGACCGCATCGAGCGCGCTTCGCCCTCGCCACGGGGCACCGGCGGAGTGAGCCGACTCTCCCCGAAAGGTGTACTCCACGGAGATGAGCCCGTTGCCGCGCCCCTGCCCCCAGCTCACGGTCAGGTCATTCGACACGTGCGTGAACAAGCAGACGTCCACATCCTCGAAGAACTTCCCGCGAACGAACCACGCTTTGCTCGCTACGAGCTCTTCCGCGACGCCCGGCCAAAGCTTGAGCGTCCCCTGTATGCCTTCTCGCTCCATAATCCGTTTGAGAACGAGAGCGGCGGTGACGTTGACGGCCTGGCCGGAGTTGTGACCTTCACCGTGGCCCGGCGCGCCTTCGATCAAGGGATCGTGATAGGCGACACCCGGTTTCTGAGACGCTTTCGGAATGCCGTCGATGTCGCTACCGAAAGCGATCACCGGCTCGCCGGATCCCCAGCTCGCAATCCATGCCGTCGGGATGCCTGCGATGCCTTCCTCTACGGTAAACCCGTTCTCTCGAAGCATGTCCACGAGGTAGCGGGACGTCTCGAACTCCTGGAAGCCGAGCTCGCCGAAGCTGAAGATCTTGTCGACCATGACCTGAGTCAGCTTCGCCATCTCGCCCGTCTGAGCACTCGCCGCGGTCTTGAGCTCGTCGACTCTCTCGTCTTGAGCCGCGCTCGCGCTTGCCGTAAGGACGGCCGCCATCCACACCACCGCGGCCCGCCACCTAAGTCGTCCGAACATTCGAGATCCTCCCCTAGACGTCATTTTGGGGACACATTCTACCAGGAGAACCCGTGAGTCGGAGTCACCGAGAAGATTCGGCGCAGCGAACACGCAAAAAAAAAGAGCGAGCTTCTTTTCGAGCGTTCCGTCTGAACCCTCTCGAAAGAGAAGCTCGCTCTCGTGCCTAAGATAAGAGGCAAGCTATATTGGCTGGCTCGGCAAGGCGCGCCGGAGGCCCTTTGGCGTCGCTCCCAGTTGAAGAAGCCTCCGGCACGTTATCACCGGAATGAGCCAGACAGAATGGGTGCCGGCACTCTGCCTCACTCGGTTTCCCGTGAATGTCCTTGTCTCCCCCTCGTGCGTTGACCGCTGCTTCCCCCCAAATCCCCTTAGCCCGATTTTCCGTAAAAAAAACCAAGCTTTGATTCAGAACAGCTTTCTCAACATTTCGGAAGAGTTCCGAGCTGATACCTCTAGACATTGCAACGCTTATGCCAACATTCGCACTCTTGCGGGAGGTGGTCATAAACCGCGGCGAGACCTCGAATTACGGCGGGAGGGCCCCGGCGCGGCGCGACTCGCACGACACGAATTGCGCCGAATGGGAACAACGAACTGTTCCGGTGGAACAGTCGCGCGACAAGCAGCGTCCTTCAATCGGCATCATCTTGCCCGTCGACGTAATTCGTACTAGCATCGATGAGGAGGACAACTACACCGTGTTGAAACGATCATCTTGTGTTCTTCTCGCCAGCATCGCGGTTGCGCTCCTTTGGGGGTGCACGTCGAACCCGGCGACCGCGACCCCGGAGGCGGACTTCTTCGTGAACGCCGGGGCAGCCTTTCCCATCGCTTTCGGCGAGACCGCCGCCGTACAAACCGTTGCCGGAGCTGTTTTCCTCGTCCGATTCGCGGACGTTGTCAGTGACTCACGATGCGCTGCCGGCGCCGCGTGTGAGGAGCCCGGGTTCGCCGCGATCGAGCTGTCCGTTCAGACCGCGCTCGCTCTGAACGACGTGGTGACTGAGGTGCCGCCGGAAGCCGACGTGTCGATCGTCGTCGAGGAGATTACGATCGAGTTCCTCGAGGTCGTCCCCGAAGCACAAGACGGCGTGCTCGTGCCGCTACTGGACTACCGGCTGGGGCTACGCGTCACTCAAACGGGAGATCTAGGAATCCCCGTTCAGTAGCGCTTGTTCGCCTTCCACTAGACGCGGGCGAGCTCGGCGGGCAGGCCGAGCGGGTCGTCGATCGTCCCGCGCTCCCCGCCCGTCCCGCATCCCGTGCGGACGAAGCCCGACGGCGGAAGCTCGACGTCCAGGATGGCTTTGACGACCTCCGCCGGCTTGAGCGAAGGGGAGCCGCTCGCTTCGGTCATGAAGAGCTCCAATACGCGTTCCTCGGGGGTTCCGTCCAATAGCGGTGCGAGCGAGCCGGCGGTCGCAAAGCCGATACCGGTCACGATGCTCTTCGCGTCCACGACCCGACGTTTGCCCTTGCGACTCACTTCCACGGGAAACGCCGACGCGGATTCGAACGCCTGTAGCCGCTCCGTGTAGCTCGAGCTATCCCCGGGTAGTCTCGCTTGATAGCTCACGGCATCGATGCACTTCGTGAGGGCGCGATCCGTTGCGTGGAGACGCCGGAGGCCGGTGAACTCGAGGCCGTCTTCGCTGGCCGTCGAGAGCGCCTCGAACAGTGTTTTCTCGTCTCGCTCTTCCGTCAGAGCAAAGTCGACGAACTCGGCAACGGATTGCGTGCCCAAAGCGAGCGCAGGCCCGAAGCTCAAGAGCGGTCGGGGCGAGAATCCCTCCGTGTAGTGGAGCGCTAGGCGGGCGCGACGGAAAATGCGCGGCAAGACCCTCACCATGTCCAGGTGGCCACGCAAGCTCATGGGCATCGTCTTGCGGTAGCGCAACCGGTAGCGTACCGGCTCCCCTTGCGAGAAATCGTGCGGGGCGAGGCCTGTAGCCACCCGCGCCTGTGCGGTCTGGCGCACGGTGGCGCCGGCATCCTGTTTAGGTCGCTCATGCGCGTCCATGCGCTCGAGGAAGTCGAGCCGCTCGTTCTTCATCGCGGTCATGTCGCACGCGACGCCGCAGTGGTAACAGACGAGCTTTCTCTCATCCGCGCGGGCGTCCTCGAGATTCGTGTGGTGTACCTTCGCCTGGACCGGCTTGCCGCACGGCGGCGAGAAGCGCCCCTTGAGAGAGCGCTTGTACTCCATCTCGAGAAAGCCGTCCGCGAGACCGACGTCGATATGGTCCCAAGGAAGCGATGCATCGACCGGCAACGTGGCCAAGAACGTTTGCCGCGACAGGCCGTTATCCGCTTCCCAAGCGTCGAGCGCGTCACACCAGACGTCCCACCGCAAGTGCTCGTCCCATCCGTCGAAGCGCGCTCCGCCGCGCCACACTCTCTCGATGAGATCCGCGACTCGAAAATCACCTCGCGAGAGAATGCCCTCGAGATGACTGACGCGTAAGTCGTGAGTGCGAAGCTTGAATCCACCTCGCTTCGCCGCCCCCGATAACAGTTTTTGTTTGCGCGCGATCTCGTCCATGGAGTCCTGGGCACACCATTGAAACGGGGTATGCGGCTTCGGCACGTGGGTCGAGACCGAGACCGTCACTGCGACCTTGCGTTTGTGATATTCCTGCCCGATATTCTTCGCTTGGCGTCCCATCTCCGTGATGCCCAAGACGTCTTCATCGTCTTCCGTCGGAAGCCCGATCATGAAGTAGAGCTTCACTTTGTTCCAGCCACGGGAGAAGACGCGGTGGCAGGTCGTATAGATATCGTCCTCGGTGATGTTCTTGTTCACGACGTCCCGCATCCGCTGCGTTCCGGCCTCGGGTGCGAAAGTGAGCCCCGTCGCTTTGACCGTAGAGATATCGTCGAGGAGATCTTCGTCCAGTCCGTAAGCGCGCAAGCTCGAAATGCCAAGAGCGACTTTACGGGGGCGGAGCTCGGCCATCACCTTCTTGACCAGCGGCGAGATGCAGGAATAGTCCGCCGTCGATAGCGACGTGATCGCCGCCTCGTCGTAGCCGCCCTTCTCGAGCGCCGAGACGAGCGTGTCGACGATCTGGCTCGGCTCGCGCTCGCGGACGGGTCGGTAGATCATCCCCGCCTGGCAAAAGCGGCAGCCCTCGGTACAGCCCCGGGCGATCTCTATCGCCATCCGGTCGAAAATCGCCTCTGCGACCGGCACCGGCGAGTCGTCGGGGTAGGGGAAATCGTTGATGTCCTCGACGAAAGCGCGCTCGACGCGCTCAGGGACCGAGGGATAGCGAGGCCTCGATACGTAGCTAAGGCCGGAGCGATCGCAAAGCTCACGCTCATAGAGCGCGGGGCAGTAGACGCCGCCTTTCTTCGCGAGCTCGACCAAGATCGCGGTGCGATCGAGCTCTCCTTCGCTCTTCATCCTTGCGTAGTGGCGCATGAGCGACGGCAAACGCTCCTCAGCATCACCAATCACGTATACGTCGATGAACGGCGCCATGGGCTCGGGCTGGGTCGCGACCGGCCCCCCGGCGACCACGAGCGGATCCGAAAGCGATCGGTCCTCGCTTCGCAGCGGTATCCCGCCGAGCTCGAGCATGGTGAGGATGTTCGTGAACGTCAGCTCGTATTGGAGAGAGAACCCGACGATATCGAAATCCGACAACGGACGGTGTGTCTCGAGGCTTACCAAGGGGAGCTCGCGGTCACGAAGCTCTTTTTCGAGGTCGAACCACGGGCAAAAAGCGCGCTCGACGACGAGATCCGATTCCTTGTTGATGATCGAGTAGAGGATCTTCGTCCCTTGGTGGCTCATCCCGATGTCATAGACGTCGGGAAACGCGAGCACCATCTTCGCATCGAGGGTGGCCCAGTCCTTCTTTACGGCGAACTGCTCGCCCCCCACATAGCGCGCGGGTTTTTTGACCTCGTGTAGAAAATCGGCGTACGGATGCGCAGTCTTCGTCATGGATTAGCTCACCAATCTAGCACTCTGCCGCGGCTACACCTACGAACCGCCGTGGCGGCCCCTCTCTCCCAACTCACTAGTAGGTTTCACGCGTCGGCATTCGGTTCCAATCCTCGAGCAGGGTCATGCATTCCTTTCGCATGAAGCCGGAGACGATCTCGACTCTCCCGCCGCCGAGCGAGCTCAGCCTCCGATTCGAGATCACGAGCTCGTTGAATCCCAGTCGCTTGACGTCACGCACCGAAGTACCGAAAACGATGCGACCCATCTGAGCCCAATGGATCGCGGCAAAGCACATCACGCACGGCTCTGTGGTCGAGTAGATGTCGCAGCCGCGAAAGTGGGGGGTCTTAAGCTTCTTCGCGGCTCGGCCGATAGCGCACATCTCCGCGTGACGGGTGGGGTCGGAGGTCTTGAGGACCTCGTTGTGCCCTTTCGCGACGACGACGCCCTTTTCGACGATGACCGCGCCGAACGGGCCTCCGTGCCCTCGGGAGATCCCACGATAAGCCTCTCGCAGCGCGGCCTCCATGAACGTGCGATCGCTCATTCGCCGGCCTCCGCCACGCGCTTCAACTCCTCGAAGCGCCGATCGCTCCTCAGGGGCTCGAAAGCAGGGTCTGCCGCAAGCGCGAGGACCGGAAGCGAGCGTTCGCGAGCGGCGCGGGAGAGCTCGTCGAAGGCCCCCTCGACGTCCCCGAGCGCGACTTCGACGCGAGCCAGAAGCGCCGGGGAGACGTAGCGATTGCGGCCCTCGTCCCTCAAGCGGTCGAGCACGAGGAGCGCCTGCTCCCGCTCGCCGGCACGCGCGTGCAGCACGCCGCGGGCCGCCGCGCCCA
>Ga0315338_1002626_pt1 | contig 17278 bp, 11 predicted proteins | sample ASW8metaG_FD_204518 | JGI IMG/M metagenome (GOLD analysis project Ga0315338, IMG submission 204518) | Ammonia-oxidizing marine archaeal communities from Monterey Bay, California, United States - ASW #8 | ecosystem: Environmental > Aquatic > Marine > Coastal | place: USA: California | collected... | reverse complement strand
TGTTCATCGCCCTGCTCGGTGGTTGCGCGACCTACTCCGAGAAGGTCGCCTCGTCACGCGTCAAGGCCGACCAGGCCGACTACGCCGGTGCGATCGACGACCTGAACGACTTCCTCGACGTCGGCTCGGCCGACGATCTGCCGAGTAAATGGAAAGACGAGCGAGCGCTCGCCGTACTGGAGCGGAGCGTGCTGCTCCAGGCGTTGGGCGAGGTCAAGCTGAGCTCGCGCGACATGAGCAGCGCCGACGAAGAACTCGAACTGCTCGACATCGAGCCGGATGCCGTCGGTTCGATCGGCAAGTACATCTACAGCGACTCCGCCGACAACTACATGGCGTCGCCCACCGAGCGCGTGAACCTGAACTCGCTGAATCTCGCCAACTTCCTCGCGCTGGGCGATCTGTCGGGCGCCGCGGTCGAGTCGCGTCGCTTCACGAACATGCGCGACTACCTGGCCTCGATCGATCTCTCGGCATCGGGGACGCTCGGATCCTACCTGGCGGGCTTCACCTTCGAGCGGATGGGCGAGGGCGATCGCGCGCTGCGCTACTACGAGGAGGCGCTGGCCGCTGGCTCGCTCGACTCGCTCGCCGCGCCCGTCGCTCGACTCGCGGCGACGAATCCCTATCGCGGCCCGAACCTGGAAGCGCTTCTCGCCAACCCATCTGCGAACGCCGGTGGCGGACGCCCGACCGAGATCCTGGCGATCGTTCCGATGGGCCGGGTGCCCTACAAAGTGCCGAAGCGCATTCCGATCGGCGCCGCGGTCGGGATCGCGGGCACCTTCGTCACGGGTAATACGGCGATTCTCGAACGGTCCATCCTGAAGGTCGTCGTGTACCCGGAGCTCGAGAATTCGGGAACGCGGGCCGGGGCAGCCGAGGTTCGCGTCGACGGCCAACCCGTGCCGGTCGAAGTCGTCGCACGGATCGGGACCGAGATCGAAAAGGAATATGAGCTGATCAAGCCGCGCATCATCGGCGCAGCGCTCACGCGATTGATCTCGCGGGCACTCACGGCGGAGGGCGTCCGCCTGGCGGGTCAGCAGGTGAATCCGATCGTCGGGTTGCTGGCTGCGCTCGCCGCGGAGGGCACGCTCGTAGCGCTCGACAAGCCGGACACGCGTAGCTGGACCTTCCTCCCCGATCACGTCGCGATCGCTCGGATTCCCGTCGCGGCGGGTAGACATGAAGTCGAGGTCACGGTTCCCGGTCTCGGCGAGACCCGGTCGATGTCGATCGATGTGTCCGAGGGCGGGTTCGGCGTCGTCGTCGTGACGGTTCCGCGTTGAAGTCGGAGACGTGTTCTTCGCGCGAACGACGATGTCGCGGGAGATCGTGCGAAGTCGGGCGCGTCGCGATGATCGGGTAGAGTCTCGGCGCTCGATCAGGGGTCGTCGCGGATACGACTCGGAACTTCGGACGTTCCTCGGGTGTTCTTCGAGTCGTAGGGAGGGCGTGTCATGTGGACGAGGGTGATGGCGCGAGTCGCCCTCGTCGCGATCGGCCTCGCCTTCGCCGTCATCCTGCTGGAGCTGGTCCTGCAGTTCGCATCCCTCTTCGTCGAGGGGCCACTCGATACGGACGCCGCTTCGTTCCGAACGGGCGATCAGCGAATCCTGTCTCTCGGGGACTCCAACACGTACGGCGTGTGGCTCGCCGAGCGTGAGCGTGAGTCCTACCCATCCCAGCTTCAGATCGTCTGGAACGAGACGGATCGTCGACCCGTCGAGGTCCTGAACCTCGGCTACCCCGGCACGAACTCTTCACGTCTGCTCGCTCTGTATCCGGAATTCATCGAAGCCTTCTCGCCGAACGTGGTGATCGTGATGATCGGTGTCAACGATTTCTGGACACAGCCGATCGCCCTCGCCGACCAACCGAGGGCGTCGGGACCGCTGGGATTCCTGAAGCGCCACTCCCGACTCTACAAGGGCCTTTTCATCCTCAGTCGGCGCTCCGGCGCGCTGGCGCTCGATGTCGATGACGATCCCGATTCTGATTTCGAGAAGGGGGAGGGCACGATTCGCGCGGGCGAGCACGAGTTCCAGGTCGGTTGGACGACGGAGATCGGCGAGCCCGAGCAGGTCGAAGCCGAGCTTCGGGAGAACCTTCGACGACTGGCTGATCTGGCCGAGCGGTCGACGGCGCGACTCGTCTTCATGACCTATCCCGGCCGCTTCCGGTATTACGGCGTCGCGAACGAGGCGATTCGTGCGATCGCAGCGGAGACGGGAACGCCCCTCGTCGATCTCGGGCGCGTCTTCGAACCGCTGTGCCCGGACGTCCGCTGTCCCGACTGGCTCTACGAGGATCAGCATCCCAAGGTCCAGGGCTATCGCCTCGTCGCGGAGACGATCAGCGCACGTCTGCCCGACTTGTTGCGCGAGCCGAACTGACGCCTTCGAGCGTTCGAATCATCTCCGGATCGTGCGACCGGACGTAGTCCGCGCCCGCATGAAGAATCGCGCTGGCGGTCATGATGCGTGCCAGGCGCTCGGGCTTTCGCGCGGCGTAGAGCAGGAGTGGACACCCGAGCTCTCGGATGGGATCGAGATTCCAGACGATCTCGAGCTGCTGATGAATCTTGTGGAGGTCGTCCGTCTCGGGATGAATGATTCCGAGATTCGGGTCGACGATGAGACGCTCGACGCCAGCGCGGCGCGCGGCTTCGACGCGCGGGCCGAGATGGTCGAGGACGGCCTGGGGGCCGACGGCGGCGGGCGGGGCGCTGCGCATGGCATAGGCATTCTCGTAGGGCATGAACGTGAGGAAGAGTGTCGCCTCACTTCGAGCGATCTCGTCGAGCAGGCTATCGGGCGCTGTTTGCGCTGTGAAGTTGATGGCGTCCGCGCCACCTTCGAGGGCGGCCAGCGCCGTCGCCGCACTCCACGTGTCGACCGAGACCGGCGTCGCCCTGACGTTCTTCTTCAGCAGTTCGAGCGCGGGTAGGAGTCGCGACTGTTCTTCCGCGTCATCGACGAACGCCGCGTCCGGCGTGATCGAACGACCGCCGAGGTCGATCCAGTCGGCGCCGGTTCTCACGAGCATGTCTGCGCGCTCGAGGATCTCGTCCTCCGAAGTCGCGATCGAGTCGACGATCATCGATTCGGGAGACACGTTGAGAACGCCGAGAATCTTCGCCGCCTTGGACTCATGCATGTCCCAGAGCTTCCGACCTGGCGTCGCACGGGTCAAGCCGTACCACGGGAGGCGTGTCATACTCCCGCGCACGAAAAGAGGGTTCTGGATGTCCGAGGAACGCTGGGCGATTCACATGCACAAGGAGTACTTCAAGTTCTCCTGCGCGCACTTCCTGATCTTTCCCGACGGATCGAAGGAGCGGCTCCACGGCCACAACTATCACGTCGATGCCGAGATCGAGGGCCAGCTGACCGATCGCGGACTCGTGATCGACTTCATCCTGGTGAAGCCGGTGATCCGAGATCTCTGCGATTCGCTCGACGAGCGCTGGATCGTGCCCGGCGAACACCCGGAACTCGAACTGAAGCCCCGCGACGATGGACACACCGAGGTTCGCTACCGCGAATGCCAGTACCTGGCTCCGACCGACGAGCTGCTCGTCCTTCCGGTGAACAACACCTCGGCCGAAAATCTCGCAACCTGGATCGGGCGCGAGCTCGTGAAGCGAATCGGTGAGCAGTTCGGAAGGACCCAGATCCAGCGGCTGCGTCTGAGCGTGTCTGAGACGCCCGGGCAGTGGGGCGTCTATCACTATTCGGACGACCCGGCCTAGCGCGACCGCCCGAGATCGCCGCCTCGTAGATTCGGGTGTCGCGGGCCCTGCCGACTCAGTCCCGAGGCTTCCGGAACGGATTCGGATAGACGACGGCTTCCTTGAAGGCCGTGTTCATTTCGTCGAAGGCATCGTCGAGGTCCCATACGCCGGGGGTCGTGACCTCGCGCTCGATCGCGGGGCTGTTGAAGAGTCCGATCCGACCGTTCCCGCATTGGATGATCCGACCGTTCATCCAGCCGCTCTCTTCGCTGGCGAGCCAGACGACGGGAGGCACGACGTTCTTCGTCGACATCTTCTCGTTCGTCGGGCTGTAGTCCATCACGGTGGACTTGCCCTCGAGGCTGGCTGTCATGCGGGTGTAGGCGACGGGGGCGATGCAGTTGCTCGTGACGCCGTAGCCGGTGAGCCCGGATGCGCAGCTGTTCGAGAGGCCGACGATGCCCATCTTGGCGGCGGCATAGTTCGGTTGCGCCGGAGCTCCGTAGATCCCAGATCCGGAAATGAAATGGATCAGCCGGTAGTCGCCGCCGCGATTCTCGCGCCAGTAGGTCGCCGCGTGCCTCGAAGTGTTGAAGGACCCCTTCAGGTGCACGGCGATCACCGCGTCGAACTGGGATTCCTCCATCTTGAAGATCATGCTGTCGCGAATGATGCCGGCGACGTTCACGACGATGTCGAGTTTTCCGAACTCGTCGATCGCCTGAGCGACGAGTTCCCTCGTCGCGTCGAAGTCGGTGATGTCGCAGTTGTTGGCGACGGCCTTGCCGCCGGCGTCGAGGATCTCCTGCGTCACTTCTTCGGCGGGCGTGCCTTCGTTCGCACTCCCCTCCATGTTGGCGCCGAGATCGTTGACGACGACGCTGGCTCCCTGGGCCGCGAAGGTTCGGGCCACTTCGGCGCCGATGCCACGCCCGGCGCCGGTCACGAGGGCGACGCGTCCGTCGAGTTTGCTCATCTCGTTTCTCCTTCTGCCCCAGTTTCCGGCGTGCTTTGGCGGGAGTCGATGGGGAATGCCGCGGGATCCATTGGCCGCGATGCGAAACTAACGACGATCCAGTAGCAGGCTCGCGTGAGCCGTCGCGACCGGGCCTTCGAGATCGTAGAGCGTCGCGGTGCTCTGCCCGATTCCGTCGTTCGCGCGCCGCGTGAGTCCGTGGACGCCGATCCATTCGGATCGAGGTTCGCGGATCACATGGATCGTGAGGTCGGGATTGATCGAGCTGAACTTCATGTAGTTCATCGCGTTGCCAGTACCGCTGGCGAAGTCCGCCATGGTCGCGAGCATCGCGATGGGCGAGGTCTCCTCGTCTTCGACCAGCCGACAGCGCAGTCGCGCCCACACGCTCGAGGGCACTCCTTCCTTCGGCGGCTCACCGCGGAGGAAATCGATGGCATGGGTGAAGCCGGGCGGCATCTCGAAGCCTTCGGGCGCGCGATGTCGAGGCACGGGGCCGTCGGGGGGGCTCGGCATCTCGGGGTCGGGCTCTTCGCGCGTCGCGAGAACCGCCATGTCGGGATCGACCCGGACGCGAAGTCCGGTCGCGCGCGCGACCTGGGTCTCCTTGTCGTAGAGGTTCGCTTCCACGCTCTGGATGCGACGCCCGGCGCGCAGCACGCGCGTCTCGACGCGCAGGGGCGTCATCGGCACGCCACGGAACATCTCGACCGTGATACGCGAGAGTCGCATGGGCACGGGGGCTTCGATGCGATGCATCTCGCGCGTCAGCAGGCCGGCAACGGCGCCGCCGTGTTGATGAGAGGGATTCCAGGGTCCACCCGCGTAGCGTGAGGGCTGGACTCGAGTCAGGTCGTCGTCTTCGTGGTCGTCGATGACACGAAATAGGCCGTCTTCCGGCGTCGCTTGTTTCATGATCGCGAGACCTTAGAACGTTTCTGCGCTTGGGGTCGACCCCGGTGGGTTAGACTTCGTGGCTCGCGATCGGGGGCTGCGGGATGGGCGACATCGTTCGAGGTCTTCTCGAATTGCAGGAAGAAGAGGGCTGGCTTCCGCCCGAAGGCCTCGAGGCGCTCGCCGCCCGACTTCGGGTTCCGCTGCATCGACTCGAGAGCGTCTCCACCTTCTATCCGCATTTTCTTCGCGAACGCCCAGAGGCCGCGGTCATCAGCGTCTGTCGCGACTTGTCTTGTCGTCTTGCCGGCGGCAGCGAGGCGCTCTCTGGCCTGCGGGCCTGGGCGCGCGACCGGGAGGGCGTGGTCGTTCGCGAGACCTCGTGTCTCGGCCGATGCGATCGGGCACCGGCCGCCGCCATCGAAGACCTCGTCGTCGCCGCCGACGACACCGACGAGATCGCGGCCTGCATCGCTCGCCCCTCTCTCGAACCGACAACCCGCGAGATCCGCCCCTGGCCTGCCGCCGATCCCTACGCCGCGCCCGATCTCATCGACGACGCCGAGCAGGCGTACCGCGTGCTTCGCGAGACCGTCGCCGGGCCGACGACCCGGCCGATCGAGAGCCTCGAAGCGGCGGGCCTGCGAGGCATGGGCGGCGCGGGGTTCCCGACCGCGCGCAAGTGGTCGCTCGTCGCCGCAGAGGTCGCGAGACCCAAGCACGTGATCTGCAATGCCGACGAGAGCGAGCCGGGCACGTTCAAGGATCGCGAGCTGATCCACGACCTGCCCCATCTCGTGATCGAGGGCATGGCGATCGCCGCCTACTGTGTCGGCGCGGAACGCGGGACGATTTTCATTCGACACGAGTACGAACCCGAGCGCCGCCGACTCGAGGCCGAGATCGAGCGCGCGCGTTCGCTGGGCGCGCTCGGAAAGAATCTCTTCGGGAGCGGCTTCGACTTCGACGTCGACATCTTCGTCTCTCCGGGCGGCTACATCCTCGGCGAAGAGACGGCGCTCCTCGAATGCATGGAAGATCGGCGCGGTGAGCCACGCAACAAGCCGCCTTTCCCCGGCAACGCCGGACTGTACGGCCGGCCGACGCTGATCAACAACGTCGAAACTCTGGCGCATGCGGTCGGCATCGTGGCGAACGGGGCCGACTGGTGGCATGGCCTCGGTCGCGACGGATTCTCTGGCCACAAGTTCATGGCCGTCAGCGGCGACGTCGTCGAACCCGGCGTGAGTCTCGTTCCGGTCGGGATGACGCTTGGCGAGCTGCTGGAAGCGCATGGCGGCGTGAAGGGGGGCGACGCCGTACTCGCGGTCGCCCCGGGCGGCGCATCGAGTCATTTTCTCGGCCCCGAAGCCTGCGATCTCCCGATCGACTTCGATGCTCTCGCCGCAGCGGGCACCATGCTCGGCTCGGGGGCCGCCGTCTACGTCGCGGAGGGCCGGGACCTCCTCGACATCGGGCTCTCGATCACGCGCTTCTTCCGAAACGAGTCCTGCGGAAAATGCGTTCCGTGTCGTCTCGGCTCGCAGAAGGCGGTCGAACTCGTCGAGAAGTCTGGCGGCGTTTCCGAAGCAGACGAGGCCCTGCTGCGCGAGCTCGACGAGACGATGAAAGAGACGAGCATCTGCGGGCTCGGGCAGGTCGCACTCGGTCCCTTGCTGTCGATTCTCTCGCGGTTTCCAGATCGGGTGCGGCATGACGAGCGGAGCTGATCGCTCGGGCATCGTCTCCGGCGTCGTATTGTGCGGCGGACGTTCCTCCCGCATGGGGCGACCCAAGGCCTGGCTGCCCTGGTTCGGGCGTAGCATGGTCGAACACGTCGTCGACTGTCTGCTTCCCGTCGTGGACGACGTCGTCGTCGTCACGTCCGACGAGGTCTCGCTGCCGCCGCTTCCGGCGCGAATCGTCCACGATCGTGATCCCGGGCTCGGGCCGCTCGCGGGTATCCGGCAGGGCCTGGAAGCAGCCCGGGGCGACCGCGCCTTCGTGACGAGCGTCGATGCGCCCCATCTCACGAAGGACCATGTTCGCGCACTCCTCGACGTCGGCGGGGCTGCAGCCCCCTTCGTCGACGATCACGTCCAGGTTCTCTCGGCCATCTATCCCTGCGCGGCGTGGAAGCAGGCCGAAGCGCTTCTGGCGGAGGGTGTTCGGCGACCGCTGCGACTGCTCGAGTCGCTCGGCTACGAAGCGGTCGAGTCGGCTCGGATGCGCGACCCGGGCGCCTGGGAAGGCTTCAATACTCCCGGCGAATACCTCGAGGCCGTTCGGCGCGTGGAGCCCGATGCGGTCGCGCACGTGGAGTTTCTCGGTCGAGCGGCGCGCAAGATCGATACGCAGCGCGTCGACGTGCCGGTCGGGACACTCGGCGAAGTCCTGGCGCGGGTTTCGGGGACTTCGTTCCTCATGGAATCGAATCGAGTGTCGAAGGGGTATCTCGTCTCGATCGGCGGGCGGGAACTCGTTCGCGACCTCGAGATCCCCATCGGTCCAGGCGAGGCCGTGAGCGTAATCGACGCTCTGGCCGGGGGGTAGGCGTGAAGGGTTTTCATGGCTGCTACTGGCGCTTCGATCTCGGCCTGGGTCGGGGCGAACGCATTCCAATCGACGATTCCGTCCTCGAGCGTACGCTCGGCGGCGTCGGCCTCGGCGCCTGGCTCCTGCATCGCGAGGCGCCAATCGGCGTAGATCCGCTCGCGCCCGAAGCGCCCCTGATCTTCTCCTTTTCGCCTCTGGTCGGAACGCCGCTCACGACCTCCGCCAAGTTTGCCGTCGTCGCGAAGTCGCCCCTGACGGGCGGCATCTCGGATGCGCTCTCCAGCAGTCATTTCGCGATCGCGGGCAAGCGACTCGGCGTCGACGCGATCGTCCTCGTCGGCGCCTGCGCCGAACCGTCGGAACTCGTCGATGGAAGCCTGCGACCGAGTACCAACTGGGGACGCTCGGCAGAGGAAACGGCGAAGTCGCTCGCCGCTTTCGGTCGCGTCGCCGCGATCGGTGTCGCCGGCGAGAATCAGGTCCGCTTTGCCGGTATCTCCGCGGATGGGCGGCACGCGGGTCGTGGGGGTCTGGGCGCCGTCATGGGCTCGAAGCGACTGAAGGCGATCGCGATTCGGGGCGACGTCGAGACCGCGGTCTACGATCCGGCCCGTGTCGATCGACTCGCCCGAGCACTTCGCGAGCGCGCCGCCTCGGAGTCGACCGCGAAATACAGGGAGCTCGGCACCGTCGGCAACCTCCTCTCCTTCGATCGGTTGGGCGTGCTTCCGACACGCAACTTCCAGCAGAGCCACTTCGACCGCGCGGAGGAGCTGTCGGCCGAACGTTTCCACGAAACGCGCGCGCATCAACGCACGTCCTGCGCGAGCTGCACGATCGGCTGCGAACATCGGTTCGCCTACGGAACTTCGACGTCTACTCGAGCGGCTTCCTCCTCGGCATCTTCGCAAGATGCTTCGCCGACCGCCGCGAATGCTCCGGCCCCGACGCGGGTCGAGTACGAGAGTCTCTTCGCGCTCGGGCCGCTCTGTGGTATCGGGGATCCGGACGTCGTGCTGGCCGCGTCGCGGCGCTGCGACGAACTCGGGATCGACACGATCTCGGCAGGAGCCACGCTCGCCTTCGCCATGGAATGTCGTGCGCGCGGCCTACTGACCGACGGTCCCCGGTTCGACGATCCCGATTCGTTCCTCGGCTGGCTCGACGACATCGGGCATAGAAGAGGGCTCGGCGATCGTCTCGCCGAAGGGTCGCTTCGCCTGGCGCGGTCGGTCGGCGGCGCCTCGATCGACTTCGCACCTCAGGTGAAGGGGCTCGAACTCCCTGGCTACGAGCCGCGTTCGCTGCAGACGATGGCCCTCGGTTTTGCGGTCGGCGTTCGGGGTGCCGACCACAATCGGTCCGGCGCCTACGAAGCCGACTTCTCGGACGAGGTCGATCGCTTCCATGGCGACGCGCATTCCTCGCGCTTCGCGGTCGAGTCGGAAGATCGGGCGGCGCTTCTCGACTCGCTGATCCTCTGCAAGTTCGTGCGCGGGGCGCTCGAGGATCTCTATGCCGATTCGGCGGCGCTGCTTCACGCGGTGACGGGGCATCCTTTCGACGGCGACGACCTTCGCCGGATCGCCGCGTCGATCGTCGACCTGCGGAAGGCCTACAACATCCGCGAGGGTTGGCAGCCGGCGCTCGACACGCTTCCCGCTCGCTTCCTGGACGAACCGCTCGAAACGGGACCGGCGCGCGGTGCACGTCTGCCGCGCGAACGACTCGAAGCCATGATCGCTCGGTACAATGTGCTGCGAGGTTGGAGTCGCGAAGGTTGGATTCCCGTTTCCCGACTCGAGGGGCTTTTCGAGGACCTGGACTTGCGCGACGACTGGTTCGCGCGCGTTTCGGTTCCCGGTCGGGATGCGTCGAAACTGGGAATGAAGGTCGATGGGAGGGTGCGTGAAGCTTCGGATCGATGACGTCGATGTCGAGGCACGCGAGGGCCAGACGATCTTCGAAGCGGCCTCGGACGCGGGCATCGAAATCCCGGTGCTCTGCCATTCGCCCGGACTCGAACCCGTCGGCGTGTGTCGGATGTGCGTCGTCGACGTTGGCGAGCGCGTGAAGGCCGCCGCCTGCGTGCGGCAGTGCCGGCCTGGTATGGAGGTTCGCACGCGCGGCGAGGACCTGGACCGGTATCGCGGGATGTTGACGGAGCTCATGATGAGCGACCAACCCTTGCCGGCCGAGCTCGACCGACGCGAGCGGAGTCTTCGCGACAACGAACTGATGGAACACGCGCGCAGCCATGCCGTGCTCGAGCCGCGCTTCCCGTCGGCGACGCGCGACACGGCGCGGTCCGATGGGCCGCGTGGGATCGATGACAGTTCCAAGGTCATCCACGTCGACCATCAGGCCTGCATTCTCTGCGATCGCTGCATCCGGGCTTGCGACGACGTCCAGAACAACGAGGTGATCGGGCGCAGCGGAAAGGGCTATGCGACGCGCATCGCCTTCGATCTCGACCAGCCGATGGGAGACAGCACCTGTGTGTCCTGCGGCGAGTGCGCAGCGGCCTGTCCGACGGGCGCCCTCGTCGACAAGGCGCTCGATCTTCCCCTGCGGCCGCGCTCGGACCTCGAACAGGTCGATACCGTCTGCCCCTACTGCGGGGTCGGATGCGCGCTCAGCTATCACGTGGATCGAGAGCGGAACGCCATCGTCTTTGCCGAAGGGCGTGAGAGTCCCGCAAGTGGCGGCCGACTCTGCGTGAAGGGGCGCTATGGCTGGGACTATTCCGCGCATCCCCAGCGCCTGACGACCCCGCTGATCCGACGCGAGGAAGCGTATCCGAAGGGAGCGCTCTCGAAGGACGTGCGGGGCGAACACGACGGGCGACGCAAGCCCGGCGGCATCGTCGAGGACGACGAGGTTCTGCCTGCGTTTCGCCCGGCGAGTTGGGACGAGGCTCTCGATCTCGTCGCTCGGAAGCTCGGTGAACTCCGAGACTCCGCCGGCTCCGACGCCCTCGCTGGATTTGGCAGCGCCAAATGCTCGAACGAAGAAGCCTATCTCTTCCAGAAGCTGATGCGCGCGGGCCTCGGCACGAACAACGTCGATCATTGTACGCGCCTCTGCCACGCGTCGAGCGTTGCGGCGCTGCTCGAATCGATCGGTAGCGGAGCCGTGACGACGACGTACGGCGACGTGGCGAACGCGGACGTCGCTCTGATCGCCGGCTCGAACACGACTTCCAATCATCCCGTCGCGGCGACCTTCTTCAAGCAGGCGGCGAAGCAGGGGACGAAGCTCGTCATCGTCGATCCGCGTCGGGAGATCATCGCGGACCACGCGGATCATCACTGCCGCATCAAGCCGGGAACCGACGTCGCGTTCTACAACGCAATGATGAACGTGATCATCGAGGAGGATCTCGTCGACGAGGCCTTCGTGGCATCACGGACATCGGACTTCGACGCCCTTCGAGAGACCGTCGCGCAATACACACCCGAGCGTGCGGCGCGCATCTGTGGCGTCGATGCGGAGACGATCCGCGAGGTCGCCAGGATCTTCGGCCGCGCCGGGAGTGCGATCATCTTCTGGGGCATGGGGATCTCGCAGCACGTCTACGGGACGAACAACGCGCGCTGCCTGATCGCGCTGGCCCTGATGACCGGCAACGTCGGTAAGGCGGGCTCGGGTCTCCACCCGCTTCGCGGTCAGAACAACGTGCAAGGGGCGAGCGACGCCGGGCTGATCCCGATGGTCTACCCGGACTACCAACCAGTGGGTGACGCGGCGGTTCGCGCGAAGTTCGAAGCGGCCTGGGGACGAACCCTCTCGCCCGACCCCGGGCTGACCGTCGTCGAGATCACCCGGGCGGCGTTCGAGGGTCGCGTCCGTGGGATGTACATCATGGGCGAGAACCCTTTCCTCTCGGACCCGAACGTGAACAAGGTTCGCGAGGCGCTCGCGAACCTCGATTTTCTCGTCGTGCAGGACATCTTCCTGACGGAGACCGCGGAGTTCGCGGACGTGATCCTGCCGGCGAGTTCGTACATGGAAAAGAGTGGGACCTACACGAATACGGATCGCCGTGTGCAGCTGGGCCGGCCCGCGCTCGACCTGCCCGGCGAAGCGCGACTCGATTGGCAGATCCTCCAGGACCTCTCGACGCGGCTGGGCTACCCGATGGACTACGCGTCGACGGACGAGATCTTCGAGGAGTTCGCGGGTCTCACGACGAGCTACGCGACGCTGCGACACGACAATCTCGGTCCGCATGGAAAACTCTGGCCGAATCCCGACCCGGCGAACGAAGAGGGGCCCATCGTGCTCTTCGACGATCGGTTCCCGACACAGGATGGTCGGGCCCGATTCGTCCCGGCCGAATGGGAGGCGGCGCCGGAACTGCCCGATGACGAATACCCCTACGTCCTCAACACGGGCCGTCTGCTCGAGCATTGGCATACGGGGGCGATGACCCGGCGCGCCAGCGCGCTCGACGCGATCGCGCCCGAGGCGTTCGTCTCGATTCACCCCGACGACGCGAACGAACTAGGGATCGTCGAGGGCGACCGGGTCGAGATCGCGAGTCGGCGAGGGCAGATTCGCCTCGCCGCGCGGATCACGACGCGGGAGAGCCGGGGTTCGGTCTTCGTACCCTTCCATTTCCGCGAGGCGGCCGCGAATCTGCTCACGCTCGACGAACTCGACCCCGACGGCAAGATTCCCGAGTTCAAGTTTTGCGCCGTTCGCATCGAGCGCTGCGATCACTGACTCGAGATAAGTCGCCGCCCCCGCGTTGTGGTCGTGTTAGCGTTGGGGCATCCGTCCAGTCTCCAGAAGGATGCACCCATGCAGATCAAGGCCCTCGACCAGGTTCTTCGCGTTCACTCGAAGGAAAGCCCCGACAAGATCGCGATGCGCGCCGGGGATCGAACGTGGACCTATTCGGAACTCGAAGCCGAGTCGGCCCGGGTCGCCCAGGGCCTGCTCGCAGAAGGCGTCGGGCGCCAGGAACGTGTCGCCTTCCTGGATCGGAACGTGCCGGAGTATTTCAGTCTGCTCTTCGGGGCGGCGATGATCGACGCGGTCACGCTCGCGGTCAACTGGCGACTCGCGCCGCCCGAGATGGAATACATCTTGAACCATTCGCAGGCGCGCGTTCTCCTGATCGGCGAGGAGTTTCTCGGGCATCTCGCGAAGATGAACCTCGAGACGGTGAAGCGAGTGCTGGTCGTCGGGGAAGCGGGCGAGTACACGCGCTACGAAGACTGGTTCGCGAAGTACGATCCCGTCGATCCGGAGCTCGGCTGCGAAGAGGACAGCACCTGCTATCAGCTCTACACGTCGGGAACGACCGGGCTACCGAAGGGCGTCGAGCTCACGCATCGCAACCTGATGGCGGCGATGGAGGTCGGTGCCGTGAACTGGGCGCTCGACGCGGAGACGGTGAATCTGGTCGCGATGCCGCTCTTCCACATCGCGGGGAGCGGCTGGGCGCTCGGTGGATTCTGTCAGGGCGCCGAGTCGATCCTGGTTCGCGACATGGATCCGTCCCTCGTCTTGCGATTGATCGAGGACCATCGCGTGACGAACACGCTCTTCGTGCCGGCGGTTCTGCAGATCCTGTGCGCGACCCCTGGCGTCGACGACACCGATTTCAGTTCGCTGCGGATGATCGTCTACGGAGCGTCGCCGATCTCGGAGGAGATCCTGGCGACGTCGATGCAGAAGTTCGGCTGCGACTTCGTTCAGGTGTACGGATTGACGGAGACGACGGGTGCGGTCACGGCCATGGCGCCCGAGGATCACGACCCGGGTGGACCCAAGGCACACCTGCTGCGTTCTGCGGGACGACCCTGGGGCGACACGAAGATCCGCATCGTCGACGCCGAGACCAATCGGGATCTGCCGGAGGGCGAGGTGGGCGAGATCTGGATCTGGTCGAGCCAGAACATGAAGGGCTATTGGCGAAATCCCGACGCCACCGCGGAATCGTTTCCGGAGGGTCTCGACGAGAATGGAATCGGCTGGTTCCGCTCGGGCGACGCCGGCTATCTGCGCGAGGGATATCTCTACATCCACGATCGCGTGAAGGACATGATCGTCTCGGGCGGCGAGAACGTGTACCCCGCAGAGATCGAGAACGTTTTGATGGGTCATCCGGCGATCGCCGATGCGGCTGTGATCGGAGTGCCCTCGGAAAAATGGGGCGAGACGGTCAAGGCCATCATCGTGGACGCGCCGACGGGGGCCGCCGACGACGCCGAGGTCATCGCCTATTGCCGCGAGCGACTGGCGGCGTTCAAATGTCCGACATCGGTCGATCGCGTCGAGGCGCTTCCGCGGAATCCCTCCGGAAAGATCCTGAAGACCGAGCTTCGCGAGCCCTACTGGAAGGGGCGTGCCCGTCGGGTCAACTGATCCGACACAGCGGCTGCGGGCTGCGAAGAACTCGAATCGAAACCGGAAGGGAAGCGCGAACGAGATGCGGACTCATGCCTGGGTGCTCTTTGGACTGATGCTCCATGTCGGTTGTGCCGGCTTCGGCGGCGGCCCGACCGATCCCTCGGACCGGCCGGCGCTCACGGCTGAAGCCAAGGGGGCGACCGACGCGACGCGCAGGATGAACGAGCGATTCGCTCGCGGACTGCCCTTCGAGGACGATCGTGATTTCGAACTCGCGCGCAGGGGGCTGCTCGTTACCGAGCCGTCGCTGCAGATTCCCAGGGAAGCCGGCGGCATGGCGTGGGACATGACGAGCTACGACTTCGAGGACGGGGACGCCCCGGACACGGTCAATCCCAGCCTTTGGCGTCAGGCACAGCTGAACAGCATTCACGGCCTCTTCGAGGTCGTCGACGGGATCTATCAGGTTCGGGGATACGACCTCTCGAACATCAGTTTCATTCGGGGTGAGACGGGCTGGATCGTGATCGATCCCCTGATCACGGTCGAAGCGGCGAGAGCTGCGCTCGACCTCGTGAACCGCACCCTCGGTGAGCGTCCGGTCGTCGCTGTGATCTATTCGCATAGCCACGTTGACCATTTCGGTGGCGCGCGCGGCGTCACGACGCCGGAAGACGTCGAGGCGGGTCGCGTGCGCGTCGTGGCGCCCGAAGGCTTCGTGCATCACGCCGTGAGTGAGAACGTTCTCGCCGGAAACGTGATGGCGCGTCGCGCCGGGTACATGTTCGGCCGACTTCTGCCGGCCGGCGAGAAAGGTCGGGTCGACGCAGGTCTCGGCAAGACGACATCGATCGGTCGCGTCTCGATCATCTCGCCGACCGACGTGATCGTCGAGACGGGAACGACGCTCACGATCGACGGGATCGAGATCGTCTTCCAGAACACGCCCAACGCGGAAGCGCCTGCGGAGATCATGTTCTACTTCCCGCATAGAAAGGCCTTCTATGCAGCAGAGGAAGCGAACGCGACGCTCCACAATCTCTACACGCTCCGAGGAGCGCAGGTCCGCAATGGCGCCGACTGGGCGAAATGGCTCGACGAGGCGATCGATCTCTTCGGGCCGAACATGGAGCTGGTCTTCGGTGGACATCACTGGCCGCGATGGGGCAGGGAAGAGGGCATCGCCTATCTCGCCAGCCAGCGCGATCTCTACAAGTTCATCCACGACCAGACGCTGCACCTGGCCAATCAGGGCCTCACGCCGCTGGAAATCGCCGAAGAGCTCGAGCTGCCGGAGGGGCTGTCGCAGAAGTGGTTCAATCGCGGCTACTACGGAACCCTGAGCCACAATTCGAAGGCGACCTATCAGCTCTATCTCGGCTTCTTCGATGGCAACCCCGCCAACTTGAATCCGCATCCGCCGGAAGAGGTGGGGCGGCGCTATGTCGAGCTCGCCGGCGGCCCCGACGCGCTCCTGGCTCACGCGCGCGATGCCTACGATCGTGGCGACTATCGCTGGGTCGCCGAAGTCGTGAAGCATCTCGTCTTCGCGGATCCGAAGAACGAGGAGGCGCGCTTCCTCGAAGCCGACGCCCTCGAACAGCTCGGGTATCAGGCGGAGTCGGGGCCCTGGCGGAACTTCTATCTGACCGGTGCGCAGGAACTTCGCGAGATCGAGTCGGATCTGGGGAGTCCGGTCGCGACGGCAGCGAGCCCGGACATCCTGGCCGGGATGACGTCGGACATGTTCTTCGACTATCTGGCCGTCGGCCTCGACGGAGAGAAGGCGGCGGACGTCGACATGACGATCGAACTGGAGTTCACCGATCGAGGCGAGCAATGGCTCCTCGAGATCGCGAACGGCGTTCTCCGGTACTACCCATCGCGGCGCGTCGAAGACCCGACCCTGCTCCTTCGCATCGATCGGCGTGATTTCATCGGCGTCCTCTCGGGAGCGCTGAAACTTCCGAAGCTGCTCAGGCAGGATCGCGCGGAACTCGAGGGCGGACTGATCGCGCTGGCGAAGTTCGGCGGGCTCTTCGAGCGACCCGAACCCGACTTCGAGATCGTGAAGCCCTGAGCAACCGGACTCCCTTCGGTCAGGCGATTGGCAAGCTGGTCGGACAGCGGATCGAAAAGACGATCGATCCCGGATCGCATCCGAGAGTCAGTCGACCCCGCGCGCGGGGTGCCCTCGAAGTCGTTCGCGAATTTCGGCCACGCCTTCGATGCCCGCTTCGGTCGAGTCCGCGATCGGCATGATGTTGAAGTGCCGGCAGCCCGCATCGACGTAGGGTGCGAGCGCGTCCGCGATTTCTTCTGCGCCGCCAAAGGGGCTGTACTTCTCGAAGCGTTCGAAGGGGATCTGGTACATCTGCTGCATCGCCTTGGCGAGCCGAGCGCGCGCCCGTCCGCGATCCGAATCGAGGCCGACCCAGACCTGGAGTCCGTGATCCCAATTCTCGGGTCGTGGGAGCGTTCGATCTCCGCTCGCCTGGTCGATCTCGTCGACGACGGCCGCGAACCGGCGCGGAGAACACCATACGCCCAACCATCCGTCGCCCAGGAGGGCGGCTCGGCGGATCGCTGCGTCCGCGCGCCCACCGATGACGATCGGGACGGACGGGTCGGGCGCGGGCCGAATCAGCGCCTCGTCGAAATCGAAGAACTCACAGTGATGAGAGACGGCCGTGCCGCCGAGCAGTCCGCGGAGCGCGATGAGCGATTCGTCGGTACGCCGACCGCGCGTC
>Ga0315338_1002625_pt1 | contig 17285 bp, 12 predicted proteins | sample ASW8metaG_FD_204518 | JGI IMG/M metagenome (GOLD analysis project Ga0315338, IMG submission 204518) | Ammonia-oxidizing marine archaeal communities from Monterey Bay, California, United States - ASW #8 | ecosystem: Environmental > Aquatic > Marine > Coastal | place: USA: California | collected... | reverse complement strand
GTACGGTTGCACCTTGCTCGGGACCGCCGGTCTGCTCGGCCTTCTTTTTTTCATCTGGTACCGTTTGGTCGCGCATCGGGATTGGAGAACAGCAGCGATTTGTCCCGAATCGGGCGAAGCGTTCGGGAGCGCTGTCCAAAAACGTACCAACGACTCGCGCCGCCGAGCAGCCTAGCGGTCTCGCTCGCGCGCGAACCGGCAACGCTAATGCTGGCCCTCATCGCCCTGATAAGGTTGCTCCGCATACCTCGGTGGAGGAGACAAAAATTCCCCCAGTGCGTCCGAACGTCGAAACAACAGATTAGCTCTTGGGTCCCTGGAGCCAGACCGGAAGATCGCCCGCGGCAGGCAAGTGGACGCTCTGTACTTTGAGGATCGCTTCGTGGGCAAGGATCTCGGCGATCGTCTCCGGGCTCGGAGTGCTGTCGAGATTTAAGACCCCGATTGCCGCTCCTCCGGGTGCCGCGCGGCCGACCGCCATCTGGGCGATATTCACGCCGTGGCGACCGCAGATCGTGCCGACGACTCCGATGATACCGGGAACATCCTTGTGTTGGAAAATAATCAGGTTGCCATCCAAAAATGCTTCGAGTTGGTTTTCACCAAGTTGGACCAACCGAGGCATGTTCTCTCCGAAGAGGGTTCCGGCCACCGCGCACGCACCCTCCCGGGTGCTCAATTCAGCTCGGATCAATGAGGCAAACGCACCGCGGACGGGCCGCTTGTCCTCAACGAGTTCAATGCCGCGGTCCCGCAACAATAATTCGGCGTTGACGATGTTAGGCGCGGTGTCCAGCACGCCGGTGAGTAGTCCGCAGGCGAAACTACTGCCGAGCAGGGCGGTTTCCCGTTCGGCAATATCGCCCCGATACTCCAAACGGCACGACTCGGCCGCCGATGGATCGAGTTGTCCGACAAGCAGCCCGAGCCGGTAGGCCAGATCGAGGTACCCCCGCATGCTCGCGAGCGTCTGCGCGTCGATGGAGGTCATATTGACCGCATGCCGGATGTTGCCGGTGGTGAGGAAGTCGACCAACAGGTTGACCCCTTCGATGGCAACCTGGTTCTGGGCCTCTTCCGTGCTTGCTCCCAGATGGGGCGTGCAGAGGACTCCCGGCATTCCAAACAGGGGGCTGTCGGTACAGGGCTCGCTCTCATACACGTCCAGGGCGACGCCTGCCAACTGGCCACTTTCAATTCCTTCAACCAGGGCCGCTTCGTCGTAGATCCCGCCACGGGCGCAGTTCACGAGCCGCGCTCCCGGCTTGAGCATCGATAATTGTGCTTTGCCGATCAGGCCACGCGTTTGTTCGGTGAGTGGTGTATGGACTGTAAGGTAATCGACTTCCGGGAGCATCGAGTCGACATCCTCAAACATTTGAACGCCCATTTCCGCGGCCCGGGCAGGGGACAAAAAGGGGTCGTAGCCGAGAATCCGCATTTCCAGAGCTTGGGCTCGTTGGGCAACCGATTGGCCGATGCGGCCCATCCCCACAATGCCGAGCGTTTTGCCCGCCACCTGGACACCCATGAATTTTTTGCGGTCCCAACGCTTTTCCACGAGTGACTGATTTGCAGGGGCAATGTTGCGGGAGAGCGCGAGCATGAGCGTAATGGTATGCTCTGCGGTGCTGAGCGTGTTGCCAGTCGGAGTGTTCATCACCACAATGCCGCGCCGGGTCGCTGCGAGCTTGTCAATATTGTCGGTTCCCACTCCCGCCCGAACGATTGCCCGCAAACGCGTGTTGCCTTCGAGTGATTCGGCCGTGATTTTCACCCCGCTGCGACACAAGGCACCATCGTATTCTCCAAGGACTTGCCGCAATGCATCGCCCGTGAGTCCGGTCCGTACATCAAAATCGATCCGTGAATCGGACTTGAGCAGTTCGATCCCATCAGAGGAGAGATTATCGAGTACGACGATTCGGGGCATATCCGTTTTTCACCATATTGGTAAGGGGTTGGTTGGTAAGGAGTTGGTTAGTTAGAGGTTGCTATGGCCTAGCTGTTTGCCGAGCGAAACGCATCCATAAACTCCGCCAGTCTTTCCGCACCTTCCCGTGGCATTGCATTGTAGATCGAGGCGCGGATACCACCCACACTCCGGTGGCCTTTTAAATTGCAGAGGTCGCGCTCTTTGGCCTGCTCAATAAATTGTGGCGTCAGGTCGGCGTTTGATAGTTGGAACGTGACATTCATCAGGCTGCGACAATCGGGCTTGGCATGGGGCGTGTAAAACCCATCGGATGTATCGATCGCCGTGTAGAGCAGGTCCGCCTTTTGGCGATTCAACGCGTGCATCTTTTCCAACCCGCCCACGGTGTGGATGAGCCACTCGGTGACGAGTTTGACGATATAGACTCCAAAGGTGGGGGGCGTGTTGAAACAGGATTTATTTTTGATGTGATTCTGGTAACTGAGCATGCCCGCCATTTTCTCATCTGGCTCCCGCACCAGATCATCCCGGATAATGACCACGGTCACGCCTGCCGGGCCAGCATTTTTCTGAGCGCACGCATAGAGCAGTCCATAGCGATCAATATCGACTGGGCGGCAAAGAAAGTCACTCGACGCATCGCACACCAGCGGAACGTTCCCCGTCTGAGGCTCTTTGGGAAACTGAACACCCTGGATCGTTTCGTTGGAAGTGAAATATGCGTAGAGAGCCTCGGCATCGAGGTCGAGTTCATCATTTGCGGGAACGCAGTTGTAATTGGAGGATTTTCCATCCCAGGCGAGTCGCACCGGCCCTTCGCGACGGGCCTCCTCGAATGCTGTTTCTCCCCAGTTGCCCGTCGTGATGTAATCGGCCGACTTGCCATCAAGCAGGTTCATCGGAATCATCGAAAACTGTAGGCGGGAACCGCCTTGCAGGAAGACGATCCGGTAGTTGTCTGGTATACCGAGCAGTTGTCGCAGGTTGGCTTCGGCCGCGTCGAGAATCTCGTTAAAAGTTCCGCTGCGATGGCTGATCTCGAGAATGGAGGAGCCGACACCAGGTAGGGCCAAAAGATCTTCCTGGGCCTGCTGGAGTACTTCGAGCGGAAGGACTGCCGGTCCCGCCGAAAAATTAAAAACACGTTGGGCCATTGCCGGGTTTCTCGTCTGATGTTGGACAAAGACTGCCTGCGATTGTAGGTGGTCGTGCGACTGGAGGAAAGGGTCAATCGGTCCACCGGCACCGGGCTCGAGTGAGGGAAAACAACCAATCGTCACCTTCGAGTCACAATTGTCAGGACGTTTTGTACCTAGAGATCCTTGCAATGCTTCTCAGGGATGGTACGTCTAGAGCAGCGTGGTATACTCCCGATGGGAGCCGCCCCACACTTGGCGGCCACACGTTTTCCCCCAGCCGACCGCTTAGATTCTGCTCGCCCCCGCTCGGCAGATTTTAGGGTTTTCGTTTGATGAAATCGCTTGGCAAACTGTTGCAGGTCGGTGGGCTGGTAGTACTCCCGGTCGCAATGCTCATGGAGCTTACGGGAATGCTCGGCGATCGGGCTTTAACCCAGATGCTGATCATGCTCGTCGTCGGTGCAGTTGCTTTTATCCTGGGAAGATTGATCGAGGGCTACGCCCGTTGATTTTCTAGCTTTCCCGTGTGCCTTTTCCCCGCTTCTTCACCTGTTTATACTGGATGGCATGAGGCATAACTTAAAACGGCGCAACTTTTTAGGTTCACTGAGTGCCGATTCCAAAATTCGCACGCTTGTGTAGTGGCCGGAACAATCTGGCCCTGTGGCCGCAATGTGTGCAGTAGGACAACTTCTGTGGCAATCGTAACGCACCAACGACGAGCGACCATGCCGGGCCACATCGCTCTGATTTTTGCCACAATCGTCATCCTTTCGCTCTTGCAAATCACTACGGTTGCTGCCCAGGTGAACCTGTTTCGTAGGGGAGGGCGCTCGGCTCCCGATCAGTTCCAACTCTCCGCTGCGGAAATCAAAAATATCCCAAATGAGGCAGCTACGAATTTTATTCGGGTCGCTGCGTTTTTGGAGGAAGAAAGCTGGGAGGATGCGATTGAAATTCTGCAATTGCTTGCCGAACAGTTTGGGGATTATCTTGTTGGGGTCGATTCGGACCGGTATTTGAGTGTTCGCCGATACTGCGAGATGCTGCTTGCGGCAATGCCCCCAGACGCCCTCGATCTTTATCGTAAGCGCGTGGATGCTGCGGCGCTAGACTGGTACAACAAGGGGATTGCGGCGCAGGACGAACAACTTTTACAGCGCGTTGTAGATCGTTTTTTCTGCAGTACTGTTGGGGACGATGCGTTACTGGCTCTTGGAGATCAAGAGTTAGAGAAGGGGTACTACGACCGAGCCCGCAGTTATTGGGAACAGATTGATCAGGATCTGAAATCGGCCGACGGACTGAGCCTCTGGCATGCCTATTATGGCGTCGATGCTCAGAAGGTTGCAGCGGATCTTCACTCCTCGTCAGATCTGAAGGAGGAGCCGCGGTGGCTCGTTTATCCCGATACCGATATCGAGCTCCCAGCGGTCCGCGGACGCCTGGTGCTCAGTTCGATTCTTCAGGGGGACATTCCGCGGGCCCGTTGGGAGCTCGCGCTTTTTCGCCGCCTGCATGCAACACAAGAAGGCCATCTCGCTGGCCGCACCGGCGCCTATGCCGATATTCTTTCAGAGTTGCTTCGTGAGCAAATCACTTTACCCCAGCGACCTGCGTCCGAAGATTGGCTGACATTTGCCGGTTCGCCCACCCGAAACCGTGTACTGCCGGCATCCTTTGATATTTCATCGATCCCCAATTGGAACATTCATTACGCGGACATTATGCAAGAGAGCGAGTTGCCGGCGAAAAATAAACAACCCACCGGCGCCGACTCCCATGAAGAGGGCCTTTATTTTCACCCGCTCATCGCAGGTAATCTGGCACTGTTGAACAACAGCGAGCAGATCTTTGCCTTTAGGGCAAAGTCTGGCAAGCCAGCTTTCGCAGGAAGTCCTGGTGGCCAAATCTATCCTGAAGGCGACCCCACGCTCACGGAAAATGGTCGGTCTGGTAAAGGGCGGATGCGGGCAACGTCGCTCGACCGACCACAACATTCAATGACCGTCTTTGGCAATCACCTTTTTGCCAGGATCGGAACCCAAATAACAAGTCGCCCCCCAGAATCCGCGACAGGGTATGCGGGCAATCGTCTGATTTGCCTCAATTTGAATCGGGAAGGCGCTTTGGAATGGAAGTATCCCCGTCGCCGGGACGAGGCACTGTTCGATCGCGAACGATGGTCCTTTGAGGGGCCGCCCCTTTCCGATGGCGATGGCGTTTACTTGGTGATGCGACAGGGTTCATCGCGTGCGGCTTGTTATGTTGCCTGCCTTGATTTTCAGACCGGATCTTTGCGTTGGCGACGTAAAGTATGTGATGCCGATACGCCGGTCGGTGGCCGCCGGAACGAAACCACGCACAACTTGCTGACGCTTTGCGAAGGAATTTTGTATTTGAATACGAATCTCGGTGCTATTGTCTCCTTGCGGGTTGCCGATGGTGATGTCCGTTGGGTCTACCAGTATCCACGGGTGACCTCTGGGAGTTTGCGTCACCCCCCGGCACATTTTAAGCGCGGTTTGAATCCCTGCGTCTATTACCGAGGCGTGGTATTGACTGCGCCGCGTGACAGTCGCTTTCTTTTTGCTCTTGATGCGGGTTCCGGCCGACTCATATGGCGAAGTGCGCCTATGATGGCGCATCCGATGCATCTGCTCGGTGTCAGTAATGGCACCTTGTTGGCCACAGGCAAGAGTATCTGGTGGTTCAATGCGGTATCTGGCCGCGCCGAGCACGTTTGGCCGGAACCGGACAATCAAAACACACCTCGTGGTTACGGTCGTGGTCTCCTTGCTGGCGACTTCGTGTATTGGCCCACGCGTGAAAAAATCTATGTCTTTGACCAGCGTGTGGTCAAAGATGGCAGTCGGCGGGTCGTTCCACAGCGGGCGACGATTGATTTGCTCAGACCGGATGTACCTGTAGAGCAACGGATTACCGGAGGCAATCTGGTGGTCGGTGACGATACCCTTTTGATTGCAGGCCAGACGCAGTTGCAGGCATTGCCCTTGAGATATCCTTAAACAGTAAAATCGAAAATTCAGATACGGAAGGCAGAAATGCTCGAAGACAAAGACCTCGAAGCGGTTCAGCAGTTGAGCGACGCTTACGACAAGATCACAACTGAACTGAATAAAGTTATCGTTGGCCAGAAGCAGGTGATTGAGGAATTGCTGGTGGCTCTCTTTGCCCGTGGCCATTGCCTGCTGGTGGGTGTTCCAGGCCTTGCCAAGACACTTTTAATCCATACCTTGGCCGATGCACTCTCGCTACAGTTCAATCGGATTCAATTTACACCGGATCTCATGCCTTCCGATATCACGGGAACCGAAGTGATTCAGGAGGACAAAACGTCCGGCACGCGCGAGCTACGGTTTCTCAAGGGCCCTATTTTTGCCAATGTGATTTTGGCCGATGAAATCAATCGTACCCCGCCAAAGACCCAGGCCGCCTTGCTCGAAGCGATGCAGGAGCATCAGGTTACCATTGGGGGCGAGCGACGGATCCTGGACGAACCGTTCTTTGTGCTTGCCACGCAGAATCCAATCGAACAGGAGGGCACCTATCCGCTGCCCGAAGCGCAGTTGGATCGATTCATGTTTAACATTCTTGTTGATTATCCTCAGGAGGAGGAAGAACTGGAAATTGTCCGTCGCACGACTGCCGATGTGACCGTTGAGGTTTCTCCCACGCTCGATGCCGAGGAGATTCAATTGCTCGCCCAAACCGTCCGCCGCGTCCCCATAGCTGATCACGTGGCCCGCTATGCCATGCAGCTTGTCCGTTCAACGCGACGCGGAAAGGGAGAAGTACCTTCTTTTGTTTCGGAATATGTCAGTTGGGGAGCCGGTCCCCGTGCCACGCAGTATTTAGTGCTTGGTGGTAAGGCAAGGGCTATTCTCCAAGGTCGCTACTATGTCGATGTCGAAGACATTCGGGCCGTTGCTCCCGCTGTGCTAAGACATCGAATTATGACGAACTTCAATGCCGAGGCAGAGGGCATCAAGCCGGATGATATTGTCCGGAGGCTCATTGAAACGATTTCTCCAAACCAAGGTGGCGGTGCCGACAGTGGAAGCGAATCAGAAATATTTAGATCCGCAGACGCTCGCTAAGATCGAAGGGCTCGAACTTCGCGCCCGCCGAATTGTAGAGGGTTATGTCGCCGGTCTTCACCGTAGTCCCTACCAGGGGTTTTCCATTGAATTCGCCGAACACCGCGAGTACGCGCCCGGCGACGATTTGCGTTACGTCGATTGGAAAGTTTTCGGACGGACGGACAAAGTCTATCTGAAGCAGTATGAGGAAGAGACTAATCTCCTCAGTTACCTGCTCCTAGATACCAGCGAGAGTATGCATTACCAGGGAGAACGCAGCCCGCTTTCAAAACTGGAATACGCAAAATGCATTGCCGCGTCGCTGGGATATCTCGTACTCCATCAGCACGACAGCGTGGGATTGGCCACGTTTGATTCACAAGTTCGCTCGATGGTCCGTGCCAGTGGGCAACCATCGCACATGCACCAACTGCTGCACGTGATGGAGCAGTCTCAGGCGGAGAAGAAGACAGCGATTGGGCCAATTTTTCACGATCTTGCCGAACGGCTCAAGAAGCGCGCCGTCGTCGTTATCCTTAGCGATTTGTTCGACGATATTACATCGATCATGACCGGAATCAAACATTTCAAACATCGTCGGCACGATGTGATTGTGTTTCATGTGATTGATCCTGATGAGAGGGATTTCCCGTTTGTGAAAACAACCAAGTTCCAGGGACTCGAACAACTTCCGGAGGTCGTAACTGATCCCCGGCAGTTGCGCAAAGCGTACCTCAATGAGTTTGAGAAATTTACACAAGCGATTTCCCAGGGATGTCGCTCTCAATATGTCGATTACGTTCCTATCACGACGGATCAGCCGTTGGATATCGCACTTACCAGTTACCTGACCCGTCGCGCTACCCATGCATTTTAATTTTTCAGCGACCTTTTTTACGCCATCGGCTCGATCCTTTTGATCGGGTGGTGGAAAATCGCTTATGTCTGCCTGGCTCACAAGTCTATTTGCCAATCCCTGGATGCTTTTATGGTTGCCAACCATTGCAGCACCCCTGGTGATCCACTTGTGGTATCGCCGCAAGTACCGTGAAGTCCAGTGGGCGGCGATGGAATATCTGCTAGCCGCAATTATCAAAAGTTCGCGCAGGATGCGGATCGAGCAACTGCTCTTATTGTTGGTTCGCACGCTCTTGCTTTTGCTGGTCGTCTTGGCGCTCGCCGAACCTCTCCTGCGCAGCGCTACCCCCATGCTCGTCGGGGAGGAGCCCACGCATCACATCATCGTGATCGACGGATCGTATTCGATGGGATACCCATCGTCCGGGAAGTCAGCATTTGATATCGCAAAGGAACACGCCAAACAAATCGTCCGTCAAGGAAAACCGGGAGATGGCTATTCTTTGGTTTTGATGGTCGATGAGGCGCAACAGGTTGTTGGCCAGGCAACGGTCAATCAGGAGGACTTTCTTCAGGAAATAGAGAAGCTCAAGATTCGCGAAGAAGGCGCTAATGTGGACGCGGCGTTGAGGGCCGTCGAGGAGGTGATTGCGAAATCACCGCCCAAGAGTGGTCGCTGGAAACGCCATGAGATTTCAATGTTCAGTGATCTGGCAAAGAGTACCTGGTCCCGCGAAGGAAAGAGTGATGCGGTGCTGCAAGAGCGCGACGGGCGATTGGAAAGGTTGGGACAGGATGGAATTGTCGAAGTGGTTCCTATCGGCAGCAGCGAAAAAGAGAATTTGGCGGTAACGACTGTTGAACTGGCCGACTCACTGGCCACCACAGCGGGGCCTGTGACCATTACGGCCGTGCTCCACAATTTTTCCAGTGGTCGCATCGTGCAGCAACCGGTTGAATTGTGGGTGGACAACCATCGCGTCGATCAACATCTTATTGACATTCCACCTGGCGAGGATGTATCCGTCTCCTTCCAGCATCGTTTTCACTTGCCGGGCGATCATGTCATCGGCATTCATGCCGATGGTGACTTGCTCGCAATCGATAATCGTCGCCTTTTAGCCGTGCCAGTCAAGGAACATATCAACGCGCTACTGGTCAGCGGGAAACGGGGAGCGACCCTTCCCCTGCAGGCCGCTTTGGACGGAGGCGATTTGAGCCATGGAATTTCTTCCGAGATACGTCCCGAAGTTGTTTCGGAGAGCAAACTGCTGGAACGCGACCTGGAAAACTACGACTGTATTTTCCTCTGCAATGTCGGCCAGTTGACTCTGCAAGAGGCGCAGCGGCTGAGTGAATACCTCGCTGCCGGTGGTGGTCTGGTCACGATCTTGGGCGATCAGACGGTTCTCGAGCAATACAATCGTCATTTGCGCGAGCCGAAAGAGGGTCAGCCAGGTGAGGGAGTTGGGAAGGGAGTCCTTCCGGCACGCCTCGAGGAGATGGTGTATGACGGCCAATACCATTTCATCGACCCTCGTGGTTACAAGCATCCGCTACTTTCAAAGTGGAAGGGAAATCCGCGGACCGGTCTGTTGACGGTCCCCGTGATCAAATACATCCGCCTGAAAGTGCCCGAGGCGTCGGAGGCAGAAGTTGTTCTCTGGCTCGATACGGGAGACCCACTTCTCGTTCTGAAAGAGGTTGGCCGAGGGCGCAATTTGCTCCTGGCAACCGATCCGAGCGACTCAAGTCATATCAACAGCGACGATTCGCGTCCCTGGTCATTAATCGCGTCCTGGCTCAATGCCCAACCCTTTTTTGAAGGGCTTTGGAAAGCGGTGATTGGGGGGCAGATCAGTCAGCGGAATGTACTTGTGGGCGAAGCCCTCACCGCCCGTTTGCCGCCATCGGTCGCTTTAGAAACGATCGAGGTGAGCCCACCGGACGGGCAGGCCCGCAGTCTGCCCGTAAATCCAAATAGTCAATACACCACCTGGGCTTTCTTTGAGACTCCTGAGAGTGGCGTCTATCGAGTCTCATTCGACGAGGGGCGAGGTAGATCGCAAGAGACTAGTCTTGCAGCGACCGACAGCGGGACTGAAGCGACCGGCAGGAGAGATGGGACAATGCTCTTTGCCGTGAATGTCGACACTCGCGAGAGTGACTTGGCGACGTTAAATCCCGAGGACTTGCCCGAGGGATGGAATCTTTCCGCAGAGCGGCAAGCTTCCGGTTCCCTCCAGTCACTGGCCTCGGCTGCCGCCTTTCCTTTTCATGCATTGCTTTTGTGGGCGGTACTCGCACTGTTGTTTACTGAAACTTTTCTCGCCTGGTGGATTGGGAACCGTTTCGCATGAATCATTGGCTTACAACATGGCTGCTCTGGCTGCTGGGGGTCGATCTGCCCGCTTCCGGAGAGGGGCTGCAGTGGGAGTTGGAAGGGAGTTGGGCTTGGAATCGCCACACAGTGATGCTGTTGGGCATTTTTGCCACCCTCAGCGTTTGCTACGTCGTGTATTTCTATTTGCGTGAGCGGTGTGAAGCGGGTCGGGGAGTCCGGTTGCTGCTCTCGGTGGTCCGGCTGTCACTGATCGCTTTGGTTCTGCTCGTACTGGTGTTCCAACTCCACATCAACTTCACCCGGATGAGTTTGCCACAACTGGCAGTGGTCGTTGATCGATCTGCGAGCATGGAGACCGTGGATGATTATGGAGAGAATGCAGTCACGGAGGAACTTAAAAATCTTGTCAAAAACTCAGACTTCGCTCCGGCGAGTCGCTGGAACATTGTACGGTCCGTGCTTTTGGAAGGGGATGCTGCGTCGCTCAAGGAGTTGGCGGACCGTTACTCGCTCCGTTTCTATACGATGGCGAGCCGTGCACAGCAAGAATCGCAAGATGTGGCGATGCTTGCCGACGAGTTGCGCAAGATGGAAGCCGACGGTGCATCGAGTCGGTTGGGAGCGAGCCTGCAGAGTGTTCTCGAGGATCTTCGGGCCCAACGGCCGGCTGCCGTACTGGTCTTCACCGATGGGATTACGACCGAGGGAATCGGTCTGGTCGATGCTGCCAACTATGCCCGTTCGCAGGCGGTTCCGTTGTATCTGGTTGGCATTGGCAGTGCTGAAAAAGTAAGCAAGCTAGAACTTTCGGATCTAGTTGTCGATGAAATTGTTTTTGTAAACGATTACGTTGATTTTGATTTTAAAATGACCCCCTATTCTCTAGAGGGCAAAGAGGTGGATTTGGTCTTGAAAGACAAGGCCACTGGTGAAGAACTCGCCCGTCGTCGCGTGGTTGCTGGAAAAGATGGAATTGCGAGGCGGGAAAAACTCTCACATCGCCCCACCCGCCTCGGCACGATGGAATATGTGATCGAAGTGGCGAATCTTGAAGATACATTAAAAGGGGAGCGGCCGCAGTTGTCTCGCGCGATCGAAGTCCGTGATGATCCTATCAAGGTTTTGCTGGTCGGGGCGGTGCCGAGCTTTGAATACCAGTATCTCAAAAATCTCTTGGAACGGGATCATACTCTCGACTTGAATGTTGTTTTGCAAGAGGCCGATATTGAATACCCGCAGCAGGACCAGTACGCATTGCCGTTGTTTCCTGTCAGCCGACAGCAACTCTTTGCATACGACGTGTTGATTCTTGGTGATGTGAATCTTGACCTGCTCAGCCATCGTGATATGGAAAATATTGTGGCGTTTGTCAAGGAAAAAGGAGGGGGCCTGCTCCTGAGCGCGGGGAGTCGCTTTCGTGCCGAGGCGTACAAAGCAACGCCGCTCGCGGAACTTTTGCCGGTCGAATTCCAGCAGTCCTCCGAGGGAGGTGGCAACGATTTGAGTGAAGGCTTCCGTGTCGAGCCAACGCCGCTGGGGATGACGAGCCCTCATATGCAACTTGGTGATACTCGCGCGGAGACCGAGGCGATCTGGAAAGCCCTCCCGGAAGTCTACTGGATGGCCTCTGGTGGCAATCTTAAGCCGGGTGCACGGGTTTTGGCGGAACGTTCTGAGCCGGACGGGGGGGGAGAGAAAATTCCCCTTTTCGTTGTTTATTACGTACCCCCTGGCAAAGTGCTCTGGCAAGGTACGGATGAGACCTATCGCTGGCGATTTCGTCTGGGCGACGCGGTCTATGCCCGCTACTGGGTACAGGCCATTCGCTATTTGAGTCGCACAAAACTACTGGGTGAAAAAGGGGTAGAGCTTTCCGCCGATAAGATTGAATACCAGCGTGGTGAACCGGTCCAGTTGCGAGTTCGTTTCTTCGATGAGAGGCTCGTCCCGACGGCTGACGATGGGGTGGCTGTGGTCGTTGACGGTGGTGGCAAGCGCCAGCGGGTGCCATTGAAGCGGAGTTTGGCCAGTCGGGCAATTTTTGAGTCGACCCGCACGAACTTTGCCACCGGAAATTATGAAGTCACACTGGCAAAGCCAGGGCTTGCAAAGACTCCTGCATCGATCAAGTTCAAAATGGTTGCACCACCCGGTGAGTCTGCCCGCAGCGAGACCGATCAAAAGCAGATTCGTCTGGCGGCCAAGAGATCCCGCGGTCGGTCGTACGATGTCGTCGACATGGGTGGGGTTTTCGCACAACTGCCGCCAGGAAAGCCGGTAAAGGTTGCATCTTTGCCTCCGCTCCCGCTCTGGAACAATTGGCGGTTTTTACTCCTGTTCGTCTTCTTGCTGATCATTGAGTGGCTCCTGCGCAAACGGCTCGGAATGCTCTGATTGCCTGAGGTGTCTCTCGATGCGGTGACCGCTGGTCTGCAGTTCTGATGATTCTCCCGTTCTGATATACTCCTGTTTGAGCATTACGCGAATTGCTACTTTCCCTACGGGGGTTTCCATGGCCCGTGAGCCGGTTCTGCAAGGTGATTTGTCGGCGGATGACGAGCGACAGCCGCATCCAAAAAATGAAATTCCTGCGGACGATGACCGCGATCTGCGCCCGCAGCATATGACCGACATGGTCGGGCAGCGGGAGGTGTATGAGCGGATTGAAATTGCGGTAGACGCCTCCACAAAACGCGCCGAACCGCTCGGTCACATTCTTTTTGACGGCCCGCCTGGGCTCGGAAAGACTACGTTTGCGACCTGTATCCCTCGGGATCTTGGCGTCGATTTTCAGATCGCCAGTGGGGCCGCATTGGCAGCACCCAAGGATCTGATCCCGTATCTGACCAATGCGCAAGAAGGATCGGTCCTCTTTATCGATGAAATTCACCGCCTTCCCAAGACGGTCGAGGAATTTCTCTATCCGGCGATGGAGGATTTTCGTGTCGATATCGTACTCGGTGAGGGGGTTAATGCTCGGACGCTTTGCATGAACCTCAAGCCGTTCACGCTGATCGGAGCGACGACTCGAACAGGTTTGCTCTCGGCACCACTGAGAGATCGTTTTCAGATGCGGGAGCATTTGGATTTTTATACGGTGGAAGAACTAGCCGAGATTGTCCTGCGCAATGCTGTGAAGTTGGACGTACGGATCGAAGAAGATGCAGCTTTTGAAATTGCCAGGCGAAGTCGCGGCACGCCTAGATTGGCAAATAATCGTTTGCGATGGGTACGGGACTATGTCACCAGTAAAGCGGATGGTTGCATTTCGCTCACTCTCGCTGGCGATGCTCTGGCGATGCAGGGCATCGATGTTGCCGGACTCGACAATCAGGACCGCAAATATCTGGAGACCATTTTACGAGTGTTTCAGGGGGGACCGGTCGGCGCCGAAGCAGTAGCGCATACGATCAATTTGCCGGTCGACACGCTGATCGACGATGTCGAACCCTTTTTGCTCCGCAGCGAGTTGGTGGTCCGCACACCCCGAGGTCGCAAACTGACCGAAGCCGGTTTCGAACATTTGGGTGTGGTTCCCCCGGAGTCCCCTGCCACCGATGATGAGGCGGGAAGGCCGCTCTTTGACTGACCAAAGTCAGTGCATTTCAAGGGTTGGCGGGATCAAGGCCCATTGCGTGGTCACGGCGGGATTTGTTACGATGTGCGTCGTTCGCTGCTTCAAGAAGAGCAGTAACAAGACCACCTTGCTGGTCGGCCGTTTTTTGGATCAGATTCAATAAAGGATATGTGTGATGGCCGTGCCGAAGCGCAAACATTCTAACTCACGTACTGGCAAGCGTCGCAGTCACGATGCCCGGCGGCCTAGACAACTCACGTACTGCCCCAAATGCAGTGGTTCTTTGCCTTCCCATGTCGTCTGTCCGAATTGCGGTTGGTATATGGGGCGGACCGTGGTTGCTATCGAGGAATAACAGCAACTTGAGTAAGACGGCATTTCTCTTCCCCGGCCAGGGTGCCCAAACTGTCGGGATGGGTCGACAGTTTTACGAGTCTCTGCCTGCTGCGCGGGATCTTTATGAACGTGCCGGCAATGTGCTCGGATACGACTTGGCAAAACTCTGCTTTGAGGGTCCGAAAGAGGAACTGGATTCAACGGTGGTGAGCCAGCCAGCGCTGTTTGTCACAAGTCTTGCGGTCTTAGAATCTTTGCGGGCCGAAAAGCCCGAGGTTGTACAATCCTGTGCCGCTGCGGCAGGTTTGAGTCTTGGCGAATACTCTGCGCTTGTCTTTGCTGGTGTTCTTGGTTTCGAGGACGGACTCCGTGTAGTCCAGCAGCGGGGTGAAGCAATGCAGCAGGCGGCGGATGCAACTCCTAGTGGGATGGTCAGTATCCTGGGGCTTGATGCGGAAGAGGTCGAACGACTCTGCACCGAGGCGGCGGAGGAAGAAATTTTGCAGAGGGCCAATTTTCTCTGTCCCGGGAATATTGCCGTTTCCGGTTCGCGCAGCGCCTGCGAACGGGTGGAGAAACTGGCCATTGAAAAAGGAGCGATGAAGGTGATCCCGTTAAGTGTCGCTGGAGCATTTCACACCCCGATCATGGCATCTGCCGTCGAACGGGTCACGGAGGCGTTGGCTGGGATCACGATGCAGGCACCAAACATACCGGTCGTGATGAATGTTGACAGCAGTGTTCACGAGGATCCGGATCAGATTCGGCGGCTTTTGGCCCGTCAGGTTGTCGAGCCGGTCCAGTGGGAGAGTTCCATGCTGCGGTTACTGGAAATGGGTATCGATGAATTTTATGAGGTTGGGCCTGGCCGGGTGTTGCGAGGGCTGTTGCGGAGAATTCAAAGAAAAATTACTTGCCATACGCTTGGGTAGCAAGCGGGTGGCCGGGTGGATATAAGGACTATTATGAGCGACAAGAAATCATGTACCGTAGACCTTGACGGAAGAGTGGCCCTGGTGACCGGCGCATCGCAGGGACTTGGTCAGGAGATGGCAGTGCGATTGGGGCAGTCGGGCGCCAAGGTCGCCTGCGTCGCTCGCAATGTGGAAAAACTGGCCTCCACCGTCGAATCGATTGTTGCCTCGGGTGGGACCGCGGAGGCATTTCCCTGTGATGTCACCGAGAGTGCGAGCGTCAAAGAAGTTGTCGAGGCGGTGATTGAAAAATGGGAACATTTGGACATTTTGGTAAATAATGCGGGGATTACGCGTGATGGGTTGCTTGCCCGCATGGGCGACGAGGATTGGGATGCGGTCCTCAGCACGAATCTCCGCGGAGCCTTTCTTTTCACCCGTGCGGTGACGATGCCGATGATGCAGCAGCGATTTGGCCGGATTATTAATATTTCGAGTGTTTCGGGGGGCGTGATTGGCAATCCCGGGCAGGCAAATTATTCGGCTTCCAAGGCGGGATTGATCGGCCTGACCAAGACCGTTGCCCGAGAATTGGGCAAAAGAAAAATCACGGTCAATGCGATTGCACCGGGAATTATTGCCTCTGAGATGACCGAAACGGTGGGTGAGGGGGTGATGAAGGAATTCAAAAAACGCATACCAGCAAACAGGTTAGGGCAAGCGGAAGAAGTGGCAGACCTGGTGCTGTTTCTGGCGAGCGATGCGGCGGCATATATCAACGGTGTGGTGATTCCGGTCGATGGGGGCATGACCTGCTGAGTGGAGACCCTGCTTGGTGGATCGGCAAGTGCAGCGAAAGATTGCATTTTACAATGTTCTAGACACGTCGGGGCAAACAGGTTATATCTGTGACTCATCGGGAAAAAAGCCAGTTTTGAGTAAATGGATCGGGGCTTGGTGGCTTCGGTTTTGTTGCAATACTCCGATTCACGGTTGGGTCGGAAAGTCAGAATACGACCTCTTGGGAGGATAGAGCAGGTGGCCTCAGTTCAAGAACGAGTGATCGATATCGTTGCGGAGCAACTTGGTGCATCTAAGGAAAAAATCAACATCGACACGCACTTTGTGAACGATCTTGGTGCCGATTCCTTAGATACCGTAGAATTAGTAATGGAACTAGAAGAAGAGTTCGATATCAACATTCCAGATGATGCTGCTGAGAAGATCCAAACGATTGGTGAAGCAGTCAAGCACATCGAGGAAAGTGTACAATCTTCGTCATCTTAATTTGAGTTTGGACTGAGCATGAGACGGCGTGTTGTCGTAACCGGGCTCGGTGCTGTCACCTCCATTAGTTGTCAGGTCGAGGACCTCTGGCAGAAAATCCTTGCTGGTGAAAGTGGTGTCCACGATCTGACGGTCTTTGATACCACCGAGTTCAAAGTCCACTTTGGTGGCGATATTACCGACTGGTCTACGGATGGATATCTTCCTCCCAAGGAAGTAAAACGGGTGGACCGCTTTGCCCAGTTCGGTTTGGTGGCGGGTATTGATGCCGTAACGGATTCAGGCATCGATTTTGAATCCGAAGATTTATTTCGCTGCGGCGTCATAATAGGTTCCGGCGTTGGTGGCCTGAACGAAATTGAAACACAAGTTGGCCGACTTCTCACAAAGGGTCCCGACAAAGTTTCTGCGTTCACCATTCCAAAGCTTATGGTCAACGCTGCGAGTGGTCACGTTTCCATTCGTTATGGTCTTAAGGGGCCCAATGCTGCTGTGGCAACAGCCTGTGCGTCTGCCACCAATGCGATTGGTGATGCCTTCAAGGTGATCCAGCATGATGAAGCAGATGTGATGATCACCGGGGGGACAGAAGCAGCGGTGACCCCGATGGGCATTAGCGCTTTTTCAAATATGCGGGCACTTTCAGAACGGAACGACGATCCACAGCGGGCCAGTCGCCCATTTGATGCGGATCGTGATGGTTTTGTTTTGAGTGAGGGCGCGGGTATTCTTGTGATCGAGGAGTTGGAACACGCTCGTAGTCGCGGTGCCCAGATTTATGGGGAACTTCT